>Ga0315287_10001276_pt1 | contig 23077 bp, 16 predicted proteins | sample YL17G11_0_MG_FD_205037 | JGI IMG/M metagenome (GOLD analysis project Ga0315287, IMG submission 205037) | Sediment microbial communities from Yellowstone Lake, YNP, Wyoming, USA - YL17G11_0 | ecosystem: Environmental > Aquatic > Freshwater > Lake > Sediment | place: USA: Wyoming | collected... | reverse complement strand
AGGACAAAAACGCAAACAACCCCAAGGCCGCCGACAAGTTTAAAGAGATCAGCGAAGCGTACGAGGTGAAGAGGAGGGGTGGGGGAGGGGTCGAGAGTGGGTTGTTGCGTGAGCCGCCCCGCCCCCACCCAGACCGCGCCCCCCCCCCTTTTCCCCTCTCTTTCAGGTCCTGTCCGACCCTGACAAGCGCAAGACGTACGACGTCTTCGGCGAGGACGGCCTGAAAGGCAACGTCCCCCCGGGCGCCGGCGGCTTTGGAGGTGGCTTCCCCGGCGGCTCGCCCGGCGGCGGCGGCCGCTACACGCCCCGCTCCGCGGACGACATCTTTCGCGAGTTCTTCGGGGGCGCCTTTGGTGGCGGCGGCGGCGGCGGCATGGGCGGCGGAGGGGGGATGGAGGACCTCTTTGGGCAGTTTGGCGGCGGCGGCGGCGGCGGCGGCTACGGCGGCGGCTACGGCCCGCCCGCCAAAGGTCCCGACACGACGCACGCCATTCGATGCACGCTCGAAGAACTCTTCACCGGCGTGACCAAGCGGGTGAAACTCACGCGGCGGCGCACCGACGCCGCGACGCGGCGGCCGGCGCTCGTCGAGGAGGTGCTCTCCATCGACGTCCGGCCCGGCTGGAAAGCCGGCACCAAGGTCACGTACGCCGGCAAAGGCGACGAGGGGCAGGGAGGGGGGCCGCCGGGGGACGTCGTGTTCGTGGTCGAGGAGAAACCGCACCCCGCGTTCACGAGGGACGGCGACACCCTGACCTACACCGCCCGCGTCCCCCTCCGCGACGCGCTGACCGGCATCAACATCTCCGTGCCCACCCTCGACGGGCGCGCTCTCCCGGTGTCCGTCGCGGGCGTCGCGACGCCGACCGCGACCAAAGTCGTCAAGGGCGAAGGCATGCCCGTCTCCCGCGGGCCGCCCGGCGGGCGGGGCGACCTCCACGTGCGGTTCGACATCGCGTTTCCGCGGTCGTTGAGCGAGGAGCAAAAGGAGGCGCTGCGGCTCGCGCTGCCGCCGGCGTGAAGAGAGGGGTGAGGGGGGGAAAATGGAGGGGGGGTGCGGCGGTGGGTCTCACTCTGAGTGTCCGGGTTGCAACCACAAGCACTGCGTCGGCGTGGCGCGGGGGCGGCGGCCGGGCGGTGGGTGCCCGGGGAAAACCGCGCCCGCCGCGCGCGCGTGCGTCGCTCTCTCCCCTCTCCCCCCTCCTCTCCTTCTCTCTTTCACACGTCAGTCGACCGTCTGCGGCTCTCAAACCAGTCCCGCCTGCCCCCCGTGCGCGGGCGGGGCACGGCGCCGCCGCGGCGCTGGAGGAGGACTGCCGCGGCGACGGACCGGTGAGCATAGCGCGCCGGGTCGCCCGCCGCCAGCGCGGCCGCGCGCACGTACAGGGCGGCTTCCGCGGCGGGCGTGAGGCTCAGCGCGTTCCGCAGCGAGGCGCCGAGCAGGGAGGACGCCTCGGCCGCGACCGCCGCGCCGTACTCGGCCGCCGTCACCGCCCCGCCCCGCAGCGCGTCCAGCGGCCCCGGCAGGGTGGCAGCCCCGCGCTGGAGCACGATCCAGTCGCCGGTGGACGCGGCGGCGGCTTCCAGCTCGCGCGCTTCGAAGCAGTAGAGCGGGGCGGCAAACGATTTGAGGAGGCAGCCGTCGACTTCGCCAGACGCCACGCCGGCCGCGGCGGCGTCGCGCACGGCGGCCAGGGGGGCGTCAAAGGCGGAGCGGGCGCCCAGGGTGCCGGGGGTGATGGCGAGGAGGAGGCCGCCCGGCGACGCTTCCCGCGCGCGCTCCCGCAAGAAAGCCGCCGCGTCCTCGCCCGCGCGCGCGCGGTAGGCGGCGACGGACGCTTCGTCCGCGGCCTCGTCGCCCGCGAAAAAGGCTGGGGCCGGGGGGCACGGCGCGGCCGAGAGGCGCGCGAGGCCGCCGACGGAAACGGCGACGTGCACGGAGGCCGGCGGGGCGGCGGGCGCGTGCGCGTTTGTGCGGGGCACGAGCGAGATGAGCGTGGACGGGTCGGACGCGGACGCGGCGGCGGCGGCGACCGCGAGCGCGGCAAAGTCCGCGCTCGCGGGGTCGCCCACGAGCGACGCGTGCAGCGCGGGCGCCCCTCCCGCCCCCAGCGCGCCCGCCTCCCGAAAGGCGGCCTCCAGGTACGCGACGCGGGCCAGGGACGCCGCGGCGTCGTCGCCGGTGTGGATGAAAAGCGCGAGCGCGAGCGCGGGCGCGGGCGTCGCGGGCGGCAAGCACGGGCACGCCTGCCCTTTTAAGGCCGCCAGCACCCATGGCGCCCAGTTGGAAAAGGCGGGGTCGGGGTCGGCCGCGTCGACGGGGGCGCGGGCCGAGGTGGGGGAGAGAGAGGTGGAGGCAGACCCCTCTTTGGCCGCCGGCGGCACCCTGATTTTGATGGGGGTGATAGCAGGAGCGACCATGGAGGCCTGGGGAGGGAAGGGAGGTCGAATCCGGGGGCCGGCGCGCGGTGGATGCCGCGCGAATTGGCGCCTCTTCCCGCGGCCCACGCGCTCGGCCAACGGCGGCGCGCGCTTGTCGCACCGTGCAGAGTGGAGGGCGGACGCGGGCGGCGCGGGTCGGCCCGGCCGGCAGAGTGGGCTAGCGTGCTGCAGGCGCATCGCGACCACTCCCGCAGCGCGTCAGCGCCCCGGAGCAGCGTCGCGCCACTCGCGACACCACCATGCAGGCGTTGGGCCTCAACGTGCGCGAGCTGGAGGGCGGGCGGCGCGTTCACCGGGTGAGTGTCGGTTGGAGCTCATCGGCGCGCGGTTTGCGACCGCCGCGCGCCCGCCGCCCGCCTGCCGAGGGCGCTCGAGCGTCGTCTCGGGCGAGCGCGAGCGCGAGCGCGGTGCCCGAGGCGCGAGGGGCGCGAGTGGAGGCGATTTTCTTTTTTTGACCCTCAATCCGCAGGAAATTGCGGGCCGCCGCATCACCATCCTCCTGCACGCCGGTGCCGTGCACGCCTTTGATTCTCTGTGCTACCACATGGGCGGCCCCCTCGGCGAGGGCGACATCGAAGACGCCCCTGACGGCCAGTGCGCCGTGCGCTGCCCCTCGCACGGCCACCGCATCTCCCTGACGACCGGGGCGCGGCTGGAGATCGATTTGGAGGGCCATGTTTGCCCCTCGGCCCCGGTGCAGCGCGTGCACCAGGCGGTCGTCGACGCCGACGGCGACGTCCGCCTCGTCCTGCGCGCCGGCCCCGGCTACGCGCCGCGCGCGTCGGACAAGTACTCCGAGTGCGGGGTGGTGCCGGGGGCGCCGCGGGGGCTGGGCGCGTTTGGGGCCGCGCCGCGCGTCGCGGCTGAAGGGGGGGGCCTGGAGCCATACGGCGGCAGCGTCGCGGCCAAGCACACCACGTTTCAGCCGGCGGCGGTGGCGCCGTTGGGCGGCGGCGGCGACCTGCCCAGCCTGTTTAGGGCGGCGCGGCGCGGCGCGGCTCCTCCCCCGACCTCCATCCTGGCCCCTCCTTCCCCCCTCGCCTCCCAGTCGGACGGGTGGGGCAGCCAGCACTCGGCCCTGGGCTCGCAATCGTCGTCGATGTCGTCGCCCGGGCGGTCGACGTTTGCCGCGCGCGGCGCGGCTGCGCGCGCGGCCGTGCTGCGCGGCGCGGCACGCCCCGTCCCGGTCGCGCCCCGGCCGCGGCCCCCGGGGCAGGCCGCGCTCACCGACTTTTTCTCGCCGGCTGCAGGCGGGGGTGGGGGTGGCGAGCCCGAGGCGATGGAGACTTGAAGAGAGGAGAAGAGAGAGAGGGGAGCGAGTGGTCGGGGTGAGAGGGAGGGCGCGATTTCATTCAACCAGTCGCCGGCCAACGCACGCACACACACTCACACACGAGAAAGAGAGAGAGACAGAGAGCGAGACGCCTTTTTGAGGGCAGAGCCGTGCGACAGCACACCCCCCCACCAGAAAACACCCCACCCACCCCTCCTCCTCAAGCCTTGACCCGCCCGAGCGTCTTGGCCTTCTCTTCCGCCGTCTGGAAGCGCCCGTGCCCGAATTTCGACGCGGTGTCGATGAACTTGAGGGCGACCTGTTCGAGCGCGTTGCGCGATGTCTGCGGCACGAGCGACTTGCGCAGCGTCACGCACCGCTTCTTCGACCCGGGCACGCACCCCTTGACCATGACGTAGTCCTCGTCCACGACGCCGTAGTGCGGGAAGCCGCCGAGGGGCGTGATGTCTTTGTCGGTCACGTCGTACTCGGTCGTCGCCTTGTGCGACTCCTCACCCTTCTTCCCGATCTTGTACACCTTTTTGTTCATCTCCGTGCGGTGGTGGAACCCGTGCTGGCCGGCGCGGGCCACGGTCCAGGAGACGCGGGCGGGGTGCCACGCGCCGATGCAGGCGACCTTGCGGAGGCCGCGGTGCGTCTTGCGCGGGAGGCGGGAGACGCCCCAGCGCGTCACCACGCCCTCCGTACCCCGCCCGCGCGTGATGGCGATGGCGTCGATCATCTCGTTGGGGGCGAAGACGGCGTCGACGGGGACGGGTTGCTCGAGGAGCGCGGCCGCGAAATCGACCTTGGCCGCCGCGTCGCCGCCGTTGACCTGAATCTCGGCGAGGTGTGCCTTTTTCTGGCCGATGCCGACGGCGCGCACGTTGGTGTGGGCCAGGACGCGGACGACGGTGGCGTGCTTGCGGATTTGGTCGAGCGTCGCGTCGCGCGACTCCGCGTTTTTCTTCTCGACCTTGGTGAAAGCCTTCTTCTTCGACTTGTACCAGTTTTTGTAGAACCGGCGGCGCACGTCGTCTGACAGGTGGTCGGCCCACGCGGCGGCGAGGGTGCGCAGGCCGCGCGAGGTGGGCACATAGCCCACGACGCCGACGACGACCATCGGCGGCGTCTCGATCACCGTGACCGCCTCGCACGCCTCCTTCTTGTGCAGCTTCGACCCGGGCTTGTCGACGTCGCGCATGATGTGCGTCATGCCGGCCTTGTAGCCCATAAAGGCGGTCAGGTGAGGCGGTTTGGACGCGTCGTCCTTGGGGAAGGATTTGCACTTGCCCTTGCCGCGGCGGCAGCGTTTTTTGGGCAAAAAGCCCAAAGAGCCGTGGCGGGGGTCTAACGGAGGAGGGGAGGGAGGGGTGGGCGCGGGCGGGGCGTGGGCGGGGGGATCGCGAGCCGTAGGCGGCGGGGCGAGCGGGTGCGCCCGCGCGGCGCCAGGCACGGCCGGCCGCCCCATATCGCACGGCGCGCAACGCCGCGCGGACGCTGCGCGGGCGCCGCGGGCGCAAGGAGGCCGCCGCCCGACGATCGGTGGCGGCGAGCGGCGGCGGCGCCGGCCGGCCGCCGCGGCGGCAACGCGTGGGTGCGGGCCCCGATGCGTCCGCGCCTGCGCCAGACGCGGCTGGAGGCGCATTCGCGCGGCCCATGGGGGTGCGCCGGCGCGCTGCACGCCTTCCGGCGCGCCCGCGGCCGCCGCGCCGGCCGTGCGGCAGCGGGCCGCATCGGGCGCCGGCGCTTGGCCACCGCCCGCCCAGCCTGGCCGGCAAACTCACGCTCAAACTTGCGGTGGGACATGTTGCGCGGCGGACGGCGGCAAGAGTGGCAGAGCGCGAGCGCGGCCGGCCGCACGCTCTGCGCTCCCGCCACTCTCTGCGCGCCCCCGCATCGGCCCGCCACCCACCGGCCGGCCTCGCGGCGCGTCGACGCGCCCCTCGCGCCACCCGGCACCCCCGCCACTCGTCCAGCGATGCAGGTCCCGTCCGGCGCGGATGGCATCCAGCGCCTCCTTGCGGCCGAGGCCGAGGCCCAAGCGATCGTCGCCAAAGCGCGCGCCGGTGAGTGGGGGCGGATGAGGGCGGGAGAGCCGCGTTCGCACACCCCGCGCGCGCCCATCGCCGCCCTCCTCCCCTCTCCTCCCTCCAGCCAAAGCCGACCGCCTGCGCGCCGCCAAGGCCGAGGCCGAGCGCGAGCTGGCCACTTTTCGCGCGTCCCGCGAGGCCGCCCATGCGGCCGCGGTGTCCGAGGCGGCGGCGGCCGGCGCGGCGCACGCGGCCGCGCTCGACGCCGAGGCGGATGCTGAAGTCGAGGCGGTCAAGAAAGCGGTGGGGGCTGCGAAAGCGGCTGTTGTCGCCGACCTGGTGCGGCACGCGACGACGGTGGGCGACCAGTGAAGAAGAGGGGGTCCGTTTTCTATTTTTTTCTCGTTTGTGGGCACGCGCCCTTGCAGCAGGCATGCTCTCTTCGCGCGCGCAGTCGCTGGGGGCGCGGGGAGGTGTTTGCACGCCGCGCCGCGGACCCCAACCCCCCCAAAACGAGGACGCCCCACCGCAAGAGCCCGCACACCCTCTCCACCCTCCCCACCCCCCCCCAAAAAGGCCAGGGCCACGCGTCGACGCGCCAGCCCCCCACCGCCTCTCCCTCCTCACGCGGGCGTGTGGTTGAGAATCTCCGCGACGGTCAGCCCGCGAATGGCGGCCACCTGCTCCGGCGTGCGCTGCAGCTTGAGGCCGGCCACCGTCGCCCGCGCGTTGTTGAGGGGGTTGGAGGAGCCGAGCTGCTTGCCGAAAGCGTTTTTGACCCCCGCCAACTCCAGCACCACCCGCACCGCGCCGCCCGCGATGACGCCCGTGCCTTCCGACGCCGGCCGCAGCATGACGCGCGCCGCGCCGAAGACGCCGTCGGCGCGGTGCGGGAAGGTGGCGCCGCGCGTCAAGGGAACGCGGATCATGTCCTTTTTGGCGTCGATGACCGCCTTTTGCACCGCGTCGACGACCTCCTTGGACGCGGCCGTGCCGACGCCGACCTGAAGAGAAGAGAACGGGTGGAAATGGGTGTGTGGGCGGGTGCGCGCGCACGCGCGCCGCCGCGGGGGTCGCCGCCGCGCGGCCTCGCCGCCGCCCGACACCCCGCCACCCCCCCCAACGCCCTCCCCACACCTGGCCCTTTTCGTCGCCGCAGACGACGACCGCCCGGAAGGAGATCTGCTTGCCCCCGGTGCACACCTTAGTCACGCGCGAGACCTGCACGACGCGCTCGGTAAACTCTTTGGGCTCGTCCCGGCCGCCGCGGCCGCGGCCGCGGCCGCCGTCGCCGCGGCCGCGGCCGCCGGCGGCGCGGCCGCCGCCGCGGCCGCCGCGGCCGGCGCGGGGGGCCGGGGCGTCCTCGGCGGCTTGGGCCTCGGCGACGAGTTCATCCGCGTCGACGGCGCGGACGACGGTCATGCGGGCCCCGATGGGGGCGGCGGGGCGGCAGAAGGGGCGCGCAGGGGCGAGCGCCCGGGCGGCGGCCGGCCGCGGCGCTCGCATTTGGAGGGCAGGGTGCATGCTGGCGGCGGGGAGCGTGCTCGGGAGGCGCTAGCGTCGAGTGCGACTCGCGCGGGAGGGCCGCGGGCGGGGCGCGCGGGCCGGGGAGTGACACAGCCGCCGGCGCGGCGGCGACCACCACGCACCACCCCGTCCGCAGCCACGAGAGACGGTTGCGCTCACACTCACACGACCAACGGTTCGGCGTCGCCGCTGCCGCCCGACCGCACGTCCAGCCCCGCCCACGCCGCCCGCAGCTGGCCGCGCGCCGCGAGCGCGGTCGCCGTCGCGCCGACGACGGCCGGCGCCAAATAGAGCAGCGCGGGCTGCCCCGCGCCGCCGCCGACCCCGGCGAGCAGCGCGGCGTAGGTGAAGACCAGGCCGGCGCCGTAGCCGGTCGCAGCGGCGGCGGCGGTTGCGGGAAACCGCCCCGGCGCGCGCGCCGCGTCCCAGCGCGCGGCAAAGGCCACGACCGCGCCCGGGAGCGCGATATCGCCAAATCCGAGCAAGGCAAAACCGGCGTGAGGCCCTCCGCGGGCGAGGGGAGCCAGAAAGGCCAGTGCGGGGGTCGAGGTCGCGACCGCCACCATCACCGACCTTCCGCCCGTCGCCCGAGGCTGAAGGAAAACCCACCACACATCATTGCACGCCGCCAAGCCGACAAGTGCGGTGGCTGCGGCCAGGTTGGGAACGCGCAAGGCGCGCGGAAGGGACACGAGGAGGGCTAAACCGAGGAGATCGTGCGCGGGCCACGCGACGCGCGGCCCCAGCGCCAACCAGGCCGCCACGAGCGCAGCTCCGACCGCGGCGCCGGTGTGGGTCGGCGCGGGCGCGCCGAGGCGGGCCGCGGCGGACGCCGCGCCGCGCGCCGCGGCTTCGCCCGCCGCGCACAGAAAGAGGGCAGTGAGGGCCAAGTAGGCCAGGGTGGGGAGACAGAAGGCCAGCAGCAGTGCGCCCGCGGCGGCGCCGACGAACGCCGCAGCCGCGGCGGGCGAGTCGAGCGAGAGCGGGGGCCCGCGAGGCGAGCCGGGAGCGTCGTGCGGTGACGCGGCCGCCTCGCCACCTTTCACCTCGTCCCGGCCGGCCAGCGTGGCACCCGCAAGTACCGCGGTCATGGCCAGCCCAAAAATGATCAACCCTCCGGCGTCGGGCCCGTCGGCGGGCGCGGGCGCCGCGCGCACGGGCGCGCCGACCGCCGCGGCGGCCAGCAGGCGCGCGCCGGTCGCGCCGTCCACAGTCACGGTTGGAGGAAGGGACGCCAGAAATGCCGCGGACGCGTTGCCGGCGCCGGCGGCGACGCAGGACGGCGCTGGGTTGAACACGACGACGAGACCCGCGCGCGGCGCGGCGGCGGCTTTGTCCGTGAAAGAACAGGCGCCGCGCACCGATAGCACGGCATCATTTGGCCCTACGTCCGTTGTCTTGTTGCAGCCGTGCAGCGGCTCCGCGAGCACGAGCCTGAGCGCCCCCCCGCGCTCGACCGCCGGGCCGAGCGCCGACGGCATGCCCCACTCGGTGCCGCCGCCGTCGCCCAACTCCAGGCGGACGAGCGCCCCATCGCAGGACGCGTCCCGGGTGGGCCACGCGGACGCCGCGGCGGCGAGCGCGGCCATAAGAGCGCGGCGCAGCATGGTGTGACGCCACTCTCGCCCTTCCAGGGGCCGAGGCTGCGTCCAGCCCGGCGCGCTGGCGCCTGCCCATCGCTGTCCTCCTCCCCCGCCCGCCCTGGGCGCGCAACCGCCCGCATTCCGATGGTGCGCGCAACGCCCGCGCGCCTGCTGGCGCTGGCGGCGCTGCTGGCGGTGGCGGCCGGCGAGGCAGAGGTACGAAGGAGGTCGAGAGGGTGGCTGGCGGGCGAGGGGTGGCTCGGCCGCGCCCTCAACTCCTCCCCCCTCTTGTGCATAGTGCGGCGCCGTGTCCCGGCTGCCGGCGACCGCCGACCGGTGCGCGTACGCCAAGGCGTACTGCGAGCAGAGTGAGAGAGAGTTGACGGGGGGGGAAGGGGAAGGAGAGAGGAGTCGCTCGCTCGCCGACCCTTCTCCCCTCTCCAGCCTCGTTCATCCCCTACATGGCCGCCTACTACTGCCTCGCCGCGCCCGCGGGCACGTTACCCTGCCTCCTAGCCCTCGCCACGGCCTCCATCCTCCTCCTCGCCTTTTTCGCGGCGCTCTCCGCGACAGCCGAAGACTACTTCTCCCCCGGCCTCCAAGCCCTTGCATCCTTGCTCAACCTCCCCCCGCGCCTCGCAGGCGCCACCCTGCTCGCCCTGGGCAACGGCGCGCCCGACATAGCCGCCGCGTCCGCCGCCGTCCGCTCCGGTTCCGTCGACCTGGCCCACGGCGCCCTCGTCGGCGCCGGCCTCTTTGTCGGCTGCATCGTGGCCGGCGCCGTGCTGCGCGCGGCTGGCGGCGCGCCCGCGCGCGGTGCGCTGGCGCGCGACGTGGGGGGGTATGGAGTCGCGGCGCTCGCGGCGGCAGGGCTGCTCCACGCGGGCGCCGCCGGCCCCGGCACCGGGGCAATCCTGTTCATTCTCTACGCCATATATGTCCTGGCCGTCGCCGGCGCGGACGCCACGCGCGTCGTGTCCGACGCGCGCGCCGCCGCGGCGGCCGAGCCCCTGCTCGGCCCGCCCCCTGAGGCCGACCTGCCGCCCGGCCTCGGCCCCCTGGCCGGTCGGCGCAGCAGTAGAGGGCGCGTGGACGAACTGGAGATGACGCTGAGCGACATGGGGGCGACCCTGTCGGCCGACGGCGCGCGGTCGGCGCCAGCGCGGTCGCCCGCTGACTCGGCCCTGCCGTCGGTGCTGGACGATGGTATGGAGGGCGATGCTGCTGTCGTCGCGCCCAGCAGCCCCTTGGCCGCCGCGCTGGAGCGCCGCGCCGCTGCCGCCGCGCGCGCCGTGTCCCTCCTCGACGCCCCCCTCGCCGCCGCCCGCGCCGCCACCATCCCCGTCGCGACTGGAGAAGGGGCGGCCTGGCTGCCCCTGGCGGTCGCGCTGGGGCCGCCGGCGGCCGCTGCCTACCTCGGTGCGGCGTACCTGGCCGTCGCGGTCGTCGCGCTGCTCTCCGTCCCGGCCGGCCTCGCCGTCGGCGCCCTGCGCCTGCCCATGTTTGCTGCGGACGCGGACCGCATCCCCCCCCGCGCCGCCTCCGCCGCCCGCGCCGCCGCCGCCGCCGCGGGTTTCGCCGCCGCCGCGCTCTGGGTCGACGCCGTCGCCTCGGAGCTCGTCGCCCTCCTCCGCCTGATCGGCGTCGTCGCCCGCATCCCGCCTGCTGTGCTGGGCGGCACCCTGCTTGCGTGGGGCAACTCGGTGGGGGATCTAGCAACGAATGTCGCCGTCGCGCGGCGCGGCCTGCCCAACATGGCCCTCACCGCGTGCTACGCGGGCCCGCTCACCAACCTGCTCGTCGGTCTTGGCGCCGGGCTGGTGCGGGGTGGTGGTGGCGGCGGCGGGAGTGGTGGCGGCCCCTCTTCCACCTCGCGCCTGTCGCCCGGCGGCGCGGCCGCGACGCTCTGCGTCGTCGCCATGGTCGCCCTCCTCGCCGCCACGGCCGCGGCCTGCGGCCGCCGCCTGCCCGCGGGCGCGGCGTGGGGGCTGGGCGGGGTGTACGGGGCGTACGTGGTTGCTGCCGTCGCGCTCTCGGCGGGCGGTGATTGACGGTCTGTGAGTGGGCGCCGCACTGCGCTCTGGGGGCGCGCTTTTCTTCTGCTCTCCCATCGGCCAATGCGCGCCCGCTCTCCCGGTTGCAGCAGTGCCGGGCCGGTGTCCCCAGGGCAACGAAAGCGAGCGCGCCACACCCCTCGCCCCCTCTTCTCGATCACTCCTCCATCGCCTCGAGCGCCGCCGCGCGCCACTCGTCGATGCGCGCCTTCAGCCCGGCATCCGCGTGCGCGCCGTCCCGGGCCAGCGGGGCGCGGGAAAACGGGTCGGCGGGCGCGCGCGCGAGCAGCAGCCGCTCGAGCGTGGCACGGTCGACGCGCACCTTGCTCGACGGCAGCACGACCGGGTCGGCCATGACGTCGGACGTGATGGGGTCGACAAAGTCGTCGTGGGGGGGGGGAAGGGGGGTGGCGGTCGGGGAGAGGGCGGCGGCGGCCGCGCCGGCCAACCCTGCCACCAGCGCATCCAGTTCGGCCAGCGCGACCCCGTCGCCGGGCCCGACGTCGCCGGCTTCCAGCACGGGCGCCCAGCGCGCGGCCGCGAGGGCGGCCAAGCCCGCGGCCGCCGGCGTGCCGGCCAGCCGCCTTACCAGCTCGTCCCGCCCGCCTCCCGCGCACAAACCGGCCAGCGCGCCGGCCGCGGGCGCCAGCAGGGCGCACCCGGCGGCCGGCAGGCCGCCACCGGGGCCGGGGGCCAGCTGAAAGGCCGCCGCGTCGACCGCGCGCGCGCAGCGCGTCGCGTCGCCCCCCAGAAACAGGGCCGGCGCGGCGGCCGCGCAAAACTCAACGACGCGCCCCAGGGATGCCGCCAGGTCGAGCGTGGCGGCGCGCCGGCGCCGGGAGGTGGCCCCCGGCGGCGCGGCGCCCGCGTCGCGCGCGGCGGCCGCGGCCTCGGTGAGCGCCCACGACTGCATGGAGAAGACTTTGTCCAGGGCGGCGTCGACGGAGGGCGTGCCAGCGCGCAGCGCGGTGGCGAACGCGGCCAAGAGCGCGGGCGCGGCCGGCGCGCCGCGCGGCGGCGCCAGGCACGCCGGCGCCGCCAGCACGGCCGCGACGCCGACTGCGGGCACCCACCCGCGGCTGGCCATCCCGTCCAGCAGGGCGCCAGGCACGTAAGCCGCCGCGTCGGGCGCCGCGTCGGCGTCGGCCGCGCCGGCGGGGCACGCCAGCATCGCCGCCAGGCACTGCAGCGCCAGGTCGCGCGCGTCGGGCGACGCGACCCGGGCGTCGCCGGCGAGGCGGGCTGCGGCGGCGGCCGCGGCGCGGCCGGCGGCGGCCGCGGGCGCCGCGTCGGCAAACCGCGCGCCGCCGCCGCCGCCCGGCGGCTGCCGGACACCGTCGGCCGCCGCCGCCGACGCGCGCGCCGCGTGAAACGCGTCCAGGGCGGCTTCAGCGTACGCCTCGGGCGCGGCGGCGAGCAGGGGGCCGGGCGCGTGGGCGGCAGCGGCGAGCACGCGGCCCGCAAACGCCGCGAGCGACCGCAGGCGCGCAGTTTTGACCGGCGACAGCAATCGAGCCCCGTGCCACGCTGCCACGCGCGCCGCGTCCGCGATCGCGCGCCGGGCGGCGGTCGGCGCGGCGGCCCAGCCGCCCGCGCTGTCGAGCTGCGCCGACGAGAGCGCGAGCGACTGCGCGTGCGCCCCGGCCTCCTTGACGGCGGCGCCCACGGCGGTGTGGTAGAGCAGGACGAGGCGGTCGACGAGGGCCGGAGCGGCGTCCGGGGACAGGGGAGGGGGTGGCGCGCGCGGCGCGGCGCGCGCGTCCCCCCCGCCGTCGCTGCTGCTCTCGCCGTCGCCGCCCGACGATGCCGACGCCCACGCGTCGGATGAGGGCGAGGGTGAGGGCGAGGAGGAGGCCGACCGGGGGGGGGTGGCGTAGGCGGCCGCCGGGACAGCGGCGTCGCCGCCGTCGCCGCGCGCGGCGACCGCGAGCCACGCCCCGGCCGCGGCCGCCGCCTCGCCCGCCCCCATCTCGCCCAGCACGTGCCCCAGGTCGCCTCCCAGCCGTGTCCCGCCCCCGTACCGGTCGCCGCGCGGCGACGCCGGCCCGACCGCCGCGCCGTCGAGCCAGAGCGGCCCCGCGGGAAACGGGTCGAGCGGCGACCCCGCGCCCCGCTCCGCCGCTTCCAGCGCGGGTGCGGCCAGCGCGCCGCCCGCCAGGAAGAGGGAGACCAGGGTCGCGGGGTCGGAGAGCCCCGGGGGCGGGAGCGCGCGCCGCGCGCCGCGGTTGCGCCGCGCGACGGCGGCCAGGAGTTCATCCAGCCTCGAGCTGGGGCGCGCCGCGCGCGCCGCGCGCCCGCCGGGGGAGGCCGCGTCGGCGAGAGCGCCCGGGGCGGGGAGGGAGGCGAGGTCGGCGGCGAGGCCGACGTGGGCGGCTTCGAGCGCGGCGAGCGCGCCCGCGAGCGACGCCGCGCGCGCAGCGCGCGCGCGCCCGGGCGCGGGCGGCAGCGCCCGCTCCAGGTCGGCCGACGTGGGGGTGCGCACGGCAAACAGGTCCTCGAGGTGGGCGTGCCAGTCGGGGGACGCGGTCCAGGCCGCGCGGACGGGCGCGTCGGCGAGGAGAGCGCGCACCGCGCGCAGCGCGGCCATGCCGCGGCCGGCGCCGCCTTCGACGGGGGAGATGCGGGTGGTGCGCGCGAGGCAGGTCAGGACGGCGCGGCAAATGTCGCCGGCCAAGAGCGGCGGCGCCAAAGGGGCGAGGTGCGCCGCGAGCGCGGCGCGCGCGGCGCGCGCGCCGCCGAGGCCGCCCCGCGCCGCGAGGTCGACCAGGCCGGGCTCGAGGGTGGCGGCGACGACGTAGCGCGTGGCGGCGGGGTCTTGGGCCAGCAGGCGGGCGAGGCGCGGCGCGACGGCGGCCGCGACGGCGGCCGCCGCGGGGGCCCCGGGCGCAAACGACGCCGCGAGACCGGGCGACGCGCCGCTGAGCGCGCCCTCACCCGCGGCCGCCAGGTGGAGCAGGCAGCGCACGAGGTACGAGGCCGCCGCCGCGCAGCCCGGCGGCGGCACGAGCGGCTCGAACCCCGGCGGCAGCCCCGCCACCGGCCCGTCCCCCCCCACGTTGACGCACACGCGCTCGCCCCGGGACAGGGAGACGGCAGCGGCGTAGGGGGTGGAAGGGGAAGGGGAAGGGAGGATGCGCGAAAACGCGACCCCCAAATCGACCCCATTCCTCCGAAAGCTGACCTCCCCCGCCCCGGCGTCCAGGCAGCACGTGATGACGTCGCCCCGGGTCCAGGCCGCGCCGTACGGGCGCGGCTGGCCCGCCCACGCGCGCACACGGCGCCCGTCGAACGCGTAGGAGCCGGACGCGTCGCCCGCGCCTTCCTCATTCGTAAAGGCTGTCGCCGCTGCCGGCGTCGCCCACCCGAGTTGCTGGATGCCGGCGGTGATCAGTTCGACGGAAAACGCGACGCGGCCCGAATGAGCGCGTGCGGTCGACAGCGCGGTCCCGAAATTGGACCACGACTCGGCCGCGCCGCCCTCGCCGAGATGGACGTCACCGGCTATTGATGTGCGGTCGAAGACGGGGGCGGAGAAAGGCGGGGAATGGGGCGCAGGCGGTGGCGCGGCCAGCACCGCCAGCGCGGCGTCGAGCGCGGCGCCAATGCCGCCGCCGTCAACCCTCCCCTCTCCATCCGCCAGATCCCAGCCTCGAACGTCCAGCACGCGCGCCAGGGCGGCAGAGAGGTCGGCCGCGGGCGCGGGAATGGGGGGGGGGAGGGCGCACACGCTGGCGGTCGTGGGGGCGGGGCCGAGCGCGGCCGCCAGGCCCAGCTGCGGCGGCGGCTCCACCGTGACCCCCATTTGGCGGGAGGGGCGGGCGGCCGCGGCGCCAGCCGGGGAGGTGTGCGACAGCGACCGACGCTGGCGTCGGCCATTCACAGGGGCCTCGCGCGGCCCGCACCGGGGCGCCGCCCTGGCGCCCCGCGCCGTCCACCAGATCGCGAACGATGCTGCCGCGCCAACCGCCATCGCCCCCGGACGCTCGCCTGCTCGCGACCGCCCTGGCGTCGCCCGACGCCCCCATCGCGTCAGCCGCGACCGCGCTGACCCGCTGGGCGACGGAGGCGGCGTTGCGAGGGGGGAGGCTCGACCGGGCCGACGTCGCGGCGGCGCTCTACGCGGCGCTCGCGGCAGGGCCCAGGGCAGCCGCTTCCGCGTCGCCGGTGGACAAAGCGGCCTGGCTGGGACTGGCGGCGGCGCTGGCAGCGGTCGCCGCGCCCGCGGCCGCCTCCGAGCTCGCCGCCGCGGCGACCGCCGTCGCGGCGAGCGGCTGGCCCGCCGCCGGCGCCTCCGCCGACGCCGCGGCCGCCGTCGGCAGGCTGGTCGCCATCACGGGCGACGCCCGCATCCTGGCCGCGGCGTGCGCGGGGTGTGGCGCGGGGGGGGCGGCGACCGCGGCGCCGCTGCTGCCGTTTGCCGACGCTGGGGCCGCCGCCTCGCGCGCGCCGGGCCTGGTGCGTGCGCTGATGCCCCTGTTGACCGCCCCCGACCCCGCCCCGCGCGCCGCGGCCGCGCTCGCGCTCGCCGGCGCGGCGACGCCCGCCGCCGCCGCCGCGCTGGCGCCCTACCTCGGCCGCGAGCCTCGGTCCGCCCTGGAGCGTGACGCCGCCGGCGCGGCCGCCATACGGCTGGCCGGCGCGGGTGCGCTGCTGCGCGCCCCAGGCGCGCTCGCGCGGCTCGCAGCGCTCCTCGCCTCGGGCCCCCTCGCCCTCGACGGCCTGCTGGACGCGGCTGAAGCGGGCGCGGCCCCCGGGGTGGGCGCCGCCTGGTTGGACGCGGCCGCGGGCGAGCCCGGGAGGGCGCTGGCGCCGGCAGCCGCGCGCGCGCTCGTGCCGGCGGCGGCGGCCGCCGGGCCGGCCGCCGCGGCGGCCGCGCTCGACGCCCTGGCCGCCGCCGCGTCCCGCCTGAGCGACCGCTACGGCGCGGCCGCCGTCGCACGCCCGCGCTGGCTGGGCGCGCCGGAGTTGGCGCGGGGGCTGCGCGCCGCGCTCGACGCCGCGTTTCTCTCGGCGCTCGCGGCCGCGCGGGCGCTCGCCCCCGCCGCCGGCGGCCACCCTGCCGCCCTCGCCGCCGCCCTCGACATGCTGGCCTGCGTCTCCTTTGCGCGCGTGCCCGTGCCCGCGCACGGCGAAACGGTGGCGGCGCTCGTCGGCGCGCTCGCGGCCGCGCGCGGCGGCGGCGACGCGCTGCTCGCCCGCGCGCCGCCGCCCGAGCGCCTGGCGGCCGCCATGCCGCCGTCCGACCAGCCCGCCTGGCTCGCCGACCCCGTGCTCGCGGCGCGCGCGCACGCGCTCCTGGCCGCGCTCGCGCCGTCGGCGGCGACGCTCGCGCGCGACACGGCGCGGTCGACCGCGTTCCCCCTGGCCCTCCTCTACCTGCGCCACCCGGCCCCACCCCTGGCGGCCGCCGCGCACGGTCTCGCGGCGGCGGTGATGCGGGGGGAGGGTGGGGCGGGGGGCGAGTTGGGTCCAGCGTACTTGGACGCCGCGCTGTCCCCCGCCATCCCTCCGTCCCCCGCCCTGGCACTGGGGGTGGCCGCTGCCGTCACATCCTGCCCGTCGGGGTCGGCGCTGGGCCTGCTGGCTGGGCGCCGGGTCGCGGCCGCGGTCGGCGCCGAAGCGCGGTCGGCGTCCGCCCCCACCCCGCGCCTTGCCTGCCTGGCGGCCGCGGCCGCGGCCGCGCTGCTGCAGGCGGATCCGGAGGGGGCGGCCGACGGCGGGAGGGCGCTGGAAAGAGAGTTGGCGCGCGCGCCGCGCGCCGCGGCCGCCGCCGTGGTCGACGGCGTCGGCGCCGCCCTGGCCGCGGCCGACGACGCGGCGCGCAAGCCGACCCTGGCGCGCTGGTGGCAGGCGTGTGCGGGACGAGGGGGGGGTCGAGTGTGAGTGGCGTCGCCCGCCGGCCAGGGCAGCGACCTGCCCCTTCCCCTCCCCACACCCCCGCGCGCCCCGCCGCGCCCCTTCCCGCCGCTCGCGCCGTCTCCCGGCCGCCCGGCCCCCCCAGAGTGCCCGGCACCCCCCCCGCCGCGCCTCGCGCTCGGGTGCCAGCGCGCCGCCATGCCGCGCGCCACCCCCGTCCCCGACCTCGAGGCGCCGCCCGCCGCCCCCCTGGCGCCGGCGCCATCGTCCAAGCCCAAGAAAAAGGGCGTGGGCGCTGACGACTCGCTTTTCCTCCTCGCGGACACCGCGCCCGCGCCCTTTGGCGTTTCCCCGCGCGAGCTCGCCCGCATCACCGAGGTGGGGAGGGGTCTGATGGGTGCCGCTCGGCGCGCGGTGGTGGTTGGGGGCGGTGGCGGGGCGGGGCGCGGCGCCGCGGCGGCAGGTTCTCCGATCCCCCCCTTTGTTGACCGCCCCCCGCCCCGCCCTTGCAGGAAAAGGACGACGACGCGCTCGCCGCCCTGGGCGGCCCGACCGGCCTGGCCGCCAAGCTCGCCACGTCGGCCGCGGCCGGCGTCGCGGCCGCGACCGCGGGCACGCGCGCGGCGCTCTTCGGCCCTAACCGGTTCAAGCAGGTCCCCGCCAAATCCTTCTTCCGCCTCTTCCTGGAGGCGCTCAAAGATCCCATCCTCATCCTGCTCATGGCGGCGGCCGCGGTGAGGGAGGGCGAGGAGGGGGGAGGAGGAGGGGGGGGGGGGGCGCGCGCGCCGCGCTTTCGCCGACCCGCCACCCCCCAGGTCTCCACCATCCTGGGCGTCGCCATCCCCGAGGAGCGCGAGGCGCACGCCTACTCCGAGGGGATCGCCATTTGGGTCGCCGTCGCGGTCGTGTCACTCGTCGCGGCGGGCAACGATTACCAGAAAGACCTCCAGTTTCGCAAGCTCAACGCGCAAAAGGACATCGTCGAGATCAAGGCGCGAAGGGGAGGGGGGGGGGGGCGGCGACTGCTTGTTTCCTCCTTTCTTCTTTTTTCGGCGGCTGACCCCCCTCGTCCTCCCGCCCTCTCCTCTCAGGTCATCCGCGACGGCAAGGAGATGCTCGTCACCAACACCTCCCTCGTCGTCGGCGACACCGTCCTGCTCATCACGGGGGACAAGCCCGCGGCCGACGGGGTGCTGGTCGCGGCGCAGGGGTTGGTGGTCGACGAGGCGTCACTGACCGGCGAGTCCGACCCGGTCAAGAAATCGCCCGCCGGCAACCCCTGGATCCGTTGCGGCACCCAGGTGCAGGAGGGGTCGGGCACGATGGTCGTGACCGCGGTCGGCGTCCACTCGGAGTGGGGGCGCACGATGGCGATGGTCGTCGGCGACGCGGGGACGACCCCCCTCCAAGAAGCGCTCACCGTGCTCGCGCAGGCCGTGGGCAAAGTGGGCCTCGGTGTGGGCGTGCTCTGCTTCCTCGTGCTCATGGTGCGGTGGATGGTGGAGAACAAGGGGTTTCCGCTCGCCCAGTTTTCGTCCGGCCCGCTCCGGTTCTTCATTTTCGCCATCACCATCATCGTCGTCGCCGTGCCGGAAGGGCTGCCGCTGGCGGTGACCATCTCGCTGGCCTATTCCATGCGCAAAATGATGAAGGTGTGGGGGGGGGGAGAGGGGAGAGGGGAGAGGGGGAGCGCGCGCGCGCGCGCGCGCGCGCGCCCACACCGCGCGCCCACACCCACACCCGCCCCTCCTGCCCCATCTTTGCCAGGACAAGTGCTTCGTGCGCGTGCTGGCCGCGTGCGAGACGATGGGCGGCGCGACCGCCATCTGCTCGGACAAGACCGGGACGCTGACCGAAAACCGGATGACGGTCGTCGCGGCCCAACTCGGGGGCGCCGGCGCGGAGCTCGCGCGCCCGCCTCCCGGCGTCGACGACCTGGACCCGGCCCTCACCGCCGAGGTCGCCACCAACTGCTGCCTCAACTCGAAAGCGTTTCTCATCGCGACGCCCGACGGCGCGACCGACTTTGTGGGCAACCGCACCGAGTGCGCCCTCCTCGTCCTCGTCAAAGGGTGGGGCATCGACTACAAAGCGGCGCGCGATGCGGCGGCGGCGGCGGGGAGCGTGCTGCGCGAGTACGACTTTTCGTCTGAACGCAAAATGGCGTCGGTCCTCGTCGCGTCGCCGTCCGTCCCCGGCGGCGCCCGCCTGCACGCCAAGGGCGCGGCTGAGATCGTCGTCCGCCGTTGCGTCGCAGCGTGGGGGCCTGGGGGGAAGGCGGTGCCGCTCACCGACGCCGACCGCACGGCCCTCCACGACAAGGTGACCGCCATGGCCGCCACCGGCCTGCGCACCATCGGCCTCGCGTTCCGCGACATGACCGCTCGCGAGCTGGCGGGCGGGCCGCCGGAGAAGGCGCCGGAAGAGGCGCTGACCCTGGTCGGCGTCGTCGGCATCAAAGACCCAGTGCGGGCGGAGGTGCCGGACGCGGTGGCGACGTGCCAGCGGGCCGGGATCACGGTGAGAGAAAGAGGGAGAGAGAGAGGGAGGGGGAGAGAGGAGGGGTGGCGGCGGCCGCGCGTGCGCGCGCGCGCGCCAACCCCTTGCGCGCCAACCCCTCGCCCGCCCTCCCTCCCTCCCTCCCTCCACTCCCAGGTTCGCATGGTCACCGGCGACAACATACACACCGCCAAGCACATCGCGGCCGAGTGCGGCATCCTCACGGAAGGCGGGCTCGCCATGGAAGGGCCCGACTTTCGCGCCATGCCCGAGGACGACCTCATCGCGCTCCTCCCGCGCCTCCAAGTCCTCGCCCGGTCGTCGCCCGCGGACAAGCTGATCCTGGTGCGCACCCTAAAAAAGATGGGCGACATCGTGGCGGTCACGGGGGACGGCACCAACGACGCGCCGGCGCTCAAGGAGTCCGACGTCGGCATGGCGATGGGCATCGCGGGCACGGAAGTGGCCAAGGAAGCCGCCGACATTGTCATCATGGACGACAATTTCTCCTCGATCGTGAAAGCCGTCATGTGGGGGCGCTCCGTTTTCTGCAACATCCGCAAGTTTTTGCAGGTAGGGGAGGAGGGGCGAGGAGGGAGGGATGGTGGTGGCGCCTTCTTTTTTCGTTCGACCCACACCTCCCTTCCTCCCTCCCCCCGCCCCCCCCCCAGTTCCAACTCACCGTCAACTTTGTCGCCCTCGTCGTCGCCTTTGTCGCCGCCGTCACGTCCGGGGAGACCCCGCTCAACGTGATGCAGCTGCTGTGGGTCAACCTGATCATGGACGCGATGGCCGCGCTCGCGCTCGCCACGGAGCCCCCGTCCCCCAAGGTGCTGCTCGACCGCCCGCACGGGCGGTCGGAGCCCCTCATCTCGCCCCGCATGTGGAAGCACATCGTGACGCAGGGGCTCTACCAAATGTTTTGGCTCTTCCTGATCGTGTACGGCGCGCCCCGCCTCATCGACCGGTACCGCCTCCCGTCCCCGGCCCTCGCCTTTTCCAACGTGGACCTGCATCCGCTCGGGGGGAAGGCGGCGAATCTGTCGGCGGGGGGGGTCGACGCGGCGTGGCGGCCGGCCAAGCCGTCGCCGCCGGGGTCAGAATTCGAGGAGATGGCGTGCGTCAAGGGGCCGTGCTGGAACGCGTGCTGCGTCACTGCGCCGGACGGCACCTGCACGGACAACCTGGTCTCCGCGGGCGGCAACTACAACCCCGGCGAGACGCCGCTCTGCGTGGCGACCGGCACGGACAAGCACGGCGAGCCGACCGCGCGCACAAACCGCCCGCGCGACGCCTCCGTCGCCCGCACCTTTTGCGCCGACGCCGGCGGCGACACGTCCTGCCCGCGCGCGTCCCTGATGAAGGACGTGTTCGTCCAGGCGGACAAGCAGGCGCACCGCCACACGGAGAAAGCGCGCGAGACGTACTCGTCCGTCGTCTTCAACGCGTTCATCTTCTTCCAACTCTTCAACGAGATCAATGCGCGCAAGATCGAGGACGAGCTCAACGTCTTCGACGGCATCTGGCGGTCGCCCGGGTTCCTGTGGGTCATCGTCATTTCGATCGGGTGCGTGCGTGGACGGACGGCCCCGACCCCAACCCCAACCCCAACCCTAAACCCCAAACCCCAACCCCAACCCCGACCCCAACCCCCGACCAGGTGCCAACTCGTCATCATGATGACGCCGCTGTCCCGCTTCTTCAAGGTCGTCCCCCAAGATGGGAAGGAGTGGGCGTTTGCGGTGGGGGTGGGGGCGGGGGCGCTCGTGTGCTCGCTCGCCGTCAAGCTCTTGACGCGGTGAGTCGTTCTTCTTTCTTTTTTTGGGGGGGGGGGGGCTCGACCGGCCTCCGGCTCTTGGCTCCCGCTTTTGGTTTGGCATCGGCGCGGCGCCGCCCGGCTTGAGTGCCGGGCGCGGCGCCCCACGCGCGGCCCCCTCCCCCCCCTCGTCCAGCGCGGTTGCCGCGTGTCGGATGCCGCGCGTGTTCCTCGGCGACTGGCACGTGTCGGTCGGCGGCGGCGCGCCCCGGCGGCCGCCGCCGCCGTCGCCCGGTCTCATGCTGCGGGCCAAGCACCGGGCGGCGGCCGCCGCGGCCGCCGCCGCGGCGGCGGCCGCGCCGCTCCCGGCCGGCGCCGCCGCCGCCGCTGAGCGCGTGCGCCGCTTCGGGCGCGCGGCCGCGGCCCGCGTGGCGCCAGCGGCGCCCGCGGTTCGCCTGCCGTGAGAGCGGCGCGCGCTCGCGCGCGCGCGCCCTATCCACCCTCTCCCTCCCCCCTTCCAGCGCGGTCAAAGCCTGCGTCCGCGCCACGCGCAAGGCGCCCAAGGACGGCACCGGCCTGAAGAGCGCTCCCGCGGGCTTCCCCGGCGGCGCGGCGGCCGTCGCGGCGAGCGACGGGCTCCAGCCGACGGCGGCCGCCGCGCACTGATTCTTTTCCTTCGTGTGTGTAGGGTGTGCGTGTGGGTGGCCGCCGCGGGCGCCGCCATGCCGGCGGCGCCCCGGCGGCGTTTTGGGCGCGGTCGGGCGTGCAAAGCTAAGGGGGCGCGCAAAGAAGAACGGTCTACGGCAGAGGTCTCACTCTCTCCCCCTCCCTCTTCCTCCTATGCGCCCCCCCACGTGACCCCCCCCTCCTCCATGGTGGCCCACCCGCCCGGCGCCCCCCCGCGATCGCGGCGGCCGCCCGCGGTGCTCGTCGTCGCGGGCGTGGCGCCCGGCGCGGGTGCGACGACGGTTGCGGCGGGGCTGGCGGCCGCGCTGAGGGATCGAGGCCTGGTGGTGCAAGCGTTTGCGGGGGGTTCGGGTGAGGGAGGGAGGGAGGGGAGGGCGATGGAGGGCGCCGCCGCATGCGTGGGGGCGGGAGAGGGGGGGGCGCGGGCGGCCGCCGCGCGCGGCGGTTGCGACGCGGCAACGGCCGCCATGACCAAAGCTGGGCGTGGGGCGCCGGCGGCCCCCGCCGCGCGCTCTCATCCGGGCGCGCCGCCGCCGCGCCGCACGACGCCGCCTCCCTCTCCTCCCCAGACCCGCTCGCCGCCGCCCTGCTCGAGGCGGCCACCGGGCGCCCCGTCATCACGCTCGATACATGGCTGCTGAGCCGCGGGGCGTGCCTCGACGCCTTTTGGCGCGGCGCGCGCGGCGCCGACGTCGCCCTGCTCGACGGCGGCGGCGGCCCCCTCGACGGCGCCGTCCCGTCCCCCCGCCGGGACGGCCCGGGCGCGCTGCGGCCGCTGTTGGCCGGGGAGGGCGGGCGGCTGACGCCGCGCGAGCCGTCGGCCGCGCCGTCGGACGGCGGCGCGTCGGCGGTGGTGACTCGAACGGCGACCGACGACGCTGAAGCGCACGCCGGCGACGGCGACGCCGACGCCGACGGCGCTGGATCGGACGAAGCCGACTCGGACGCCGGCGGCGGCGGCGACGGCTCTGCCGCGCAGGCCGCCGCGCTGCTCGGCGCACCCCTTCTCTTGGTCGCCGACGGCGCCGCCCCCGGGCGCGGCCTGGTCGCCCTCATCAAGGGGTGCGAGGCCATGGTGGAGGACGTGTGGGCGGAAGGCGGGCGCGAGCGGCGCGCGCGGCGCGGCGCGCGCGCGTCGCCGGCGCCCTCCCCGCCCTCTTTCCCTCTCGCCGGCGTCGTCCTCAACCGCGCCCCCTCCGACGGCGCCGCCCGCTGGCTGGCCACCGCGCTGGCTGGCGCGCGGGTGCGGGCGCCGATGCTGGGCGCGCTGCCGGCCGACGCGGCGGCGGCGGCCTCGCGGCCGCCGCCGCCGCCGCCTGCGGCGGGGGCGCCCGCGGCCGCGACGGCGGCCGGGCGCGCGGCAGCGT
>Ga0315287_10001274_pt1 | contig 23093 bp, 17 predicted proteins | sample YL17G11_0_MG_FD_205037 | JGI IMG/M metagenome (GOLD analysis project Ga0315287, IMG submission 205037) | Sediment microbial communities from Yellowstone Lake, YNP, Wyoming, USA - YL17G11_0 | ecosystem: Environmental > Aquatic > Freshwater > Lake > Sediment | place: USA: Wyoming | collected... | reverse complement strand
GTTACTGGCCGCGTGGATAATTAGCAGGATGACTTCCACGAATGCTGCGCACGACGAGATGGATGCTGCTGCTGGCGCGGCGACGTCGCTGGCGGCACGCTACGAACGCATCGCTGCGCGCTATGAGCGCCGCGCTAAATAGCTGTCAGGGCTGTTTGGGCAGGCTGCGTTTCAGGCGCTACTTTGATTCCACCAGACGGTGGCTGGTGCCGTTGGCTTTGAGGAAATGCGCGCGGTGGGTCAGGCGGTCGAGCCGGCAGCGGCAATGTTACTGCCGATCATCGCGGGCAGGCTGAAATTGCTCCAGCGCCTTGAGCGTCGACTCAGCGTGCTCTTCGATATTCATTGTCGCGGCCTGCGCCGTGAGCTGCGCGTACTCGGCTGCGGGCAGCACGCCGGAACCGACGGCGGCGCTGATCTGACGCAACGCCTCATCAAAGATGTGCTGGTCAAGGGGATCGAAGTGGTGCTGCAAAGCAGCAGCATGGAACCGCGCCCCGCCAAGCGCCAGTGCGGAGGCAGCTAGCGTTCGATCTGGCGCTGACGTTGATCCTGCAAGCAGCCCGGCAGCGTAGGCCAGGCAGTCGGCAATGCCAGGTTGTTCGCCGATTTCGACAAACGTCGATAGTGCCTGCGCGAGCAGCGCCGCCGCCTCGGCGGCCGAGCCTTGCTGCCAGAAGACGTACGCCAACCCGCATTGCGCGCGGGCTTTACCTTGACGGTCGCCGCTGGCGCGGCAGACTTCAAGAGCCTGCGCAAAGTGCTCGAGGGCCTGCAGATCGTCTCCCGCCAGGCAAGCCAGGTTGCCCAGCACGATCAGGGCCAGCGATTCGCCATTGCGGTCGCCCAGCTCGCGGCAGGCCTCCCATGCTTGTATCAGTGGCTCCCGCGCCGCCGCGAAGTCGCCCGCGCCGTACTCCGCGAAGCCCAGCGCGCTGAGCGCCGCCGCGATGCCCCGCCGGTCGTTCAGCTCGCGATAGATGCCGAGCGCCTGTCCAGCCAGCTCGCGGGCGGCACCGTAATCGCCTGCGCCGTAGGCCAGCGCGCCGAGATTCTGCAGGAACATCGCCTCGCCGCGCCGGTCGCCCAGCTCGCGACAGACGTCCAGTGCCGATTCGAGTAGCGTGCGCGACTGCGCTGCGCGGCCCTGGCAATGCTCAACGTAGGCCAGATTGCTCGTCGTGGCGATCACGCCGTGCCGTTCGCCCAGCCCGCGCCGCAGCTCAAGCGCCTTAGCCAGCAGCTCGCGCGCCGTGCCGTAGTCCCCCGCCATCGCCTTTGCGGAGCCGTCGAGATGCAGCGCGGCGGCCCGCAGGCTATCGTCACCAGCGGCCGCGGCTAGCAGCGCCGCCGTGGCGCCTTGCGCCTGCGCCTCCGTGAAGCGGCCCAGCCGGTTCAATGCCAGACACAGACCCAGGCGCGCGTGCAGCTCCAGCGCTGGGCTGTCCAGCCGCTGCGCTGCCTGCAGCAGAGCGGCGTAGCGCTCCTCCATCGAGGCGAACTCGCCGGTGATCTCCAGCAGGCTGGCCAGGTGTTCCGCCAGGGGCAGGAGCCAGACCAGGTCGCCATCCTTTAGCGCCAGATCCAGTGACTTGTAGAGGTTGCTAAGCTCGCTCCTCAGCCGTGTCAGCGCGGCCAGTTGCGCCGCTCCGGCATCGGGCGCGCCGGAACCGCTGAGCAGCCTGGCGTCGCGGACCAGGAACTGCCGCCGCTGCTTCGGCGTGAGGAGGCCCCAACTCCAGTCGCCAGCAGCGAGCATGCTCAGCTGCCGTTGCTCCAACACTGCCGTTGCGTCGGCTGGCGTTCCCGCCTGCGGCCCCAGCGAGCCGACAACCTCGGCCAGCAGTTGACCGCGGATGGACTGGCTGCGCATGCGGGCCAGCAGCTCCTGATAGCGTCCGCCGAGCAGCAGTTCCAGCGGTGTCGGGCTCACGGCGTTGTCCCTCCAGCCTCGTCGAGGCCGAGCACGCTGCGCAGCTCGCGCCCCACGCGCCTCAGCGCGTTGGCGGGAGTGTTAGTGCTCAGCTCCAACAGGCGGCGGATCTCGCCGACCGTCACTCCGCTGGCGATCAGGTAAGTCACGATGATGTCCTCCGGCCGACAGCGCCCCGATGCGGCGCTCAGCACGTCCCAGAGCCGGCTGTCAGTGTCGCCTGGGCCGCTGCCCAGCAGCTCGTCGAGCGATCCAGCACTGTGCGGGGCGGCCAGCTCCTCCCCCGTCTCGTCGAGGCTGAGGGACAGCGGCTGGCTTTTCCGCACCGCGCTGGCGAAAATGCGGTTTACGATGCCCCAGGCGTAGGCCGCGACGGAGCGCGCGGTGTGCCCGCCGGCCGCCGCGTCCGGGGCGATGCGGCCCTGGCGGTAAGCCTCGATGAAAGCCAGCGCGGCGAGTTGGCAGATATCCTCGGCTTCCTCACGAATCTGCGGCCAATCCCGCAGGCGGTAGGCAAGCCGCGGCTGCGCCTGCACGCCGAGCAGGCGGCAGACCGCCCGGGCTACCTTGTCAATGTGCAATATCTCGGAGGGCGCTCCTCCGTGTGCGCCATCTTCATGGCGACCAGAGCCTTGTTCAGAGCGGCCAGGGACGGCCGCCCTCCCTAGCTCCGCGCCGGCTGGCGAACCCGCGGGATGAGGGTCATCCCGCCGGTTCATCAGCTCCGCCAGGGCCTGCGCTGGATCAGTCAGGCTCTGGCCTCCGTGTCACTTGGCTTCGCGTCACGTAAGCTATTCTAGCAGTCCAGGATTTTCAAGTGCGAGCCGTTGTTCTGCTCCGGCCCGGCAGGGCTAGTTCAAGCCCGGACCGAAGGCGAAGAGTCCTCCCGTAAACGTCCATTTTCCTTTGACTTTGACACTGGAACCGTCGCTAGCTATGTACACCGTCCCATCCGTGCCAATTGCCGCCGAGGATCCGGAATTTCCCATCGTGCTAGGTAATGTGTACGACCATTTCAGCGTTCCGCTTGGGTTTACCGCGAAGAAGATACCGCCAATATCCTGGGCGTAGATGGTTCCGTCAGCGCCAATTGCCGGCGAGGAGAATACGCCGCTCCAACCATACCCCACGTCGAAGGTCCACCGCAGGCTACCATCGCTGTTGATGGCGTATAGATGACCTGTGTAGCTGCCGCCATTAACGTCGTAATCCCCCACATATAGCGCGCCGTCCGCACCGATGGCAGGCGAGGAATACACCGAATAAGCTGTGCTATAGGCCCATCTCAAACTGCCGTCCGGGTTGAAAGCGTACAGTTTGTTTTCCGTGCCGCCGCCGATGTACACAGCTCCATCAGTGCCAACTGCTGGCGAAGACATTATGCTGTGGCCTGTCCAATGCCGCCACTTCTCCGTGCCGTCCGGGTTGACGGCGTAGACGTAACCGTCAAAGCTGCCAAAGTACAGGGTGCCGTCATAGCCAACTGCCGGGGAAGACCTCACGGAGCCGCCGGTGGCAAAGGCCCACTTCAGGCGGTTGGCGTCTAGGCCACCCGGGTAGAGTGCATAAAGTTTTCCATCGAAGCTTCCGACGTAGACTATGCCATCTGCGTCAATCACCGGAGAGGACATGACTTTTCCACCGGTGGTATAGGTCCACCGGAGGCTACCACTGGAGCTGATGGCGTAGATCTTGGTGTCTCCACTCTGCCATAAATCTCCGCCGCCCCCCACGTAGACCGTGCTGCCGTCCGCCGAAATCGCAGGACCATCCAGACCACCCAGAGTGGCAAAGGTCCACTTCAACTGCCCGCTTGAGCTGACCGCATACAGCTTTGGGGCTCCTCCAGCGTCGCCTATATACAAAGTCCCATCCGCTGCAATGGCCGGCGAGCTGTACCAGGGATTGCTGGCCGTGTTGTACTTCCACTTCAGCTTGTTCGTCGGCGGGCCGGTGTGTTCGGAGAGGCGGGTGCGCAGGCTGCTCTTGCCGAACATCGCCCAGGGCGAGCCGACGCCTGAGCCACCGCGAGCCAGCATCACCGCGCCGTCGGTGAGCGTCCGCAGTCCCCCACCGCTGCAGGAGGCCAGGGCCATCGCGCTGAGTAGTACGGCTACGCCGCAGACCAACAGTAAGTAGAGCGTCTTCCGAGTCATTATTCGTCTCCCTATGGGATTACAGTCTAGCAGCTTGTGCTGCTGCTTATTCATTGGTGATTCAACGGCCTCACTCACAACGGCTGCCGGGGTTTTTTCTTGGACCGCGAGTAGCTGCCCGCACTGTGGGGCGGCGTCCGGCAGCGATTCGTCCAAACCTTGCTCCACTGCTCGGTGCCACGCTTTTCAACCGCCGCTAGGCCGCTGCGTTTTTCTACCGGCGTTCACGTCGCCGGCCACCCGGCGAACGCCCACCTGGATAACCTTAATCACGCTTTGGCGATGCACTACGCAGTGCACTGCCAGCCGCAGCGCGCGCCGCCGGGTTAGCGGGCCACCCGCAAGCAGACCTACAGCGAACTTAAGCACATCATCTGGTCGGTCGCCCAGTTCTTGTAGATGATGTGCCAGCGCCCGTCCATGCCGACGACGAGCTGCGGCAGGCTCAGATGGTCCAGACCCGCCGGCAGCGGCAGTTCTTCCCACTCCCCGTAACGGCTCCAGGCAAAATAGCTGCGCGCGCCGTCTCCGCTGCTGATCAGCACCAGGCCGGTAGCGGAATTGCCCAAGGCGCAACTGACAGTATTGCGCACGTCGTCGCTGAACAGGTCCTCGATACCGAACAGCGTGTAGTCCTTGCCGATGATGATCTCATCCAGCACCGGCGACTCGAATGACTGCACGATGTAGCGGGTGGGGTTGATCAGCCGGCCGCGCATGCAGAACATCGCTTGCTCCGGGAACACCGGAATGCTGCCGTAGTACGTGGTCGAAGCAAAAGTCCGGCCCATCGTCAGCGGCGTGCCGTAGATGTTGAACGAGGAGTCCAGCAGGGGATCGTAGATCATGGCGGCCGAGTTGTCACCGATGGATGACCAGTTCACGCTGCCTGAAGACACGCTGGCACCTCCAACGACGCCGAACCAGAACTGCTCTGTGCCCAGCGTGTTGGCCACACCTTCCCAGATTGGCGCAGTCGTCATCACCACCGGATCGTCAGTGTAGACGGGCTCGTCCACGTCAACATAGTGCATGGTGGTGGTGGCATCATCGTAGGCGCACCAGGCGAGGCTGCCATCCGGCGGCTGGGAGAGGAACGGCCGGTGGGCACTGCTGTTCGGGAAGGAAGAGCGCAGGTTGAGCGCCGCGCCGTCCCACCAGTAGAGCTCAGCATTGCCGAAGTGGGAGCATGAGAAATAGACATCACCGCCGCCGTCCGCTGCCAGACCGAGATCCTGGAAGCCCGCGCCGATGTCGCCTGGGTCCACCCAGGTGGCGCCATCGGCGCTCAAGGCATGGCGGGTCAGGAGAGTGCTGATGGAGCGCCAGACCGCGTGCAGCCCGTCCGTGCCCGCTGCGGCCTGCAGGTCGAAGCCCTGGCCATCGCTATGCGGCAATTGCCAGATATCGGTGTCCGTGCCGTCGTCATGCAACTGCGCCAGGTGGAAATCCCGGCTGAAATCCATGTCCAGCACCAGCGCGCGGTCGGGACTGTCCGGCTGCGGCACCAGCGCCACCTCCAGGGCTGAGTCGGTGGAAAAGGCCACGGTGTTGACGGCGGACCACGATGCGCCGTCGTCACGGTACAGCACCGCCTGACCGATCGGCCCGGTCTTGAAGTAGGCGTAGCGCGTGCCGTCGTCGACGATCAGATCGAGTGGGATGAAGTTCGCCACGCTGTTGTCTACCTGCACTTCGGGTGTCCAGACGTTGAAGGCATCGAGCTCGCGGAAGCGGTGGATCGAGGTGTGCGTATACAGCACCAGCGGGCGCCCGGTGAGCGGGTCAAGCTCCAGGTCGATATCCAATGCGGCCGCGGCGGGGTCGAGGTTTGCTGAATTCACCACTGCAGCAGAGGCGGTGTCCAGACGTGCCCATTCAGTGGTTCCCGCGATTGAACCGCCGTAAACGATGTCGATGGTGTCAGTGGCCGGGTTGTACTGCGCGTCGATGGCGGTCAGCGTGCCTGTCGCAGGCACTACCGTGAAGGTACTACCTGTGCCGAATGACACGCACTGGAGGTTGGTGTTCACCCCATCAGACTCATCGTAGAAGGCCCAGATCTGCGACCCGTCGTAAGCCGCCGCCACTTTACCGCTGACCGGCGTGGCTGAGGCGATTTGCTGGCTGGCCACGGCGCCGTCGAACTGCGCCAGCAGCAACGCCTCCGCGGTCGAGTAGGCGAAAAAGGAAGACGCGCCGACATCGAAGGCTTCGCTCGCTCCAGTGGGGGCCATATAGATGGGCAGGCGCGCCAGGGCCATCGCGGTTGGATCCGACGCTGGAGCGCTGCGGAAACACAGGCCGTAGTTGGACATGTCGAATCCGCAGAAGGTCAGCCGGCTCGCCGTGGTATTCAGCGTCCCGCTCGCCCGCTGCAGACGCCGCAGGTCAAGCAGCGCCGGGGCGCTTGGATCGCGTACGACTACCGGAGCTGCCTGCCAGCGCGGGTAGACCACCAGCCGGAACATGTTGCTGGCAGTGCGCGCTGGCGGCCCGGCACATTCCACCGCGGCCAGGATCATATAGCAGCCAGGCTGCAGCGTCACCGTGATTAGCGGGCTCGCACCGCTCACCGGCGCCGGTCCCGTGGCGAAGCTGACCGTGTATGTCGTAATCCCTTCGCCTTCGGGATCGAACGAGCCGCCCAAATCGAAGGTGACATCGCTGGGCCCGTTCAGCGGGCCGAGCGGCATGTCCATTTGCAGCACGGGTGGCGACTTCTCCGCGGTGACCGGCCCATCTACAGTGTTGCGCCAGATGCTGCGATTGCCGCTGGCATCCTGCGCGCAGACGCGGTAGCGGTAAAGCACGTCCTGCGCCGCCGTGGTGTCATTGAAGTATGGCACTTTGAGCACGTCGGGGTTCAGATCGCTGAAGCTACCGCCGAACTGCGGGGCGCGCTGCAGGATATAGCCGGCAAAATCCGGGTCGTGATAGCTGCTGGAGTTGTCCCAAGCCAGAAAGAAGCCTGGAGCTTCGCCGTCGCCACTAAAGGAGAGCGGCGGCTGCGGCCCCAGCACTCCGCCCTGCACACCCAGCTCAACGCCGGTCAGCGTCAAGCTGTCCCCCGGCCCGCAGAGCACCGCGAGGTAGCAGGTGCCTTTCGGCGAGGTGAAAGCACCCGCGGCGAGATAGGCGTTTGTATTCGGGATCTCGGCTTCCGTTGAGCCCGTGTAGGGCCCCGCCATCTGCCAGACGCCACCGACGTAGTCGCTGAAAGCCACGAAGTACTGGCCGCTGACAGAGCTGGTAGTGATGCGCGCCGAGGTCGGGCCGTTGTCGCCGTCAAAGCCGAATACGCCGTACACGACATACGCGGTGGCGGCCCCGCCGTCCAGCGTGAGGGTGCCCGGGCCGCCCGTCACGCCGTGGCGCGCCACCATCTCGTCCAGCGGCAGCGCGAAGAAGCCGGGGCCGATGATGCTGAGCCCGCGTTGCGGCGCGGGCAGCTTGTCGAGTGCAGGCAGCGTGGCGCCAGCCGCTCCGGCTTGTGCGCCGGCGCCAGCGGGTTCGACGATCGGTGCGCCGGAGCTCCTGCCGCCTGCGCAGCCGCAGCTCAGCAGCAGCATGTACAACGCCAGTCCAGTCAGTAGCGAGCGAGTCAGCATGTCGGCCTCCAGTATCCAGTATCCACAGCAGGAATTAGACTGAGTCTCAATAGACATCATACCAGCTTGTGGGACGCTGGCGGGGAGCAGCTTGGAAGAATCGGCTTCACCTGCGATCTGCTTCGTGCTGGTGTAGCGGCGTGAAGCGCAATCTGTCCGTGGCGATATTGCCCGCTCCAATCATTCTGGACTTTGTACCCGCTTGGATTACTGTGATCCTCTGTGCGGCAGTGGCCAGATGAACATAGCAGCGGAGCTGTGGAATACTGCGGTACCTGCGGGTAGATCAGCACGATTGATGCAAATGTCCCGCCGGGCTTGAAGCGGCGAAGCGCAAGCGGGGGCATTGCGCCTGATGTGCCGGCGCGGTGCAAATGGATGTATCTGCGACATGACCAATCGTCCGCGAGTCCAGCCGCAGGCTCTGCAGTAGTCTGTGCGAAGGAGCGACGTAATTGGACTAGCGCCGCAGCGGCAAGCAGTGCGATCAGCCTGGCGCAGCCACGGTACCACTATTCAGAAGCGAGGTGAGACTCTGGCAGGTCAGTAGACCAGCGATACAGAAATGAGACGAATTCTCAGATATGATGAGTTCTTAGATACAATGGGCTCCAGTTCTTCTCTGGAGCATACTGACATGGCGCATCACAGTTTCCGCAGACGCATCACCTTGATTGCTTTGGCTACCGCGTTCGCCCTGGTCAGCCTGGCTGGCTGCGGCGGGTCGGGACAGCTTGCGGCAAGTCCGCAGCCTGCCTTACCGGAGTTGGCCCAGACGCTGGCGCAGATCGACGCGGCGAGTACTCCTCAGGGCATGGACTCAGTGCTGTTCGAGTCATTGAAGGACGAACTCAAGCGCGTGCTCGCGGCGCAGGGCGGCAAGCAGGTCAGCGCACCGCCCGCCGACGACTCTTCTGCCACGCACTTGAGCATTGACAATGTCGACCATGAGCTGTTCTGGAGCAACGCCTTCACGGGCGACTACGATCAGAACGGCGAAGTGAACATCGCCGACCTCACGCCGCTTGGCGCGCACTTCGGCGAGATCGGACCGTTCGACCCTGACAGCATCCAGGCCGTCGTCGACGCCGACCACAACGGCGAGATCAATATCGCCGACGTGACGCCGATCGGTGCGAACTTCGGCCGCCAGCTGACGGGCTACAACATCTATTCGAGCACGAACATCAACGACCTGCCGCAGGCCAACGATGCGCCAAACGGCGGCGGGGCCGCGCTGGTGGATACCGCCGCGCTCAGCAGCGCAACGGGCAGCGGACGCAAGCAGTTCGGCTACGCGCTGGCCAGCAATCCAGCAGGCACCTACTATTGGGTTCGCCCCACGGATGGCAGCACCGACGGCACGCCGTCGAACTTTACGGTTCCCCTTGGAGACACGCTGACGCCATCCGGCGGCGCGGTGCAGCTCGACGACATCGTCTTCAGCATCCCGTCTAACTCGCTGGTTGGCGACGTCAAGTTCACACACAGCCTGGTCGGCCCGCCGTCTGGCTTCCCTAGCGACTTCACACCCGTGGGTCAGGCGCACGATATTGGCCTGGACCACCCGGAGTTCCTGAACGCGCCGGTGATCCTCCAGCTCCCCTACGACGACACCGGCATGGGCGCGGATGAGGATGGCGGAGTCGTTGCCCTGCATTACGACGGCGCGAACTACGAGCCGCTGACGATCCTCAGCCAAGATGCGGTGCACAACACTCTGACCATCGACAGCCGAGAGTTCTCCATCATCACGCTGGGCCTCATCACGCAGGCTGTGCTCGCCAGCTTCGCCGCTTCATATTCCGATGGGTTCGATCCCGCGGCCAACGGCTGGGACATCGACAACTTCGGCAGCTACTTCTCTCCAAACGGGAACTGCCTGGGGATGAGCGGTTACGCCTGCTGGTTTTACACCAACCATGCCGGCAACCTGTTCGGCCACTTAAGCACCGCCGGTGGCGCGCCGACCAGCATCGCGCACCTGACAGCCACGCGCGCCATGCTGGCGCAGAGCCAGTACTGGGCGCTCCAAGACCATAACTACGAGCAGACTCTCGGAGGCATCATCACCGGCCAGTTGATGAAGTACTTCCTCGCGCGCTTCAGCGAGCCGCTGATCCTGACGTTGATAGGCACCCCGGGCGGCCACGCCTGTGTGGTCTACGGCTGGGACGCCACGGGCTTCACCTTCTATGACGTCAACCACAACTCGGCGGTGCAGAGCCTGCCCTGGACCCTGTTCGGTGGCTTTGGCAGCTACGCCGGCGGCTTCGCGGCGCCCGGGTTCACGCAGTTCGGCTATGTCGCCGAGCCCTCGCTCGGGCGCACGGAAGACTTCGCCGCCCTGACAACCGAAGCCGAAGGCGGCTTCACTGGCTCCAGCGACATCAGCCTGATGAGCCCGCAACCCGATGAGCAGATCGACGCGCGCGACGCACAGCTCACAGGCAGCCTCTCGGGCAGCCTCAACTCGCTTAGCACGCTCCTTTGCTACGTTAAGGGCATGCCGCAGATCGTGCCGGTGAACGGCGGCTCGTTCAACTCGACGATCCCCATCAACAACGGCGATAACACGCTGATTCTGCTGGCGGGCGTGAACTTGGCCAATCAATCCAACTGGTTCCAGAACTGCGCGACGCTGATCCGTAACGTCAAGGGCACCAAGCAAGATGCCGACATGCTTGCCACCCTGACCTGGGACCAGGACCAATCCGACGTGGACCTGTACGTTACCGAGCCCGGCGGCGAGACATCCTGGTACCACAACCACGACACGAGCAACGGCATGGAGCTGGACTTTGACAACGTCACCGGCTACGGACCGGAGCACATCTCAGTGTCCAGCCTGGAAGGCGACACGGTTCTGCCCGGGCCATACGTGATTCGCGTCCATTACTACGGCGACTATGGCGGCGGAGCAGTGACCGGCAAAGTCACGGTTGTTCTGCACGAAGGCAAGCCTGAGCAAACCTGGAGGGACTTCCCCTTCTCAATCGGTACGGCCGACTCCGCTAACGCAGAGCCGGGCAGCGTGGGAGCGGATTGGGTGAATATCACGACGGTGGCGCCCAGCGAGCTCTAAGCACCAGGATCGCCTGCAGCGCACGAGTCGCAGCGCATTGATATTGCATCGTCTTTAGGCAGTGACTGGCTTTGTGCCTGCAGATTAGCCATGCATACCTAGGATACGCGCTGTGCCTGCGAGCGGCAATCGAGACGTTGTTCTTCCAGTGGCACCGTGCCTCGACACATCTCCCGGCTACGCAGCGACCTGGCTCATATTGCGACACAGTCGCAGTGGCACCCCTTCCGCGAAGCGGTTTTAACCATATTGCCTCGCCCGTGATCCACTTCGCATGGCGCAAAGTGGCCTGACGCATGCGCGGTCGCCCGCCAGGCTGTGCAGCGTACATGTGGACACTTTGCCATCCGCAGGGCAGAAGATACTCCCACTGGTGTTGATTGGCGCTTTAAGCAGGGCAAGTAAGCTACAGCTCACGCATTCACTGCCCCAGCATCAGCGCAGCCGTGGCATGAGAGACGGAACCTACGCGACAACGGCTGTCGATTACGATCCCTGCAGAAAGGGCAGACGTTACTGCGGAAGAGTACCGAGCGACGCCTGCCAGTGCTATTGCTTCAACTCCGGGTAGTTGCAGCACTTTGCTGCTGTATCGGGTTTGGCCCTGGCTAATGGTTATCACCAGGGGCTTTACTTGTTATGGCCCTTGCCCCCGCCCTTGCCATTGCCGCCCTTGCTTTTATTCTTCTGGCTTCCGTCGCCGCGCGCGCGGTCACTTTTGCCTTGGCTTTTTCGGTGGCTAACCTGATCACCTTTGCCCGGCTTCCTGTCGGCCTTACTCCAGCCGCGTTTGTGGTCCCAGCCCCATCCCTTCCAGCGGTTATTCCAGGCGCTGTTCCAGCTGTCAGAAGTCCAGCGGTCACTGTCCGAGCCGCGCCAGTAGATCTGGTCGCGGTCAGCTGCTTCCCAGCTGTCCAGGGCCTTGACTACGTTATCAAAGTACATAACTTCGCTGTTGCGATCACGCGATTCAGCTAGCGCGGCGCGGTAGCTGCCAAAAGCCAGCACGAGGGGCAGTCCGCCCCGGCTCTGTTGCTGGTCGTCCCAGACATAGTAGGCCTGTCTGCCGTCGATCAGCTCCTGGCCCGTGTAATCCAGCACGTCCATCCGCACGATCCGCGGTTCGTCATACAGCTGGCGCAACACAAATAGCGCTGCAGGCAGGCTGTCAAAGTAGTGCTCGCGGGTACCGCTGCTGTCCATCACTTTGGCTCGAATACGCGTCGGGCTGTCGCTCCAGCTCTCGTACCTGTCGCCCGTGTCGCCAATGACAACGCTGTAATCCCCCAAGTCAATAGCAACGCGGACGCTGACGTCCGAGTTGTCTTGCGCAGCGTAGGACGGGAACGCAAACAGCGCGGCAAATGCAAGTGCCAGCCATGTTGCGGTAATCAGGCGCATAATATCCTCCATCTAATAAGTCACATAATGGTAGCTGCTTTGACCATTCCGCACATCGCCCATTCGATGCGCAATATGCTCACCCAGCAGGCTAATGGATATCTCTATAGCAGGACCAATGACGGCCTAATACTCAGGTTAGAGGCGGCTGAGTTTCGATGAACGATCGATAGAATTCGGCTGCTTTACCCGGCCTATAACTGGAGTTATAGATTGCACTTGATCTTGAGCCGGAGTTCGCCCTACAAGTATTGTTATAGCAATATGAGCATCTAACGGGCGATGTGCTGAGCTGCCAGAAACGTTATCATCTCACCAGGTGTTCCCGAGGCCGAGATATGCCGCGAAGGTTCTGCCTTCCTCAACCGAGGCTTGACTCGGCAATGCACTGGTGCATTCCAGCCCAATATAGCATCTTGTGGCAGGGGAATTCAGCGAGCTTCACCAAGGTGAAGGCGAAATCCCGTGCAACGTGATGGGAAGCGAAGACAGGCAGAACTGCAGCAACAGAGATAGGAGTGTATTGTGAATATTAGTCGAGTCTACTACTGCGTATCTTGGATTTTAGCCTCAGTGCTTATCGTTACATTAAGCGCTTGTACCGGACCTGTGCCTGTGCCTGGACCTTCCTCGGAGTACTGGGAAACGGAGAGCAATAACAGCCGCAGCTCGGCCGATGTGATGCCGTTGAATTACAGCTCTGGATCGGACGGATACGATTTCACCGGCGTCATCGCGCCCGATGACAGTTCGGACGACTGGTACCGGTTGACGACCGCGCAGTCTGGCCAGTTGTCGGTCACCCTTTCTTGCGTAGATCTTGCATACGACGAATACCTTTACATCACATTGTACGACTCAGCACTCAATGAATTCGATGCGGCGAACCTCGGCGAGACATCTGACGGGTCCGTTACGGCCAGTACTGGCGCGGGGGCATCTGCCGGGGCGTACTTCGTCCGGATCAGTGCTGATAGCTGGACGCACAGCTATGATTTGGCTTCTGATTTCATCACTGGTGGCATTTACTCCGACTACTGGGAGATCGAAGACAATGACAGCAGCCACCAGGCTAACGAGATGCCGCTGAGTTACGACCCGCGGTGGGACGGATACGATTACACAGGCATTATCGCTACCGCAGACACCTCGGACGACTGGTATCGGCTGGCGACAACACAGTCTGGCCAATTGTCGGTCACGATGTCATGCGTAGATCTTGCATACAATGATAACGTTTACATCAGGCTATACGACTCCACGCTGTATGAGCTCGACGCGACTGCCATTGACTGGACACCTGGCGGGAATGTCACAGTCGATAGTGGTTGGAGTACGTACGCCGAGACCTACTACGTCCGCATTACCGCCGATAGCTGGCCGCATCGCTACGACCTGACTCCTGAATTCGCTCGATAAACCCACAGAGATGAGCACAGCCATGGACCATACGCGATTCGCAATCCCTGAACTGCCATACGAGTACAAAACGACGGGTATGTCAATGATCTGTCGCGATTTGAATAACGTCCTGTTGTCTGGCGCTCCCAGCCGCTGCGCAGCAAGCAGTTCCGCGATGGTCTGGATCCCGCCATCCAGTCGGGCGATTGCTCCCTTCGAGAAGGCGCGCATCGATAGCGCAGATGTGCGCGCATGCAATGCGCGTTACGCCTGCAGCAGTCTGGAAGCGCTCAACAGCCACCGTGCGAGATTCCTCCATAGTGATTCTACTTAGTCTGGAGTTCGAGATGAATAAGTGCAGTGACATCATGACGAAAGACCCGCTTTGCTGCCTGCCATCTGATCCGGTGGATAAGCTAGCACAGCTGATGGGCCGGCGGGATATCGGACCTGTACTCATCATCGACAACGAACAGACCAGGAAGCTGGCCGGCATCGTCACGAATCGCGATCTGGCGCTCAAGGTTGTGGCCGAAGGACGCAACGCCAATACGACAACCGCCGAAGAAATCATGACGCGCAAGGTGATGACCGTCCGCGACGATGATGACGTGCAAAAGGCGCTAGACATGATGTCTGAGCTCCAGCTGCGGCGGATACCAGTCATCGATAGCAGCGGCAGGATTGTCGGGATACTGGCGCAAGCGGATGTGGCGACGCGCTTCAACCAGCCACAGAAGACGGCGGCCGTCGTGAAGGATATTTCACAAGCTCGCAACATTTCGAATTAATCAGGAGCATTGCCATGGGACTCATACTGATCATCGTGTTAGTGATCTTGTTACTCGGTGTTGTGCCGGCGTGGCCACACAGCAGGAGCTATGGGTACCTACCCAGCGGCAGCATCGGGTTGGTCCTGTTGATCATCATCATCCTTGTGCTGATGGGACAAATCTGACATGGTAATCCGCGATCCGGACGCTAATTAGAGCCAGGTCCAGCCGGCATCCTTCGTAGCGAGAGCACGGAGCGCTCGGCCGATCTGGCTCTAGGCAAAAGTTCAGACAAGTGCAGTCCGGCAACTGATGACTATCCGCCACCACCTCCCTCTCATGCAGCCCCGAGCTTATCTCGGAGCTGCTCTTCCCGCGTCTTGCAGTGGGGGTTCTCCGCCTCGACTCGTCAGCGTGATCTATTGCAGGCAGGCTGTAAGCACCGGCTGGCCGGCACACCGGGTGACAACCTGACGCTGGAGGCGATGACGCCTAGCCGAGGCGCAGCAGGCCATGCTTGAGTGCGGAGACCACTGCCTGGGTGCGGTCACTGACGTCCAGCTTCCTCAGGATGGCATTCATATGCGACTTGATGGTTCCCTCGGTGATGCCCAGCGCGCTGGCGATTTCCTTGTTGCTTTTCCCTTCCGCCACGGCGCGCAGCACTTCCAGCTCTCGAGACGTGAGCTCATCAACGGTTAAGTGCTCGGCAAGCTTGGCGGCAATCGCCAGCGGAATGACCGTTTGCCCGCCGTGCACCGATCGGATGCAGGCTACTAATTCCTCGCGCGGGGCGTCCTTAAGGAAGTATGCTTTCACCCCGGCCTGCAAGGCGCGGTAGATATCCTCGTCGCTATCGAAGGTCGTCAGTACTATCAGGCGGGCGCCCGGGTCTCGCTGCTTGATCGCGACGATGGCCTCCAGGCCATTCATTTCGGGCATGCGCAGATCCATCAAAGTAACGTCGGGCGAGTGCTTTAAGTACTGCTCAACGGCTTCGCGGCCATTGCATGCCTGAGCCACGACGATCATGTCGTCGCGGTTGTTGAAGATTGCCGCCAGGCCTTCGCGAACAACGGGATGATCGTCTGCGATCAGAATTCGTAAAGGAGTAGTGCTATCCATGTGAACCTCCATTGCCGATTCCGCTGACTGGTACTCGTAGTACTACCTGGGTACCCCGGCCTGGCTGGCTGGTGATGGCGATTGCGCCATTTAAGTTTGCCGCCCGCTCCTTCATGATGCGCAGCCCGAGCCCGCGGAGGAAGGGAGCGCTGGCAGCATCGAAGCCCTGGCCGTCATCCTCGATGCGCAGCTCCACCTGGCCATCCTCAAATGTCAGCACAGCACGGATGTTCTGCGCCCGTGAGTGCTTGCCGGCATTCATCAGCGCTTCCTGGCAAATGCGCAGTAGGCCATCTTCAACTTCTTTGGGCAACCTGGTCCGTTCGCCCTGGTGCGTGAACTCGATGTGGATCGATGAATCCTTGCTCAAGGTTTCGACGATGGAGGAGATCGCGTAGACCAGATCGCCTTTTTCCAGCATCTGCGGACGCAACGCCCACATCGAACGCCGGGCGTCGGCCAAGCTGTCCTTTGCCAGTTGGCGCGCTTTGATCAAATGGTTGTGGGCCACCTGCTGGTCCTTAGCTAGAAAATCTTCTGCTGCTTCCAGCTGAATCACGATGCCGGCAAAGCCCTGGGCCAGCGTGTCGTGGATCTCGCGCGCAATCCGTGTCCGCTCGTCCAGCACTGCTGTGAGCTGCATCTCCTCGGCATGGATACGCTCGATCGTCTCCAGCTTCAACGCTTCGTTGGCCTCACTGAGCTCGGCGGTGCGCTCGGTCACCCGTTGTTCCAGCTCGTTACGCAGCGCCTGCAGCGCATTCTCGGCCATTTTGCGGGCGGTGATGTTGCGGATATTGCACTGAATCACGAGATTGCCGTTCACCCGGTAGACGTTGCTGACAAACTCAGCGTCGATGCGCTGCCCGTCAGCGGTCTCGAGCGGCAAGTCCTCATAACGGATGTACTCATGCTGCTGCAGTTCCAGAAAGTTCTCACGGCTGGCAGCGATGTCCTTTAGAAACCCCAGCTCCCAGACTTTCCGCCCCACGAGCTGATCGTACGACAATCCTAGGAGTTCCGACATGTATGGGTTCACATCGTCAACCATTCCTGTCTTGGCGTCCAGGATCAGGATTCCGTCTTTCGCCGTCTCAAAGAGCCTGCGATAGCGGACTTCTGAAGCACTCAGCGCCAGCTCTGTCAGCTTACGTTCAGTGACATCCACGCCGATGGCCAGGCAGCCAGCGAAGCGGCCTGCACGCACCAGGCGGCTGTTCTGCCACTCAATTTCGCGGATTTCGCCTGTCTTGGTCTGGACTAAGTTAGTGTACTGCCGCGGCAGCTCGACTTCGCCGTCACGCGCGCCTAAGTAAAGCGCTTTCAGTTCGGAGCGCTGGTGCGGCGGCGTCGCAACGTCAAACCAGTTCTGACCTTGCAGCTCATGCTTGTGAAGACCCAGTAGCTGCGCAGCGGTCTGATTGAGCAGTTCAACTTTCCCGTCGCGATCCAGCCCGACCACTATTACGCTCGCGCTCTCGATCAGTCTTTCGGCGTATTCTTTGGCTCCACGCAGCTGAGCTTGAGACTCGCTTAGGCTGTTAAGCGTGGCGTTCAATTCCTCGATAATCGCCGTCATCTCTTGATTGGTTGCTGTCAGCTCCGCATTTGCATCCTGCAGCTCTTCATTCACCAAAGCCAGAGCCTCGCTCTTGGCTTCCAGTGCTTCTTCGGCCCGTTTCCGTTTCTCGCGTTCGCGTATAACGGAAATGCCAAAGACCAGGTCATTGGCCAGTTGAGTTAGAAATTGCCTCTCTGTGGGCGTAAAAGCCGCCGGCTGCTTCGCGTACAAATTAAGCGCGCCGATGATTCCGTCATCCATGAACAGCGGGATCACGCAGGAAGAGTGCAGCCCATACTCAAGCGCCGCGGCGCGCCACGGACCGAACTGCGAATTCGTTTCGGTATCAGCTGTGGAGCAGAGCTGCCTGGTACGGATTGCAGTCCCCGTAGGGCCTCGCCCGTATTCATCTTCAGCCCAGCTGACGTGCAGCTTGCTGACGTAGTCCAACGCGCGGCCTTGCACCGCGGCCATCTCGACGGACTTGGCCTCGTCGTCCCTGGCAAAGCCAATCCAGGCGAGTTCATAGCCGCCTTCCTCAGTGAGTATCGAGCATATGCGGTTGAGCAGGCCGAGCTCGTCAGTGCCGTGAATCAGCGCGCTGTTGATTTCGTCCCGTGTCGTCAGCTTACGGTTGGCGCGGATCTGTTCTTGATGGAACTCATCTAGGCGCGTTGCCCGAAGAAGACGTGCTGCCTTAGCATCGGCTGCCCTGTCACAAGCCATCTCGGCTTCTCCTCGCTTCTTACCGCAAAATGCTGCTCACACTGGCTTTGCGCAATGTACAGAGAGCGTCGTACATCAAATATCAAAGCATCCGGGACGCTGGACGCAGCCACTTCGCAACAATCCAGCAGCCTGCGGACGTATGACGCCGAAATTACTCCCAACTGGCGTTGAGCACAAAAATTATAACGCGAAAACAACCTTACCTGCTGGCGCAGCACTGTTAGCGTGCGTACAGCACGAACGGGCATAATTCAGACGCAGCCAAGGGTTTACTTGGCTCCATCCTTCTTCGTCAGCTTAGCCCAGGTGATCTTGCCGTCCGCCATCAGGTGCTGCACGCGGTTCTCAATCTGGGCGCCCAGAAGTTTGCCGTCAGCCTTGGCCTTGTCCCAGTTGGCACGGGCCTTCTCGTCCATGTCAGTCTTGTCCAGCATTTCCTGGACCTTCGTGCTGGCATGTTCTGCAAGGTCGCCTACCTTCTCGCTGGCGTGCTTATAGAGATCGATGAGCACGTCGTCGATCTGGCTGATGTTCTTGTTCCACGCGTCCTGCCAATCTTGCCCTTTGTTAGGCTTGTTAGCGGTGCTGTCCATTTCACTCCTCCTGAACAATTTGAATTCTACTTACATATGGCAGAGGTTCGATCAATGCACGATTCCGGCATTGTAGCGCCCTGCTGGGCGCCGCGCCCTGGCCCGAGCCAGGCGTATAGTCGACGCTCTACTCCGATGTGTTGCCGTCGAAATGCTCGTGGTCGGCCTCCGCCTCGGCGCGGGTATGGTGGATGACGCCGTCGCGATGGTTCGGGGGCGCATACAACGTGTAGAGCTTCAGCGGCACGCTGCCCGTATTGATGATGTTGTGATTCGCCCCAGCCGGGACGACTACCGCGAAGCCCGCACGGATCGCCGTCCGCACACCATCGAGCACCGCCTCGCCGGAACCTTCCTCCACGCGGAAGAACTGGTCGAGCGTGTGGACTTCCGCCCCGATCTCTTCCTTAGGTGTGAGCGACATGACGACAAGCTGGCAGTGCTTTGCAGTGTATAGCACTTGGCGAAAGTCGCCGTTCTTGATGGCGAGAGCCTCGATGTCTTGTACAAAGCCTTTCATAGTGACTCCCTTCGTCTATTGCCCGGTGGGGGCTATCAATGATGATCAGACAGATCGAATGAATCTGCCGCAACTGCATCCAGATACCGACGCGGCTGAAAGCTGCGTCTGGGCCGGGGCGGTGCCATGCCCATAAGCGCGGCAGTTCGCCGCCTTAGCGCACCTCGGCGCGCAACGTCTTAATCCTTTCGGCCAGGGAAGTACTGAGCGACTTGTCGCCATCGAAGGAGAGCTCGGTATTCGCCGGAATGGCCAGGTCATTCATCAAGGCGTCATCGATCGGGAAGCCCTTGTCGTCAAGAAACTGCACCCGGATGTTCACTTTCAATGCTGCTGCGGTATTGTTCCTCAGGCGTACCGTGTAGCCATATTTCCAGTCGGCGAGACTTGTCTCCAGCGCGTGACCTGTCACGGAGATGATATCAACGACAGGCGTGTTGGAGGGCGGTGCGGCCGGCGGCAAGCTGGGTGGCGTAAGTGCTACTGCTGGGGCAGCTTCCGGACGGCTCGGCGGCGTCTCGGTCGACATCTGCGGCGAGTTGTCGATGCTAACGTTACTGGCGGGCGCTGCGGGTGGACCACCACCGCCAAAGTACCCGCCGCTCCACAGTACAAAGCCTCCGCCGGCGAGCAGCAAGAACACGGCGGCTACGATCCAGCCCCCCCAGTTCGACTCGCGCGGCGCAGCTGCGGGCGGTTGTACATAGACCACGCTGGGCTGGGGAGCGGGCGGCGAAGCGATCGGCTCTGGCGGATAGGCAGCTGGTGAGGTGACAGGCACCACATAGCCGCACTCGGGACAGAACGTTGCCCCGGCGGGGAATGTTGAGCCACAGGTTGGGCATTTTGCTTTAGCGTCTTCCATTTAGTAACTCCTGCTGGAAAAGTCAGAATTGAGAATGATCGGCTTAGCTAGCGGCGATAAGCTCGGATGTGGCCTGCTGTGCATTGCTTAGGGTTTCATCCATTGCGCGCTGCGCGGTGTCAGTCGGAACTTCATCGACCCTGGATTTGTCCCTAGCCTGCAGGATCGTGTTTAGCCAGTCCATGTAGGCAGCATCGTCGGCGCTGGGGTGCACCCTCGGCAGTTCTTCAGTAAAGCGCGGTGTGAGCGCGTAGTTGGCTTCTTCTGACTGTGCTGCAGTGAATCGGATCTTGGATTCCATGTCGTTACTCCACTTTCTCAAGAAGTACAAGCCACTGCTTTCAAGCATGATGCAACTCTTGGGCTGGCAAGCTTACAAGTTCAGACCAGCCCAGGATTACGTGGGAAAGCTGATGATTGGAAGCGCTCTACGATGCCGTGAAAGCTCTTGATTGATGATAACGCCGCCAGCACATCCGCGCATCACCCAATCGTTGCGCTTCTTGCTCTACCGGCACGCCCAGAGCGATCTTGGTCGATTGGTCAACGGCGATCTATAACTTTGGTTAGAGCGACACCTGGATACTGGGCCTGCATGATTGATGCGAGAAAGCGCTCTCAGTCGATTTTCCAGCTGGCTTGGGTACAACTGCGCCAGGTTCCAACTGCTCGACAGATCCGACGATCGGCCTTGAACTCTGGCGGATAGCCAACATGTATCCGCTGCATCAAGCGACCGGCTAGTCGCTTATGACATTGTCATCTGGGGGCAACCGCCCGGGCCGATCACCGCGCCGGAGCAGGTATGCTCGATAAAAACGTAGCTGAAGTATGCTCCGTCCATTCCCACAACCCGAATCGAAGTAAGGGTGGCCGGGTCATCGCCGTCGTTGATCAGCTCGGCCTCCATCAGGGTGCTGGCTTTCACCGGAGTCTCGAATGTGTAGATGTAGCTGTAATCACCCTTGACCAGCCTCGGAAGTTCAATCAGCGCCAGCTGCTGGTGCGCCGGATTGCGCAGCCGCAGTTGCATGGGATCGGTGGTGCTTTCGCTCGCTGTGATACTGATGCTCAGGCTTCTTACCATCTCGTCGCCGCTATACGGCACCCAGGCGTCGCACGCGCAAGCCATCGGGCTGGCAGGAGCAGGCTCAGGCAATGCATGCTGTTACTTTGACGCATTGTCTTACTCATCCTTCTACATCAAACCCTGATTTCAATCCCACGGAGCGAATGGCAAGCCTAAGCACGGTGATTTACCGGTTTGGCGCGTGGTGTTCCATCGCGGTCCTGGCTCCCATCATCTGCACTCCTGACATGCCTGCGCCCTCCGTCTCAGCTCCATCGCCTGGCGCCATCGGTTGGATCTGCGGGCAAACAGCGGCCAGCTCCGCCAGCGTGAGCGGCGGCAGGTCGGGGAGCGTGGCCTGGCCGACGACTTTGAAGTTGCTGTCCAGGCTGAAAAGTTGCAGCCCACGAACGACGATCAGTCCACCAGCGGCGGGCACTATCCGGACGACTAAGCGGCTGCGGAGCGGCGGCAGTGCTTCCAGTGCCATGTCGCCTGGCGCTGTAGCGTTTGTAGGTATGGCCGGCGTTACCACGGCGGGCGCTTGCGGAACTGGAAGCGTGACCATGTGCTGCAGCACCAAATCCGGCGAATAGAGCAGCAGGCGGTTGCCCTGCAAGACCACCAGTCCCTGGGAAGTCCAGACGGCGGTGTTTTGCTTCATGGCCATCACATCTTGCAGCTGAGCGAGCATTTGCTGCTGTAGCGCCGGCGTAGGAGCACTGTCGCTCGCCGCAGCTCCCTTTGCTGAGATAACCGCCATGATGGCCAGCAGTGCTGCCAGCACTAGCCCTGCGGCACCGATGTAGCGTAATAGCACGCGCGTGCGTCTCTGCTGGCGTCTTCTGAATTCCATGAGTGTCATTAGTCTTATCCTCCGTCGATGTAGCCCTCGGTATTGCCGCTGCTGTCAAGCATTCCAAGAAAACCCCAGGACTGGCACGCTTACAAGTGCATGCCAGCCTAGGTTGGAATGGGAAACCAGTTTTCAAAACACCAGTCTGGTGCACCGTGGTTACTATGACCAAAGAATACCTTCACGACCTGATGCGCGCATCGCCCATCAGATGCGCATTATGCTCCCCCGCCATGCTGAGAGCGGGCTCTGCCAACGGGTCAACGACGAGGTATAACTCGAAGAAGAGCTGTGGCTGGATGCCGGGCTCCTGCTGGCTGGTTCCCGCACCACGGGCTGTGCTGGCGGCCTCTGGTGACCAAGCATTCCCGTGCGATGTTTCAGTATGCGTATCCTTTTGGTAGACTAGACTCAGTAACCCGAACACTATCGCTGTAGTTTGCTTAGTTAGCGCTTGCGAGTGATCTCCAGCAAGACATCAGCGAGTCCTTTTAGTAGTGGACGCGTCTCTGCGAAAGCAACATGGCACAGAAGTATGCCGGCGATGAACTGCCCCTTCGATCGGAGCTGTTCAGTGCCGATCAGATGGAGCAGCACGGCAAGATCCTTGCGGCTGCGCATTATCTGAAGCCTGGACACCCTAGGGACAGGCTGCTTAAGCGGCTGGCCGACAATGAGAGTCTGCTGCTCGAAGTCCGCAGCTTGCTGACGGAGGACGTTAAGGCGGAGCGCCGGATTACACCTGCCGGAGAATGGCTGCTCGACAACTTCTACGTCATCGAAGAGCAGATTCGCATGGCTAGTCGCCACTTGCCAAAACACTATAGCTTCGAACTACCGCGCCTGGCGAACGGACCTTCGGCCGGGCTACCACGCGTATATGACATTGCCCTGGAGACGATCTCGCATAGCGACGGCCGGGTGGATCCGGAGAGACTCAGCAGTTTTGTTGCTGCCTACCAATCTGTAACCATATTGAAATTGGGCGAACTATGGGCCATCCCCATAATGCTGCGACTGGCCTTGATCGAGAACCTGCGGCGGATTGCCGCCCGCATGGCTACCGACCGCGTCGATCGAAACCGCGCTGAAAACTGGGCCGACCAGTTGACGAAGATCGCCGCGGAAGATCCCAGGAGCCTGATACTCACGATTGCCGACATGGTGCGGTCAAACCCTCCAATGTCGAGCTCGTTTGTCGCGGAGCTCACGCGCCGGTTGCAGGGCCAGGGCTCCGCTCTGGCGCTGCCGCTTACCTGGGTTGAACAGCGGTTGTCCGAATCCGGCCTGACCATCGAACAGTTGGTGCGCTCGGAGAGCCAGCGCCAGGCTGCCGACCAGGTCTCGATGAGCACCAGCATCGGCAGCCTGCGCTTCCTGGGGGCGATGGACTGGCGCAAGTTCGTCGAGACGTT
>Ga0315287_10001273_pt1 | contig 23113 bp, 27 predicted proteins | sample YL17G11_0_MG_FD_205037 | JGI IMG/M metagenome (GOLD analysis project Ga0315287, IMG submission 205037) | Sediment microbial communities from Yellowstone Lake, YNP, Wyoming, USA - YL17G11_0 | ecosystem: Environmental > Aquatic > Freshwater > Lake > Sediment | place: USA: Wyoming | collected... | reverse complement strand
CTTTCCACTTCGCTGTATCTGGAAAGATAAGCGGAAAGCCAGGCTGACCCAGCACCTATTTCCAATATTTTTCCTGAAAATCTTAATTTTGCTTTGCTCTCAAACTCTTTAAATAATTCAACGAATCTTTCCCCGCCTATCCATCCTTCCATCCGATTTTCCAATCCTTCATAACTCTCTTCATTTTCTCTGAAAGCGTGCTCGGTCTTTGAAGCATATTCTGACAAATGATTCTCCCATTCAATTATTTTCATAATTTATCCTTTCTTTCACTCGTTATAGAATATAAGTCTTTCCCCATCATCATAATCATATTTATAACCCGATTTTACTGAAAATAGCCATAATATTGGCAGTGCTACGCCGTAAAATACTATGACATAAACAAGCAGCTTAAATATAGCTGCAAAAAACAGGAGGTTCATTATGAATGGATAAGTGAATATAAAGCTCATTTTGCTGTAGAGAATTTTTATACGACCGATTAAAGTCAAACGCCCACTTTTTTTATTATTAACTTGATCCTCACCATGTTTGACCGTACTGATCGTTAAACTATACTTATCTTGCATTTTACTCGAGAGCATCGACATCGCTGTTCTGATAATATTCGATTTTGGGTTATAAAGCAGCTGGGAAAAATATGCGGCCATAAATGCCAGGAATAATAGCCAAAGATTCCCGTTCAGTATCGTCATAAATATTTGATCTTTCGAATTAAACACACCAAAACCTATGCCGATAAATACTGCTGGCTGCACTAAGTCATGACCGATATAATCCAGATACAACCCCTTAATTGACGACTGACTCTTTAATCTAGCTACTTCCCCATCAACGCAATCAAATACATACCATAATTGAAGCACTAATGCGGCTATAATCGATTGATAATAATTGCCATTTGTAAATAGTATAGCTGCCAGCAAGCCGAGAAATATATCAAACAAAGTGATCTGATTTGCAGTTAAAGGGGTCATAATTATAAGTCTAGTAAAAACGGCTGATATCTTTCTGGTTATCAGTCTTGCGTACAGTTCATCATCTGGCTTTATATAACTATTATCTGTGCCTGTTGGTTCAAATGACATTTGCAAATCACCTCGCTTCTTTTAATTATCCGACCAATAACAATCCAACCCGGCAAAGCTGATCCCTGACCGGAAATTTTAATTTGTAACCGTACTTATCAAGCGTTTTAACGACATCAACCCCGGTTGCTTCGAGCGGAATCCTTGCCACTTGCGGATTTTTGCATTTATCTTTTCCGCACCCACTATTGCACAACTTACATGATCCTCCAATAAATGAAAGGGTGAAATGATTTTCCCGGTTAAACCCGTCTTTTTCAAGTCTCAAAAGTATTTTATGTAACTTGTTTGAAGATTCTCTCCTTACCTTATCAAAAATATTCGCATTAAAATCCATTTTAACTATCACAAGTATTCCTTCCCGGTATTTCATGATCAGATCCTTAAAGTTGATCATCGGGCATTTAGGTGGGCAGGTCCATTTAGAGTTATATTTCGAACAATTAAAACATTTTAAAAGCGCCCGATCATCAAACAGAAGATCTTTTGGAAGAATAGTAAATGCCTCATTCGCCCCATATTCAAGAGCCCTTTTTTTCAGCTCTACGATATCACCGAAAACCTTCTTAGCCTTTTCAAATTCCTCGGTCTTGTCGACTTCTATCCAGTTAAAACCTCTGGCATCTAGAGGGGAAAAGTCAACCTTATCCAGCATCATATTGATGGCATCTTCATAATAATTATCTACCTGTCCTTTATCTATAATGTCCCCTATTTTCCCCAAGAGGATCCTTGATGTGGATTTTGAGAATTTACTAATGCCGATCGCCCTACCAAAAGCTGCGTCATTGCTGACTTTAATACATTTACCGATCGCGGCCACTCTGTTCTTGACAATCTTTGCGATAACGTCGTCTTTAGTAAGCTTATGGTCATAATCCACTAATATTTCGTTCTGGTTCTTTGATCTTATGAGCTTCTCCAATAATGCTTTCTCACAGATCAGATCTCCGTCAATCAGGATAAAGCCATCATTGAATTCATTTCTAGCCAGCCACAGGGAATAAATGACATTGGTTTTAGCATGGTCTTTATTATGGACATATTTTATCCTAGCTTTATTGAATCTATTTCCTACTGCATTTTTTATCATATCTGCTTTATGCCCTACCACCAGAACTATCTCTGCAATCCCCAGTTCAACGAGCTTGGTCAGCATGTTCTCAAGAATAGTGGTTCCGTTGAGGTCGAACAGGCTCTGATGTATTTTATCAGTCAATGGCGCCAGCTTCTTCTCGCGTCCCGCCAGCAGTATTATTGATTTCTTGACCGTTTTTATTACCTCGCTTTAATAGGCCTTGGAACCGGGCTTCGCTCTAAATCCAAAATATGAAAGCGTGTTCTTAAGAGCAGATAACATTCTCGATATGTCTTTTTCTTTTATGTCGCCAAAGTTCCCTATCCGGAACAGCCTGGTTTTTAGATCACCTGGGCTCGGCGCGATATAAATATGATAATTATTCTGCATGCGCTCAACCACTTTACTGGCGTCAATACCGTCAGGGGACCAGATCCCGGTAACGCAGTTGCTTAATTTCTCTCCAGCCGTATTTAATCCGATCGCTTTTATTCCCCGGCGCAGCATTTCCGTCAAGCGCGCATATTTCCTCCTGTAGCTTGCCAGTCCCTCTTTTCTAATTTTTTGCAGGCGGGGATCGAGCTGATATATCAATGCGATTGCCGGAGTGAACGCGGTTTGATTCCTTTCCCAGTTTTTCTGGTACTCGAAAACATCAAAATAAAACGTCTTCAAACCGGCCTTTTCCGCTAAACGGAGCGCTTTCTTGCTGAAAGATATAAATGCCAGACCCGGGGGCAGCGCCATCGCTTTTTGTGAACTGGTCAGGAGCACGTCGCAATGCCAAGCGTCCATCGGCATCTCCTCAACCCCCACCCCGCTCACCCCATCCACCACAAGAATGGCCGGATAACTGTTAACGATCGCGCCGATGCTCTTTATATCGGTCAAAACCCCGGTCGAGGTTTCATTAAGCGTGGTTAGAACGGCTTTTATATTCCGGTTCCGGCTTAATTCACGCTCTATGTCTTTCGGATCGACCGGTTGGCCGTACTTAAGCTTGATCTCTTTTACTTTAACGCCGTGTTTTTTGCATATCTCCGTCCATCTTCTTCCAAACGTCCCGCCATTTACGGCCAAAACCTCGTCTCCCTTTGACAATGTGTTCAGGACCGCGGCCTCCATCGCTCCGGTCCCTGAACAGGTAAGCAAAAAGACCGGATTCTTAGTCTGGAATAAATATTGAAGGTTTCGATTAACCCTCTCCAGTATTTTAGAGAATTCCCCGGTCCGGTTATACATCTGGGGCGTCGCGCCTTTTTTCAATATTTCTTCTTCGATCTGCGTCGGGCCCAACACCATAAGCAATCTTTTTTTTACCATATTCTATCCTTCTAGCAGCTTTCTGGCTTCTTCAAGTTCTTGCGGGGTATCAATTTCGCACCATTTTTTGCCGTCAACCGCAGCGTAAGAAGCTTTGATCCCGCGGCTGATCGTTTCCACCACCACATCCTCGTACCAGGCGCCGAATTTCTTTTCTTTCATATAATCATCAAGCGCAGAGATAAAAACCGGCAGAGAGTTCTTCGATATTTTAATTATTCCGGCATATTCGCCTCCGACCTTGTCCGGAGCTATTCCCATCGCCATTTCAACAACGTTCTCTCCATTCAGCCTGACCTTATATCCTTTATTTGCATCCCATTTCTTTGAAAGAGCGACACAGATACCATCAGGATGCTTCACAAGATCGTCCAGTATCGACGCTTCAAATACCACGTCGCTGTTTATCACGACGATATCATCGTCAAGCAGGTCTCTGGCCAGCCAGATGGAGACCACGCTGTTTGTAGTCGCATAGAACAGGTTGAAGCGGTAGTTGACCGAATTCCCGAGATATTTTTTAAGGTCATCCATCCTGTACCCGCAAACCAGAAGGATATCCTTTATGCCCAGTTTTCTGATCTCATCCAGCTGGTGCCTGATTATCGGCTTTCCATTGATCTCAAGCAGGCATTTGTTCTTGTTTGCAGTTAAGGGAAGCATTCTCTTTCCCATTCCGGCGGCGAGAATTACAATCCTCATCTTTTTACGTTCTCCAGTATTTTATCGGTCAGTATCTTCGCCAGACGGCGATAATTATTGATGTAATCCTCTTCTCCCAGCTGGAATTTTTGCAAAAGATTAAGTCCGGAATAAGATACGGAAGATACCGCGGTCAAATATTTCAGCAGTCTTTCCTTATTAGGAACCATTTCCAGAGCCTTCTTAAAAGCGTCATATAATTCGGCATACCCGTTAACTTTGATAGATAATCCTTCAGCTCTTGCAAAAACAACATCACCAATAATAATCGCAGGTTTCTGCATCAATATGGCTTCAAATGCGGTCGTCCCGGTAATGACAACCACTCCTTTCGAATCCTTTATGAGCTGCTTTGACGGAACGGACAATTTTATAAGCCTTACATTCGGGATCTTTTTTATCTCTTTGTAATAATTTACCGGGTGAAAGCCCATAATTGCCATGCTTGGATGTTCTTTAACGTAAAGCTTAAAACCGAAAGGCAGACTGATCGCTATGTTCTTTATCACTTCTATATAATTTTCATAATGAGGAGCAAAAAAGGTAGTAGAGGTTTCAGGCTGGTAATGCAGCGGGAAATAAAAGAAATCTTCAGCCTTCGGGGTTTCGAAGAGGCGGAAGATATCTTTCTTGATGATGAAGCTCATTAGCCTTGACCTGAACAATTGGATATAATATGCGATCTTGTTATCCCTATAATAAGGTTCTTCATTAGCTTCTTCTCGGGCTATAAGCTTAAAGGGAAGCATAAGCACCTTTTTTATGATCCCCATGCTATCGCGTGAGCGCACCTGCAGTTTTTTCGCTATGTATTCCGGGACGGCTGTTCCTTCGAATTCTTCCAGTAATCTTTCAGCGCTCCTTCGCTCTTCCTTGCTCAACGGGCGGGAAAGGAGTTCGTCGTATTTTTTCGCGACACCCTCTTTTCCGGCAAAATAGTTATCAAAGAAAAATATCTGGTTCCAAATCCTGGAGTTCTCGACAAAGCAACAAGGGATGCCCCTGTCCTTGGCCAAAGCATACATACAGAAATTAGACAAAGTTTCCGGGACAAAGCCTATAACAATGTCTATCTTATTCGCGTTAAAGAAATTGTTGAAATAGTTGATATGCCAGTGAATCGCCCAATCGATCTTTTTTTCATCAGGCAGCAGGTCTCCCCGCGCGATATCGAGCAATGCAAAGCGATACAGGTTCATGTCTTTCTGTCGAATCCTTTTTTCAAGTTCGCGGATTTTCATGATCTCCGACTTTCCGACTGTTCCGGGATGCCAGCCGTCATAAATATAAATGATCTTTGTATTTTGAGGCGGCATCGATCTTTTGATCCGGTCGTAATGCTTCTTCTGCGATATCAACACATAGTAGTTATCAACCTTTAATTTCCCGGAGTATTCACTTTCAATAAAGTTAATAATATCTATTAAACGCTCGCCGATAGCATGTTGTTCATTGATTAAAATGTTCATATAGCTTTATTTCACCATATCCCAGGATAAGGGAGTCCCTTTTTTGACGCTCTTTTTTATTGTCCTGCCAATCATTTCGCTTAAATATTTTGGCGCCAGCCCAAATCCTGGCCTGATAGATCTCAAGTTCTCTTTTGTGATGGTCTCACCCTTTTTCATGTCTTTCACCACATAAAGCGACCTTCTAAACGCCAAAGATTTCTGTTCATGTTCCGTTGGGCCGTAACTTACTTTACCAAGGGCTTGATAAGCTTTCCTCGTTTCTTCAACCAATTGTTTTATTTCCTGAGGCTCCATTGAAAAGGCAGAATCAACCCCTCCATCCCTCCGGGATAAAGTGAAATGTTTTTCAATAACTGCCGCACCCAGACTTACGCCTGCAATAGAAACTCCGATCCCGAGCGTATGGTCCGAAATACCGGCCTGGCATTTAAACCGCTTTTTCATATCAGGAATGGTTAGAAGATTTGAATCCTCCGGAGACGCGGGATAAGTGCTGGTACATTTAAGCAAAATGATTTGCTTATTACCTTCAGACATTGCTGCCGCCACCGCTTCCTTTATCTCTTTAACGGTCGCCATACCAGTCGACATGAGGATCGGCTTGCCTGTCTTTGCTACTATTTTTATCAGCGGTATATCAACCAGCTCAAAAGAAGCGATCTTGTAACAAGGAACATTTAACTTTTCTAGAAAATCGACCGCTGTTTCATCAAAAGGGGTGCTAAAACCGATAATCCCTCTCTTTTGGCATCTATCAAAGATAGGTTTATGCCATTCCCAGGGGGTAGCCGCCTGTTGGTATAGCTTATAAAGGGATTTCCCTTTCCAAAGGCTTTTCTTGTCACGGATTACGAAATCCCCTTTATTAATATCTAATGTCATCGTATCGGCAGTATAGGTTTGGATTTTGAGCGCGTGTGCTCCAGCTTTTGCTGCCGCATCAACAATCGCCAGTGCCCGGACGAGTGAATGGTTATGGTTGCCGGACATTTCTGCAATAATGAACGGATGGTGATTTTTACCGATCTTTTTGCCTTTTATGACTAATTCTTTCATTTTATCTTTCTGACCAATTTAAAAGCTTCGGCCATGTTAAGCCCAACCTCGCAGCCTCTTTTCTTAGCATAGGTCCGTAATGCTTCTGCTGATCTGGGATGAGGCCAGTCCCGCATCTCACCGCGATAAGCTTTCAGAGCTGCAATCTTATGCTCAATGGTGTTCTCGATATCAACATAAACATTCGGCCTAAATGGTTCTGATGCACTCCATTCAGTTGAAGAAGGTACTTCAAAGGAGTAAATCTCTTTGACCGATTCACCTGCCAATGGCCGGCAGGCAGTTAAGACCGCGGCAAATACGCGGCGATGATCAACATTGAGATCCCCTTGATAGTGAGTATAAATGACTTCCGGTCCAACTTCGGCTTTCACTCGTTCGATTACCTTGATAATATCTAACAGCGCTACAGTATCGAAACGATTATCAGGAAAGTCATAAACATATGTCTGCTTAGCACCGACGATCTTCGCCGCTGTCTTAATTTGACTCTTTAATTTAACTAATTGTTTTTTGGCGGCCGTTCTTGCCCTTATCGTCTGACGCGAGGTGATCCCCTCTCCTAGGATTAGGATATGTACTTCCGCACCGGCTTGCGCCATTTTGGCCATTGTTCCACCGCAACCTAGAACTTCATCATCGGGATGAGCGGCAACTACTAAAACTTTCTTTTTCATTATTTACTGGATCTCCTTATTTTTAATCACTACCTCAGCGCGCACTTCACTGCCGTTTTTTTCAGCTTCAGTAAATTCATATTTCAACTCACCTAATTTAATAAATGCCGGCGGATATCCTTCCCCATCAAGCATGCGAATGTAGTCATAAGCTTTAGCAGAATTAGCAATACCGGCCAGATCACTTTGCTGCTCTGTCCGCCTTTGGAAAATAACAGGTTGTCCGGACTGGGGAACTGGCACCGGTTCGTTTTTAATAATGGATGGGATCATTTCTTTAAAGATGATATTCGCCGCGCGCTTGAAGATATCGTTAGCTGAACCGGAAGAGATATCCAAGTTCTTTTTCCCATAAATCGGCCCCGCATCCATCTCTTCTTCCACCTTCAATGCTGAAATCTTGGTTTGATATATCCCTCGTTCAATCAAGTTCTGCAAAGGACTGCCGCCTCGACCAAAAGGCAGGTCAGTCATATGAAAAACCACGCATTCCCAGTTTTGATATATTCCGGCAGGAATCTTCCAAGACCAGTGCGGAAAAAATATATACCGTGGCTGAAGCTTACTTATATTTTCAGCAGTCAGCTCCTTTTTATCAACAATAATTTCTATGTCATGCTCCCCTTCCCTCTGTAGCTGTTTGCTGTTATCTATGTTCCAGTTTTTAATGGTTGCAATTACATACTTTTTTGCTGTCATAGCCTTATCTTTCCTAGGATTTCGATCTCCCCTTGGTCCCGATCAGTGTATGTAAACAGCGCTTGACAACCTGCCTTGAGAAAAGCCGCCTTTGACCGAGGATTAGATTTTTTTATCCGTGCGATGAATAATAAACCTCGCTGCTCGGGCTTATACAGCTCGCTGGCAGCGGCAATCATGCTAGCGCTATACCCTTTACCACGCATGATTGGGGCAACATTAATGTCATATTCAATCACCCGCTCACTCAAACGATCGAGTCTTATCGCCCCCAATTTATTACCACCTTCATCTTCCGCCAAGTAGATCATTCGGCCAGGATTGCTCAGCGATCTATTGAACCAGGCTTCGTGCTCTTGAATGGAGATCGGCCGCTTATTAAATCTGGAATTCATCGTTTCCGGATCGTTGGCCCACGCTAACAGGTCATTCTTATCATCCAGCCTTACCGGCCGTAATTTAATTGTGTTCATAGGCCTTTATTTTTGCCACATCGTCAGAATAGTCGTTAAGGTTATTTTTGCTGTCTTTTACAGTTTCCACCGTGATCAGCGCTTCTTCTGGCAAGGCGGCCAGGATTTCACGAAAGCTATAAGTTCCCTGACCAATATGGGTATGTTTATCCTCCACGCCATTATGATCGCCATCTGATAGATGGAACATCGCCGGTTTCAAGCACAGAAACTCATACATAAAATATTTGACCTCTTGCTGGTGGGCGTTGGCCGAGCAAACAGCATGACCAATATCCAAACAAAATCCGACCCTGGAAGTAGTCATAACATATTTGATTTCCGCCGGCGTTGTCCCATTACAAATTAGGTTATCATCAAGTGCATGATAAGGCTTATTTTCAACCAATAAACGGCTGTCATTAATCATTTTTAGCTGTCTGGCTGTTTCCTGGATCGTGCCGTCGATACCTGGATGGACAATGATCTTATTTGCCTTTAGCCGGTCCGCGTATAATTGCGTTTCCTTCATAAGTATCAGGTTGTTTTGTTCTTTCTCCTTTCTGGATAGATTCATACCCTCCCGAAAATGCGGTGCATGAATGACATAAGGCAAGGGTAGTTTTTTCCACCTTTCGATGTATTGATCATAGCTGTCAGGAACGACAAATAATTCGATGTAATTATATACCCCCTTATCGAAAAGCTTTTTTGCTTCCGCAATAAAGTTCATGTTCGTCGACCAGAGTTTCAGGCCATATTTGAACATCAATTCAACCTTTTAAAGCCCGAATGGCAAACCGGACCATTTAACTGCTTTTCCGGATCGCCGTTTTTTATCGCTTTGCTTATTATTCCAAAGGTTTCGTCAACCGCTTGTAAATATTCCAAGACATGCTTTTCTTTTTGAGCCAATGAACCATAAAAAGCATTAGTTGCAAGAAATCCTCTCTCCAGCATTAATTGTGTAAATAGTGTTTTTAATACCAATGGATTTCGATATTTAAATTCAAAATGCCCTAAAGGTAAAATCCCTGAAACATGAATATCTAAACCATGCTTTTTTGCAAGTTTATCCCAGCCTTGCTGAATAGCCCTCCCAATCTTTTGCAGGTGTTTAGCCACCCTCAATTTTTTGTATTTTTTAATGGTTGCCAGAGCGGCTACAGGTCCTATCCTTTCCGTCCAATACGTACTGCTAATAAATGACTCCTGAGCTGTTTCCATAACATCTTTCGTCCCAATGATCGCCGCCATCGGAAAACCATTGCTGATCCCTTTAGCAAAAACAGCGATATCTGGATTAACCCCAAGAACCAAATGCGACCCTCCAGCGTTCAACCTGAAACCAGCTGTGATTTCATCAAAAATCAGAACAATGCCATATTTTGTCGTAACTTCGCGTATTTTTTCAAGAAATCCTTTTGTTGGAGGATTATTCCTGATGGGCTCCATTACTACCACACCGATAGAATCCTTATGTTTTTCAATGGTCATTTCGAAGCTGGCAAGATCATTATAATTAAAAGTCAAAGAAGACCCTTTAAGTTCTCTTGCCACACCTTTAGGGCTCAAGCCGGGAAGGAGATGCCCGTCCAGTGCGCTGTTATCGCCAAGATTAGCGGCTAAATACCAATCATGCCAGCCATGGTATCCGCAAAACAATATTTTATCTTTTCCCGCTTTGGCTCTGCCGATCCTCACGGCAACGGTCATCGATTCTCCGCCGGAGCGAGCGAAGCGGACCATTTGCGCCCAAGGGTGCATTTTTATCAGCTCGCTGGCAAGCTCAACTTCCTCCGGAGCGTTCAAGGTTGTCATGCTCCCGCTTTTTATCGCCCGCAATACTGCTTTGTTGACATCCGGATCAGCATAGCCTAAGACACATGCTCCGATGCCCATTAAGCTCATATCAATATATCTCTTACCGTCCAGGTCCCAAACCTCACACCCCTTGGCTTTTTTATAATAAGCCGGCCAGAGATCGGGGAGGAACATCTCTGGGCGCTTGGAAAGGAGTTGAGTCCCGCCTGGAATCAGCCGTTTGGCCTTTTTATATAATTCTTGGCCTTTTGCCATAATTACCTTATTTCTTCATAATTAAAATCACTATCTTTCACACACATGCTTACAAAAGCCAGGTTTTTCCTTTCACTTGGCACAGAATATATCCCGCTTTTATTTTGGCCCATTGAATAATCATAAATTGAGAAATGTATTCCTCTATATGTACCTAAAGATAAAAATATCTTCGAATAATCTTGTTTATATGTCCAGATTGATACATCTGTTCTATGATGATATTTCACCTTTTTAAAGCCGTTTTGCCAAAAATCATTAATTATTATAGCTCCGCCGTCCTTCAAATGTTTATCAATATTGCTCACCGATTCCAATAATTGATCTCTCCCTATCCAATGGAGAACAAACGGGACCATAATTAAATCAAACTTCTTACCAAAATCAAATTTGTCCGAGGTCCCGCAAATAATATGTTCTAGGTTGAATGTTTCCTTTGCTTTTTTACATGCCTCCGGAGACGGCTCTATGCCGTAAACATTAGCATCATAATCATCCCTTAATATTTTCAGTCTCCACCCATCTGAGCACCCGATTTCAAGAATATCAATTTTTGCCTTTCCATAATATTTTGAATACAGGTCAACAATCACGTCATTGCTCAACATATTATGATGCTTCTCATTTCTCCTAAAATAATTATCGGCTTCATCTATTTTGAATATTTCCATCTGATCCATCATTCCCTCCTTGCCTTAATTAATTGCGCCTGATCTTCCAATAATGATTTCTTATAGCCTTCATTTCTGCCAATATGACAATTTATTCTCTCATAATGAGGATTTTCCCTGATCAAGGCCAGCACATCTTCCATGCCAAACAAATATTTAACTTCCTTAAAATGCAAATATATTTTATTAATAAATTCATAATCTTCTTTATTATCCAGTGTCCAGCGTTTATCCGAAAGGTTTTCTGCGTTGACAACCGAAGCCAATTTAAAGAGTGTTGAGTTTTTTCTAATATAAGGCGTCACATGCTCACGTTCCGAAGTTAGGCTTGCTTCCTGCCAGGCTTGCTGAAGAGCAGTAAAAGTCATGATCTCTACATCTTCCCCGTCAGGGAACGTCTCCTGGAGAGTATTAGATGTGTAGTCGGCATGCTCTGCCAAATGCCGGTCAATAACTTGGTCAATGATCGCTGGGTCCATTAATGGACAATCGGCAGTGATCCTTACAATATTTTGCCCTTCATATAGCCGGGCAGATTGATAAAACCGGTCTAATACATCATTTTCCGAACCGCAAAAGACCCTAATGCCCAGCTCGGCACAAAGCTTAACGATCGCTAGATCTTCCTTATTGATGGTTGTGGCAACAATTACCTCATTCACTAATTTAGCCGCCTGGACCCGATCGATAACGTGTTCCAGGACCGTTTTCCCTTTGATCTCATTCAATACCTTCCCCGGCAGCCGGGTTGAACCGACGCGGGCTTGAATTATGGCCAATACCTTTGGTTTATCTGACACCGGCCCTCTCCTTTTCCCATTTAAACGGCAGGATGATTGCTTCATCCTCTTCCTTCATCTCCGCCAGCTCTGGCAGCCAGCTGATCTCCTGGCTCGACCGCTCAGCGGCAACTATCTCCCGTAAGTTCGCAAGGCTGTCGACCCCGACGACCGCTTTGTCAATCGCTCTGTTCGCCAGGGCGAACCCGAGACAGAGCTCAAGCAACGAAATGTTATGCCGCGCGGATAAATCCCGCAAAGCTTTCAGCTTTCCCTTCACTCCGTTAAAGTGAGCGGAAAGCAAGTCGACCGGCCGGAAGAACAAACCCTGTAAAAAGAGAGAGCGAACATAAATCTCTACCCCAGCTTTCTTGAGCCGGTCAAAGTAGCGCTCAAAGCGGCAGTCAAACAGATTGTACGGCAGTTGTACCAGGTCAAACTGCAGGCCGGCCGTTAATAGTCGCTCAAGCTCGGCTGGGTAATAGAGCGAAAAGCCGATCTTTTTGACTTTGCCTTGCGAACGCAATTTTTTAAGAGTTTCCCAGATCGTCGGCTCGTTTTCGTACGCCCGAAAATCATGCAGCAAGAAACCGTAGAGCGAACCAACCTGGAGTCTGGCCAACGAGTCGGCCAAAGCTTTAGTCAGATCGGTAGCACCTTTCTGCAGTTTGGAAATTATCTGGAACCGGCGGCTGCCGCTTGCCAGATATCGTCCAATCCGCTCTTCGCTGTCACCATAGGCAGCGGCGGTATCCAGCGTCTCGATCCCGTTGTCGGCCGCGAAATCCAGGATCTCCGTGACCTCCCGATCCGGGACCTTCCCCCGCACATTGTTGATCCCGTAATCAAGCCCGAATTGGGCTGTCCCCAGGGCAAGCTTACTCATAGCACCTCTTTGACCGCGGCGATCACTGTTTTAACATCGCCGTCCGTCATCTTGGGATATAACGGCAAAGTTATCGCCTGCTCATAATAGCGCTCCGCGTTAGGGCAAGTACCAGCTTGATAGCCAAGTTTCCGGTAATATGGCTGTAAATAGACCGGCAGATAATGAACGTTAACTCCGATCCCTTTCGCTCGCAACCGATCGAAAATCGCCCGGCGGTCGCCGTGGAACCTGACCGGATAGATATGCCAGCTGGACTTGACCCCCGCTTTTTCCACCGGCAGCGTTAATCCCGGCAACTCTTTAAACGCTTGGCTATATTGCGCCACGATCTCGCGCCGGCGGCTGACAAAACCGTCCAGCTTTTTCAGCTGGCTGAGGCCGAGCGCGCATTGAAAATCGGTGATCCGGTAATTGTAGCCGAGCGCCTGCATTTCGTAATACCAGGAACCTTCGTTCTTGTTCTCGAGCGCTACCTGGTCGCGAGTAATACCGTGGGTGCGGAACAACAACATTTTTTTATAGAACTTTTCATCATTAGTTGTCACCATCCCTCCCTCGCCGGTCGTTATATGCTTAACGGCGTGAAAGCTTAGGACCGTCATATCCGAATATTGGCAACTACCGATCCTTGCACCTTGATATTCTGCACCTAACGCATGCGCAGCATCTTCGATGACCATCAATTTATTTTCTTTTGCAATCCGCTTGATCTCCGCCAGTTCAACCGGGTGGCCGGCAAAATGGACGGGAATAAGTGCATTGGTCTTTGATGTTATCTTTTTTTCGATCTCTTTCGGGTCAATATTAATTGTGTCTTTATGAACATCCGCGAAAACCGGCTTGCCGCCGCAGTATAGGACCGCGTTGGCTGAAGCGACAAATGTAATCGGCGAAGTAATGGCTTCATTGCCAGATGATATCCCTGCCGCAAAACAAGCGGCATGGAGAGCAGATGTGCCGGAATTCATGGCTACGGCGTATTTTACCCCGCAGTAATCAGCTATCTTTTCTTCAAATTTCTCAACCGTCGGTCCCTGGGTCAGGTAAGACGACCTTAAGGCGTCATTTACCGCTTTAATGTCATCCTCGTCGATCCATTGCGTCGCATAAGGGGTAGTCTTCAACTGTGGTTACTCCTTGATCATTGCTTGGAGCTCTGAAATGGTCAACCATTGCTTATTAGTATCACTGCTGTAGCAGAAGCCCTCCGGCACATTCTGGCTCTCCGCATGGTTATTATTGCTCCACCATTGGAAGGCTGGTTGGAGAACATAACAATCATCCAACTCTCTTGTCTGCCTGGCGTCATCGACCGAGATCATCACCTCGTGCAGCTTTTCACCTGGTCGTATTCCGACTATTTTGGTCTTGGCTTTGGGCGCAATCGCTTTCGCTAAGTCGGTGATCCTCATGCTCGGGATCTTTGGTACGAATAACTCACCCCCAAGCATCCTATCAAATGCCTTAATCACAAACCTAACCCCCTGTCCCAGCGTGATCCAAAAGCGAGTCATTCGTTCATCAGTTATTGGAAGAACTCCGTCCTTCTTTTTGGCTTGAAAAAACGGCACAACGCTCCCTCGGCTACCGACCACATTGCCATACCTAACCACCGAGAATTTTGTCCCCGAATCTCCTGAATAAGAATTCGCCGCGACAAACAATTTATCGGAACAGAGTTTCGTCGCCCCGTAAAGGTTGATCGGATTACAGGCCTTATCTGTGCTCAAGGCGACAACCTTTTTCACTTTGCAGGCAATCGCCGCGTCAATGACATTCATTGCCCCATTGATATTAGTTTTAATAGCTTCTGAAGGATTATATTCCATCGCCGGAACCTGTTTGAGCGCCGCGGCGTGAACTACATAATCAACGCCGTGAAATGCCCGGGAAAGACGGTCTTTATCTCTAACATCTCCAATGAAAAATCTTATGTTATTTTCATATTCTGAAAATTGCTGAGCCATTTCATACTGTTTAAGCTCATCACGGCTGAAAACGATGACTTTTTTCGGGCAATATTCTTTCAACACAATAGATATAAATTTTTTACCGAACGATCCGGTACCTCCGGTTACCAGGATTACGGCATCATTGAACGGATGGTTCTTGATCGACCCCTTTTTCATTACTTGCTCCTCTCTTTTACGTTTGCCACTTCAGCCAGGTACCATTCATAAAGCATACGCAATCCGGCCGGCAGACTGATCTTTGGTTGCCAGCCAAGTTTTGTTAAACGCGACACATCAAGCAGCTTTTTCGGCGTTCCGTCCGGTTTACTGGGGTCCCAGCTGATCGTCCCCGTGAAGCCTACGATCTCCTTGATCATCTCCGCTAGTTCTCTTATTTTTAGATCTTCACCCGAACCGATATTAACAAACTCTCCGATCCCCTTAAAATCGCACTTTCCCATCAGGAAGAGACAAGCGGAAGCGAGATCGTCCGAACAGAGGAATTCCCGGTAAACCCCGCCGGTCCCCCATAAGGCGACGGTTGACGCATTGCTGACCTTGGCTTCATGCATCTTGCGCATTATCGCCGGCAAGACATGCGATGTTTGCAGGTCAAAGTTATCATTGATCCCATATTGATTGGTAGGCATGACCGAAATAAAGTTAGTCCTGTACTGCTCATTGTAATATCGGCACATTTTAATGGCGGCGATCTTGGCTATAGCGTACGGCTCGTTGGTCAGCTCAAGCGGGCCGGTTAAAAGATATTCCTCTTTGAGCGGCTGCGGCGCCAGCTTGGGATAGATGCAAGATGACCCGAGGTTCAGCAGCTTCTTAACGCCGTATTTATAAGACGCGTGGATGACGTTGGACGCGATCAAGAGATTGTCGTATATAAATTCCGCTGTATAGGTGCTGTTAGCATGGATACCGCCGACTTTGGCAGCAGCCAGAAAAACATATTCCGGCTTCTCTTGCGCAAAGAAGTGTTCTGTGTCTGTCTGCCGGCGCAGGTCGAGCTCTGTGTAGTGTTTGCAAACAATATTCTTGTAACCGGCCGCAGTTAGTCCCCGGAACAGAGCCGATCCGACCAAGCCGTCATGCCCGGCCAGATAGATCTTAGAATACTTTTTCACGCCTTTGCAACCTCCAACCGGTCCGCTTCAACCATGATCCGGACCAGCTCTTCGAATTTAACTTTTGGCTGCCAGCCCAGCTTGGCCTTAGCCTTGGCCGGATCACCCAACAGATATTCAACCTCTGACGGCCGGAAATATTTTGGGTCGATCTCGATCAGTGTCTTCCCCGTCCGCTTATCGAGCCCTTTTTCGTCCACGCCCTGACCTTTCCAGATAATAACTCTGCCGATGATCGCAAACGCCCGTTCGCAAAATTCCCTGACCGTATGGGCCTCACCAGTGGCAATGACATAATCATCCGGCTCTTTAGCCTGCAGCATCAACCACATAGCTTCGACATAATCGGGCGCGTATCCCCAGTCCCGTTTCGCGTCAAGGTTTCCGAGGACGATCTTGTCCTGCTCCCCCCGCTCGATCTTGGCGATTGCGGTCGTGATCTTTCTCGTCACAAAGGTCTTGCCACGCCGTGGCGATTCGTGGTTGAACAGGAGCCCACTGCAGGCAAACAATCCGTACGCCTCGCGGTAATTGACAGTAATCCAGTGCGCGTAAAGTTTCGCCGCTCCGTAAGGACTGCGGGGATGAAATGGCGTTTTTTCGCTTTGTGGCACAGTCTCCGGCATGCCGCCGAACATTTCACTTGTTGAAGCTTGATAAAATCTGGTTTTTATTTTTGTCTCACGGATCGCGTCAAGAATTCTAAGTGTGCCGACCGCATCTGTCTCTGCCGTATATTCCGGGACCTCAAAAGAGACTTTAACATGCGACTGGGCGCCGAGGTTATATATCTCATCTGGTTGGACTTTTTCGATCAGCCGATTCAGGCTCGAAGAGTCGGATAGGTCGGAGTAGTAGGTCTTGATCCTATCTAACAAGTGGTCAATTCGCTCCGTATTGAAAACTGAAGCACGTCTTAACGTCCCGTGGACTTCGTAACCCTTGGACAATAATAATTCAGCCAAATATGACCCGTCTTGACCAGTAATACCTGTAATCAATGCCTTTTTCATTTTGGCCTTCCTAATAATTAATATATCTGTCTTACTTTGATTCATTAATTTGAATTTTCATCCCAATATCGCGTTATATCCTGGAGCGATCGCTCCAGTGATATTTCTGGTTTCCAACCAAGATCATGTTTTATTTTATTACTTGAACCGATTATTATCTTATTATCGCTCGGTCTTATTAATTCCTTATTGACCTTAATGGTCACCTTGATCCCGACGATATCAGCGATCTTTTCTATTACATCCCTTAAGACAACCCCCTGGCCGCCGCAAACGTTATAAACCTCCCCACTCTCGCCTCTTTTTAAGATCGAAGAGTATGCTCGCACGACATCCCTTACATCTAGAAAATCTCTTATAATTGAGACATCGCCAGTGACTATTTGCCCTTTATTTAGGCCCTTTTTCTTTGCTTCAACCATCTGTTTTGCAAAGGACGAAATAACAAAAATGTCTTTCTGGCCTGGTCCTATATGGTTGAATGACCTGGTCATTACGATCTTTAGATGAAAATTATCAACATATACCCTGGAGATCATTTCTTGAGCGACCCGAGCAACCGCATAAGGACTTAACGGATTCAGAGGGGTTATCTCTTTTATCGGCAACATCTTTTTAGGAACATTGCCATAAACTTCGGAAGAACCTACCGATAGCACCTTAACATCCCCGCCACTTTTTCTAATAGCTTCTAATAAGGACAAAAACACGTTGGTATTATTCCGGAAGCTTATTGCCGGCTCCTGCCAACTATAAGCCACACTACTAGCCGCTGCCAAATGAACAATATAATTCGGTTGGAAAGCAGCAAAGCACTTAGCCAGCGCCTCTTTATCCAGAAGATCGATCTTGGCAAATTGAATAGAGAGGGATCTATAGTCAGCCAGATTGAAACTCGGGCGACAGATATCAATACCGAACACAGCCGCCCCAGGCTCATATTTATTTAGATAATCTAGGAAGTGCTTGCTTACAAATCCAGAAAAACCAGTGATCAAATATTTATTATTTTTGCTCATATCTTCTACAATCCGATTCATGCAAGCTCTTTGACGACTTTTTTATAGGCGCTTTTAACTTTGCTCGGTAAACTGGGATTTAATAACTGAAGTATATGCCGTCCCAAAATACGATATTGATTTCCAATAAAAGAAAAGCCGTAACCCAGCTCAAGAATAAAATGCTTGACCCTTTCTACCAGCTTCGCTTCCAATTCCTTTTCCAGCACAGGCCTGGTTATGCCCAGGAAATCAAGATTATACACGCTTTTTATGGACTCATCGGCCTGCTCCGCAAGATGCGCCGGCAACACAGCTGGAAAATTATGCTGTTTTGGGACAAGCTTCTGCTTTTGATAAGCCCCGGCGTTGATCTGATTGAGAAGCACATTTCTGCTCCATCCCAATTCCGCGGAAGCCCTCAGATAATATTCTCTTTCCCGCTTATCCTTAATTTTTGAAAAGATGAGAATATTGTGCCCCCAGGGTATTTCTCCAACAAGCTGTTGGAGTTTTGATTCATGTCTATATTCAAGGTAAAACTGTCGCATGTACCATAAGTTTTGGGAAGAATATCCATTTAATGAGTTGAAACTTTTTTGCAAGTCTTTTGAGAGTTTTTCAACAATGGATTTCCCCCAACCATATTCCCTCTGCCTTTCTACAATAGTTCGGCCGATTCCCCAGTACAGCCTTATCAGTTCTTTATTAACGCCGCGCATCGCCTTAATGCGCGCAGAAATAATCTTATCCTTTATTTCCCTTAATAATCCAACGTAAGCATTGTTATTCAAATGGTTTTTGTCTTTAATCATTTTTACCTTCTGGGCTTGAACCTCCTCCGCCAATATACCACTCGTAAGTCATCATTATGCCCCGGTTAAAGTTGACTTTCGGCATCCATCCCAAAGCTTTAATCTTCGAAACATCCAATAGCTTCCTTGGTGTGCCATCCAGCTTGGTCTTATCCCAGGCAAACTCGGACTCAAGTTATTTATCATCATCTATATCCCCAGGCTCTCAAATTCATCCCTGAGAAAAAGATCAACTCCAAGTTTCTTGGCCCAATTCTTCAGATAGCCAAAATCTAACTTCGATTGACTCTCCGAGATTATTCCCCTGATATCCTCAATATCCCTTTCCCGCCCCGCCTGCAGCTTAATAAGAATCAGGTCTTCCGGCGAGACGACCTTTATTCTGATCCTGTTGAAGGGAAAAACCCTGGAACGAGAAATAATCTCCCGCTGAAATTTGTCTCTTGCGAGAAAAAGATCAACATAAATCTTGTATTTAGAATAAACAAGGGTCACGAACGGCATCCCCTGGATGGCCTTAACCGGCTTTTTAGGATCGTGTTTAAATCCCTCTTTTTTCAGAGCCGACAAGACTCCCTTGATTTTCTCTTCCCCGATGAGAGCAATCCCATCCACATCGTAGGTCGCCCGTGGGATGCCATAGACGCCCACTGCGATCCCCCCGGTAAAAACGATTTCAATTTTCTCTCTTCTGCAGATTTTATAAAGCTTTTCTATGATTTCGACTAATAAATTTTTAATCATTTAATTTTAGCCCACCCCTGCAAAATTATTCGGTCCTTTGTCAAATGCTCCAACCGCAGTTTCTCGATTTTTTTCCTCAACCCCTTTTCCCCTAAAGCCCCCCTCATTAGCCGGAAACTAAAATCACAAAGGTCGAGCCACGCCCTTATTCTTTCTCTGACTGAAAGCTTTAATTTGTGCCTCATCACTCCAACTCCTTTACTACTTTCCTATAAGCCATTCTGACCTTCCCCGGCAGACTCGGACTCGATTCGTGAATCGTGAATCCTGAGATGTGAATCGACTCACCCTTCACCATTCACCGACCTTTTCACCGACCTTCATTATTCAAGTTCCTCAACTACACGCTTGTAAGCTCTTTTGACCTTGCTCGGTAAACTGGGGTTTAGTAGCCGCAGGATTTCCCTGCCCAGTATCCTGTACTGCCCTCCTATCTTCGCCGCACGGAGAACCCCGCTTCTGATCAATCTCCTAAACGTGGAGTCACTGATCTTCAACAGCGTTATCGTTTCTTGCGGGGTGTAAATTTCGTGTTCTTCGACTATCATAAACAAACGACTATGGACAATGGACAATAGACCATAGACTTCAAATCTCCTTTCGGACTGACTCAATAAGTCCGTATAGTTTTGAAAATGTTTTTGAGCATTGATCGTTTAACTTATTATATTCAGCATCATCAATATAATTAAGCTTATAAGCAAGATGTATATAATACTCGACTTCAGATAATGAAGATTGAGAAATATAAAGAAACTGCAGATATTCCTTTTTGGAAGCCCTTCTTGCCCCTTCAACTATATTTGCAGGTATGGACACCGAAGCTCGGCGAATTTGCGAAGTTAATCCGTAAAGTTCATCTTTTGGGAATTTTTTTGTTATAGAATAAACTGATAAAGCCAACTCATCAGCCAATTGATACGCGATTATCTTCTTATAATCTCTCATTGTTTATACGACCATAGACAATGGACAAAAAACCATGGTCACGCATCGATTATAACAATCCGGGCACAACTTGTCAAGTCTAGTCAGCCTTAGTCAGGGAAAATTGTGGGAATTTTTTGGAAATTGCGCTCTCCAAACATGCCGTAAGATCGGGATAGTCTAGCCCGACCAAGTTAAAGGAATTTGCCTGGGAAGAGATGAGGCTAATTATGTTTTAAGCTTTTCGTAAATGGTTTCCGGGGCGATGTCGGCTCCATTCGGCCAGCAGATGGTCCCCAACTCTTTGTTGACATAGAATTTGATAAATTCTTTCTTATCGCGCAATTGGATAAAAATCCCTTCTTTAACATAAGGGCTAAAATCAAAAACGCCCTGCTTACCGTCTTCAAAACTTATCCGCAGATTATATCCATCAATATATTTCGCTTCAACAATATCAAATAACATCTCTTAAACCTCCTTAATCAAATTAAAGGTTCTATCGACTTTAATGGTTGTTTATCTTTTGCTAATTCCCAATTGTCCAGCAACTCTTGCTTATGCAATGTCGCCCATTCAATCACCAGCCCGTATACCCTAGGCGGCAACGGCCCTTCTCTCATAACCAGGGAATTCATATCAATAACAGCCTTAAATCCCTCATATCTAGCATGGAAATGCGGAGGATTATGATCATCATAAAATATGGCAATCACAACTCCAAAAAATCTGCTAACTTCCGGCATGATTTACATTATAGCAATTTTTGAAACGGATGGAAAGAAGGATCTCGGGGTTAAAAGATAATCTACCCATACAAAGCCTTAGCAAACGGCAAGATGCTTTTCCGGCTGAATTGTTTAGCATGCTTTTTGGCGAAATTATAGATACTCTTCCCCCCCAGCTTTGCCGCCAGATACCGCAAATGCTCCATCCTACCCTTCTCCAAAGCTTGAAAAAGGATCGTATCCTTATCCTTTTCCAGGGACATATTATCAAAATCGGCGAACCATAATATTGACTTGAAGTATTTTGGTAGTTTCATAGTGAGCGCACCAGCCGCAAATAATCCTTGGCGCTTTCGTAAACCATTGCGGAGATAAAATCATAAAATGGCTGCTTATCTTTCTTGACCTGGGCCGCTTGCAATGTCTCTATATAAGTATTCCTCACCACCGGCGGGATGATCGTGATCATATAGCCCCCTTGCAGTAAGGCCAGGTTCATCAGCAACCGGGCGGTTCGGCCATTTCCGTCAACGAACGGGTGGATCGTCACCAGCTCGAGATGGAGCCAGGCGGCAAACTCGACCGGGTGCAACTTTTCCCTTTGCGCCGCGATCTGCCCGGTAAAAGCCGCCATCAAAGAGGGAACCTTATCCGCCGCCGGGGGGATAAATTCACTGCCGGTGATGATCACTTGCTCGCGCCGGTATTTACCGGCCTTCTTTTCGTCAACCGTTTGATAAAAAAATTGATGCAGCGTCAGGATATCATTTTCCGTTATCGTGTCGCCCTTGGCCAGTTCGTATAATTGGTCGAAGGCCTTACTGTGCCCGATCGCCTCATAATGGTCCTTCAATGGTTTACCGCCGATCGTGATCCCCTCTTCGATCACGATCTTGGTCTCCACTTCGGTCAGGGAATTCCCTTCCAGCGCGTTGCTCGAGTAGGTCAGTCCGATCCGGTAATACTCTTTAAGCTGGGCTAATTGGTGCTTGTTGAGCGGGCGAAAGGCGTCGATCTCCCGCTTCAGTTCGTCGATCTGTTTTAGTAATTTTCCCGGTCCCATCATGGTCGTTTCCCTGACTTCTCCCAATACTCCTGAAAGAAGACTATAAAGATACCAGAGAAAAGGCCAAGGACAAGGCCGATCATCGTGTTTAGCTTAACTTTCGGTTTGGTTGGAGTTTCCGGCACGATCGCCTTATCGAGAACTGAAAAAGGCGAGATCTCTTTGCTTTCTTCGAGCTTCACCGATTCATATTCTTTGCGCAGCATGCTGTAAACCGAATTTTGGATATCCAGTTCACGCGAAAGTCTCGCCACCTCAATCCCCTGCGATTGGGATCCGGAGATCGCGCCCAGCAATCCGGAGGAAGTCCCTCCCCGTGGAGAAAGCAACGTGAATTTCTTAAGCTTATCCTCCGCTTCTTTTAGTTCTTTTTCTACCCGCGGGAGCTGAGATTCAATATATTCCCGCTTTTTCTGAGCTTCGGTAAAATTCAACTTATTCCAATAATATGAAATAGCATCAGTATAACCGTTAGCAATCTCAGCAGTAAGCTTAGGATCTGAATACTCCACTTTTATTTCCAGGATATTGCCACTTATTTTCGGTTTTTTTAACATTCCACCAACTGCCATGGCTAGCTTATGATTATCTAGCATCGGGTTATCCCAGCCCTTTATCCTTTCTTTTAATTTCAAATCCTCCAGCACTTTGGCGGCTACTACTTCACTTTGCATTAAATCCGAAAGATCGCCAATATTCCCGCCGCCCGAAGGCAGACTGATGCCAGCCAAACCAGCTAATCCGGCAAATTGCGACAACGAGGAAC
>Ga0315287_10001272_pt1 | contig 23113 bp, 20 predicted proteins | sample YL17G11_0_MG_FD_205037 | JGI IMG/M metagenome (GOLD analysis project Ga0315287, IMG submission 205037) | Sediment microbial communities from Yellowstone Lake, YNP, Wyoming, USA - YL17G11_0 | ecosystem: Environmental > Aquatic > Freshwater > Lake > Sediment | place: USA: Wyoming | collected... | reverse complement strand
CCGCTTCGCCAACGCCAGCGGCGACGAACATCCAGAGGCATTTTCGCAGCACTCCCGGCTCGTCGACGAAGTTGGCAGCGACGTAGATCATGCCGATGAACCAGAGCTGCAGGACGAACAGCGATACGCCCATCGACACGAACTGGGCATGAAGGACGAATGAGTACAGGAATGTCAACACAAGCAGAAACAGCGGTTTGCTGAGGCTGCTGCCGCGCAGGAGCTTCCTGTGCCCGACGGCAAACTGGAGCGCGAAACCGGCGATGGTCAGGAGGCCGATGATTTGCTGCGGCTTGACTCGCAAACCGACGTCGAGATAGGTGGTCTCCAGGGGCGCCGCGAGGAAGACCAGCATAAGGCCCACTTCGGGCCGGACGAGGATGACGGCGGCGAGGCCGAGCGCAAGCGGGGCCAGGAAGACATACGTTCCGGCATCGAGGCTGGGCGCGAACAGGCCGAAGAGCCCGGCCGACGCCGCGACGAGCGCGAGGGCGCGCAACGCCGGTGTCGCCTCCGGCAGGGCATCGGGCAGCCAGCGCGACGGCGGTCGGAAGCGCACGCCGTCCGTCAGTTGCGATAGGGACATGTTAGTCGCTACGGTGCTCCTTTCCAATGACCCGGATGGGGCAGGCGGGGACCTGCGAATCTAACTTAGCGTCGCGAAGGCGGCGGGACAATCGGGGGAAGCCCTCATATTGCGGGTTGCGTGGATGCGCTATACTGCGGCGGGAGGACTAGAGTCCTCCCCTACAGCGCGAGACGACGGCGAGGGAGCGTCAATGATCGACGGCGTCGAGATCAAGGATCTGGTGACGCACAGCGACGAGCGCGGCTTCTTCCGCGAGATCGTGCGCGGGACCGAAGAAATCGTCGCTGAGGGCTGGGCGCAGGTAAGCCATTCGCTGATGTTCCCGGGCGTGATCAAGGCCTGGCATGTCCATCCACACCAGGTCGACTGGTGGTACGTGGTGTCGGGAGACCTGAAGGTGGCGCTCTATGACTTGCGCGAGGGGTCGTCGACGCGAGGGGAGCTGCAGGAGGTGTTCCTGGGCGACCGCTATCCGGCGCGACTGCTCAAGATACCGGCCGGCGTGGCGCACGGCTGCACGGCGATAGGCGGGCAGGCGCACCTGGTGTACCTGACGTCAGGCACGTACGACGTCGCGGAAGAGGGTCGCATTCCCCACGACGACCCGGGCCTCGGCTATGATTGGCTGGCGCCGCCGCCCATAGTCTAGCGCCTCGCCGCTCTTCGTCGGGCGAAGACGCCGGCCCCGATTCCGAACAGGCCCGCGACGCACAGCCCAAACGGAAGCTCGATCCAGAGGGCATCGCTATGCTGCGAGCCGCCGTCGCCCACGTTGCCCAATTTGATGCCGCTGACGGGCTCCATCGTCAAGTTCAGCTCCTGCCCCGAGTTGCCATCTCCCCAAGCGTGCCAGATTCCCTTCTCCCTCGCCACGCCTAAGGCGTTGTTCTGCAGGTCCATGAGCTCGAAGGTGACCTGTGCAACCTCGGTGCCGCATCCCGCCTGCTGCTCAGCGGAGTCGACAACGGCGTCGTACGGAACATTCTTCCAGACGCCGCGAGCACCGCAAAGGTTATCGCCGACGTACGCATTCATCCATATAGGTATGTCTGCTCCAATGGACGGATCAAGCCCGGCGGGGAAGGCGACTCTGCCCTGAAAGACCGCAAACGGAGGGCCTGCCGTGAGATTCGCTTCCTGCGTGGTTCCCGCATGCCAGATTGCCGTCTGCTTCGCTTCCCTGTCTCCGACGACGAAAGTTATCGGCGCGCCTTCGTAGCCGCAGCCCTGCTTGACCGCAGCGGGAACGACGTCGAGGTGATAGGGCAGCGTCAAAGGCTCCGGATCTATCGCGGGGCGGAGGCAGGGTCCAGGAGTATCGCAAAGGAAGTCATCATCCCCGCAGACGGTATCGCCGATCTTGGCAGCGACGGCGCGAAAGCGATCGTAGCCACCGAAGGCAGGGAGCCAGGCTTCGCCGGAGAACTTGGCAACCTGCTCGCGCGGCAACGTCGGTGTTGGCGTGGGCCATGGCGTCGGAGTAGGTGTGGACGTTGTCGTGGCCGTCGCTGTTGGTGTGTGAGCCGCGTCGGGCGACCGTGCATAGGCTGTGCCGCTCAGAACCAGCGCGGCGGCGAGAGGTAACAAGATGATCGATGTCCTGGCAAGACCCTTCATCGCCTTCCTCCTCGTGGGAACGAAGCCAACCCGCCGGGTGCCCCGGATGTGCGTGCAAGATCGCTGCTATGTATAACGCGTCAACGCCCTTTTAGTTAACGGTCGACCCAGAGAGAGCGGATGGCGACGGTGGCTGAGGTTTGGGGCGTGCGCGACTATTCGGTCGGGGCTTTTGACTGCGGGCCGGCGTAGAGGTCGTCGTAGTAGACGTCGCCGGCCATTTGTGGCTGGATCTCCGTCGGCGAGTCGAAGCGCGCTTCGAAGAAGAGCCGCAGCGACGTGATGTTCGCGGGCACGCTTCCCCACTTCTCCTGAAAGTCCTCACGGATGTTCCGTCCAAAGTGCACCCACTGCCCTGTCGCGGGCTCCTCCTTAGTCACGAGGACGAACTTGGCGTTGCCTATCTCAAACGGCTCGGAGGCGGCTCCAGCGAGGAGGTAGCGTATCTGTGTGTTCGCCGTCTCGCCGGTCTGGGGGTCGGTCGTGAAGACGATGACCACGAACTGGAGGTACTGGAATTCCGTCCCTTTCTGCCAGTTCTCGACCCGATAGTAGCCCGAGACGAATTCGGGCAGCTCGTTCAGGCTGAGGTCCTGCACGACGCCGAAGACGCGGTTGAGGGCGGCTGCGCCCGGCGGCAGCAGGGCGAGGTGCAAGCTCTTGCCGCCGCTGTGGGCTATCCTGTCCGTGACATCGAAGGAGGGCGACCAGGAAGGGCTGTCCATCGTGTGCCAGGGGTCATTGCCCTTCTCAAAGCCCGGGTTCACGAGGAGATTGGCGCGGCCGCTGCCACAGCCGGCCAGAAGGAAGACCGACACCATCACCAGCAGAAGAGACCTCAGCACTCTCTCCATTCCCTCCACGGCTTAGTGAAGCGAATGAAGCATATCATGCGAAGGGAGTGGGCGGAAGGCGAAGAGAAACGGCCGGGGCTAGACGGCTCGGGAGGACCAGCCGACCCGGTTCGGAGCGGCGTCGATGGCTTCCTTCTCGCGCTTTGCTTCGGCGAGGGATGCATCCGCGGCGTCGACCAGCTCGTCGCAGGTGACGCCGTCCTCTGGATACGACACGATGGCGACGCTGGCGGTCACGGGCTCCGGCGGGCCGTCGCCGCCGAACACCGTCACCTGCCCTATCTGCGCGATGAGCTTGCTCGTCATGGCCACGGCCGTCGCGCGATTGCTCTCCGGCAGGATGAGGGCAAACTCGTCGTTGCCGTAGCGGACGGCGGCTTCCGGTTCGGCGAGCGACGACGCCATGGTCATGCCGACCGACCGTAGGAGCTTGTCGCCCATGGACGGGCCGTAGCCCTCGTTGAACTCCGTGAAGCCGTCGATGTCGAGGAGCACGACGGACAGGGGCCGGTTGTAGCGATGCGCCCGCACTATCTCCTGCGCCAGCGTCTCCTTGAAGTAGCGCTTGTTGCGTAGCCACGTCACCTCGTCGACCTCGCTGAAGCGGCCGCCCTCTTCCTGGTCGAGACAGGCCTTCAGCGCCAGCGTGCAGTGGCCGGAGAGGAGCTCCAGTATCTCGACGTCGATCTCCTCGTGGTCGAACATGAACGTGATGAGGCCGAGCGGCTCACCGTTCATGACCAGCGGCACGAACGCCAGCTTCTTGATGTCCAGCCGCTTCTGGCCGCTCTCGCAGCCCTGGCGACCGAGCACGTCCTCCGCCAGATCGCGGACTGACGTCGCGATTACCACTTCGCCGCCTTCAAGGATGATGCGGCGGGTGCTTCTCAGGTAGAGCGGGAATTCGAGCTGCGTCATCTCCGCTTCGAAGGCGAGCGACGCCTGGTCGAGTCGCGCGTCCGTCGACCCTTCCAGCGGCTTGGCGTGAAGCACGCCGCGCCGTTTGTCGAGCAGCAAGGGATAGACGACCTTTGCGCCGCTGATGTTCGGGGCTCTATCGAGAAAGAGGGCCAGTGTCTCGGCGCTGGTGCCGGCGCTGTGCAGGAGCAGCGCCAGGATGCCCAGCTCACGCAGCCGGCCGGCCTGTCGGCGCAGCTCGACGACGTCGATGTCTTCGTTATCGTCTTTCGGCTGGATGTCGCTTGCCCCTTCCTTGTATTCCCCTAAGAGCCACTTGCTTATGCCCGTCCTCAGCGGGCTTCGCTCGTTCTTGCCCTGTTGCTGCAACTCAGTCCTCCCGGCAGGCCCTCAGGCCTACTCTCCCACCTGTATCAGTATGACGTTCGACTCATGCGGCACGACGCTACAGCTTCGCTTCATGATCTTCTTGACGGCGTTCTCCAGCTCCGGCGGCTCGATTTCGTCGGTCGACTCCAGGGATAGCGAGGCGACGCCGCTCACGTAGTTGAGCAGCGACAGATTTCGCACGGAAGGTATGCTGGTAAGCGCCCGGTGAAGCATAACCAGCTCGACCGGGCCCTTGCGGTCTTCGATGGTCACGCGGTAGGCATAGGGCGCGGGTGTGTCGTCGGGAACGAGGGTGACGGGCTTGAGCGAAGGCCGCGCCGGCCCGGCGGACGGGGCCCACAGGCTCTCGGCTTCCCGCCCGCGGGCCGGCTTCTCCTTTGGCGCCGGCTTTCGTCGCTGGGCGGGCCAATCGGGGTGGGACTGCGGCGCGTCATCATGGGGCGGCGATGAGGCAGACTCAGCGGCCCCGGCCTCGTCGTCGTCGTATTCGACGACCGACCGAGGTACCGGGCGTGGACGCGGCGGTTGTTCGAAGCTGTGCATCGCTTCTTCCAGGCCGCCCAGACTCTGCATGAGGGGCGCCATCTGCTGGATTGTGGCGCGGAGAAAGCGGATGGCTTCGGCGGCGCCGTCGATGCTGCGCTGGACGGAGAGAAGGGCTTCGGTCCAGGTCGCGACTGCCGCTTTCAGGCCGTCGTCGGACGCCTCCGCCTCCACCGGCTCATCGACGATTTCGTCCAAAACGGGGTCTTGCGGCTGCTCCGGCTGCGGCGTGGCTTCGACGATCTCACCGACGGGCTCTTCAGACCCGTCGTCCGCGGGCAACGAAGCCTCGGTTGTCATCGTTCACTCCAACCCAAGGCGATTCTGCCGGCGGCGCGTAGCGTCCCGGCATCGGCTCTTCAATACATTCATCGGCACGCGGAAGGCGGCTCAGTATGCTCCCAAGGGCTTGCTGGACTACCAGTTCGGCCTTCTAGTAGCATTCGCCTGTCGACGAAGCATGACCCGCTGAGAAAGGACGGCCGCGATGAAGGCAGTAGTCTTCGAAGAGCATGGGGACATCGACGTCTTGAAATACATGGACGTGCCCGAACCGAAGATATCGCCGAACGAGGTGCTTATCAGGGTGAAGGCGTCCGGCTGCAACTTCAACGACATCTGGGCGCGACGCGGCCTGCCGGGCGTCTCGATTATTATGCCGCACATCTCCGGCAGCGACGCAGCAGGCGAGGTCGTCGAGGTGGGCAGCGAGGTGACGAACGTGAAGGCCGGCGATGAGGTCGTGGTCTTCAGCAGCTTCAGTTGCGGCGTCTGCGACGCCTGCGCCCGCGGCGAAGTCTTCTTCTGTCGGCAGTTCAAGATATGGGGCTTCCAGACGGGCCCCCTCGACGGAGCCCATGCGGAGTTCGTGAAGGTGCCGGCCTTCAACGTCGCGCCGAAGCCGAAGGGCCTGGGCTGGGAGCAGGCGGCTTCGATGCCGCTGGTGCTCTTTACCGCCTGGCGGATGTTGGTGACTCGCGCGAAGATCCGTCCCGGCGATTTCGTGCTGGTCTGGGGCGCCGGCGGCGGCCTGGGCACTATGGCTGTCCAGATATGCAAGCTGTTCAATGCCAGGGCCATCGCTGTCGCCAACAGCGACGAGAAGCTTCAGATAGCGCGCGAGCTCGGCGCCGAGTTCACGATCAACCGCGGCAAGCAGGACGTGAACGAGGAGATAAAGAAGATAACCGGTCGTCGCGGCGTGGACATCGCCTTCGAGCACGTCGGCGAGGCCACCTGGGAGACGAGCGTTCGCGCGCTGAAGTGGGGCGGCACGCTCGTCACCTGCGGCGCGACGAGCGGCTTCGACGCGAAGACGGACATCCGGCTCCTCTGGAACAAACAGCTCAACCTCCTCGGCTCGCACATGGCGAACAAGGCGGAGTTCCTCGATGCCTGGCGTTTTGTCGAAAGCGGCGACATCAAGCCGGCCGTGTTCATCGCTCTGCCGCTGAAGGAGGCGGGGCTGGCGCAGAAGGCGATGGAGGACGGGCAGGTCATCGGCAAGGTGGTGCTGACGCGTTAGAGGCGTCGGAATCGTCGAATCCGATGACTAGTTGGGAGAGTGTTGGACGCCGAGGCTTATGGCGTCGAGCGAGGCGATTTCGTCGGGCGCGAGGCGCAGGCCGGCAGCCGGCAGGACCTCCGACAATTGCCGGACGGTGTTCGCGCCGATGATCGGCGACGTGACCGACGGCTTCGCGAGGAGCCAGGCAACGGCAACGGCGCCGGGCGTCGTCTCGTGCGCGGCGGCGATGGCGTCGAGCGCTTCGATTACGCGCCAGCCGGCTTCGGTGCTGTAGCGCTTGGCTTGGAAGGCACGGGTGCTTTGCGGCGGCGGCTGCCCCGGCCGGTACTTGCCGGTCAGAAAGCCGGCCTGGAGCGGGCTGTATGGAATGACGCCGATGCGTTCGCGCCCGCATAGATCGGCGAGAGCGTCTTCGAACTCGGCGCGGTGCACCAGGTTGTAGCGCGGCTGAAGCGACACGACGCTGGGCAGCCCCTCTTCGCCGAACACGTGCAGGGCTTCCTCCACCATCGGGGCGGTGTAGTTGGAGAGGCCGATGTAGCGCACCTTGCCGGCACGAATCAACTCGTCGAAGGCGCGCAACGTCTCTTCGATGGGCGTGTCGAAGTCGGGATGGTGACACTGGTAGAGATCGATAACGTCGAACTGGAGCCGGCGCAGGCTGTCTTCGGCGGCACGCATGATGTGAGCGCGGCCGAGCCCTTCGCCGTCGGGGCCCTCCCACATCCTGCCACGCACCTTGGTCGCGACGATGATCTGGTCGCGGTTGCCACGCGCTTTCAGCCAGCGCCCGACGATCGACTCGGCGACGCCGCCGTCATTTCCCGGCGCCCAACTGCTGTAGACGTCCGCGGTGTCGAGGAAGTTGCCACCGGCCTCGACGAAGGCGTCCATGATCGCGAAGGCGACGGCTTCGTCGGCGGTCCAGCCGAACTGCATCGTACCGAGGCAGAGCTGGGATACCTCAAGATCGCTGCGGCCGAGCTTGCGTCGCTCCATAGCCTCATTCTACCAGAACGCGAGGCCGTTGTTCGGTTCGCATGAGGCATCAAAATGCGGTCTGTATTATCATATCGAATGCATTCGAATCGTGGAGCATGAAAGGGGACAAGAGATGCGAGAAGCGGTTATCTGCAACCCGGTGCGGACTCCTGTCGGACGCTACGGCGGCGCGCTGCGCGACGTGGACGCCGAGACGCTGGCCGCTGCGGTTGTCACCGCCGTCATTGAGCGCTCGAAGATCGACCCGGCGGTAATCGACGAAAGCATTTTCGGTCACAGCTATCCCAACGGCGAGACGCCGGCGATGGGCCGCCTGGCCGTTTTGCACGCGGGCCTGCCGGTCGAAGTGGCCGGCTTCCAGCTCGACAGGCGCTGCGGCTCCGGCCTGCTGGCGATCTGCGTGGCAGCGATGGAGGTGCAAACGGGCGTCGCGGACGTTGTGCTGGCGGGCGGCGTCGAGAGCATGAGCCAGACGGAGTTCTACGTGAACGGCATTCGCTGGGGGCCCAACCGCGGCAACCAGACGCTCCTCGACCGGCTCGACAGGGGTCGCGTGACGGCCGGCACGTTCCGATATCCGGTCGACGGCGGGATGATCGAGACGGCGGAGAACCTTCGCAAGCAGTACAGCATCCCGCGCGAGGAGCAGGACGAGTACGCGCTGCGCTCGCATCAGCGGGCCTGCGCGGCCTGGGACGCCGGCCGCTTCGACGCCGAGACCGTTCCCGTGTCGGTGCCGCAGAAGAAAGGCGATCCGGTGCTGTTCGCCCGCGACGAGCATCCTCGCGCTGACTCCACGCTGGAGAAGCTGGCGTCGCTGCGGCCGATTCGACTGAAGGTCGACCCCGAGGCGACGGTCACGGCCGGCAATGCCAGCGGCGAGAACGATGCCGCGGCCGCCTGCTTGATAACGCATCCTGAGAAGGCGGCGGAGCTGGGCCTGAAGCCGATGGGCAAGCTCCTTTCCTGGGCGACGGCGGGCGTCCATCCCGCCTATATGGGCATCGGGCCGGTACCGGCGACGAAGAAGGCGCTGGCGCAAGCCGGGCTGTCGCTGAAGGACATGGACCTGATCGAGCTCAACGAGGCCTTTGCGGCGCAGGTGCTCGCCGTAACGCGCGAATGGGGCTTCACGAAGGACGATTTCGAGCGAACAAACGTGAACGGGTCCGGCATTTCGATAGGCCACCCCATCGCTGCGACGGGGGTGCGCATCATAGCTACGCTGCTGCACGAGATGGAGCGTCGAGGCGCTCGCTACGGCCTGGAGACGATGTGCTGCGGCGGCGGCCAGGGGATGGCGGCCGTGGTGGAGCGAATCGGGTAGATAGCTGTCGCTACAGAGTCAACGGCTGTGCGCCCCTAAACGTCATAGGGCGTCTTCGGTTCGACGACTGTGACGTTGCGCCTGAGCTCGTCGCGGATTGCGGTCGCGAGCGCGTCGAGGCTGTCGGGCTCGCCGTGCACCAGGAACACGTCCGCGTTGCCGCTGCCGCGCAACCAGTCGATTATCCCCCGCGAGTCTGCGTGGGCGCTCAAGCCGTTGATGGTGTAGATGCGCGCCCTAACGGCAATTTCCTCGCCCATGATCTTGACGGAGCGCGCTCCGTCGACGATAGCGCGACCGGGCGTGCCTATCGCCTGGTAGCCGGCGAAGATGACGGAGCTGTCTTCACGCCAGAGGTTGTGTCGCAGGTGATGGATGACGCGGCCTCCGTTCGCCATGCCGCTGCCGGCGATGATGATGCTACCGGACGGCCAGCTATTGATGGCGCGTGAGTCTTCGACGCTGGGCGTGAACTCGACGCCGGGGAAACCGAATGGGTCTTCGCCCCTATCCAGGCTGGCGACGAGGCGCGGGTTGAGATCGCGCAGGTGGCGCTCGTAGGCTTCGGTGATGCTTATGGCAAGCGGGCTGTCGAGGAATATGTGGCAGTTCGAAGGTATTTCGCCGGCGTCCCACATCTCGTGCAGATAGTAGAGCACTTCCTGCGTCCGCTCCAGCGCGAACGATGGAATGACGACGTTGCCACCGCGTCGGAGGGCTTCCTTTATGGCTTCGGCGAACTCCTGTCGCGACTCCTCGACGGGCCGGTGCGGGCGGTCGCCGTAGGTCGACTCGCTGACGACGACGTCGCAGGGAGGGCAGGCCGCCGGATCGGGCATGACCTGTCGGCCGCGATAGCCCAGGTCGCCGCTGAAGACCACGCTCTTGCCACTGCCGTTCCGTTTCTCCTCAAACTCGACGAAGGCGGAGCCGAGGACGTGGCCGGCGTTTCGCAGCGTCAGCGACAGGCCGTTGCCGAGGGAGGTCGGCGACTCGTAGGCGACGGGCGGCGCGAACTGGTCGACGGCCAGGAGCGCATCTTCGACGGCGTACGGCGGCGGCGGTATCTCGCGTCCTTGCCTGGCCGCCTTGCGCTTCCTCCAGCCATACTCCTCGTACATTACGTGGGCGGCGTCCGCCAGTATCAGCCGGCCTATCTCACGGGTCTCGGCGGTGGCGTAGATCGGCCCTTCGAAGCCTTCCTTGACGAGGAGCGGCAAGCGGCCGATGTGGTCGAGATGGCCATGAGTGAGGACGACGGCGTCGATGCTTCGAGGATCGAAGGGAAAGGGCTCGGTGCTGCGGTCGTATGAGTGCTCGCCGCCCTGGAACTGACCGCAATCGACGATGATGCGCTTGCCTGCGGCCTCGAGGAGATGGCAGGAGCCGGTGACTTCGCGAGCGGCGCCGTAGGCCGTGATACGCATGAGCGGGTTCCTTTCCAGGATCAGGAGGGCGCCCTGAGCGGAAGGCGCTTCTCGATTTTGCGGGCCTTGGAGCGATACCAGCGCTCGATCTTTGTGACGACCTCCGCCGGGTCGTCAACTATCTCGAGGAGATTGAGGTCCTCCGGGTCGATGTAATGTCGTTCCGCCGTCCGGGCCCGAATCCAGTCGATGAGGCCCTGCCAGTAATCCTTGCACATGAGAAAGACGGGGAAGGGCCGTATTTTGTGCGTGTGGATGAGGGTTATCGTTTCGAAGAGCTCGTCGAGGGTGCCGAAGCCGCCGGGCAGGAGGACGAAGGCGGTGGCGTACTTGACGAGCATGACCTTGCGCACGAAGAAGTGATGGAAGTCGATCGTAATCGTGTGGTACTGGTTTGAAGGCTGCTCCTTCGGCAGGGCGATGGTAAGGCCGACGGAGGTGCCGCCGGCTTCAAAGGCGCCCTTGTTCGCGGCCTCCATGATGCCCGGGCCGCCGCCGGTGATGACGGCGTAGCCCGCCTGGGCCAGTCGACTTCCCAGGTCTTCCGTCAGTTTGAAGAGGGGGTCGTCAGGGAGAGTGCGCGCTGAGCCGTAGACTGTGACGGCGGGTGTAAGGCCGGCGAGGGTATCGAAGCCTTCGATGAACTCGCTCATGATGCGGAACATGCGCCAGGCTTCTTCCTTGCGCAGCTCGTTGATGATGTATTTGTCTTGCTCGTTCACGTGAGTCTCTCAGCGCTATCTTCGGCAGCGGCCGCGAATAAAGTAGCACGGCGTCGACGGTAACGCCAACGCGAGGAGAGCCAGGCCGCCGCTAGCCGGCCGCCGCCTGCTCGCGGAGCAGCGCCTCCTCCTGACAGGCCAACACTCCCTGCTGGAAGACTACCGCCATGCACTTGTTGCAGCTAATGCACTTGGCGGGCGCCGTGTCGCCGCTTTGCCAGCGGGCGATGAGGCCGGGCTCCCGGATCAGCGGCCGCGACATCGAGATCATGTCGGCTTCACCGCCGCGGACGATCGCTTCGGCCCTCGCCAGGCTGCGGATGCCGCCGACAGCAATGACCGGGATATCGACCGCCCGCTTAGCCGCCGCGCTCTCCGTGAGAAAGTATGGGCTTTCCTCATCCTCGGGTCGCGCCGTCCGGACGGCCGCCGCCCCCTGTCCGGCGCTGATCTCCACCGCCGACAGCCCTTCGGCGACCATCGCCTTCAGTGCATCCAGCGCCTCGCCCAGCGATAGGCCGCCTTCGGCTTCGTGCGCTCCCAGCTTCGCCCACAGCGGATAGTCCGCTCCGACCGCCCGTCGTATGGCGCGCAGCGTCTCGATGTGAAAGCGACGCCGGTTCTCCGGCGAGCCGCCCCATTCGTCCGTCCGCTGGTTCGTCAACGGCGAGAGGAACTGCGTGCCCAGGTAGCCGTGCGCGAAATGGAGCTGGACGGCGTCGAACCCCGCCTCCTTCGCCCTCGTCGCCGCCGCCGCGAAATCGGCGATTGTCTCCTCGATCTCGGCGGCCGTGAAGGCGCGGTGCGGCGCCGGATTGCTCTCGAAATGCGATGGCGCGAGGGCCACGCGTTTCGGGTCCTTCATGAGCATCACGTTTCCCCCCGTGTGGGCGATCTGCACAGCGATCCGCGCGCTGTGGTCATGCGCTGCCTTTGCCAGACGGCGCAGACCGGCAATGTGGCGGTCGTCGCTGATCCCGTACTGGCCGGCGGCCGCCTTCCCCGGCTCCGACACGTAGGCGTAGCCCGTAACGATGAGGCCGACACCGCCGCGCGCCAGGTCCTCGAAGATGTGCACGGAGGCGTCGGTCACTTCGCCGTCGGCGGTCGCGCTCGAATCCCAAGTCGCCGAGCGCACAAAGCGATTCCCTATCTCAACGCCGCCGACCATGATCGGCTGAAACAAGATTGAAGACAAGTTGTCCCTCCTGTGTTCTGATGCCCGCAGGACGCTACCTCAATCGTGCAACGGCTCGAAGGAGTGGGTCAAGGGAAAAGCGAATGACTCGCCTGCGCCGGCCGCAAGAAGCGGGTGGCGCAGAAGCGGGGCGCGACAGCACAATGAAGGCGCGCTGAGACGGCGGCAGAGACCACCGGTGCTATACTCGAGGGGAGCTTATCACTTGAACACGCGAGCACTTGCCATCCTCGTCGCGCTCGGCTGCGTATGGGGCGCCTCTTTTCTCTTCATCAAGATAATCGTCGAGGAGACGGCGCCGCTTACGCTTGTGGCCGGTCGTCTGACGCTCGGGGCGCTGCCGCTGCTGGCCATCATCGCTTTCAAGAGACCGGCGATCGTCGGCGGACGCACGCTCTTGCCGAAGACGCTGGTGACGGCCATCTTCGCGACGGCGCTGCCGTTCTTCCTTATCGCGACCGGTGAGGAGCACATCGATAGCGGCGTGGCGGCGGTGCTTAATTCGACGATGCCGCTGTGGACGGCGGTCTTCACGGCCCTATTCCTGCCGCACGAACGCCTGGGACGAAGCGCTCTCTGGGGACTGGTGGTCGGCTTCGCCGGAGTGTTGGTGCTGAGCAGCCCCGACCTGAAGCATCTGACCGATAGCAGCTTCCTTGGTCAGCTTGCGGTGCTGGCGGCGGCGCTTTCCTACGGCGGAGCGCTTGTGTTCGCGCGCGGCACGCTGGCGAACGAGGACCCGGTGCTGGTGGCGACGCTACAGCTCGTGCTCGGCGCGTTGCTTGTGTGGCCGCTGGCGTTCGCCGTGTCAGGTGGCGCGCCGAACCTTGACGTCGGTCTGAAGGCGTGGCTGGCGTGGGTCGCGTTGGGCGTCCTCGGCACGGGACTTGCCTACATCGCCTACTACTGGCTGATGGTGAACATCGGCGTGCTGGTGTCGGCGGTGACGTACTTCCCGCCGGTCATCGGTCTCTTCCTCGGCTGGCTGGTTCTCGAGGAGAGGCTGGGCGTGAACGTGATTGCCGGCGCAGCGCTGATCATTCTCGGCGTGGCGGTGCTCAGTGGTCGGCTCGACTTCGCGCTGCGGGCGTTGCCGGGCACGCCACAGAAGAGCGCGGCCCCAGACTGAGACGAGGGGCGACGGCGGCGCGCCCGGCGTCGGCGCTTGTTTCTACGCGTCCTGACGCTGCTCTGGACTTTCGGCTCTAAGAGGGCTGACACGGTTGCCCTGGAGAACGTTGTACGCCACGTCAGCGTCGACCTTTACTGCAGGCCCAGCTTGCGGGCCAGCGCCTCGTTCGACGGCTCGACGAGGAAGGAGCCGTCAGGGAAGATTATCGTCGGGATGCTCTCCATGCCCGCGTTTCTTCGACGCACCACTGCCATCTCCTCCGGGCGCTCTGAAACGTCGATCCAATCGTAAGGTATCCTACCGTCGTGCAGAAACCTTAGAGTCCTTCGACAGTCAGGGCACCAGAGGGCGCCGTAGACCTTTATCTTCTGCTCCGTCATCTCTCCTCCCCGATCCAGTCTACTTCGATTGACAGCGCCGTCTCAAGTATGGCGCGCGTTCGACTCAACGAGCGGAACAGGCAGCGATGCTGTAGAATCGCAATCGTATGGAGCAGGCGAGGGACAGCCGCAGCTTACTCAGGGACATCCGCTTCCCGCCGCGAGAGCAACTCAAGCGCTATCTCCTGCTGAACATCTACGGCGGGCCGCTCTCCGCGCTGTTTGGCGGCCTGAACACCATCATCGCGCCGTACGCCGTCGAGCGTCTCGTCCCCGAAGGCCAGAAGAACGCCTACCTGGGACTGCTCCTCTTCTTCGGCCTCGGCGTGGCCATGGTCACTCAGCCGCTCGCCGGCTCCGTCAGCGACGGCTTCGGTTCGCGCTTTGGACGAAGGCGTCCCTTCATCCTCGGCTCTGCCATGCTCGACGGCGTGTTCATCGTGCTTTTCGGGCTGGCGTTCGATTTCTGGCTCGCCTTCGTCGCCTACGCGCTGCTGCAGGTCGTCTCCAACTTCGGCCAGGCGGCCTACCAGGCGCTCGTCCCCGACTTCGCGCCGCAGGGGGAGCGCGGCGTCGCGTCCGGCGCCAAGCAGGCGATGGAGGTCGGCGGATCGGTTGTGGGGCTGACGATCGCGGGCCTCTTCACGAGCATCGACTTCGTTTGGGGAGCGTACGCTGTGCTCATCGTGCTGCTGCTGGCGGGCGGCCTCACAGTGTTCCGTCGCCTGCCCGAGCCGCCCTCAACCGGGCTGCCGTTCTGGAGCGGCGTCAGGAAAGCCAACTTCAAGACCTTCTTCTACGACGCCCGCGCAAACATGGGCTTCACCCGCGTCCTCGGCGCGCGCTTCCTCTTCTTTCTCGGCTTCGTCTCCATCCAGCGATTCCTGCGCAATCTCCTATCCGACGTCTTCGATCTGTCGAGCCCGGAGGCATGGGCAGCGGGCATTCTCGTCCTGGCGACGGTGGTCGGGATTACGGGTGCGCTTCTTGCCGGAAGCGTTGTCGACAGGATTGGGCGAAGGAAGGTAGCGCAGTTCGCCGCCGTCGTCGCGGCCATCTACCTGGTCCCCATCGCTATCTTCCCCAACCTCTACCTCATGCTTGTCCTGGGCGCGATTCTCGGTCTGGCCGGCGGCGCCTTCGCCGCATCCACCTGGGCCTTCCTTGCCGACGAGGCGCCGCCCGGCGAAAGCGCCCGCTTCTACGGCATCGCCAACTATGCGACGGCCGGGGCCGGGGCGTTAGGTGCGGGAGTATTCGGCGTGATGATCGATGCGCTGAACGGGTGGAAGTACATCGCTGGTTACCGGGCGCTCATCCTCATCGCGGCGGTGCTTCTGCTCATCAGCATGCCCGTGCTGCCGAAGGAGCGCCGCGATCGCGCGGCCGGCCAAGGATAGAATGGTCACGTCGACGTGCCCAACGATCGCTCGACGGCCTCGGCGTAGATGCCCCAGCAATCTCGCGGCAACAGCCGGCCCAGTGCGACCATCGTCTGCTCCCGCGCCCGCCGGTCCGCTTCGTCACGCGATAGGTCGGGCGGCATCGAGAGACGAAACGGTTCGCCGAGACGCAACACGAGCGTCGAGTCTTCCTCCCAAACAGCCAGCGGGAAGAGGGGATAACGGCCGGACAGGATCGTAAGGAAGAGACCGCTTCCCGCCGGCGGCTCGATGAGACGCCCTGAGCCTGCGCCCTCCGGCGCCAGCGCCAGCGGCGCTCCGGCGAGGATCGACAGCACGCGCCTCAACGACGACGCACGCGCTGTGACCAGCTCCTCCCTGCGCGGCAGCACGACGAGATTGTAGATTCGAGCAATCCGGCCGAAGAGCCAACGGGTGAACCACACCGGAATGTGAATCGGGCCGAATCGAGCGTCATACCACTCGCTGGTCAGGAGCAAGCTAAGCTCGGGCTGGCCGGCCCTCTGCTGCGCCACAGCCGCGCTGACCGCCATCGCGCAGTGATAGGGGTGCAGTCCCGGCCGGTTGAAGTGGTTCATGACGATGACAAACGACGACTTCGAAGGGATTCGCTCGAAGCCCTCAAAACGACGCGGATAGGGGTTGTTTCCCATCGCGAACGCTGAATCGCCGGCGAAGGAGCGACGGCGTCCGAAGAGGAGGTCGAAGGCGACGGGGATGCACGGCAGCCAGGGGAACTTGTAGTTGGGGCGCCGCGAGGTGTCCTTCTTGTCCACGTCGTCTTTCGATGAAGGGGTCGACTGGGCCGGCCACTTGCCTTTCGTGGTATCATACACCCTGGATGGAAGATCCACCGTAGTCACGTCTGCCCCTGCGGGCCCTTAGGGAGAAGGACCCATGACCGGCCTCACCCGACTGGAGAGTCTACCTCTCGCATTGCGACGCCGCTTTGACCTGATCATCTTCGACTGGGACGGTACGGCCGTCCCCGATCGTCAATCGCCCACGCCTGACCTCAACCGCGCTCTAGAGACGCTTCTCCAGCAGGACGTCTGGATCGCGCCCGTGACCGGAACGAAGGTCGAGAACCTGGAGATGCATTCCCTGTCGCTGCTCTCGCCGCAGGCACGGGCCGCCAAGCTCATCGTCTGCACGAACCGCGGCTCCGAGGTATGGGCGTACGATTCCAGCGGAGCGCGTCGAAAGGTCTACCTGCGGGTATCGACCGACGTCGAAGAGCAGCAGTTGACGGCCACCGCCGAGGAGCTTCAGCGACAGCTCAAGGAACGGGGGCTGGAAACGGAGATCATCTACCAGCGATTGAACCGTCGCAAAGTCGACCTCATTCCGCTGCCCGAGTGGGACGATCCGCCGAAGGCGCGCATAGCCGACCTCATCGCCGCCACGCGGGCCCGCGTGCGGGCGGCCGGCTTCGCCGAGATTGCCGACCTGACGGACCTTGCCGGCGATATCGCCCGTGAGGCGGGGCTGGAGAGGCCGCGCATTACAAGCGACGGCAAGTACGTTGAAATCGGCCTCACCGACAAGGGCGATTCGGTCGAGTGGCTACTCGCGAACGTGGCCAGAACCAATGAGATCGCCAACGACAACATACTCATCGCAGGCGACGAATTCGGCGACGTGGGCGGCTTCTCCGGCAGCGACGCTCGTATGCTGATCCCCGAAGCCGCGAACGCCGTGTTCATGTCGGTCGGGCCGGAGCCGGCGGGCGTTCCGCAGCCGGTGCTTAACGTCGGCGGCGGCCCGGCACGATTCGTGGAGATACTTCAGTGGCAATCGACGCTCCGCAGGAGCTGACGGAACGCGAAGAGCCGACCTGGTCGCTCGTCGCCGAGGGGTTCGACCCGCTCAACGAACGCGGCGCCGAAGCCGTCTTCGCCGTCGCCAACGGGCATTTCGGTGTGCGGGCCTCGCTCGAAGAGGGGAATCCGGCGTCGAACCCGATGATCATCGTCGCCGGCATTTATCTGCCGACGAACCTGCCCGCCGGGCAAACGCTGCTCACCGTCCCCGACCCATCGACGCTCTTCATCAGCGCCGACGGCGTCAACTTCAGCATGTCGACTGTCCGCACGAACACGCATTTCCGGCACCTCGACATGCGGGGAGCGGTGCTGGAGCGCATATGGTCGTTTACGGACCGTCACGGTCGCTCCTGGCGCTGGCAATCGCTTCGCGCGGCCTCGGCGGTAAGGCCGGAGCTGTACCTCTACCAGCTTATACTGACCCTCGAGAAGGGCGACGCTCCCAGCCGGGTGGTAATCACGTTGCCGAACGCCGTGAACCTGGCGAACGGCAATCGACGCGGCCAGGAAGGATCCGTTGCGATGGCGGAAGAGGCGATGGACCTTGTCCAGACTGACCTCTTCCTGCAGGGATCGCGGGTGCAGGTCGAAGACGCGTCGATATCGACGATGGCGCATCCCGGCGAGCCGCTGGTTCTGGACATGGTGAGCCAGATAGTGCCCCGGGAGCAGCCGGAGCGCCGCAACGGCGACGTTCCCTTCTCGATCCTCATCGGAGAGCACGAGACGGCCTGGGAAGACAGGTGGTCAGTCGCCGACGCGAAGGTCGGCGGCGACGACGGGCTGCAGCAAGCACTGCGCTTCGCAACCTACCACCTCCTCTCGTCCGCCAGCGTCAACAACGGCCGCTCTTCGATCGGCCCGCGCGATCTCTCGGGCATCGCCTACCATGGGCACGTGTTCTGGGACACGGAGCTTTTCATCCTGCCGTTCCTATCATTGCTGTGGCCGGAGGCTGCCCGCTCCTGCCTGCTCTATCGCTACAACACACTTGCTGCGGCCCGAGAGCGAGCGAAATCATTCGGGTACGAGGGGGCGATGTACGCCTGGGAATCGACGGATACCGGCGAGGACCGCACGCCGGACTTCGTCGCCCTGCCCGATGGCTCCGCCGTGCGCGTCCTGAACGGCGAGCAGGAGAACCACGTGTCGGCAGCCATCCCCTACGCCGTCGTCCAATACTGGCAGGCTTCCGGCGACGACGACTTCATGCTCCAGTATGGCGCCGAGATCCTCTTCGAGTGCGCGCGCTTCTGGCGCAGCCGCGTCTCCCCGTCTGATCACCTCTATTCGATACGATGTGTCATAGGGCCCGACGAGTACCACGAGGGCGTCGACAATAACGCCTATACCAACGCCATGGCGCGCTGGACGCTGGTCGCCGCGGAATCGTACGCAATGAAGCTGCGGGAAACCAACCCGGAGGCCGCGCGGGAGTTGATGCAGCGACTACGCATCAAGCCCGATGAGCCGCGGGCGTGGCGTCGCGTCGGCGAGGAAATAGTGCGGAGCACGTTCCTCAAGGACGAAGTCGTCGAGCAGTTCGACGGCTTCTTCAGCCACCAGCCGGTCGACGTGGCCTCCTATCTGCGAGCCGGCGTGCCGCTGGACATCGCCGTCGGTCATGATGCCGTGCAGCGCATGCGGGCCGTGAAGCAGGCGGACGTAGTCATGGCGATGCGCCTCCTACCCGAGTGGTGGACGGAGGCCGCAGTCCGCAAGAACTTCGCCTACTATGAGCCGATAACCGCCCACACGAGCTCGCTCAGCCCGCCCATCCATGCGCTCGTCGCGGCCTGGATTCGCGACGATGCCCTCTGCCGCAAATACCTGGAGCAGTCCATGAACATCGACCTTGCGCCGCCCTACAGAGGCGCCGCCGGCGGCGTCCGCATCGGCGCGTTGGGCGCCCTGCGCCAGGTGGTCACTTTCGGCCTGGCCGGACTCAAGTTCAGCTCCGACGGCCTGGGCTTCGATCCCTTCCTTCCCACTTCGATTGAGGACCTCGAATTCTCTCTCCTCTGGCAGCGACGTCGCGTTCATGTTCGCATTCGGCGCGACAACCTGCTGGAGATAAAGGTCGACGGCGCTCCTTGCCCTGTCCGCGTGAACATGGAGGAGCGCACGGTTGCACCGGGCGAATGGAGTTCGTTCTCATTCGACCCGGCGGTCACTTTCTGGTCGGCCATCGGCAGAAAGGGGGACTCTGATGCTTCATGACAATGGAACCCTGCTGGAAAACGGGCCTCTGCTCGTGCCCCTCGACGGCTCACTTTCGGCGGAAAAGCCGCTGCAAGTGGCCGAAGCGATAGCCGATCTCGAAGGGAACAGTATCTCCGTGCTCTACGTATCGTCGCACCAACTGGCGCCTGACGAGACGGCGTCACGGATAGGCCTGCCCGACGAGTGGGTGACGCGCGTGACGCTGCTCAACGCCGTCGGAGAGCCGGCGGAGACGATCATCCGGACGGCGGAAGAGATCAACGCCCGCGCGATACTAATGTCGACGCACGGCGCCGGCGGCAACCTGGATACGCCCGCGGGCCACGTCACTCTACACGTCCTGCAAGACCCGCCCTGTCCCGTGTATGTGCTTCGCTCTGCGCTCGATGCCGGTACGCAGGTGCACCGCCTGCTTCACCTGCGACGCATTGTGGTGCCGCTGGATGGAGACTTCGAGTCCGTGCGATCAGTCGAGGAGGCGTGGGCTCTGGCGTCGCGGTCGAATGCGCGACTGCTCATGCTGCACATCGTCGACAGCAGTCCGGAGACGGCGCGCGCGCCGGCGTCGCCGGTCTTCATGGACTACCCCCGCTATGAGCTCGAAGCCTGGCAGGACGAGTTCTTGCGTAGCAGCTTCGCGATGTCGGGAAAGCCGCGGAGTGCGAACATGATCGTCGCTCTTCGCGTCGGCGACCCGGGCGAGGAGATCGTCCGCTACGCCGCCGATTCCGATTGCGACTTGCTGGTGGCGTCGTGGAAGGGGCGGCTTTCGCCGGGACGGGCCTGCGTGGTGCAGAAGCTGCTGGAACAGGCGACGTACCCGTTGCTGTTCCTCGTCAGCCGCCGGCCGGACGCCGAGATAGCGGCCGGTCCACGCCCCGTGATCGAGGCCGACAGCCGGATGCGAAGGGCACGGCGCGGAATCGCTGGCCCGACGAAGGAGGAAAGACCCGATGCTGACTCAGGATATGCAGCAGAAGCTCAACGCTCAGCTTAACGCGGAGCTTTACTCGGCCTACCTGTACCTTTCCATGTCCGCCTACTTCGAGTCGTCGGACCTGGACGGGTTCGCGAACTGGATGCGTGTGCAGGCGAAGGAAGAGCAGATGCACGCGATGAAGTTCTTCGATTTCATCAGCAGCCGCGGCGGGCGCGTCGTCCTTGCGGCTATTGAAGCGCCGGCGACGGACTGGCAGTCGGCGGCGGACGCCTTCGAGCAGGTCTACCGGCATGAGCAAAAGGTGACCGGCCTCATCAACGCCCTCGCGACCAGCGCGGTCGCGGAGTCCGACCATGCGACGAACAGCTTCCTGCAATGGTTTGTGAACGAGCAGGTGGAGGAAGAGGAGTCGGCGAACCGCATCCTGCGAAATCTGAAGCTGATCGGCAGCGACGGGACCGGCCTCCTGATGCTGGACCGCGAGCTGTCGCAGCGAGTGTTCACGCCGCCTGCCGCTGAGGGCGAGGCCGGCGCGGGCTAACATTGTACGTGGCTGGCGCCGGGCTTCGTCGCCTCAACCTCCAACCGGGCCATCCGCACGTGCACCAGCCCCTCGCTGTCCGGCGGATGCGACCGCACGTAGCGCGCCACAATGTCCGAGACGAAATCGTCGCGATCTTCTTCCGGGACGCGCTGGGTGAAGGGAAGCCAGGTCGTCCTTACCCATGAGGCGAGTCCTTCCTTGCCGGCCTGCGCCATGTCCCGTTCGAGAAGCTCGACGCGAACGGGCGCAAGCTCCGCTTCGCGCAGCCACCCGACGTATTCCTCCGGTCCGTAGAAACCGTAGGCCGTAACCCGTTCCCGGAAATGGCGCCCCCACCTTGAGTCCCCCGGCAGATCGTCCATTAGCGCCAGGATGTCCGCTGCGTTGCCACGTCCGCCCATCTGTAGCAGCAAGCGGCCGCCCGGCCTCAGTGCCCGGCTTATGCCGCGCAGCACGGGCCGGTGGTCGATGACCCAGTGCAGCGTTGCATTGGAGAAGACGACGTCGAACTCCCGGTCGAAGTGGAGTTCCCGCGCATCACACACGCTGAAAACGACGTTGGGAAGGGAGCCACCGATCTCGCGGCGGGCAAACTCCAACATCTCCGGCGAGCTATCGATGCCGACGACCCTGCCCTCGTGAACCAGCGCGGCGATCTCAGCGGTCACCTTGCCGTCGCCACAACCGATGTCGAGGACGGACTCGCCGCGATTGAGCCGCAGCTTGGCGATGAGCTCCCGTGCCCACACGTGTTGAGCCGATGAGCTGCGGCTGTAGTCCTCGGCGTCCCACTTCATCATGGCGCTCTCCCCGGACGATCTTAGCACGGGCATCCGTTGCAGGGGCGCGCGGCCGCGCGTCCTCACTCTTGCCCGTACGAGTGTGGCCCCCTATTCTACGCGAAGAGCGTCCTCGGCTTGGAACCACGACCAGAAATGCATCGAGTCCCGCTTTCGCCGAGGCGTTTTGTCGCGTCCGTCGAATCGCAGGGGAGCCATGACCGGCGAAAGCACCCATAGTCTGGACAAGGCCTATAACCCCGCCGGCGTCGAACAAGAGCTTTACCGCTACTGGGAAAGCGCCGGCTTCTTCGCGCCCGAAATCGACCCTTCGCGGCCGCCCTTCACCATCATCATGCCGCCGCCGAACGTCTCCGGCGACCTCCATCTCGGCAGCGTGCTGTTTGTGACGCTGGAGGACATCCTTGCCCGCTGGCATCGCATGCGGCAGGAGCCCACGCTGTGGCTGCCGGGCGAAGACCACGCCGCCATCGCCACCCAGAACGTCGTGGAGCGCGAACTGGCGCAAGAAGGGCTGAGCCGCCACGACATCGGCCGCGAGGCGTTCGCGAAGCGGGCTCGCGATTGGATGGAGCAGTACCGCGGCAAGATACGCGATCAGCTCAAGCGACTGGGCGCCTCCTGCGACTGGACGCGCGAGTGCTTCACGCTCGATCCTGGCCCCGCGAAGGCGGTGCGCGCCACCTTCGTCAACCTCTACAACGAAGGCCTCATATATCGCGGCGAACGCATCATCAACTGGTGCCCGCGCTGCCAGACCGCCATCTCCGACCTCGAAGTCGAGCATCATGAGGCGCAGGACCACCTGTGGTACGTTCGCTACCCGCTCCTCGACGACGACGGCCGGCCAAGCGGCGACTACATCACCATCGCCACCACGCGCCCGGAGACGATCGTCGCCGACGTCGCCGTCGCCGTGAATCCGAACGATGAGCGGTACGAGAGTATCGTCGGCAGGACGGCCCTGCTGCCGGTCATGGAGCGAAAGATACCGGTTGTCGCCGACGAGGCGGTCGACCCATCGTTCGGCACCGGCGCCCTCAAGATCACGCCCGGCCACGATCCCGTCGACTTCGAGGTCGGCCAGCGGCACAACCTGGCAACCATCAGCGCCATCAACCTCGACGCGACGATGAGCGACGCGGCCGGCCCCTACAAGGGCATGGACCGCTTCGAATGCCGCAACGCTATCGAGGCCGACCTGGAGAAGGGCGGCTACCTGGTGAAAGTGGAGCCCTACGCGCACAGCGTTGGGCACTGCCAGCGCTGCCACACGCTCGTCGAGCCGCTTGTCAGCAAGCAGTGGTTCCTGCGCATGGAGCCGCTGGCGAAGCCGGCCATCGACGTCGTGACCGGCGGCCGCGTCCGCTTCGTGCCGGAGCGCTTCACGAAGATCTATCTCAACTGGATGGAGAACATCCGCGACTGGTGTATCTCGCGTCAGCTCTGGCTGGGCCATCCGATACCCGTCTGGTACTGTCGCGACTGCGACGGCCTGACCGTGACCGCCGCCGACCCCGACGTCTGCCAGCACTGCGGCTCGAAGAGCATCGAGCGCGACACGGACGTCCTCGACACGTGGTTCTCTTCCGCTCTCTGGCCGCATTCGACCCTCGGCTGGCCGGACGAGACCGAAGATCTGAAGTACTTCTACCCGACGTCCGTCATGGAGACCGGCTACGACATCATCTTCTTCTGGGTCGCCCGCATGATCATGATGGGCCTCCAC
>Ga0315287_10001271_pt1 | contig 23127 bp, 25 predicted proteins | sample YL17G11_0_MG_FD_205037 | JGI IMG/M metagenome (GOLD analysis project Ga0315287, IMG submission 205037) | Sediment microbial communities from Yellowstone Lake, YNP, Wyoming, USA - YL17G11_0 | ecosystem: Environmental > Aquatic > Freshwater > Lake > Sediment | place: USA: Wyoming | collected... | reverse complement strand
ACTTTTTACGCTCTCCTTTGCCAGCGGCGCAGTGTTAGCCAACAATCTGATCCTGCTCCTCTTTTTCTGGGAAGGCTTGTTGCTGACCCTCTTTGGCATGATCTTTATCGGACAAAAAGAAGCTTATAAAACGGCGATCAAGGCCTTTATTATCGTCGGTATCACCGACCTGTGCATGCTGTTCGGCATCGCCTTGACCGGGCACCTGGCCGGCACCTTTACTATTTCCAATATTAGTCTTCCGCTCAACAGTTTAAGTGCTTTGGCTTTTATCCTGCTCCTTATCGGGGCGCTGGCTAAGGCCGGCTGCATGCCTTTTCATAGCTGGATTCCGGATGCAGCGATGGATGCTCCTTTACCCGTGATGGCTCTTCTGCCGGGTGCGATGGAAAAACTGGTTGGTATTTATTTTCTGACCCGCATCTCTCTGGACCTGTTCCAATTAAATCCCGGCCACTGGCTCAGTCCCTTGTTAATGATTATCGGCGCACTGACCATTCTTTTTGCCGTAATGATGGCTCTGATCCAAAAAGATTACAAGAAACTGCTTTCCTATCACGCCATCAGCCAGGTGGGTTACATGGTGCTGGGGATCGGGACCGCGGTCCCGGTGGGGGTGGTGGGGGGATTATTCCATATGATCAATAATGCTGTATACAAATCCTGCCTCTTTTTAACCGGTGGCGCGGTTGAGAAACAGACTGGCACCACCGATCTGTCGAAACTAGGCGGGATCGGTTACCGCATGCCGATCACTTATCTTTGTTTTATCATCGCCGCTATTTCCATTTCCGGCGTTCCTCCCTTCAACGGTTTCTTTTCCAAGGAGCTGGTTTATGACGGTGCGCTGGAGCGCGGCTGGATCTTTTATCTGGCAGCGGTGGTGGGTTCGTTTTTTACCGCCGCTTCTTTTTTAAAGCTGGGGCATGCCGCTTTCCTGGGCAAGATCAGCGAGGAAAATAAAAAAGTAAAAGAGGCCTCCCTGGCGATGCTGCTGCCGATGTTGATCTTAGCGACGGTCTGTGTGGTGTTTGGGCTCTTTAACGCATTGCCGCTGGGCCATTTTATTCAGCCGATCCTGGGCGAGCACCGGCTCGAGGGCCACAGCTTTGCCGGCTGGCCTTCCAATTGGGGGCTGGTGCTGATCACCGTGCTGGTGTTGCTGGGAGCGCTCTTAAACCATTATTATGGTGTGAAAAGAACGGGCAAGGGGATCGGCGCGGCGGACCACATTCATTATGCCCCGGTCTTGTCCGGACTTTACGATCGGGCGGAGAAAAAATATTTCGATCCCTATGAGCTGGGGATCAAACTGGCGCAGGGTTTGTCAAAAATCCTCTGGTGGCTGGACCGGGCGGTTGACTGGATCTATGAAAAGCTGGTGGTGAGCATCACCTATACTTTTTCCGGGATCCTGAGCTGGATGCAGAACGGCAACTTTTCTAATTATGTTCTCTGGTCACTGATCGGCACGCTCCTAATCATGTGGTATAGTTTGAGGTAAGCCATGAGTTATTTATTTATCCTGGTACCGTTTTTACTTTTATTGATCTTAAATCTTTTCCCCCAGAGGAAAATGGAAGCGATCGCCTTCTGGTCCTGTCTGCTGGTCTTTTCTTGCCAGGCGCTGTTCGCCTTTTTCTCCGTCTTCCTGCGGTGGAATATCTATTGGCCGGAAACGCTTTTCGGCTTTAACCTTTATTTTGATCGGCTGGCGCTTTTCCTTTTATTTAACGTTGGATTGGTGGGAGCGGTGGCTTTGCTGGTCGGTCACCCGACTATTAAATATGAACACGAGCGTTTCAATTTTAAGAATTTGATGCTGGTGTCCCTGATCGGCATCAACGGCATCGCCATGGTTAGAGATCTGTTTTCCCTCTATCTTTTTATCGAAGTGACCGCCATCGCCACCTTTATCCTGATCGCCTTGCAGCGCGACCGTTTTGCGATCGAGGGCGTGCTGAAATATCTTATTCTCTCGGTGGTGGCGACCACCCTGATGCTTTCCTCCATTTCCCTGTTCCTTTTATTTGCCGGAGGGTTGTCCTTCCCGGCATTGCGGGCGGCCGTGAATGCTTCCGGCGGAAATTTTCTGATCCTTTCCGCCATCGCCTTGTTTCTCTGCGGACTTTTTATCAAGGGCGGGCTTTTCCCATTCCATGGCTGGCTGCCCGATGCTTACACCGCTGCGCCGGCTTCCGTCTCGGTCTTTTTGGCCGGGATCGTTACTAAGGCTTCCGGAATTTTTGCGCTGATCCGTTTCCTGACCTCCGTCACCGGTTTCAGCCCGCCCATTAAATCGATTCTTTTACTGGTCGGGGCGCTGTCGGTAGTGACGGGAGCCTTGGCAGCTATCGGGCAAAAAGATATAAAAAGAATGCTGGCTTACTCCAGTATCAGCCAGATGGGCTATATTATCCTGGGCCTGGGCGCCGGCACCAAGCTGGGAATTTTTGCGGCGCTCTTTCATTTCTTGAATCACGCTCTTTTCAAAGGGCAGCTCTTTGTCAATGCCGCTGCGGTTGAAGAACAGGTGGGGAGCCGGGATATGCGGAAGATGGGCGGCCTGGCGCAAAATATGCCGGTTACCGGGACCACGGCACTGCTGGCATCGCTTTCGGCTGCCGGTATACCGCCCTTAGCTGGCTTTTGGAGCAAGCTTTTTATTATCATGGCGCTGTGGTTAACCGGCAATTACACTTACGCCATCATTGCTGTGCTGACCAGTGTCATTACCCTGGGTTATTTTTTGGCCCTGCAGCGCCAGGTATTCTTTGGAAAAATTCGAGAGGAGCTGTGCAATATCCGCGAAGCGAATATCTATGTGGTCTTGCCGGCGGTGATCCTGTCTTCCCTTACCGTTTTCATCGGCCTGTGCTTTCCGCTGGTGATGAGTTTAATTTTTAAATAAATAGATGAAAATATTATTTTTACTTTTGATCTTAATGTCCCTGGCCGGTTTATGGGCGGTGATGACCAGCCTCTTGCTGCGCGCCGCCATCGCGCTGGCGCTGACCAGTGCGATCCTGACCATTATCATGTTTAGATTGGGGGCGCCGCTGGCGGGCGTGTTTGAGTTATCGGTGTGCGCCGGTTTGATCTCGGTGGTTTTTATCAGTGTTATCAGCCTGACCCACCGCTTGCCTTTGCAGGAATATTTGAAACGCAGGGAGAGCCGGATCAGCCGTTTCATCTACCTGCCGTTTATTCTATTAGCGGCGATCTTGGTTATCAGTTTTATCCATAAACCGATCCTGGTGACGCTGCCGGCGATGGGAACGATTACCGAGGTGCGCAGTGTGATGTGGGATGTGCGGCGCTTAGATCTGTTTGGCCAGATCATGGTCCTCCTGGCGGGAGTGTACGGTGTTCTAATTTTGTTTAAGGGGAGACAATAATGGTGATTGATTTCTCTCAATTCTTTTGGCTCTTTTTTACCTTTGTGGTTTTGCTGTTTATCGAAGGTCTTTACTGCATCCTGGTCACCTATAACCTGATGCGGGTTTTGATCGGTCTGGAAATTTTAATTAAAGCCGTTACTTTATTGATCATCGTCGGCGGTTATCTCAGCGGACAAATGGCCCTGGCGCAGACGCTGGTGATCACGGTGATCGTGATCGAGGTGGTGGTGGTGATGATCGCCGCGGGCATCGTGTTAGGATTTTTCCGGGAATACGATTCACTCAACGTGCGCAACGCGCGTAATATGAAAGGATAAAAGATGGATAATCTGTGGCTGGCTCCGCCCCTGGCGTTTATTATCGTCTTGATAATTTCCTGGCTGCTGTCTTATCTCTCTTCGGCGCTGGCCTATCGCCACAAGGGCCCCACCGGAGCGCTTACCAAGGCCTATGCCAGCGGAGAAGAAGTGAAAACGCATCGGGTCAATCCCGATTACAGCCAGTTTTTCCCCTTTGCCTTTTTCTTCACTCTATTACATGTGGTAACGTTGATCATTGCCACCGGTCCCACCCGGAGCTGGGGATCGTTTTTGATCGCGGTGATCTATATCCTGGGAGCGTTGCTGGGTTTGCTGGTCCTGTTCAGGAGATAAGCTGATGAATTTAGCGCAAAAAATTGTTCACTGGGCGAGATTAAAATCTCCCTGGATTTTGCATTTTAATACCGGCGCCTGCAATGCCTGCGACATTGAAATTATAGCGGCTTTAACTCCCCGTTTTGATCTGGAACGGTTTGGCGTGCAACTAAAAGGCACCCCGCGGCACGCCGATATTTTGGTTTGTTCCGGTCCGGTCACACGGCAGATAAAAGATCGATTGATCAGGATCTACGAGCAGATGCCGCAACCTAAATTTGTGGTGTCGGTGGGAAGCTGCTCAGTAAGTGGCGGGGCATTCCATGGCTGTTACAATGTTTTGGGTGGAATCGACCAGGCGATACCGGTGGATGCCTATATCCCGGGTTGCCCGGCCAGTCCCCAGGCGATCATTGACGGAGTGGTTAAGTTGTTAAAAAAATTGGAGGCATCGGCATGACGATTGAAGAAAAAGTTAAAGAACAGCTCGAAAGTCGCTTTGCAGAGCTAAAGGGAACGGTAAAGGTCCAGCGCTCAAGGCGCATCTGGGTGGAAGTGAAACCTGAAAACTTTACCGCCGTTTTTGAGTATGCGATTAAAGACTTGGATTTTCCTATCCTTTGCACCATTACCGGTATGGACGAGGGGGCTAATTTTGCTTTGATTTACCATCTGGCGCAAAAAACAGGCGCGGTTTTAAATCTTAAAATTAAATTTGATAAAGCGCGGGCGATAAAAACGATTTCCAATTATTTTCCAGCCGCCGAGATTTATGAGCGAGAAGTAGTAGATCTTTTTGGCATCAAAATCGATGGCCTGAAGCCGGGATTGCGCTATCCCTTGCCCGATAACTGGCCGGAAGGGCAATATCCCCTTAGAAAAGATTGGAAAATTGAAGCTCTAAAAGATTATGATGCTAAATTTGAAAATGAGAGCTTGTCAATCCCGATCGGTCCCAAAACGCTGATCAAAGAGCCGACCGATTTTGGCTTTATCCCGGGTAGCCGTCAAGAAGAACACGAAGTGGTGATCCCGGTCGGGCCGCAGCACCCGGCACTAAAGGAACCCGAGAGCTTCAGCGTGGCCCTGCGGGGTGAGCGGATCATGGGAGTGAAGGTAAGAATTGGTTATAACCACCGTGGGATTGAAAAAGCCTGCGAGTCCCAATCTTATATCCAGGATGTTTATCTGGTAGAGCGTATTTGCGGTATCTGTTCGCACACCCATTCCACCTGTTTTGTGCAGGGGGTGGAGGAACTGGCCGGTTTGCAGGTTCCCAAACGCGGTTTGTATATTCGTACACTGATAGCGGAACTAGAAAGAATCCACAGCCATCTCTTGTGGTTGGGGGTAGCGGGACATGAGATTGGTTTTGACACCCTGCTTATGTATACCTGGCGCGATCGCGAGAGTGTGATGGATTTGCTCACTTTAATTACCGGCAATCGCGTCAATTACGGAATCAACACCATCGGGGGCGTAAGGAGAGACCTGGATGCAACCCAGATCCCGGAAATTCTAAAGGTGGTTGATAAATTGGAGGAGCAGACTAAATATTATATCCAGGTGGCGATGGAAGAGGTGACGGTAATTCAACGTTTATCCGGAGTGGGGAAATTGTCACCAGAAGATGTGGTGCGTTTGGGAACGCTGGGTCCCACCGCCCGCGCCTCGGGGCTGGATCGTGACACACGCAGGGATGATCCTTATGCAGCCTACGGGGATTTATCTTTTAAAGTTATCACCGACAATCATAATGATGTGTATGGCCGCACGATTGTGCGTCTGGGCGAATTGATGGAGTCTTATTCCATGATCCGCCAGCTGGTAAAAAATCTGCCGGATGGACCGATCGCGGTGAAAGCTCCGCGCCGTATTCCGGAGGGTGAAGTTTTAAGCCGTTACGAAGCGCCGCGGGGGGAAGACGTCCACTATATTAAATCCAACGGCAGCGCCAATCCGGAGCGGGTGAAAGTGCGCGCGCCAACCCTGGCCAATATACAGTCAGTCTCTAAGATGCTGGAAGACCGTTATCTGGCTGATTTGCCAATTGTGATCGCAGCCATTGACCCGTGCTTTTCCTGCACCGATCGCGCCATCCAGATCCAAGATTATACCCAGGGGACGGAGCGGGTGATGAGTTGGGAAGATCTCAAGAAATTCAGCATTGATTGGTATCGGGAGCGGGGAGTGGATTTTACCCGCCTGTCAAAGGTGAAATGGGGGAAAGATTAATTAATGGTTAACGCGCTGTTTAATATTTTGGTCTTTCCGGGATTTTTATTTTTGAGCGTCATCAGTTTGTTTGCGGAATATTTTGACCGGAAATTATATGCGCGCTTGCAAAATAGGGTGGGGCCTCCCTGGTTTCAACCCCTGGCCGATTTTATCAAACTGCTGGGGAAGGAAGAAGTGGTCCCGGAAGAAGCGGACCGGAGCATGTTTAATCTCGCGCCGGTTTTTGCCATGGCCAGCGCCATTGTCGCTTTCTTTTATATCCCGCTGTGGGGAACCAAAGCCATTTACTCCTTCAGTGGCGATTTGATCGTCATCCTTTACCTTTTGATGATCCCAACTTTAACCTTTTTCCTGGGGGGGTGGTACTCTCGTTCGCTTTATTCAACTATCGGTGCGGTGCGTTCTATCACCCAGTTTTTTGCTTATGAGATCCCGCTCCTTATCAGTCTGCTCGCCCCTACCATTTTGGCTGGGACCTGGTCCCTTTCCGAGCTGGCCAACTTTTACACCGCTCATCCCTGGTACTGGTTATTCAATCTGATCGGTTTCGGGGTCGCGCTGGTGGCCCTGCTGGGGAAACTGGAGCGGTCGCCGTTCGATATCCCGGAAGCGGAAACGGAAATCGTAGCCGGCACTTTTACCGAATACAGCGGGCGCTTGCTGGCTTATTTCCGGATGGCGATTGATATCGAAACGGTCGTCGGGGCTTCCCTGATCGCCGCCGTTTTTCTGCCCTTTGCCCTGAATCTTAATCCGGTCCTGGGATTTTTAATTTATCTGGTAAAAATATTTTTTATTATCGGCCTGCTCTCGCTCTTTCGCACCATCTTTGCCCGCATGCGTATCGACCAGATGATCAACTTTTGCTGGACCTACGTGGCGCCGATCGCTTTTCTGCAGGTCCTGATCAATCTGATTTTGAAAGGGATCGGGCTTTAAAGATGAAAAAGAAATGGTCCATTCGGCCGGGGGTGATGGTCGAGCTCGTTTTGAAGTCGCTTTTCAAGAAACCGGTAACGGTAAAATATCCCTTTGAAAAAATGGAGATGCCGGGGAAATTCCGCGGCAAGTTGAAGTTTGAGTCAGAAAAGTGCATCGGTTGTTTGCTCTGTGTTAAAGATTGTCCGGCGGATGCCATCAAGATCGTCAAGGTAGGGGAAAAGAAATTTGAGGCTCAAATCGATCTGGGAAAATGCGTTTATTGCGCGCAGTGTGTAGATTCTTGTCCCACTAAAGCGCTGGCGATCACTCCGGAATATGAGCTGGCGCAGATCGACCGTGACAAATTAAGGATTGTTTATCATGCTAAACCTGACAGCGGCGCTGAGGGAAAAACTTAGCGGCGCACAAAAAATTGTCTTGCTTGCCATTGGCTCCGAGCTGCGCGGCGATGACAGTGTTGGTATCCTGGTAGCCAAAAAACTCGAGAAAGAAAAGCTTCCTGGCATTACCATCCTGATCGGTGGAACCGCTCCGGAAAATTTGACCGGTGAGATAAAACGCCTGCAGCCCTCGCATTTAATTATCGTCGATGCGGCGGATATGAAAGCGGCTCCCGGGGTCATTCGCTTAGTTGATCCAGATGAGGTAGGGGGCTTTTCTTTTTCCACCCATTCCTTGCCGATTAAGGTGCTGATTAATTATTTATTAGAACATTTTCCTTGTAAAGTAACGCTGATTGGCATTCAACCTAAAAATATCAGCTTTGGCAATTCCCTTTCTCCCGAAATCGAGGACGCCGCCGAAACCACCGCCCAAATGATTTCTGCCTGTTTTAACTGAAATTCTTACCGTTATATTCGGATAATGTAATTGGAACCAGCGACTGAACGTCGCGGTTCCAAAAGTACGAGGAAACCGACCTGCCTGCCGGCAGGCAGGGACGTTCAGTCTCAGGTTTCCGAGCCTTAATATTCCAGGAGTAGATGTATGTCTATAGCGGGAATTATATTTGGTCAATCCGGAAAAATATTGCGTTTGCCGCAAACCAGGATGCAATCGAGCGTAACTGTTCAGGCATTTGAACTTGATGCTGGAACCCTCACCTTGCTGCAACAAAAGGGCTTAAATAATCCTTTCTCCGTTACTCCTTTGATCAGGGAGCACGTCAATAAACTATTTGAAAAGTTTAAACCTCAGTCGGAATTAGATAAGGTTACTGTCATATTTGGTTCGCTTTTACCTTATAATACTCGTTTTGATGTTTGGAACAAGGATTACTTTGGCATCGGACCAGCGGACAGAAAAATTCAACCAATTATTACAGCCATTACCGACCAAAAAGAGTTATTGCTTCCGGAAGAGATGCTATCGACACCCGAAAAAGCGGAAAAAGCAACCGATTTTGAATACCAAACCTTACTCTTGACGCTGCTGCGCGCAGCGGGAATTAGAGCTATTATGACAATTGACGAAAAATATTATAAGGCGCCAATTTTTGTGCAATTATCCGATGGTAATGGTTATTTTTTGGAAGTTAAAGAAACAGATTTTAATACTGTAGAAAAGCTTGAGGTCAAGGCAACCGAGGAAGAAGCGCTAAGTTGGTTTTATTACCTGAAAGGCCAAATTGCTTTTATAGAATTTGAGAACAAAAGACGCCTGACCGGTTTGGATCTAACCCCCTTTGCCGAAAAAACCATCCATTACCTGGAAACCGCCTTGTCCCTTAAGCCGGATTCTTATGGTGCCTGGTTTTGCTTAGGAGCAACGCTCAGATACCAGGGCCAGGAGACAGCCGCTAAAAATGCTTTTGCGGTCGGACAGTACTATGAGGCCATGCGCTATTTAAAGCATGGTGACAGAAACCTTTCAGAAGCCTTAGAACATCTGGATGAGGCGCTTAGACTTAATCCTGAATTTGTTGAGGCCTGGTTTGAGACGGGGAAATTGCTTTATAGAATGCGGCGCCAGATTGAGGCAAAGCTGGCTTTTGATAAAGCGATTAAATATTTGAAAGCAGAAGAAAGCGATCAAAACAAAAATCAAATCGCAGAAAGTTATTTTTATCGGGGAATGGCGGTCCAGCAGCTGGCCCTCCTGGTTGGGCCCGAAATGACCGAAGAATATGAGCGTGCCGCGGAAGCGCTGGAAAGAGCGGCGATCTCTTTTAACGACCCGGCCTTGATCTTTAACTCTCCCTTTGGAAGATTTGATAACTACGATCACCGGCTGTTAGAAGAAGTGGGATTGAACTTTGACGAAGCCTTGAAATTAAAGCCTGATTATCCTGAAGCCTGGGTTGAAAAAGGGAAGATACTGCTTAAATTAAACCAGGGAAAAGAAGCCATCGAAAGCTTGCTCCACGCTGTCCGATTGCAAAAGAATCATACCGAGGCCTGGTTCCTGCTGGGATTTGCTTATTTGGAATACGGCGCAGAAAAGCTTAGTCCGAAAAAAGTACTAAGCGTTGCTGCTGCCTGTTTTACGAAGGCTTTCGATCCGGAGCGTGAAAACCCGGATCAGGTCCAGAACTTACTGATCATGGCGGTTAATTTTGCCCGATTAAGAAGAAGGACCGAGGCCCTGCTATGTTTAGATATCGTCAGCCGCTACGGCGGGCAAGAGTTCGCTACCCGGGCCTGGAAGATCCGAGCCTTGATCCTGAAAGCTGCACGTTGAAAAGCCCCTTATTTTTGTTTATAATTACGGATTATTACTGAAATCAAAAAAGATTTGCTCAAGGCGGCAGCGCTGGGGTTGGAAATTGCGGTGGCGGTATTTTTAGGAGCATTTATTGGTTACGAAATAGATTTGCGGCTGAAAAGCCAGCCGGTGGGGATGAGCCTGGGGGTAGTGATCGGAGCCATCGCCGGCATTTGGAACGCGATCCGTATCGCGCTTAAAGCAACATGAATATGCTGGAAGAAATAAAATCGGTTAAGTTGATCGATTTGCATTGGTGGGGAATAGATTTATCAATTACCAAAAGCGCGCTGATAATATTTTTAGCCTGTGGCTTGGTTTTTGTTTTCTTTTTTCTGCTTTCTAAAAGAGTTAAACTGATACCTTCACCTTTACAGAGCATGGTCGAATCTATGATTGATTTTATCCGTTCTGAAATGCTGCAGCCCTTGGGGGAAGAAGGTGAATTCTGGCTACCCTTTTTGATAACCCTCTTCGCTTTTATTTTCACCTGTAATCTACTTGGCATCATCCCCGGATTATCTCCGCCGACTAGCAATATCAATGTCACCGCAACCATGGCCCTAATGATCTTTTTAATTACACACGTGGCCGGCATTCGTCGCCATGGTTTTTTCCCTTATTTCAAAAGCATGTTGCCCCCCGGACTTCCCTTAGCGGTTAGTATTTTTTTATTCCCGGTGGAGCTAGTTAGCCAAATTGCCCGGCCTTTTTCTCTAGCAGTCAGGCTTTTTGCCAATATGTTTGCCGGACACGCCATCATTATTATGTTGGTCAGCTTAATCTTTATTTTTAATAGTTATCTGGCGGTCCCTTTTTCCGTAGCAGGGAATGTCGCCATCGCCGGGTTTGAAATCTTTGTAGGTTTGATTCAGGCTTTTATTTTTACCTATCTTTCGGCTTTTTATATTAAAGAAGCATTAGTAAGCGAACATTAAAGTGTCTCGACAAACTCGACACAAGGAGGTGAAACATGGAAAAAGTCGCAGCTTATCTAGCAGGTGGTTTTAGTTTCGGATTGGCAGCGGTGGGTACGGCGCTGAGCATCGGGTGGCTGGCTTCAAAAGCCATGGAAGGCATTGCCCGTCAACCCGAGGCCGCTGGTAATATTCGTACCTCGATGGTTATTGCCATTGCCTTTGTGGAAGCGATCTGTCTTTACGCGCTGGTAGTCTCTTTGATCTTAATTACTAAATAAATATGTTTGAAATAGAGACGGGATTAATTTTCTGGAACACCGTATCCTTTGTGATCCTGGTGTTCATAATGTATAAGTGGGCCTTGCCCCCTTTGCTTAGGATCTTAAAGGAAAGGGAAAAAAGCATTTCCGATTCACTGGCGGAGGCGCATACTCACCGGCAGCAGGCGGAAGCCGTCTTATCCTCCGCTAGGCAAAAAATAAACGAAGCCAATCAGGCCGCCCAGAAAATCGTGGATCAGGCCCAGAGCGAAGGAGATAAATTGAAAAAAGAGCTGGGTGCAGCGGGTAAAAAGGCGGCCGATTTTTTCCTGGCGCGGGCTAAGGAGGACCTGAGCCGACAGAAAAACGAAATCCTTTCAGAGATCAAGACGCAAACGGCGGAGCTGGTGGCGGAGGTGGCGGGAAAGGTGTTGGGCAAGAGAATGGATAAGGTGGAGGATAGCAGATTAATCGATGAGAGTTTAAGAGCATGGAAAAAATAGAAATTCATAACCTGTACGCGTGGGCGGGGGAGGGAGCAAGGGAAATAGCGGAGGAACTGATACGCTTTTGCGCAGAGCTAAAGCGTAACTTTGAGATCAAGCTATTTTTATCTAATTACAATATCCCGCTGGCAAAGAGAAATGAGGTCGCCGAAGCATTGGTCGTCAATTATTCGCCGCCCTTCAAACAGTTGCTCGCCTTGATGCTGGAAAAAGAGCTGATCCCGGGGATTGACCGCCTGACCGAAAGATTCGTGCGTTTCGTTGAAACCTGGAGTGAAACTAGTTTCGCTGAAATCGAAAGCGCTTTTCCCTTGGAAAATAAGGAAATTGATAAAATTAAAACCGCCTTTGGAGCAAACGTAAAATATCGAACGAAGCTTGACCCTGACTTGATCGGGGGATTTGTGATCAGGTTTATGGACGGAAGGGTGTTTGATGCCAGCCTGAAAGGAAAACTTAATCAAATGAGAATGGAGATGGCCGGATGAAGGAAGATATTTATTCAATCCTTAAGAAAAAAATCGAGAGCTTTAGCGGGGTTACCGGTTTGGAGGAGGTGGGGCAGGTCATCGAGTCGGGAGATGGGATTGTGCGCATCAAGGGCTTACCCTCGGCGATGTCTTTTGAGCTGATTGAGTTTAAAAATAAAACCTATGCCATTGCCTTTAATCTGGAAAGAGATCAAGTGGTAGCAGTATTGTTAGGGCCACATACAGCGGTAAAAGAAGGCGATGAAGCCCGACTTACCGGACGGGTGACAGAGGTCCCGGTGGGAGAGGCTTTGCTGGGCAGAGTAGTGGACGCCCTGGGCCGGCCGCTCGATGGTCTGGGCGAGATCAAAACCAATCGCTTCCGTCCGGTAGAAAAGATTGCCCCGCAGGTTATCGAAAGGGTCCCGGTTAACCGGCCGCTGCAAACTGGCTATAAGATCATCGACGCGCTGATCCCGATCGGGCGCGGACAAAGGGAATTGATCATCGGTGACCGCTCCATCGGTAAATCGACGATGGCGGTGGACACCATCATAAATCAAAAGAACCAGAACGTCTTATGTGTCTATGTGGCGATTGGCCAAAGGGAATCGGGGATCCTGCAGACGGTGGAAAAACTAAAAGAGAGCGGGGCCATGGATTATACGATCGTGGTGAATGCCTCAGCTTCCGATCCGGCGGCCATGCAATATCTGGCGCCTTACTCCGGTTGTGCCATGGCGGAAGAATTTATGTTTAGCGGCAAAGATGCCCTGATCATCTATGATGATTTAACCAAGCATGCCCAGGCCTTCCGCATGATCTCTTTGCTGCTGCGCCGGCCACCCGGGAGGGAGGCTTATCCAGGTGATGTGTTTTATCTTCATTCACGTCTGCTGGAGCGCGCTGCCCAGCTTTCTCCCGAAAATGGTTCTGGCTCGATGACCGCTTTGCCCTTAATCGAAACCCAGCTGGGAGATGTTACTTCCTACATTCCCACCAATGTGATTTCTATCACCGACGGACAGATCTTTTTGGAGGTGGATCTCTTCAACCAGGGCATGCGTCCGGCGGTGAATGCCGGTATCTCGGTATCGCGCGTGGGAGGGGAGGCCCAGGTTAGGGCGATGCGCAAAATTGCCGGTAGGCTGCGTATCGATCTTGCCCAGTATCGCGAAAAACAGGCTTTTGCCCTGTTTGCGGGAGAAGTAGATAAAGAAACTTTGCGGCAATTGCATCGCGGGGCGTTGATCTCAGAAGTGTTGAAGCAAGATAAGCACAAACCCCAACCAATAGAAGATCAAATTATTGCGATCTACGCGGCGGTTAATAATTACATGGATGACCTGCCGCTGAAGCGCGTAAAGGAATTTGAAGAACAACTGGTGGTTTATATCAAAAGAGCACTACCCGAAATAATCCCCGAACTTACCCTCCTAAAAGATGAGACCGAAGCTAAATTGAAAACCGCTATTCAAACCTTTAAGGAGACTTTTTAAATGGCGGTTTCCCTAAAGCTACGCCGAAGACTGCGCACCATTAATAATCTTAACTCTATTTTTAATGCCCTGCAGGTCATTACCACCGCCCGTCTGCAAAAAATTAGAGAGAAGCACCGCCACGCGCAGCATTTTCTGGAGAGCTTAACAACCATGAGCCAGGATTTTGATTTTTCCCGATTGAATAAGGGTTCAAAAGCGGGAAAAACGCTGGCTATTCTCATTTCCCCCAATCGCGGTTTTTGTGGTGCGTTTAATACCAACCTTTCCTACCGCACGCAAAATTTCATCCGGGAAGCAAAACGCGAAGTTGAGTTTATCGCTTTTGGCAGAAAAGGACTGGAGTTTTTAAAGGCGAAAAAGCAATATGTGGCCAGTTCCTACCTGGCCGAAGACTATGCTTTCCATTTTTTTGCCGGGATCCTGGACCAGATCTTGCAACGCTGGGAGCGTGAAGAAATCCCCGAAACCTATCTGATCTATAATCATTTCCACACGGTGATGCGGCAGGATGCGGTCTCTAACCAGGTCCTTCCCGTAGAATCCGGTACGGCTCGCAGCTGGAACAAATATATCGTAGAGCCGGAGCGAGCAGCGGTGGCGGAAAAAATTTTTAAATATCGCCTTGCTGCCCAGCTCTATTTTGCTTACCTTGATTCCCAGCTGGGAGAATTGTCTTCCCGCCTCTTTACCATGAAGGGAGCGATCGAGAATTCAAAAGAGCTGATCGATACCCTGGTCTTGAATATGAATAAAGAAAGACAGCAGTCAGTTACCCGCGAATTACTAGAAATAATTGGAGCTACCGAAGGATTGATAGAGGAGGAAACTTTTTAAGTGGAAAACAAAGGCAAAGTAATTTCAGTGATCGGTGCGATCGTCGACGTTCAATTCCCGCCGGGGAATATTCCCGCCATTCGTAATGTTTTGATGATTGATAAGCCGCGGATCATGGCGGAGGTAGCGATGCAGCTTGAGGAAAATGTGGTGCGGGCGGTGGCCCTTAATCCCACCGACGGTTTAAAACGGGGGACCGAAGCTGTCGATAGCGGTAAACCCTTAACCGTACCGGTAGGTCCGCAGACGTTGGGGCGGATGTTTAATGTGCTGGGGGAGGCGATTGACGGTCAGGAGCAGGTCAAAGTTAGCGAACGCTGGCCGATTCGCCGGGACCCGCCGCCGTTTGATGAAATAGAGACCAAGAATGAAATCTTTGAAACCGGCATCAAGGTGATTGATTTGCTGGCGCCCTATGTGAGGGGAGGCAAGATCGGTCTATTTGGAGGGGCGGGGGTAGGAAAAACGGTGGTGATCATGGAACTTATTCATAATATCGCCATTCAGCATGGCGGGATCTCGGTTTTCGGCGGGGTGGGCGAGAGAACCCGCGAGGGCAATGATCTCTGGCTGGAAATGAAGGAATCGGGAGTGATCGATAAAACCGTTTTGTGCTTTGGCCAGATGACCGAGGTTCCAGGGGCGCGCCTGATCGCCGGCAACTCGGCGCTGACCATGGCGGAATATTTCAGGGACGTTGAGTGCAAGGACGTGTTGTTGTTTGTTGACAATATTTTTCGCTTTGTGCAGGCGGGCTCAGAGGTGTCCACCCTTTTGGGACGCATGCCTTCGGCGGTAGGTTATCAGCCGACCCTGGCGGCCGAACTGGGCCGCTTCGAGGAAAGAATTGTTTCTACCAAAAAAGGTTCGATCACTTCGGTGCAGGCGGTTTACGTTCCGGCGGACGATATTACCGATCCGGCGGCGGCGGCCACTTTTGCCCATCTGGATGCCACCACCGTTTTATCCAGAGAAATCGTACAGATGGGAATTTATCCGGCGGTGGATCCGCTGGCTTCCACTTCACGCATCCTGGACCCCTCCATTCTGGGAGAGCGGCATTACGCGGTTGCCCGCCAGGTGCAACAAATAATGCAACGCTACAAAGAATTGGAAGATATTATCGCGATCCTGGGGGTAGCAGAGTTGCCGGAAGAGGATAAGATCATGGTCAATCGCGCGCGGAAAATCCAGCGCTTCCTTTCCCAGCCCTTTTTTGTGGCAGAGGGTTTTACGCAAATCCCCGGCCGCTACGTTAAACTGGAAGACACCATCAAAGGTTTTGAGGAGATCGTAGAGGGGAGACAGGATGAGGTGGCGGAACAACATTTTTATATGGCAGGAACGATCGAAGAAGTGCAGGAGAGGTTTAAAAAGGCGTGAAAACTTTTAAGTTGGAAATTAATCTGCCGGATAAGGAAATATTTAGCGGGGAAGTTATTTCTTTAAATTTGCCGGCAGAGGATGGACGGCTGGGGATCCTTGCCCATCACGCGCCCCTTTTGTCTTTGCTGGGGAAAGGTGAAATGCAATATAAACTTGAGGATCAAACGGAAAAGAGCCTGACTTTAGAAAGAGGTATTTTGAGCTTTGATAAAAACCGCGCACAGGTCTTTATCGGTTGATTGTCGGTGCGAGTTGTGTTAGAATAAAACCCCGAGATGTGGTTATACCTCACGACTTTTTTGCTGGCGCTTTTTTTGACCATTATTTTTACCCCGATGGTTCGCGGAGCTGCCTCTCGACTGGGCGCTTTAGATAACCCGAACCAAAGAAAAGTCCATACCCAGGCGGTGCCGCGGCTGGGAGGGATCGCGATCTTTTTTGGCTTGTTCCTGGCGCTATTTATTGGCCTGGGAATCGCGACCCTGCTGGGGCGGAAGATCGACTGGCTCAATATGCTGGGGATTTTCTTGGGGAGTTTGGTCATTTTAATGGTTGGGATCATCGATGATAAAAAGGGCCTGCGCCCGGGAATAAAATTTTTCTGGCAAACGGTGGCCGCGGTCATCGCGATGCTGCTGGGGGTGGGGATCACTTTCGCCTCCAATCCTTTTAGCGGATTATTCGTTTTTCCACTTTTCCTTTCCATCCCTTTGACTTTTTTATTGATCGACGGCATTACCAACGCCCTGAACTTGATCGATGGGCTGGATGGCCTGGCCAGCGGGGTTACCGCCATCTCGGCGGGGACCCTCTTTTTTGTGGCGCTAAAAACGCATCAGATCGGGCCGGCCTTTTTGATGCTGGCATTGGCGGGGGCCGCGCTGGGATTTTTGCGCTACAATTTTTTTCCCGCTTCCATTTTTCTGGGTGATTCGGGCAGCTATCTGATGGGTTTTATCCTGGCCACCGCTTCCATTACCGGCGTTTTCAAGACCACCCTGGTAGTGGCGTTGATCGTTCCCATCCTGATTCTGGGGGTTCCGATCTTTGACACCCTTTTTGCCATCGGCCGCAGATTGAAGAATAAAAAGAATTTATTTGAAGCGGATAATAAACACATTCATCACATGTTGTTACGGGCGGGGTTTAATAAGCGGGAGGCGGTGCTTTCCATTTATATAGCCTGTTTTATTTTAAGTTTTATTGCTATGATTATGGCATTACAAAGATGATTAACCGAAAACGCATCATGTTTGTCTTTGGTACGCGGCCGGAAGCAATTAAGATGGCGCCGGTGGTGGAGAAGGTCGAGAGCTATCCCGATATTCTGCAACCGGTGGTGGTGGTGACCGGGCAGCATCGCCAGATGTTAGATCAGGTGCTGAGAATCTTTGATATCCATCCCGATTATGATCTGGGAATTATGGAAGAAAATCAAACCCTGACCAGTATCCTCACGAAATCGATGCAGGGTTTGGAAGACGCCATTCTAAAAGAAAAACCGGATATGCTGCTGGTGCAAGGTGATACCTCCACAACCTTTGCCGCGGCTTTAGAAGCTTACTATTACAAAATTCCCCTGGGTCATGTGGAAGCGGGGTTGCGTACTTTTGACAAATGGCGCCCTTTCCCGGAAGAGATCAATCGTCGCCTGACCTCGGTGATGGCCGATTTGCATTTTGCTCCCACCCGCACTTCGGTGGCTAATCTCGCGGCGGAAGGCATCCACCAGAGTTCTATTTATTTAACCGGGAATACCGTGATTGATGCCCTGCTGCAGGTGGCGGGGAAGGAATACGATTTAAAGAAGTCGGGCATCGAACTGGCGCAGGATAAAAAGGTGGTGCTGGTCACAACCCACCGGCGTGAAAGTTTTGGCCATCCTTTAAGAAATACCTGCCAGGCGATTTTGCGTTTGGCGCAAGACTTGCGAAAAGAAATCCAGGTGATTATTCCGGTGCATAAGAATCCGATGGTTAAAGATACGGTGACCGAAATTCTGGGGGAAATTGAGAATGTGCTGCTGATTGATCCGCTGGACTATTTACCCTTTGTGCATCTGATGAAGGCCGCTTATCTCATTTTGACCGACTCGGGTGGGATCCAGGAAGAGGCGCCCTCTCTGGGTAAACCGGTCCTGGTTTTGCGGGATAAAACCGAGCGGCCGGAAGCGATTACCGCCGGAACAGTGAAACTGGTGGGCACCGATGAGGAGCTTATTTACACTGAAGCTAAAAAATTGTTAACCGAACCCGCGGCTTATGCGGCGATGTCACGGGCGGTGAACCCATATGGTGACGGCATGGCGGCAGAAAGAATTGTGCAGGCCATTCTTTATTATTTTGGGGCGACGGACAAAAAGCCGGCCGAATTTTCCATTCTTTAAAATCTATGCGTAAAATCATTATTAAGGGCAAAAGAAGGTTAGAGGGGGAAGTAAAAATTTCCGGGGCAAAAAATTCGGCGTTAGCCATCCTGGCGGCAACCATTCTTTTACCCGGAAAAACTGTGATTCGCAATGTTCCTAATCTGCTGGACGTAAAGACGATTATCCGGGTATTACGGGCGCTGGGATTACGCGCCGAATATTCCGGCTCTCAACCCAACACGGTGGAGGTCTGGAACGATGATGTAAAGCATGTTGCCCCTTATGAACTGGTTACCAAGATGCGCGCTTCTTTTTTTGTGATAGGTCCCATCCTGGCGCGGAAGGGTTTAGCCAAAGTCCCGCTTCCCGGCGGTTGCGCCATTGGTTCACGGCCGGTAAATCTGCACATCAAGGGATTGGAGGGTCTGGGAGCAAATGTGACCATGGAGCATGGCTTTGTGATTGTCAAAGCCAAGAAGCTGAAGGGCGGAAGGATCTATCTGGATTTTCCTTCGGTGGGAGCGACCGAATCGGTGATGATGGCGGCCACCCTGGCGGAGGGAGAAACGGTAATTGGAAATGCCGCGCGGGAACCGGAAGTGGAAGACCTGGCTAATTTTCTTAATTTAGCGGGGGCAAAAATCTCTGGCGCGGGGACGGAGGAGATCCGGATCACGGGGGTGTCGCGGCTGTCAGCGGTAGAATACCGCATCATTCCGGATCGGATCGAAGCCGGGACCTTTATGGTGGCGGCGGCCATCACCCGCGGGGCGGCGGTGCTCAAGGAAGTCATTCCCGAGCAGATTGAGTCCACCATCAGAAAATTGCAAGAGATTGGCATCGACATAACGGTTGCCGGTAATAGCCTGAAGATTGTAAATAAAGATGGGATGAAGGCAGCCGATATTAAAACCCTGCCTTATCCGGGGATTCCCACCGATATGCAACCGCAGTTAACCGCGCTGCTCAGCTTGGCCAAGGGGACCTCGGTCATCAATGAGACGGTCTTTGAAAATCGCTTTATGCATGTGCATGAATTGAACCGCATGGGCGCCGACATAAAACTGGAAGGGCAGAGCGCCATTGTTGATGGCGTGTCAAAACTTTCTAGCGCACCGGTTAAGGTTTCCGATCTGCGCGCCGGAGCGGCTTTAATTCTGGCCGGGCTGGCGGCGGAGGGAGAAACCATCATCGAAGATCGCGATCATCATGTGGAGCGGGGTTATGAAAATATTATCGATAAATTCACCAAACTGGGCGCCGATATCAAGATGTTTTAATGTTTAATAGATTGCTTAAATTGATCTTAAAAAAAGAAAGAAGTGAAGGGGTGGTTAACCTGATCCTGACGAATGACCGTGCGATCCGGAAGTTAAACCGGATTTATCGCCATCGGGACAAGGCCACGGATGTCTTGGCTTTTCCGATGGGGGAAGAGGGGATTATTGGAGACATCGCGATTTCTAAAGATACGGCAAAAAGAAATGCCAGAAAATTCGCGATCAGCTTGAAAGAAGAGCTTAAGCGTTTAACGGTGCATGGGGTTTTGCATTTATTGGGCTATGAACACGGGAGGAAAATGAGCAATGCCGAAAAAATTTATCAAGAGCTTTAAGTACGCTCGGGTGGGGGCGGAGCACGCCTGGCGGACCCAGCGTAACCTCTGGGCACACTTTATAATCGGTTTAATGGTTTTGGTGGCAGCCATTTATCTGGGGGTCAGCTTGATTGAAATGTCTTTGCTGGTGCTAGTGATCTTTTCGGTAATCGCGGTCGAGATGATTAATACGGCGGTGGAAGAAATGGTAAATATTCTTTCTCCGGGTTATCGCAAGGAAGCCGCCCTGGCAAAAAATGTGGCGGCTGCGGCGGTGCTGGTCATGTCGGTCGGCTCGGTGATGATTGGCTGTTTTATTTTTATCCCTAAAATATTTATTTTATGTTCGAGATAATTTTATTAGTCATCTTTTTCGTTTTGTCGGCGTTTTTTTCGGCGGCGGAGACCGCGATCATCAGTCTTTCACGGATTAAGGTTGGCCACCTGGTGGAACAGAAAGTCCCGGGAGCTAAATTGCTGAAAGAATTAAAGGATAACCCCAGCCAATTCTTGTCTCTGATCCTGTTTGGCAATAACCTGGTTAATATTGCGGCGGCGGCATTGGCGACTTCGCTCATCATCCGTTCTTTTGAAAGTCGGGGTTGGAGTAACCTTGGCGCGGCCGTGGGAATCGCTACGGGTGTGATGACCTTCTTGATTTTGGTCTTTGGTGAAATCACGCCCAAAACGGTGGCCATCCGGAATGCGGAAGTGATTGCCCTGGTGATGGCGCCGGTGATTTGGGTGCTGCAGATAGTTTTGAGCCCGGTAGTTTATTTATTTGAAATGGTCACGCGACCCTTTGTTTTTATCTTTGGCGGAAAGGCAACCGTTAAGGGTGCGCTGGTGACGGAGGATGAAATAAAATATATCTTGTCCGCCGGCGAAAAAGAGGGGGTAATTGAGGAGGAGGAAAGACAGATGATCACTTCCGTACTCGAATTCTGGGATACGGTGGTGAGGGAGGTCATGACTCCGCGGCCGGACATCGCGGCCATTGAAATCAATGAGCCCATGGATAATCTGATAAAGCTCATTGTGGACAGCGGCCATTCCCGCATTCCGGTATACGATTCTAACCTGGATAATATGGTCGGGGTGGTTTACGCTAAAGAATTGCTGAAAAATATCAGCGGCGGGATACGTGACTATCTGCGGCCAACGATTTTCGTGCCGGAAGCGAAGAAGGTCTCGGACCTTTTACATGAAATGCAGGCGGCGCGCACCCATCTGGCCGTCATTGTCGATGAGTATGGCATGACTTCCGGTCTGGTGACGATGGAAGATCTAATCGAAGAGATTGTCGGAGAGATCCACGATGAGCTGGAAAAGGAAATAAAAAGCTTCGAAAAAATTGACGAAAACACCGCCTTAATCGATGGCAAAACTTCAGTTTTTGACGTGAACACTCAAATGGAACTTACTCTTCCCTACACCGATTATGATACGATTGGCGGGTTGGTTTTTGGACAGCTGGGGAAGGCGCCGGCGGTGGGAGATGTGGTACGCCATCAAGATGTTTTGCTGAGTGTGGAAAGGGTGCATCGCCGCCGCATCACCCGGGTGAAATTGGTGAAATTGTCAAAGCGAATGGACGAAGAAATGGTTGGTGGTTAAATGGTTGACACAAAGTATATATTTATAACCGGCGGGGTCGTTTCTTCTTTGGGCAAAGGGATTACCGCCTCTTCCCTGGGGCGTCTGTTAAAGTCGAGGGGAATAAATGTAACCATTCAGAAATTAGACCCCTACATCAATGTCGATCCGGGGACCATGAATCCCTATCAGCACGGAGAGGTATTTGTGACCGAGGATGGAGCCGAAACCGATCTGGACCTTGGCCACTACGAGAGATTTATCGACGTCAACCTGGGGAAGGCCAATAATGTCACCACCGGCATCGTCTACTGGTCAGTGATCAACCGGGAACGGCGCGGCGATTATCTGGGGGGAACGGTTCAGGTGGTGCCCCATATCACCAATGAAATAAAAGAAAGGATCCGGGCGGTTACCAAAAACGAGAACTTTGATGTGGTGATCTGTGAAATCGGCGGGACGGTCGGTGATATTGAAAGTTTGCCGTTTCTTGAAGCCATTCGCCAATTTCGCAAAGAGGTGGGAAGGGACAATTGCGTCAATATCCATGCCACCCTGGTGCCCTTCCTGGAAACTACCCATGAATTCAAGACCAAACCCACCCAGCACAGTGTGATGAAACTGCGCGAGATTGGTATCCAGCCGGACATCATCATTTGCCGCTCGCGTGATCCGATCAGCGCCGAGCTGAAGGAAAAGATCTCGCTCTTTTGTGACGTCACCCGGGAAGCGGTGATCGGCCTGTCCGATGTCCCTTTGCTTTATGAAGTGCCGCTGGCCCTAGCCCGCGAGAAACTGGATGAAATCGTGATTAAATATTTGGCGCTTCCCGCCGGAGACGGTGATCTCAACCAGTGGAAGACCATGATCGAGGAAATGAAAAATCCTTTGAAGACGGTTAAGATTGCTATCGTCGGGAAATACGTTGAACTGAAAGATTCCTATATCAGCATTGTCGAGTCGTTAAAACATGGCGGCGTGGCGAATCTCGCCCGGATCGAGCTGAAGTGGATTAATTCAGAAGCGCTGGAGGCGGAAGAAGATATCGAGCCGTTTTTCCGCGATGTGCAGGGGGTTTTGGTGCCGGGCGGATTCGGGGCGAGGGGGGTGGAGGGAAAGATCAAGGCGATCCGTTTTGCGCGCGAAAATAAAATCCCTTATCTCGGGTTATGTTTGGGTATGCAATGTGCGGTGATTGAATTTGCCCGTAACGTTTGCAAAATGAAAGAGGCCAATTCATCCGAATTTGATCCGGAAACGAAGTATCCGGTAATTGACCTGCTCCCGGGCCAGCGCGGCCTGACCGAGAAGGGCGGGACCATGCGGCTGGGGGCTTATCCCTGCCGGATTATTAAGGATAGCTTGCTTTCTGATGCTTACGGAACTGAAATGGTTTACGAGCGACATCGTCATCGCTATGAGTTTAACAATAAGTTTCGGGATGAGTATGAAAAAGCCGGCATGCTCTTTTCCGGCATCTATCCCGATGCCGATCTGGTAGAGGTAATTGAGTTGAAGGATCACCCCTGGTTTTTAGCCACCCAGTATCATCCGGAGTTTAAGTCCCGTCCCAATCGGCCCCACCCAATTTTTACCGGTTTCGTAAAAGCCGCCACCAAACGTTTGGAAGAGCAGGTGGTCCTATTTGGCGTCGCGGGTACTGATTAAATCCACTCCCAGCCCCAGCAGATCTTTCTCAATGACCGTTCCGACTTTGAGCGGGTGACTCAGGCGCAGTTTTTTGATCTCTTCCATGGCGGGCAATAATT
>Ga0315287_10001270_pt1 | contig 23137 bp, 23 predicted proteins | sample YL17G11_0_MG_FD_205037 | JGI IMG/M metagenome (GOLD analysis project Ga0315287, IMG submission 205037) | Sediment microbial communities from Yellowstone Lake, YNP, Wyoming, USA - YL17G11_0 | ecosystem: Environmental > Aquatic > Freshwater > Lake > Sediment | place: USA: Wyoming | collected... | reverse complement strand
CTCGCGGCGCCCCCGGGCGCCGCGGCCGCGGCCGCGCGTCGAGCCGAGCGTGGTCGATCGGCAGCTCGTGCATGGCCCGCCGGACCGCCCGGCTCGGTCGGTCGCGAGGCGCGGATCGGGTCGCTCGCCGGTCGCGCGACCGCGCGGATCCGGTCGCGCGGGGGCATCGAGGCGGGACGGCCCGGCCGGGGGCCAGTACCTTCTTCGCCTTGCGCGGGCTTGACGGGCGGTGCTAGGCTCCGTCGCCGGAACGTTCCGCTCCCCATCGAGGACGCACGCGCCCATGGCCTTCGCCGAGCCGACCGTCGCGCCGACAGCGGAGCCGTTCCTCGCGGCCCCGCGGATCAAGCGCTGCACGTACCGCCGCGTCACGTCCGTCGATCGGGGTCGGCAGCGGACGTACAACGTCGACTGCCTCTTCCCGGATCGCGCTCTCGCGATGCCCCTGGGCGACACGGAGAGCGCGCTGCCCATCTGCAACGCCTGCACGGCGAGGGGCATCTTCCGCGCCGACGAGGACTGACGCCCGGCGGACCCGGCTGCGGCGGGCCGCATGGCGATCGGTGGGGGTGTCAGCGAGGCGACCTGTACGCCGGGTTCTGTCCCGCGGTCCCCCGGAGGGGTGCGGTGACGGTCATCCATCTGGGGCCGCCGGTTGCCCGGCGGCTCATGCGGCCGACCCGAGGACTCCGACGGCGCGCCGGTGCCCCGGTTGCCCGGGACGCGTCCTCCTACTTGGCCTTGCTCCGGGTAGAGCTTGCCTCGTTTCACCCTGCCGCCGGTTGCCCGCCGGCAGGCTCGTCTCTGTGGCGCTGGTCCTCGCCTCGCGGCGGACGGGCGTTACCCGCTACCCTGCGCCGGAGAGCCCGGACGTTCCTCACGCCGCCGGTTGCCCGGCAACGCGCGACCGTCCAGTCCCCTCGCTGACCCCGAGATCTTACCCTGCCGGCGCCGAGGAGCCGGGCAGCGGCCCGGCAACGGCCAGCGCGACCGCCCGACCGAGGATGCCGTGCGCGGCCGGATCGACGTGGACCCCGTCCGAGGGATCAGTGGCGACGAGCGCCCCCGCGTCGAGGAAGGCCGCGCTCGCCCGGGCGGCGACCTCCCGATAGAAGGGCGCCAGCCCTGCCGACGTCGCCGTGCTGGCCCCGAAGCCCCACAGCTCGGAGGCGATCGTGAGGGTCCCCAGCGGCGGCGGGGCGACGAGGCGGACCGCGGGCGGGCCGCCGCCGGGACTGGTCGCGCTCGCGCGGGCAACGACCCCCGGCCAGCGCACGTCGCGCGAGTGGCGGCGCCCGGTCGACCCGACGGCGCCGTAGGTGTTCGAATCGCCGCAGCAGACGACAGTCGGCAGGTCGACCACGTGCGTTGCCTCCTTCAGCGCGGGACGCGGAGCTCCAGGCCGTCGACGGCAACCTCCACCCCCGCGGGCAGCCGGGCCGCCAGCGCGGCGTGGCGCAGCTCGTGGTCGAGGTGGGTCAGGAACGCCCGCCGCGGCCGCAGCTCCGTGATGACGGCCAGCGCCTCGGCGACCGTCTGGTGGGTGGGGTGTGGCGCATCGCGCAGCGCGTCGAGGACCAGGACGTCGAGGTCGCGCAGGAGGGCGAGGGACGGTGCCTCGATCCGCCTGACCTCGGGTACGTAGCCGAACCCGCCGGTCCGGAAGCCGGCCGTCGGGAGCTCCCCGTGGGCGACCGGCACGGGCACGAAGCGGCGGCCGGCGATCTCGAACGGGCCCGCGATGACCACCGGGCGGAGCATCGGGAGGCCGCCGAAGCGCGCCTGGCCCGGCACGAACGCGTAGGCGAACCGTCCCACGACCACCTCCAGCGTCTCGGGCAGCCCGTGGACGGGCAGGTAGTCGCCCGCGATCTCGTTGAAGCGGCGGAGGTCGTCCAGGCCGCCGATCGCGTCCTGGTGCTCGTGGCTCAGGAGCACCGCGTCGAGGCGATCGAGATCGGCCGACAGCGCCTGGGCCCGGAAGTCGGGGCCGCAGTCGATCACGACCCGGCAGGCGCCCCAGGCGAGGAGGGCCGAGGCACGGAGACGCCGGTCCCGGGGGTCTGCCGACGTGCAGGTCGCGCACTCGCAGGCGATCCGGGGCAGGCCCTGGCTGGTCCCGGAGCCCAGGATGCGGACGCGCAGCTCGCCGGCCCCAGGACCGGGATCGCCCGGATCGAAGCCCGGCTCCAGCCCCAGCGGGAGCTGGTCGCGGGCCGCGGCCCGCCGCGTCCGCGGGGGCGCCGCGCCGGGCGCCGCATCGCCGGCATCGGGCGGCGCGTCGGCCAGGCGGGCCGCCGCCTCGGACCGGATCCCTTCGCCCGGCCGCCGCACGACCACCGCGGGGCCGCCCACCGCGACGCGGTCGAGGGCTTCGTTGGCCAGGGCGTCGGCCGCGCGGTTCTCGCTGCGCGGGACGTGGCGCGCGCTCCAGCGCCGGAGCCGCCCCAGGTGCACCATCGCCTCCGCGTGGAGCGGGATCAGCTTGGCGTCCTTGACGCGCCAGCGACCCCGCAGCTGTTCCACGATGAGCATCGAGTCGAGGAGGAGGGCCACCTCCTCGGCGCCAAGCTCCTCGGCGAGGGCGAGGGCGCGCAGGAGCCCGGTGTACTCCGCGACGTTGTTGGTCTGGCGGCCGAGCGCCTCGGAGACGGTCGCGATGGGCGGGGCGTCGGGACGCTGTGCGCCGGGCCCGTCCGCGTCGATGAGGACCGCCCCGGCGGAGGCCGGACCCGGGTTGCCGCGCGCAGCCCCGTCGGTCCGGATGATGAGCCGGCGGGGGCCCGCGCCGCTCAGACCGAGCGCTCCACGATGGCCCGCGAAACCTCGAGGATCGCCCGCGTGATGTTGATGTCGCGCGGGCAGGCGTCGACGCAGTTGAAGATCGTCCGGCAGCGCCAGACCCCGTCCTTGTCGGCGAGGATCTCCAGGCGTTCCTCGGCCGCCTCGTCGCGGCTGTCGAAGATGAAGCGGTGGGCGTTGACGATCGCCGCGGGGCCCACGTACGACGGCTGGGCCCAGAACGACGGGCACGAGGTCGTGCAGGCGGCGCACAGGATGCACTTCGTCGTATCGTCGTAGCGGGCCCGATCGGCCGCACTCTGGATGCGCTCCCGCTCCGGCGCCGGCGCCTCGTTGACGAGGAACGGCATCGCGCTCCGGTACTTCCCGAAGAACCCCTCCATGTCGACGACGAGGTCCTTCACGACCGGGAGGCCGGCCAGCGGCGCGACCGTGATCTTCTTCCCCAGCTGGTCCACCCGGATCTTGCAGGCCAGGCGGTTCCTGCCGTTGATCAGCATCGCGTCCGAGCCGCAGATGCCGTGGCCACAGGAGCGCCGGAATGTGAGCGTCTCGTCGATCTGGGCCTTGACCAGGTGGAGAAGGCTCAACACCCGGTCCATGGGCTGCGATTCGACCGTGTAGCGCTCCCAGTGGGGAGCGGAATCCCGCTCGGGATCGAAGCGGAGGATCCGGAGGTCGACCTGCATGGGCTGCGCTCCCGGGCTCAGTACGTTCGCGGCTTCGGCTCGAAGCGGGTCACGGTCACCGGCTTGTACCGGAGCGTGGGACCCGCTTCGTCCCGGTAGGCAAGCGTGTGTTTCAGCCAGCCGGCGTCGTCGCGCTCGGGGTAGTCGTCGCGCGAGTGCGCCCCGCGACTCTCGGTGCGGGCGAGGGCCGAGGTCGCCATCGCCTCGGCGTTGTCGATGAGGTAGCCGAGCTCCCGCGCCTCGAGGAGGTCGGTGTTGAAGACCTTCCCGGCGTCCCGGACGCGGATGCGCCCGTAGCGCTCCCTGATCTCGGCGACGCCGGCCACGGCTGCCCGCATCATCGGCTCGGTCCGGAAGACGCCGACGTTGTCCATCATCAGGGTGGCCAGCTCCGCCTGGAGCGCGACCGGGCTCTCGCCCTCGCGCCGGCCGCGCAGCGCCTCGATCTCCTCGCGTACCGTCGCGTCGGCGTCGGCTGCCACGCCCGGCTTCTCGACGGCGGCGCAGTAGGCCGCCATCGCGAGCCCCGCCCGCCGCCCGAACACGAGGAGATCGACGAGCGAGTTCGTGCCCAGGCGGTTCGCCCCGTGAACGGAGACGCAGGCGGCCTCACCGGCGGCGAAGAGTCCCTCGACCACCGTGTTGTGCTCGTCGCGGATCACCCGGGTCTGGAGGTCGGTCGGGACGCCGCCCATCGCGTAGTGCGCCGTGGGCTGGGTCGGGACCGGCTCGGTGAGCGGCTCGACGCCCAGGTAGACGCGGGCGAAATCGGTGATGTCGGGGAGCTTCTCCTCGATGACCTTGCGCCCGAGGTGGCGCACGTCGAGGAGCACGTAATCCCCCTTCGGACCGGCCCCCAGGCCGGCCTTGACCTCGAGGTAGATCGCCCGGCTCACCATGTCGCGCGGGGCCAGCTCCATGAGCTTCGGGGCGTAGCGGCTCATGAACCGCTCGCCGTCCTTGTTCAGGAGGTAGCCGCCCTCGCCGCGGGCCGCCTCGGAGAGCAGGATGCCGAGCCCGTACAGGCCGGTCGGGTGGAACTGGTAGAACTCCATGTCCTCGAGCGGGATCCCGTGCCGGTAGGCGAGGGCGATCCCGTCGCCGGTCAGGGAGTGGGCGTTCGAGGTGATCCGGAACATCCGGCCGTTGCCGCCGGTGGCGAGCAGGACGGCCTTGGCCCGGAATGTGTGGAGCTCGCCGTCGCCGATCCGATAGCCGATCACGCCGGCCGCGCGGCCCCCGTCGCCGCCGTCGCCACCCTCGAAGAGGAGGTCGACGACGTGGTGCTCGTCGTAGAACTTCACCCCGGCCTTGATGCAGTTCTGGTAGAGGGTCTGGAGGATCATGTGGCCGGTCCGGTCGGCCGCGAAGCAGGCCCGCTTGACGGGACCCTCCCCGAAGTTGCGGGTGTGGCCGCCGAAACGCCGCTGGTCGATCTTCCCGTCGGGCGTCCGGTTGAAGGGCAGACCCATGTGCTCGAGCTCGATGACCGTCTCGATCGCCTCGCGGGCCAGGATTTCCGCGGCGTCCTGGTCGACGAGGTAGTCGCCGCCCTTCACCGTGTCGAACATGTGCCACTCCCAGTGGTCCTCCTCGAGGTTCCCCAGGGAGGCACAGACGCCGCCCTGGGCGGCGCCGGTGTGGGAGCGGGTGGGATAGAGCTTCGTGAGGACGCCCGTCGAGACGCCGGCCCGGGCGAGCTCGAGGGCCGCCCACAGGCCGGCGCCGCCGGCGCCGACGACCAGGGCCTCGTGATCGATCTGCATCGGGGACCTACTTGACCGGGAACGGGAGGGTGGCCACGACCATCGTGCCCATCGCGAACAGGACCAGGGCCAGCATGTACAGGGCCATTGTCAGCGCCGTGCGGAGGCCGCCCCGGGTGTAGTCGCCGACGACGGTCCGGACGCCCATGAAGCTGTGGAAGATGACCAGCGTGAGCATCAGCCAGTCGACCGTCCGCCACAGGAGGCTGCCCCAGCGATCGTCGAGGATCCAGTCGGACTCCTGGACGGTCACGTCGAAGATGAAGTGCGTGATGGTGAAATGGGCGAGAGCGAGGACGAACAGGCCGAGCCCGGACAGCCGGATGAGGTACCAGATCGCGAGCTCCCAGCCGCCGCCGCCGGGCTTCGCCCGGCCGGACCGGGTGGTCCGCACGCCACCGCTCATGCCGGCACCCCGTTCCAGATGGGGTTGAGAATGATGTAGGCGCCGGGGATCCCGACGACGAAGAAGACCACCCAGCAGGCGTACCAGAGCTGCTTGTGCCAGACGGTGGTCGCCGGCCAGAAGTCCATGACGATGATCCGCAGGCCGTTGAGGGCGTGGTACAGGAGCCCCGCGCCGACGAGGGTCTCGCCGACGCGCCCGATCGGGCTGGCGTAGAGCGCCAGGACCTCGTTGTAGAGGTCCGGGTTGGCACCGACCAGCCAGATGTCCAGCACGTGGAGCAGGATGAACGCCCAGATGGCCACGCCCGAGATGCGGTGGAGGGCCCACGCCAGCATCCCCTCGCCACCGCGATACTGCACGTAACGCACCGGGAGACTCGCCTCCTGGCCGGCGCGCGCCACGGCTGCCGGCGGTCTGTCGCTGCACGGCGAGCCGGCCGGGGGCCACGGCTGCCGTTCCTCTGTCGCCGTCGGGCTCGAACCGGCGGTGGGGGCATTGTACCCGCCGGACCTGCCCGCGGGCGGGCCCTCCGGCATCCGGTGACGGGCCGAAGCGCCCCAGAACGGTCCCCCGGAATACGCGGCCGTGGCGCGGCTCCGGGCCCTCCCGGCGCGGTACCATCGCCCTCGCGCCCATGCCACCAGCCGCGATGCTCCCCGCCCGCCCGCCCGCCCGTCCGTCCCGCACACCGGACGCCCTGCGTCCGCCGCTCCACAGGAGTCGCCCGTGAAGATCCAGGAAGCCGACGCGAAGACGCTGCTCGTCGCCGCCGGGCTGCCGGTGCCGCCGTGGGCCGTCGCCCGCACCCCGGCCGAGGCCAGGGCTGCCGCGGAGCGGTTCCTCGGCGACGGGGCCGGACGCGTCGTGATCAAGGCCCAGGTCCTCGTCGGCGGCCGCGGCAAGGCCGGCGGCGTGAAGCTGGCGGGCTCGCCCCGGGAGGCAGAGGACGTCGCCTCCCGGATCCTGGGCATGGACGTCAAGGGGATCCCCGTCCGCAAGGTCCTCGTCGGGCCGGCGGGGGTGATCGTCAAGGAGTTCTACCTGGGAGCGATCCTCGACCGGGCAAGCCGGCGCATCGTGGTCATGGCCTCGGCCGAGGGCGGCGTCGAGATCGAGGAGGTCGCCAAGGCGAACCCCGGGGCGATCCACCGCGTCGCGGCCCACCCGCTCCTCGGGCTCCTCGACTACCAGGCCCGGGCGCTGGCGTTCGCGGTCGGTCTCGCCGGCCCGCACCTCCGCGAATTCGTGAAGATCGCGAAGGGCCTCGTGGCCACGATGAAGGCCAACGACGCCGACCTCATCGAGGTCAATCCGCTGGCGATCATTCGCGAGAGCGGCCCCGAGGGTCACGTGGAGCGGCTGACCTGCCTCGACGCCAAGATCACTCTCGACGACTCCGCCCTCCCCCGCCACCCCGAGCTGGAGAAGCTCCGCGATCTCGACGAGGAGGACCCGGCAGACGCCGAGGCGCGCCTTTACGACATCAGCTTCATCCACCTCGACGGCTCGATCGGGTGCATGGTCAACGGCGCGGGCCTGGCGATGACCACGATGGACCTCGTGAAGCGCGCCGGCGGGGAGCCGGCCAACTTCCTCGACATCGGCGGCGGCGCCAAGGCCGATCGCGTCGCGGCGGCGATGCGCCTCATCCTCGCCGACCCGAAGGTCAAGGCGATCCTCGTGAACATCTTCGGCGGCATCACCCGCGGCGACGAAGTGGCGCGCGGGCTGATCGACGCGCGCAGCCGCCAGGAGCGCGAGGTCCCGATGATCGTCCGGATCGTCGGCACGAACGCGGAGGAAGCCGGGCGCCTCCTCCAGGAGGCCCATTTCGAGACGGCGGCGACGCTCGATGAGGCGGCGCAGAAGGCAGTGGCGGCCGCGCGGGCCGCGGGAGGCGCCGGGTGAGCATCCTGATCGGCCGCGACACGCGGCTCGTGGTTCACGGGATCACCGGGCGCGAGGGCGAGTTCCACTCCCGCCAGATGCTGGAGTACGGGACCAACATCGTGGCCGGGATGACGCCGGGCAAGGGCGGTCTCCACGCGCTCGACAACCGGGTTCCCGTCTTCAACACGATCGAGGAGGCCGTCCGCGAGACGGGCGCCAACACCTCGTGCATCTTCGTGCCCGCCGGTGGCGCCCCGGATTCGATCCTCGAGGCGGTGGGGGCGGGCGTCTCAACGATCTTCTGCATCACCGAGGGGATCCCGACGCTCGACATGCTCCCCGTGGTCGAGGTCGTCCGCGCCGCCGGGGCGCGCCTGATCGGGCCCAACTGCCCGGGCGCGACGTCGCCCGGCCGGGCGAAGGTCGGGATCATTCCCGGCTCGATCCACCTCGAGGGCGGCGTCGGGGTGGTGTCGCGCTCCGGCACGCTCACCTACGAGGCCGTCCAGGCGATGAGCGACGCCGGGATCGGGCAGTCGACGTGCGTGGGGATCGGCGGCGACCCGCTCATCGGGACGACCTTTCTCGACGTTCTCCAGCTCTTCGCCGCCGACCCCGAGACGCAGGGGATCGTCCTGATCGGCGAGATCGGCGGGGCCGCCGAGGAGGAGGCCGCCGCGTGGGCGGCCGAGCACCTGCGCGGCGTCCCGATGGCAGCCTTCATCGCCGGGCGGACGGCCCCCGAAGGGAAGCGGATGGGCCACGCCGGGGCGATCATCTCCGGCGGCCGCGGGACGGCGGCCGAGAAGGTGGCGGCGCTCGAGGCGGCGGGCATCCGCGTGGCGTCGTCGCCGACGGAGATCCCCGCCCTTCTGCGCGAGGCCGGCTACCGGGGATAGGCGGTTCGGGCGGATCCTCGCGCGCTCGGCGCGCCACCTGTCTGCCCGGGTCGGCGCGCCCCGGGCAGGGCACGCCGGCACGGGTCACCTCCCGGATGGTCCCGTGGGCAAAGGTGACGATTGGTTGGGTCCGGAGCAGGCGCAGCACGCCTATACAGGTGATCAACGTTTGGGGGTCCTCAAGCGGGGAGCCCGCACCTGGTCGCCATGACTCACGATCCGTCCACAGCACGGCCAGCCGCGCCGGTCGATTCACCGCCGGTCGATTCGCTCCGGCTGGTACGCCTGCGCCTCTACCTGACGATCGCCGCGGCGGCCGTCCTGCCGATGGCGTTCGGGTCGCCGCTGATCCGGATCCTCTCCGGTGGGCCGAACGGGCTGGAGCCCGTCCACGTGGCGGCGCTCACTGCGCTCGGTGCCCTGCTCGTTGTCCTGACCAGGTGGATGACCCACCAGATCCTCAGGCCGGCCGCCGAGCTCGAGGCGTCCCGAGCTCGTCTCCATCGGGCGTTTGAAGAGGTTCGCGAGTTCGCTCTCGTGGATGGGCTGACCGGGCTCGGGAACCACCGCTCGTTCCAGGAGGAGTTCGAGTCGCTCCTCGACCAGGCGCGGCGCTACCGCCACGAGCTGTCGCTGGTGCTCCTTGACCTCGACGAGTTCAAGCAGGTCAACGATGCCCAGGGTCACGCCGTCGGCGACGAGGTGTTGACGGAGGTGGGGCGCCTCCTGCGCGAGCAGATTCGGCGGGCCGACCGGGCATTCCGGGTCGGCGGCGACGAGTTCGCGATCCTCCTCCCGCACACCGGCGCCGACGGGGCCGCGCAGTTGGCGCGGCGGATCCTCGCCACCGGCCTGGCTGTCCGACCGGGGACATCGTATGCGCGGCCCATCTCGTTCTCGGCCGGCGTGGCGTCCTACCCGGCGCATGCGGCAAACCGGGAGCAGCTCCAGCTGTACGCGGATTCCGCGATGTATCGCGGCAAGCGGTCCGGGCGAACCGTGATCACGGTCGTGGATCCGGCGCTCGACGGTGAGCGAGTGGACGAGCAGAAGCGTGCCGCCCTGTCCAAAGCGGTCGCGAACGTGATCGACGAGCGCGCGCTGCGGCCGGTCTACCAGCCGCTCGTCCACCTCGAGACAGGCCGGGTGATCGGCTTCGAAGGGCTGATCCGTCCCACCCGGGAATCGCCGTTTGCGAACCCCGGTGCGCTGTTCGCCGCAGCCGAGGTCGGTGGGCGGATCGTGGACCTGGACCTGGCCTGCCTGGCCGTGGTCATCGCGGGTGCGACCGCGATCCCGGCCCCGCTGCTGGTGACCCTCAACATCTCGCCGCGCACCCTGGAGGCGCCCGAGTTCGGCGCTGCGCGCCTGGTCAACATGCTGGACCACGCCGGTTTCCCGGCCGACCGGGTGATCCTGGAGGTCACCGAGCGCGAGGTCATCCACGATGTCCCGCGGGTGGTGTCGGTGCTCGAACGATGCCGTGCCGCCGGGATGCGGATCGCCGCGGACGACGTGGGCGCGGGTAACGCGGGCCTGCGCCTCCTGAGCCAGTTCCGGTTCGACGTCGTGAAGATCGACCTCTCCCTCGTCCAGGCCGGAACCGGGCACGACACCGTGAGGGCCGTCCTCAGCGCGCTGGTCGACCTCGCGCGGCGCTGGGGAGCGCTCGTGGTGGCCGAGGGCGTGGAGACCCGGGCGCAGCTCGCCATGGCCGGCGAGCTGGCCATCGACGCTGGGCAGGGGTACCTGCTGGGCCGACCCGGCGACAGGGTCGACCTCGAGCGCATCGACATCGCGGCGCTGCTCGCGCCGTCCACCGACCCCTTCGTGCGGCTCGGCCTCGAGCGGCCCGACCTCCCGCCGAGTGGATCCGCCTTCGCGCAACCCGAGCGCGAGGTCCGGGCAGTGTCCGGTGGGTAGTCCATGGGCGCCATCGCCGGTGCGCCCGCGCAGCGCGGGTCCCTACTCCCCCGGCATCCGGAACCCGTGCGGGTAGTGGGAAGACCAGGCGGGGCCGCCGGGCGCCTCGATCAGCTCCACGAGGACGCCGTGGCAGCTCTTCGGGTGGAGGAACGCGACGGGGCCCTCGGCGCCAGGGCGCGGGGCGGTGTCGATCAGCTCCACGCCGTCGAGGCCGAGCCGCGTCAGCGCCGCCGAGATGTCGGGGACCTCGAAACAGACGTGGTGGAAGCCTTCGCCGCGGTTGGCGAGGAAGCGGGCCACGCCGGTCGTGTCGTCGGTCGGCTCGACGAGCTCGATCTTCACCTCCCCGACCGGCAGGAAGGCGATGTTCACCCGGTCGGAGGGAATCGAGACGACCGGGCCGGGCGCGAGGCCCAGCGTGTCGCGGTAGAAGGCCAGCGCAGCATCCAGCGAGCGGACGACGACGGCGACGTGGTGGACCCTCCCCACGCTCCGGATGTGGGCGGGCACGGCGGCAGGCGTCACCTGGTCACCCTCCGATCGGACCGTCACACGGTCACCAGCTCCCGGTGCTCGCCCCAGGCGGCGCGCAGGACGTTCGAGACCTCCCCCACCGTCGCATAAGCCTGCACCGCCTCGATGAGCGACGGCATGACGTTCTCGTGGCCCCGGGCGGCCTCGTCCACCCGCCGGAGCGCAGCCGCCCAGGCGGCCGGATCACGCTCGGCGCGCACGCGCCGGACGGCCTCCACCTGGCGGCGCTCTCCTTCCGGGTCGATCCGCAGCGTCGGCGGCGTGCGGTGCTCCTCGTCGCGGAAGGCATTGATCCCGACCACGACCTGGTCGCCGCTTTCGATCGCCCGCTGGACCCGGTAGGCCGCCTCCTGGATCTGGCGCTGCTGGAACCCCCCCTCGATCGCCGCCAGGGTGCCGCCCATGGCCTCGATCTCGTCGAGGAGGCCGCGGGCGCGGGCCTCCAGCTCGTTGGTCAGGGTCTCCACGTAGTAGCTGCCCGCGAGCGGGTCGGGCGTCTCGGTCACCCCGGACTCGTAAGCCAGGATCTGCTGCGTCCTGAGGGCGAGGCGGGCGGCCTCCGCCGTCGGCAGGGCCAGGGCCTCGTCGCGGCTGTTCGTGTGGAGGCTCTGGGCGCCGCCGAGGACCGCGGCCAGGGCCTGGACCGTCGTCCGGACCACGTTGTTGTCGATCGACTGGGCGGTCAGCGAGCTGCCGGCGGTCTGGACATGGAAGCGGCACATCATGGAGCGCGGATCGGCGGCCCCGAAGCGCTCCTTCATGATCCGGGCCCAGAGCCGGCGCGCCGCCCGGAACTTCGCGACCTCCTCGAAGAGCTCGCTCCAGGCGGCAAAGAAGAACGAGAGCCGGCCGGCGAAGGCGTCGACATCCAGGCCGCGGGAGACGGCCGCCTCCACGTACGCGATGGCGTCGGCCATGGTGAAGGCCAGCTCCTGGGCCGCGGTCGCCCCGGCCTCCCGCATGTGGTAGCCGCTGATGCTGATCGTGTTCCAGCGGGGCAGCTCCCGGGAGCAGAACTCGAAGATGTCGGTCACGAGGCGCATCGACGGGCGCGGCGGATAGACGTACGTCCCGCGGGCGATGTACTCCTTCAGGATGTCGTTCTGGGTGGTCCCGGAGACCTTCGATCGGGGCACGCCCTGCTTCTCCGCCGTGGCCACGTAGAGGGCCAGGACGACCGCCGCCGTGGCGTTGATGGTCATGGACGTGCTCACGTCGCCGAGCGGGATCCGGTCGAACAGGACTTCCATGTCGGCCAGCGAGCAGACCGGGACGCCGACCCGACCCACCTCGCCCTCGGCCTCGGGGGCATCGCTGTCGTAGCCCATCTGGGTCGGCAGGTCGAAGGCGACCGAGAGCCCCGTCTGGCCCTGCTCGAGGAGGTAGCGGAAGCGCTCGTTCGTCTCGGCTGCCGTCGCGAACCCGGCGTACTGGCGCATCGTCCAGAAGCGGGCGCGATACATCGTGGGCTGGACGCCGCGGGTGAACGGGTGCTCGCCGGGCCGGCCGAGATCGCGCTCCTCGTCGAGGCCCGCAAGGTCGGCAGGCGTGTAGAGGTCGGCGATCTCGATGTCCGACGAGGTCCGGAACGCGGCGCGCCGTTCCCGGGTCGCCGCGATCGCCTTCGCGCGGGCGCCTTCGCGCCAGCGCTGGCGGCCCGGATCGGGCGCGGGCGAGGCGGCGGGCTGTGGTTCGTCGGCCATGCGGATCTCCCGGCTGGTCAGCGGATGACGACGAGGAGGTCGCCAACGTCGATCGTATCGCCCACGGCCACTCCCACGCGCTCGACGCTCCCCTCGCGCGGCGAGCGGAGCTCGTTCTGCATCTTCATCGCCTCGACCACGAGGATCTGCTGGCCGGCCTCGACGTCGTCCCCGGGGGCCACGGAGACGGCAACGACGCGGCCGGGGATGATCGCCCGGACCTCCACGGGGCCACCCATCGAGGCCGCGCCCGCACCGCGGCGGGCGCGCTCGCGAAGAACCGCACGACGCTCGGGCTCGAGCTCGACCTCGATGCGCCAGCCCTCGACCACCACCTCGCGGACCTCCGTTCCCCGTCGGCGGTCGACGCGCACGGGCCCGAAGAGAACGGCCGTTCTATGCGAGCCGGCGGGGCCCTCCTCCTCGAGCCGGGCCCGGACGCCATCGAAGCGGTGGAGGCGGGCCCGGGCCGGGATGCCGTCGAGCAGCGGGTCGCCGTCGGCGGCCGTGGCGGCTGCGGCCGCGGAGGTGCCCGGGCCCGCCTCGGGCGGCGGCGCGATCGTGAAGGCCGGGTCGCCCTCCAGGCGCGTCGCCGGGGCCACGCCGATCCGCACGGCCCGCGCGTCCGTCGAAGGGGTCCTGAGCGCCGGCTCCCCCGCGTCGGTCGGGCCGGTGATCATCGTGGGCGGTCGCACCCGCGGACGGCTCATCCCGGCCACCGGTCCATGGAGAGGGCGCGCCCGCCCATCCGCCACTCCGGAGCCGAGCCGTCGCCGCCCGGCTGCCCGGTGGTCCCGGCGTCGGACGGTGCGGCGCCCTGGCCATCCTGTCGATCCCCCGCGAGGGCCGCGAGCCCGGCGGCCAGGGCGGCGGCCCGGACGGCGGCCGCACGCGCTCGTGGGCCGTCCCAGTGGGCATCGACCCAGGTGGTGGCCAGCTCGGACGCGTCGACGAACCCGGGCTCGTCCAGCATCGCGCGGTGGAAGGGAAGCGTGGTCTGGATGCCGCCGACCTCCGCTTCGGCGACGGCCCGGCGCAGACGGGCGATCGCGGCCGGCCGGTCCTCTGCGTGGGCGATGAGCTTGGCGATGAGCGGGTCGTACTCCGAAGGGATTCGATCGCCGGCCTCGACGGCCGTGTCCACGCGGATCCCGGGGCCGGACGGCATCTGCCAGCGCGTGACCAGGCCGGGCGCCGGAGCGAACAGCCGGGCCGGGTCCTCGGCCGAGATCCGGAGCTCGATCGCATGGCTCGCGGGGCGCGCCGCCTGTTCTGCCGCGGCCAGCGCCCGGGCCGACAGGGGCCTGCCCGCAGCCAGGTGGAACTGTTCCACCACGATGTCGAGGCCGGCGACCAGCTCGGTCACGGGGTGCTCCACCTGGAGTCGAGTGTTCACCTCGAGGAACCAGAACGCGCCGTCGCGGTCGTACAGGAACTCGCAGGTCGCCGCGTTGCGCAGGCCGGCGGCGGACCCCATCCGGACGGCCATCGCGTGGAGGCGGCGCCGCTCGGTCTCGCCGAGGCCCGGGGCGGGCGCCTCCTCGATGAGCTTCTGGTGGCGCCGCTGCATGGAGCAGTCCCGCTCCCCGATCGCGACCACGCTCCCCGCTGCGTCGCCCAGCAGCTGCACCTCGATGTGGCGCGCCGGCAGGATCTCGCGCTCCAGGTAGACCGAGCCGTCGCCGAAGGCGCTGGCCGCCTCCCGCGAGCCGGCCAGCAGGGCGAGGACCAGCTCGTCGGCGGAGACGACGCGCCGCATCCCCCGCCCGCCGCCGCCGGCCGCGGCCTTCACCAGCAGCGGGAACCCCACCTCCCGGCCCGCCGCCAGCACCGCCGCGACCTGGTCCGGGCCGTCCACGGTTGCCGGCTCCAGGGTCCCCGGCACGTGCGGCACGTCAGCTTCACGGGCGATCCGCCGGGCCGCGAGCTTGTCACCCAGCGCGGCGATGACGGCCGGAGGCGGGCCGACCCAAACGAGGCCGGCTTCCTCCACCGCCCGCGCGAACGCCTCCCGCTCCGACAGGAAGCCGTAGCCCGGGTGGACGGCCTCTGCCCCGGCGGAGAGCGCGGCGGCCACCACCTCGTCGATGAGCAGGTAGCTCTCCGCGGCCGGCGGTGGTCCGAGCCGCACGGCGCGGTCCGCGGCCCGGACGTGGGCCGCCGAGGCGTCCGCGTCGGAGTAGACCGCCACGGCCTCCATCCCCAGCTCGTGGCAGGCGCGGATGACGCGGAGTGCGATCTCCCCGCGGTTGGCAACGAGCACGCGCCCGAAGGGCGGCGTCACCGCCGTCCTCGGCGGCGCGCGCCTGCCTGGTCCGGCCGTCTTTGCGCAAAGACGTCGGCGGGTGTCCCCTGCCCTGCCCGGCTCACAGCGGGATGTTCCCATGCTTCTTGCGCGGATTCGTCTCCCGCTTGTCGGCGAGCATCGTCAGCGCCGCGATCAGCCGGGGCCGCGTCTCCGACGGCAGGATCACGTCGTCGATCCAGCCGCGGGACGCCGCCACGTACGGATGGTTGAACTCCGCCTCGTACTCGGCGACGAGCCGCTTCCGTTCGACGACCGGGTTCTCGGCCTTCGCGATCTGGTCCCGGAAGATGATGTTGACGGCTCCCTCCGCGCCCATCACCGCGATCTCCGCCGTGGGCCACGCGAAGTTGATATCGCCCCGGACGTGCTTGGAGCTCATGACGTCGTAGGCGCCCCCGTACGCCTTGCGGGTAATGACCGAAACCTTCGGCACGGTGGCCTCGCAGTAGGCATAGAGGAGCTTGGCGCCCTCCTTGATGATCCCTCCGTGCTCCTGGTTGACGCCGGGCAGGAACCCGGGCACGTCGATGAGGGTGACGAGCGGGACGTTGTAGGCGTCGCAGGTCCGCACGAACCGCGCTGCCTTCACCGACGACCCGATGTCGAGGGCGCCGGCGAGGACCGCCGGCTGCTGGGCCACGATGCCCACGCTCCGCGATCCGAGGTGGGCGAAGCCGACGATGATGTTGGCGGCCCAACCCGGCTGGATCTCGAAGAAGTCGCCGTCGTCGACGATGCGCCCGATGACCTCGTGCATGTCGTAGGGCCTGGAGGAGTCGTCGGGCACGATGCGGTCGAGCGCCGGGTCGCGCCGGTCCGCGGGATCCTTCGTCGGCAGCGACGGCGGATCGCCGAGGTTGTTCTGGGGCAGGAACGACAGGAGGCGGCGGACGTGGTCGAGGGCGGTGGCCTCGTCGGGGGCGGCCAGGTGCGCCACACCGGACCTTGTCGTGTGCGTCAGCGCGCCGCCCAGGTACTCGGAGTCCACTTCCTCGTGGGTCACGGTCTTCACGACGTTCGGACCCGTGACGAACATGTAGCTCGTCCCCTCCACCATGATCGTGAAGTCGGTGATGGCCGGCGAGTAGACCGCCCCGCCGGCGCAGGGGCCCATGATCACCGAGATCTGGGGGACCACGCCGGACGCCAGGACGTTCTTCGTGAAGATCCAGGCGTAGCCGGCCAGCGAGGCCACGCCCTCCTGGATCCGCGCCCCGCCCGAGTCGTTCAACCCGACGACCGGTGCACCCACCTTCATCGCCAGGTCCATGATCTTCACGATCTTCTCGGCATACGCCTCGGACAGCGAGCCGCCGAAGACCGTGAAGTCCTGGCTGAAGACGAAGACGAGCCGTCCCTCGATCGTGCCGTGGCCGGTGACGACGCCGTCGCCGAGGATGTGCTGCGTGTCCAGCCCGAAGTCGGCGGACCGGTGGGTGACGAATGCGTCCAACTCCACGAACGAGCCGGGATCCAGCAGGAGATCCAGGCGCTCGCGGGCCGTCAGCTTCCCCCACGTATGCTGGCGCTCGATCCGGACCGCTCCCCCACCGAGCAGCGCCTCCCGGCGCATCCGCTGCAGGCGCTCGAGACGCTCTTCGCTGGTCGGCACGTGGACCTCCTCGCGAGCACCGCGCCGGGACGCGTGACCGGGTCGGCGCTTGTCGTTGCGCACGGACAGGGCGAATGGCGCGCCGCCCATCATAGGCGCCGGCGCCTCGCCAAGACTGCCGATCGTCGCGGCGGCGCGATCCGAATTGTCCACCGCCCGTGGACCTCGGGCAGGAGGGCGGCAGCAGGCTCCTCGACCGCGCCCGGGGACCTCCCGGGACACACCCCGGGCCAACGCCTGCCGCGATCCCGCGGGAGGCGGCCCGATTCGACCCGCCGCTTATCCACAGAATCGTGAATAAACGCCGATACGTGTGGATAAGCGACGCCCACGCGGTGCCATCGTGCGGTAGGATCAGCACCCGTGCGGCAGCGCATCCCAGATTTCCCCATCGACGACCAGCGAGGTGATCCCCGGGTGGCAACGGTCATCGCGATCGCGAACCAGAAGGGCGGCGTTGGCAAGACCACGACCGCGATCAACCTCGCCGGCGCGCTCGCCGAGCGGGGCCAGCGCGTCCTCGCGGTGGACATGGACCCGCAGGCAAACCTCACCGTTGGACTCGGGATCAACCTCGGCCAGGTCGAGCAGTCGATCTCCCAGGTGCTCGACGATGCGCACGCACCCCTGCAGTCGATCATCCTGCAGTCGGCGACCGAGCGGATCGACGTCGCGCCGTCGACGCTGGAGCTCGCCTCCACCGAGGTCGAGCTCTTCTCGGCGATCGGTCGCGAGTACACGCTGCGCGAGGCGCTCGTCGAGAGCTCGGTGCGCGACGACTACGACTGGATCATCATCGATTGCCCGCCGACTCTCGGGCTCCTGACCATCAACAGCCTCGTGGCGGCGGACGGCGTGATCATCCCGGTCCAGACGCAGTACTACGCCCTGAAGGGCCTCACCGCGCTCGTCAAGGTCATCAACACGATCCGCTCGAAGCTCAACCGCGACCTGAGGGTGCTGGGGCTCCTGCCGACGTTCTACGACGGGCGCACGGTCCTGGCCCGCGAGATGCTCGACCAGCTCCGCGAGCTGGGCGACCACCACGTCTTCAACTCCATCGTGCGCACGACCGTGAAGCTGGGCGAGGCGCCGCTCACCGGCCGGCCGATCACCTCGTATGCCGGCACCTCGCCGGCTGCCGAGACCTTCCGTCAGCTCGCGAAGGAGGTCGTCGAACTTGGCCAGGCCTGACTTCCGCGCGGTCGCCGCGCGCCGCCTCTCGGAGGAGCGCGAGCTCTCCCCGTCCATCGTCAGCTTCCTCGCCCCCGACGGAGCCAGGAGCCGCAGCGTGCGGCACGTCCCGATCGACCGAATCGAGGCGAACCCGGAGAACCCGCGGCTCCTCTTCGAGGAGTCGGCGCTCGAGGAGCTCGCGTCCTCGATCCGCGAGCATGGCGTCCTCCAGCCGATCCTCGTCCGCCCGACTGGCCGCGATCAGTACCAGCTCGTCGCCGGCGAGCGTCGCTGGCGTGCCGCACGAAGGGCGGGCCTCGAGACGATCCCAGCCCTGATCGAGGAGCTCGACGACGACGCCGCCCTCGAGATCGCCGTCATCGAGAACCTCCAGCGGGAGGACCTCTCGCCGCTCGAAGAGGCGACGATCTACGAGAAGATGGTGACCGAGCACGGGTACAGCATCCGCAAGCTCGCCCAGAAGCTCGGCAAGGACAAGGGCTACCTCGAGAACCGGCTCCGCCTCGCGGACGCGCCCGAGGAGATCCGGGCCCTGGTGTCCGTGCGCAAAGACACCCTCTCGCATGCCTACGAGCTCATGAAGGTCCAGGACCCCAAGAAGCGCAAGCGCCTCGCCGCCCAGGTGGCCAGCGGCGAGCTGTCGCTGCTGAAGCTGCGCGAGCGGATCGAGGGTCGTCCCCGCCGCGGGGTCGACCTGGACGGGGAGGCCGAGCAGGTCGCCGCATGGCCGGCCGCGGACGACGCGGAGGAGGCCAGCCCGCCGCCGGTCACGGTCCCGACCGGCGACGATGCGCTGCTCACCGCGAAGGCGCAGTTCCAGGAGGCCCTCGGGGAGCTCCTGGCCGTCCTCCGCAGCGACGAGTTCGCGCAGGTGGCAAACCCGATCGACCGCCAGAACCTGGCGAAGTACCTGACGATCTCCAAGCTGAGCCTGGAGAACGCGATCACGGTGGTGCGGGGCCGCGGCGACTGATCGCAGACCCGCCCGGAGCGGCGGGGCGCCCGGCAGGACCGGGCAGGGACCGGCGTCACGGGGCGCCGGCCTCATCGTAGGCGCGGGAATGCGCGCTCCCCTACCCGGCCAGGAGGCCTGCGGCGGCGAGTGCGCCGATCCAGCCCCCGGCGAGGACCCCCACACCGACCGCCTGGACCTCCCAGGCGCGCCGGCGGGCGGCGGGCCCTCCCCTCCAGCCGAGCGCCAGCCCGGCGAGAACGATCACCGAGCCGGCAGCGGCAAGGGCGATCCAGGCGGCGCGTCCGTCGAGCGCGACCGCGGAACCCAGCCCCACCGAGACGACCAGGCCCTGGAGGACGGCCCCGATCCGGCGGGCCCGCTCGAGCCCGAGGCTCGTCGCGACGGTCTCGATCCCGGCAGCCCGGTCGCGCTCCGCGTCGGCCAGGGCGTTGGCCACCGCGAGCCCGGCCCCGGCGAGCATCGCGATCGGCACGAGGACCGCGAACGGCGCCGGCAGTGATCCGGTGGCGCCGACCCAGGCGAAGACCGGAAGCAACGGGATCCCGACCGCATACGGCACCCACGACCAGCGGGTGCCCTTCAGGCGCAGGTCGTACGCCAGTCCGACGGCCAGCCCGGCAGCGGCCAGGGCGAGCGGAGCTGGTCCGGCCAGCGCGGCCAGGACAAGGCCCGTCGCGGCCGCCCCGAGAGCGATCCGGGCCGCGGTCGGGCGCCGAACCAGGCCCGCGGGCACCGGCTTTCCGGGCTGGGCGGTCCTGTCCGCGGGGGCGTCTGCCCAGTCGTTCGCCGCCCCGATCCCGAGCTGCAGGAACAGCATGGCCGCTGCCAGGAGCACGACGAGCGCAGCTCCGGCCCCCGCGATGGCCGCAACCGCGGCGGTGACGGCGGCGTCGAGGAGCGAGGGAAAGGGGTGGACGAGCCGGAACAGGCCGCCGAGGCGAGCGGCGGGCGTCGCGGGCCGATCCGGCGGGCCGCCCGGAACGCCCTCAGGCGTAGACGAGCTCCTCGAAGTTCTCGACGAGGTAGTCGACCAGGGTCTCGCCCGGGTGGGGCGCGATCGCCCGGAGGCCTTTCACGAAGCAGTGCAGCGTGACGGCGGGAACCATGAGCCGGCCCTCCCCGTCGCGACCCACCACGGCGGGCGGCCCGCCGCCGGCGGCGAAGACCTTCTCGAGCTCGCGATCGTCGAGGCCGGAGGCGGCCCGCAGATCGCGGAGGACGGCCAGGACGCCGCGGCGGATGGCGATGTCGCGCATCGCCTCGGCCGCCCACGCGTCCACCTGCTGGTCGGGCTGCTCCAGCAGCCGGCCGCGGTACTCGGCGGGCGTCGTCGCGAGTCCGGTCGCTCCCATGCCGGTGGCGTGCCTCCCTGATCCTGAGCGCTGGGCGCTGGTGACGCCCGGAGTATCGCAGAACCCGACCCCGGACCGCGGCCGGGGACATCCATGGAACGATTGTTCTATTGCTGGTCCTGGATCGATGGGCGCAACCCCTCGGGCCAGTCCTGGAAGACCTCGGTGAGCCAGCGCCCGAAGGGGCCCGGCGGCTCGCGGTCGCGGCCGTCCGCGACGAGGTCGAGCAGGGCCCGACGGGTCGCCACCGTCAGCGCCTCGACGGCGTCACGGGTCGCCCGGCCGGGAACCACCGGGATCGGCTCGCCGACCCGGACGCGGACGGTGCCGCCGAAGCGGAGCCAGCTGACGCCCAGGATCGCGATCGGGACGACCGGCACGCGGGCGCGCGCGGCGAAATAGGCGGCCCCGTTCTCGAACGGAAGGACGACCCGCTCGCCCGCGTGGATCCGGCCCTCCGGCGCAATGGCGAGGCGGCCGCCCCGCTCGAACAGGGCATCAACCCGGCGTGCCACCTCGACGAGCCCGCGCTTGTCCGGCCGGTACGGGATCCCGCGCTGCGACCAGGCGATCAGGCGGTTCTTCTGGCCGACCTGCATGTCGGCCTCCTTCGGGCCGAAGAAGAGGAGGTCGGGCCGCGCGGGCAGCGCCGCGATGACCACGAACGGGTCGACCCAGCTCTGGTGGTTGAAGCAGAGCAACGCGGGCCCGTCGGGGAGGCGCTGCCGACCCTCGACCCGGAGCCGCAGGTAGGCGCCGACCGCGATCCGCATGACGATCGTCGAGAGCCAGTACCGAACCCGTCCCCCGCTCTCGGCGTCGGTCGCGGTCGTGCGGCGCCGGCCGGCGTTCGCAGCGGGGCTCATGCCGCCGCTCCGAGCCACGCGACCGGCAGATCGGCCAGGCGCTCGAGCACGGCGTCGGCGGTCTCCGCGACGCCCCGGCCGGGTGGAACGCTCGCGTTCGGGACCAGCACCACGCGCATCCCGGCTGCTCGCCCGGCAAGGACGCCGTTGCGGGAATCCTCGATGACGAGGCAGCGGGCCGGAGCCACGCCGAGGCGGCGCGCGGCCTCCAGGTAGACGTCCGGCGCCGGCTTGCCGCGGGCGACGTCGTCGGACGAGACGATCGTGGCGAAGAGGGACGCCAGGCCCGCGGCCGTGACCGCCGCCCGGATCACGGACGGGTGGGCCGAGGAGGCGATCGCCACGGGCACCCGCGCCGCGATCGCCGCCGCCGCCGCGGGTGCGCCGGCGACCAGCGGGACCGGCTCGGACGCGTAGCGCTCGACGAGCGCGGCCACGATCGCCCGCTCGATGGCGAGGGGTGGGTCGGCGAGGCCGAGACGCTCCCGCATGATCGCGGACCACTCGCGCGAGTTGCGGCCCATGCAGAGGTGGCTGTCCTCCTCGCTCCACGAGCGCCCCCGTGCGGCGGCCCAGGCGACTCGGACGCCGTGCCACCACGGCTCGGTGTCCACGAGGACGCCGTCCAGGTCGAAGAGCACCGCCTGGATCCCGGAGACGAGGCTCCGGTCGGCCTCGCTCACCCGGTCGTCACCGCGGTTCGATCCCCGGCCGGTGGCGCGTCGTCCGCCAGCGGCCGGGCGCCGAGGGCGGTGATCACTCCCTGGGGGAGCGCCACGATCCGCTCGGCCGCCTCGTCGGTCCCGCGCAGGACGACGCCCTCGAGGGAGCTGCGAGCCGGCGCCGACGCGCACCATTCGCTCAGCCGCACCGTGGGTTCCTCCCGCGCGATTCGGGCCATCCGTCCTCCGCGAGGCTACCACGCGGCCCGTGGGGCGCGGCGGCAGCGGGCGTATCCTCGGGCGGTCGCACCATGGAGGTCGGATGTCCGTCGATCGACGGCTGCTCAACTGGGGCGTCTTCCTCGTGCTCCTCGGCGCAATCCCGCTCGCAGTGGCCCAGGGGTGGCTGCCGCGCGATCTCGTTGCCCGTGCCTGGGAGCTCTGGCCGTTCATCCTCGTCGGCGCCGGCATCGGCTTGATCCTGCGAGCGACGCCCCTCCGGGCGCTCGGCGGGATCGTTGTCAGCGCCACGCTCGGCGTGATGCTGGGCGCCCTCGTCGCGGTGGGGTTCGGCGGTTTCAGCTTCGGGGGCGTCGCCTGCGGCGGCGCCGCGGCGGACGGGCCACAGGTGCTGCAGGAGAGCGGCTCCTTCGATGCGGCCACGGCCAGCGTCATCCTGGCCGCCAACTGCGCGTCACTGGAGGTCGGGACCGTGGCCGGCTCGGCCTGGAGCATCGACGTCCACGGGACCGACAGCGCGCGGCCGACCGTAGAGCGCACCAGCGACAGGCTCGCTGTCCGGTCGCCGAACGGCAACGTCGCCTTCCCCTTCGGGAGCCAGGGCGCGAGCTGGCGTGCCGACCTCGGCACCGAGGCGCGGTTCGAGACCCTCATGATCACGCTCAATGCGGGGGACGCCTCCGTGAACCTGTCCGGGGCCACGGTCTCCGGGCTGTTCTTCGACGGCAACGCCGTCGGCAACAGCCGGCTCGACCTCTCGAGCGCCACCGTGGACCACCTCGACGTCAACGTCAACGCCGCGGACGTCGCGATCCTTCTCCCGGCGGGAGCCGACCTCCGGGGCGCGATCGAGGGCAACGCGGCGTCCGTGGACCTGTGCGCCCCGGCCGGCGTCGGGCTCCGCCTCCTGGTCGACGACAACATCACCGCCAGCGACAACTACGACGACCAGGAGCTGGTCCGGAGTGGCTCGGCGTGGGAGACGCCGGGCTACGCGAGCGCGGCCACGCAGATCGAGCTGCGCACGGTCGGCAGCGCCGTCAGCTACACCCTGAACCCGGAGGACGGCTGCCGATGAACGAGCGGCTCTACCGAAGCGTGGACGACCGCGTGATCGCCGGTGTCTGCGGTGGCCTGGCGGTCCGCTTCGCCCTCGACCCCAGCCTCGTGCGGATCCTCTGGGTGGTCGTCGCCATCGTCACCGGGCTCTTCCCGTTGCTCATCCTCTACGTGATCATGGCCGTCGTCGTGCCCGAGGAGCCGGGTGGCTTCGCCGGTGTCGGGCCATCCCCCACCCCGCCCGACG
>Ga0315287_10001269_pt1 | contig 23139 bp, 15 predicted proteins | sample YL17G11_0_MG_FD_205037 | JGI IMG/M metagenome (GOLD analysis project Ga0315287, IMG submission 205037) | Sediment microbial communities from Yellowstone Lake, YNP, Wyoming, USA - YL17G11_0 | ecosystem: Environmental > Aquatic > Freshwater > Lake > Sediment | place: USA: Wyoming | collected... | reverse complement strand
TCCGTGTGAAAACCGTAGATCGAGTCTCTCAACACTATACGTTCTTCCTGCGCGGCTTCAAGGCCAAAAAACGGACCGTGAACAGGCCGATGCCGTTTGGATAGTGGTGTGCTGGGGGAATTTATTGCTTATCGTCGGACTTCCGGTAAACTGGATGCGCAGATGCAGTCTTGTGGTTTGGAGACCGACGCCGTGATAGCGATCACCGACGAAATATACATTAACGAAGATAAAATTGTAGTTAAGGTCTCTCGCAGCAGCGGACCGGGAGGGCAGAACGTCAACAAGGTCAATACGCGGGTAACGTTGTTTTTTGACGTGGCCGATTGCGACACTCTTTCGGACGCTCAGAAGCAGCGGATACTGGCCCGGCTGGCGACACGAGCCGATAAGAATGGCGTGCTGAGAGTCGTCTCACAAAAATTTCGCACGCAAAGCGCCAACCGCACCGCCGCGATGGAGCGATTGTGCCGGTTGCTCAGAGAGGCGCTGGTGCCTCCGCCGATACGGAAAAGGACGCGGGCGCCGGCGCGGGCACACGAAAAGCGGCTGGAGCAGAAGAAGCGCAGAAGCGCATTGAAGAGGCTAAGGTCAGGGAGAGATTTCGGCTTTTAGAATACTCCGGGAGAATTGTGCGACGGCGCTGCTTGTATGCTGCGCGCAGTCATTGAGGCGCCTTGGTCCCTCAAGTTGTGTTTCGCCTGACAGACATCCCCACCCCAATGGACAGGACCAATCGCCCACGCGCCTCTAAATATCTATGCCGTACTGCGTCAGCGACTCGTCAACGTCGTAAACCTCAGGTCCGGTGTGGAGACGGAACGACCGCAGGGTCCTTCCCCTCAGTGCGCCGATAACCGTATCCTGGCAGCGAAGGATTCTGTCCTCCGCCGAGAACCAGGCGCACTTGGACGTGCAATTTGCCCCGCGCACCGGACAAAGAATGGGGTCGTCTTTCTCGTCTGTCAGGAAACCGTGTTCCGCAATTTTAATAGCTTTGTACTTTCTAACCATAATCACCACGCTCCTGCCGGGCAGAATAGCGATACCGCAACCATTATTGTAGCAAATCGCCGCTCGAATTGGTAGAGAAATGCGGGTCTGCCGGGGACGGAACAGGTCAAATCCCGGCCCTCGTGCAATCGGCATCAATTTGAACAATGGATACCGGCTTTTTATTGGACGGTACAAGTCGGCTACAGGTTCTCAGGCCAAAAATTATTGAGCGATGTGACGGTGTTCTCAAGGGGGTTTGCAGCCTTTTCGGGCGGGCGACTGCGGCTCGCCCCGCTGAGGGGTGTTTTGGGCTGCACAGTGCGAGCAGCCGTTCCAATGTTCAACGCCTTCGCCGGAGAACCGTGATGGAGACAACGATAGCGGTCACAATCATAATCACAAACACCTCTCTTATACCGATGAATACGGCCGCCATCATAATTCTGTCTCTCGGTTCGGGCCGCCGGGGCATGCCCGGCTTGTAGTTTCAAAACGTCTTTCTTTAGATGAAGTTTTTATCGTTATTTTCAGCAGAATGCAAGCAAATAACAGGCTCGGTTCTCCCGCATAGTCTCACAGAAGGTTAATGCAGCCGGGCTGACAAGCAGTTTTCTGCCAATATACGGATAGGTCGGCCCCCTTGTCTTTCAGTTCCAGATTGACGCCAAGCCGGAAAAGCCCGCCCCGCCGAAGAGCACCACCCTCTCCGCCGACTACCATCCAGCATTTGAAGCGATTAAAGGCGATGTCTTGATAAATAGACACAGCCTTTTCTGCCCCGCCAAAGAGCCTCACCCTCTCCCGCGACTACCCTCGAGCATTTGAAGCGATTAAAGGCTATGTCTTGATAAATAGACACAGCCTTTTCTGCTCCACCGAAGAAGAGCGAACGCAAGGGAGCCCCCGAAGAGCCTCTGCTTGCGGCTGCGGACGATGATGAAGACCTGCCCGACCTCGAGGTCGATGACTCGGACTCGGACGATTTCTTAGCCGAACTCGAAAAACTCTAGAAGCGCGTCCACCCTCCCGGCCAGCCTGTCAAGAACTGCGGCGAGGAGAAGGGGGGTAACCAAGTTAATGCTTTGCACAAGAATCATCCAAACCAAATGCGCTGCAAATTCCATACGCTACTATGGTCTTGGGCCCGGCGGGGGCGGCGGTCGGGGTGGGATCGTCAAATAGTGCCAACCGTCACCGAGGTACCAAAACAAGCCCCAGCCGTCTATAGATGTATCCACAACGCACAAATCTCCTTCACTCGGGTCCGCTGGAAAATCGGCAAGGGGTGTCAAGTGCAGCACATCGCACGAGCAGCAGTCGTCCCCTGTCTGTTCCAATTCTTCCACCCTCGCGGCAAGGTCAGCCACCAGCCCTTCGAGTTCCTCGACCCTCTGAACAAGTGAGTTTTCTCTGCCTGCTCCGGCCATTCCCGGAACCAGCCCGGAAAGCCCGAGCGCAAGGAGCGTCAATACTGTGATTGCACCAAGTTTTCTATTGTTCATTTTTCTTTTCCTTCCAAATTCGACCTATATGCTTTCCGCCGCCGGACTCAGTATGACAAGCATCCAAACAAATAGCCCAATTCAGCACCGGCAGACCTTCGGTCTGCTTGAAGTACTTGCGAACCGCCTCTTCTTGTCTGTGGGAAGGCTCCCGGCCTGCCAAGATGAGCCGTCGCCACGCCTCCTTGAGGCTGTCATCTTTGTATCAGATTGGGTGACATAAGTCAAGCAAAAAGTGCTATATTTGCGTACTTATCTGGATTTCCAACGAGTCGCAAACGTCAATATCGCCCACAAACGGGTTGAAAAGGACTGCCGAGTGTGGTAAAAGAGAGGTAAAAGGATGGCTGCGAATCAGGGACGACGTTATGGCGGTTCAGTTTATTCTTGGTAGAAGCGGGACGGGCAAGACCGGCTATTGCACAAAGGCGGTCGTCAATGCACTGTCAGCGAGGGAGGAGTCGGAGCAGCCGTTGATTCTGCTGGTCCCGGAGCAGGCCACGTATCAGGCTGAGCGGGCCATACTAAGCGACCAGCAGATAGCGGGGTATAACAGGCTGCACGTCCTTTCGTTTGACCGGCTGCAATTTCTGCTCTTGGGCAGGAACTCCGCCCGGCCGCGCCTTTCACGCATCGCCCGGCAAATGATCATCCACAGGATTTTACGCGACAACAAAGATAGATTGCAGATATTTGGCTCTTCGGCGGACAGGCCCGGCCTTGCCCGGCAAATGGCCGATACAATTACCGAGCTGCACGAGTATGCAAAAACGCCCGACGACATCGGCCAACTGCTCGCCGAGCTGCAAAAAGGCAATATCAGCGGGCTGACCGAGATGAAGTTCGCGGACATCGGCCTGATTCTCAAGGAGTATCTGAAATTCATCGAGGGCAGGTTCCTCGACCCGGACGTTCAACTGGCCCGCGCCTGCCGGGCCGTGGCGGACGCCGAATTCGTAAGAGGCGCCAGACTATGGGTCGATGGCTTTGCAGGCTTCACAATGAGCGAGCTTGCAATCCTCGCCGAGCTGCTCAAGGCAGCCGAGGATTCGCAAATAGCCCTGTGCCTCGACCCATCCGAAATTGATCCGGCAAATCCGAACGTCGAGGGCATCGATCCCGCGGGACTTTTCTACCCGACGCAGCGCACCTACACGGAGCTTATCGAGATAATAAGGCAGTCCAAGCTGCCGTTGGCCGAGCCGGTGATTCTCAAACGGGCAGTGAGGTTTTCAGCTTGTCGGCAGCTTGCGCACATTGAAAGCTGCGCATCCGAGGATGAACCATCCAGAATCGCTGCCGGCGACAGCATCCGCATCATATCGGCGCCCAACGAGCGGGCGGAGGTCCGGTTCGTCGCAAGGCAGATACTCGATCTGGTGAAGCGGAAGGACTACCGATACCGGGACATCGCCGTTATCGCCTCGGACATCGAGCGTTATCAGCACTACATTGAGGCGTACTTCAACGATTACGCTATACCTTTCTTCGTTGATAAACGCAGACCGTTGAACCAGCATCCGGTGGTTGGGCTTATCTGCTCGGCCATGCAGGCGGTTGCGGGGGACTTTTCCAACAGCGACGTCTTTGCGTATCTCAAGACGGACCTTGTGCCGATAGAACGCGGCGACGTGGACGTGCTGGAGAACTATTGCCTTGCCTTCGGCGTAAGCGGCGCCGACTGGCAAGGTGATAAGCAATGGCAATTTGCAGACCCGGATAACGGCGACTTCGACGAAGAACGGATAAACCAAATCAGAGAGAATGTCGTTCGCCCGTTGATCGAACTGCGAAACCGGTTCGGGGCAGCGGACAATCAGGAAAAGGCGATTGACGCCGGTGAATTCACGCAGGCGGTCTTTGATTTCATCGAGACGCTCAAGGTCGCCGAGACAGTCGGCGGCTGGATTGAACAGGCCGAACGCCGCCGCGACAATACAGTCATTGAGGAGCATCGGCAGTTCTACAGCAAGCTCGTGGACGTCTTCGATGAGCTTGGCGAGGTCTTTGCCGGGGCGTCTCTGACCGCCGAGGACTACCTGGCGATTATCAGCTCGGCGTTTTCACAGTTGACGCTCGCGTTTATTCCGCCGAGGCTGGACCAGGTGCTCGTCGGCTCCATCGAGCGCAGCCGGCACCCCGACCTCAAGGCGGTCTTTCTGATAGGCGCCACTCAAAGGCAGTTTCCCGTCCCGGTTGGCTCGACCGGCATATTGACCGATGAAGACCGCAATGTCGCCGAGTCAGCCGATTTCCCGCTGGCCCCCGGTACGGATCGGACGCTCGCCGAACGGCGGTATCTGGCCTACATCGCTTTTACGCGACCTTCCGAGCTTTTGTACGTGACGTATCCGGCCGTTGACGAAAAGGGCAGCGGCGTGCCTCGCTCGCAGTTTGTTGACCAGCTCGAATCGATGTTTGAAGACCTCGCCGAAGAGTCGATTGCGGGCGAGCAGGACGATATTGAGGGTGTTCACAACTCGACCGAGCTTACGGATATGCTCTGCAGCCGGCTGGGAAGGGACGCGCCGACGCAGCAGGCAGCCGATAACGCCCAGCTCGACAAGCTGCTCGACGACATACGCACGGACGCTCAGCTTGCAGACGTCGGCTCGGCGGCACTTTCCGCCCTGAATTACGACAACCGGGCGGAATTGAACGCCGAAGTGGTCGGCGAGCTTTTTGGCCGAAAGTTGAACAGCTCGGCGACCGCCCTGAGCGCCTTCGCCGCCTGTCCGTATCAGCACTTCGCAAGATACGTGCTCGAACTGAAGGAACGGCAGGAATTCAAATTCGAGCCGCTGGACTTAGGCAGCTTCTACCACAGGGTCTTGGACGCCTGGCTAAAGCGGGTCAAGGCACGGGGACTCGATTTCGGGACAGTCTCGGATGAGCGGCTCGTCGAAATTCTAAGAGAGGAGATTTCCAGACTCGTCGCCGAGGATGCATTCCTGTCAAACTTCGTGCGTCACGGCCCTCACAACACGTTCATCATTGACAACGCTGGCGAGGTCCTTGCCGACTGCGTACCGGCCGTCGCGCAAATGATCCGGGCGGGCTGCTTCGAGCCGACGCTCTCGGAGGTCTCATTCGGCCGAGCCAGGGATGCCGGTGACACGCTCGGCGATTATGAACTTGCCCTTCCCGACGGCCGGGTGCTGTCTTTGAGCGGCAAGATTGACCGCCTCGATGCTGCAAAGTCGGACGGCGGGCAAATCGCTATTGTCTTCGACTACAAACGCCGAGCCAGGACATTTAGCTGGATGAGCTTCTACCACGGCCTGGATATGCAGCTTCCAATCTATATGCTCGCAGTACGCAATACGTCCGGCGGCCGGGACATAGCCCGACAGGTCGTCGGGGCCTTTTATATGCCGGTGGAAGTCGGCCCGCAAAGCGCTACACTCGACGAGCTAACGGAGGCAAAAGACATCTTCAATTACAAGGCCAAGGGCATATTCAACGGCGAATTTTACCGGCAATTGGATCGCACGGCTGATAACGGCTGGAGCAAGTTCTACAGTTTCCGCGTAAGCGCCAAAGGCGAGCAGTACGGCAATTACGCGATAAGTGCGGCCCTTAAACCGGGTGACTTCAAGTCAGTGCTCAAATTTGCAGAGCAAAGAGTAGTCCAGTTGGCCGGGGACATTCTCGCGGGCAAAATCGGCATCCGGCCCTACAGAATCGCCACGGACTCACCGTGCGGCAACTGCAAGTACAAGCCCGTCTGCCGATTCGACTGGCAGATAAACGACTTCAACCCGCTGCCATCACTTGACAAAACGCAGGTCCTCGAAAAGATCGGAGGGGCCGATGGCTAAAGAGAAGATCAAATGGACCGACCAGCAGAGAAGCGCGATTACGGCGCGCGGCAGCGACGTATTGGTGACGGCGTCGGCGGGGACGGGCAAGACGGCGGTACTGTCGGGCCGATGCGTTAGTATCGTATCGGACAAGGCCGCATGTCCCGCCGTACGGAATATGCTCGTGCTGACGTTCACAGACATGGCCGCCGAGGAGATGCGATCGCGAATCACCAAGCAGTTGGCGGAGGCCTTTGCGCAAAGGCGCGACCCGCACCTTCGCCATCAGCTCATCCTGCTACAAGGCGCCGATATCAGCACGATACATTCATTCTGCAAACGGCTCATAACGCAGTACTTCCACCAGACCAACCTCGACCCGACTTTCAGCGTTATCGACGACGACGAGGCCGAGTTGTTGAAGGCTGAGGTCCTCGATAAGGCCGTTGACGGGGCATGGCGGCGGGACGAGACGGGGCGCGGCCTCGAAGAGTTGCTGCGCCGCCGCGACCTGCGCACGAACGACGGCTTCCTTGCAAGGGTCATACAGTTAAGCAGTTTTCTCGACGGCGTCGTTTCGCGTCAAGACTGGTGCGAACGGGCGGTGCAACTGGCTAAGGCCGTTGACCCCGTCGCCAGTGAGCTCGGCGCAAAACAAAAGATGCTTATCGCCGGGAAGTTGCGCGATACAATCGAGCAGCTTCGTCACGCACAGAAGCTCTACGAAGACCAAGTCCCCGGCGGCGCCTGGGCTGCCAAATTTGCAGAGGATTTCATTCGGCCGGTATCAGATTGTCTCGAACTGATGGACGCCGGCCGCTGGGATGAATGTGCGCAGCGGATAAGGGCATTTCAAAAACCGAGGTTCACCAAGCCCAAAGATCTGCCCAAAGAGCTTGGCGAGCTTATGTACAAGGCGGTGGGCAAGGCGTTCAAGTCCTTCGGCAAGCTCCAAAGTCTGGCGGTTCTGAATCCCGATTATCTCGACAGGATCGGCCCAGCCGTCAGCATCCAGAGCTGCGCGCTGATCGACCTTGTGCAAAAATTCGACCAGCTCTACGGCCAGGCCAAGCGGGCGCTGAACTGCCTGGACTTCGCCGACCTCGAACATTACGCCTTGAAGCTCCTGACCGACCGCACGCCGGACGGCGCCCTTGCGCCATCCACCACGGCCTTGGCGCTTCGGGCCAAATACAAGCACATATTCGTCGATGAATACCAGGACATCAATCTTGTGCAGCAGGCGTTACTCGATGCCCTCAGCAGCAGCGACAACGTCTTCGTGGTCGGCGACGTCAAGCAGAGCATCTACGCCTGGCGAGGGGCCGAGCCGCAGATATTTCTTGACCGCCTCAAACCCGCATCGCCCGGCCACGCCAAAACCAGCAAAGGCCTGCGGGTTGACCTCAACGCCAACTTCCGCTCGGCGCCCGGAATCCTGAATTTTGTCAACGGCCTATTCGCCCGCACAATGACGGCCTCCTTCACCGGGACCGACTACGATGAATCCGCCGAGCTAAAGCCCGCCTCTGCGGATGAATCCGACGCCGCCGGAGATAGCGGCGACAAGCCGCTCGTCGAGATATGTATGCTGGATGAAAAGAACAGAGACGACACCGCCGACGCCGAACAGGAGGACGCCGACGAGGGCGAGCAAGGCCCCGACGTGGTGACATCGCGCCGGCGCCAGGCGGCTATGATCGCCCGGCGGATTAGCCAAATGGTCGGTGCCGAGACCGGCAGAAGCGAGTTTCAGATATACGACAAAGAAAAAAAACGCCTGCGGGACGTTGACTATCGCGACATTGTCGTATTGATCCGCGCGCCCACCAAAAGAGCCAACGATTACGTCGAGGTGCTCCGCCTGGCCGGCGTGCCGGTGAGCTGCGAAGCAACGGCCGGGTATTTCGAGGCCACGGAAATCAGCGATATGCTGTGTCTGCTGAAGGTCCTCGATAATCCCCAGCGTGACATCGAGCTGGCCGCCGTCCTGAGGAGTCCGTTTTTCAACGTCGCCGATACCGGGCTGGCAAAGATAAAGCTGCACGGCAAAAAAAAATCAAACCACAGGAGCTTTTACAAGTCCGTTGTCGAATACTCCAAATCCGGCGGCGACGCCGGTCTTGCCGCGAGGATTGCGGAAACACTCGCTCAGATAGAGCATTGGCGGACGACGGGCCGCCGGGGCAGCATCGCCGATACGATCTGGCGAATCTATCGCAGCACAAATTACCTTTCCTTCGTCTCCGCCCTGCCGAGCGGCCAGGCGCGCAGGGCCAACCTGCTCAAGCTCCACGACCGGGCGATTCAATTCGAGGGTTTTGTCGCAAGCTTCGGCATCCCGTCGCTGCGGCGCTTTGTGGAATTCATCGAGAAGCTGCAGGAGAGGGGCCAGGACTGGTCTCCCGCCGAGCCGACAGCCTCTGCCGGCAATGCCGTCCGTATCCTGAGCGTTCATAAGAGCAAGGGCCTCGAATTCCCGGTCGTCTTTTTGGCCGAATTGCAGACGAAGTTCAATACGCGCGATATTCACGCTGATTGCTTGGCTGACGCCGAAGATACGCTCGGCCTGCAGATTATCGACCGCAAGTCCAACAGCAAGCTGCGTTCGCTGGCGCACGAGGTCATCGCACAGACAAGGCTCGCGACGATGCTCGCAGAGGAAATGCGGATTCTCTACGTCGCCACCACGCGGACGAGGGAACGGCTCATCCTCACCGCCTCGCAAAAACGTAAAACGTGCACGGAAATCGTAACCAGCGGCTTCTATTTCGGCGAGGGGCCTCTGCCTGCCTGGCTGCTTGGCGCGTGCCAAAGCCCTCTTGACTGGATTCTCTACGCATTCTCCGACCGCAAGGCGCTGCACGAGGCCCTTGAGACCGGCCTGGCCGGGGAGTGCTGCGACGATGATCTGTTCAGCTTCAAATTCCACGACCAAGCCGAGCTAAGAGACCTCTCACAGTTCGTCATCAACCTAAAAGACGAAACGTTGAGACGCCGCCCTGATACGCCGCAGACGGGACGAGGGACGCAGAACGACGGACGAGGGACGACAGAAGACAGCAGGGCAAAAGACACGCGAGAAATAATCAACAATCAATTATCAATAATCAAGGAGTCTTTGGCCTGGCGGTATCGGTTCGGCGATGCCCCCCTGCTGCCCGCAAAGACCTCGGTCAGCGAGCTTACGCATCGAAACGACGAATATGTGAGATTGGACTATTCCAAAGCGCTGGACCGCCGGCCCGCCTGCCTTACGGCCTTGGAACCAGGCCGGGCCGGAACGCTCGATTCTCGTCTGCTCGGCTCAGCTACACACCTCGTCATCGCCGCCCTCGACCTGCACCGATCCGTGACCGCAGATGCGATCGGAACGGCGATGGAAAAACTCGCGGCGGACGGCACTATAAGTGTATCGGCGGCCGCGCAGATCGACACAGATTCGATACTCACATTCTTCCAAAGCGACCTTGGCCGACTCGCCCTCGACGCCGAAAACCGGGTCCACCGTGAATGGCCCTTTACATTCGCCCTACCGGCGTCCGAATGGCACAGCCCTTCGGACGCACGACAGACGATGGATGACGGAGGACAGACGACGGGTGGTAGCCTCAAGCGAAGCTTGGGGATGGCTTCTGCGGATGGGTATAGCCCTTTACGTGATACCCAATACGCAATACGCGATACGATAATTGTCCAGGGCATCATCGACATGCTCATCCAAACCCCGCAAGGACTTATCGTTATCGACTTCAAGACCGACAACATAACGGCCAGCCATGCTCCGCAGCGGGCAGATCTCTATCGCGGGCAGCTCGACCTCTACGCCAGAGCCGCCGCCAAAATCCTGAATGCCGAATCAATCGCAGAACACCTCTACTTCCTAACGCCGCGGGTGGTAGTTCGGCTTTGATAACGGCGAAATCGGCACAATTTCCTGAATATCCTTGCCCGTTTCGCCTGCATCCGTATAATATCCTGCGCGTGGTTTAGGCCACCCGGCCCAACTGAAAGAGACAATTTGCTGAGCCGAAAGGAAACAAGGCCTGTAACCTTTTTTGGCTTTGACGCTTTAAGGCGCCAGCATGAACAGGCGTAACGCTGCGCTGGTCAGTAAATGTCTTTTACGGAGCAAGTTTGAAAATGGCAGGAGCACCAAAAGCAAATGCAGTGGTGGGTCAGTCGGGTGGGCCGACCGGCGTTATTAACGCCTCTTTGGTCGGCGTTATCGAAGAAGCGAAGAAACACCCGCAAATCCAGAACATATACGGGGCGATTCACGCGGTGGCGGGGATGGTCAAGGACCAGTTCATCGACCTCGGCAGACTCTCCGCCGGGACACTTGAGGTCGTGGCGGCCTCGCCGTCCTCGGCCATTGGCACCAGCAGGGACAAGCCCGACGCCGAATATTGCGCGAGGATACTCGAAGTCTTCAAGAAGCGCAACATCCGCTACTTCTTCTACATCGGCGGCAACGACTCGGCCAACACCGCCCTCATCCTCAACACGGTTGCGGATAAGATGAGCTTCGACATTCGGGCCTTCCACATCCCCAAGACCGTCGATAACGACCTGCTTGTAACCGACCACTGCCCCGGCTTCGGGACGGCGGCGCTGTTCGAGGCCCGCGCCCTGATGGGCGACGACTTGGACAACTGCGCCCTGCCGGGTGTAAAAATTGACGTGATTATGGGCCGGCACGCCGGCTTTCTGACCGCCGCGACGGCCCTGGGCAAGCAAAGAGACGACGACGGCCCGCACTTAGTTTATATCCCCGAAAGGCCCGTCTCGATGGAGAAGTTCCTCAGCGACGTCGATGCTGTTATAAAGAAGCTGGGTCGATGCGTGATAACTGTCAGCGAGGGGATATGCGACGCCGACGGCGTGACCTGGGCCCAGAAAATCGCAGAGCAGGCCGAGACCGATGCCCACGGCAACATCCAGCTCTCGGGCACAGGCGCCCTGGCGGACTTCTTAGCCGCCGAGGTAAAGACCAAGTTGAAGGTCAAGCGCGTCCGGGCCGACACGTTCGGCTATCTGCAGAGGAGCTTTGCCGGCCTGCAGTCTGCGGTCGATGTCGATGAGGCCCGGCGATGCGGACGGGAGGCCGTCAAGCTGGCGATGAAGCACGATAACGGCTCGGTGGCCATCAAGCGAACCGCCAACGGGGCCGACTACGCCGTCGAGCTGTTCCGCACGGAGCTTTGCAGCGTCGCCGAAAAGACCAAGTCTATGCCCGATGAGTTCATCAACGCCGAGGGCAACGGCGTAACCGAGGCATTCGTCGAGTACGCAATGCCGCTCGTGGGCAAGCTGCCTAAAACCGAATACCTGGGCGGTCGTCCGCGAGTCTAAACAGTACTTGGTGCTCACTAATTCAGACTGGTACGGCGTTTCGTAAATCTCGCTACTGTAGGGTAATGAGATTGCTTCGTCGCTTCGCTCCTCGCAATGACAATTTGAGACTTTCAGATGTCATTGCGAGTCCCGATTTATCGGGACGTGGCAATCTCATAGTCGCAATACTTGTGAAACGCGGTATTGGGAAAAGGAGGTTACAAGGATGCTGTGCACAAGGTGTCTCGTCGTGGTTTCACTGGTGTTGACCACAACCATATCCGCTGAACTGCGGTCTGCAAGTACGGATTCATCGCCTATTCCTTCGATTGCTCCGGCCGGTCCGACGGTCAAGGGCTTCGGGGCGGCCGGCGACGGCAAGACCGATGATACCGCCGCAATTGAAGCTGCCGTAAAGGCCGGAACAGGCGCAGTGTATTTTCCCGCAGGTGAGTATCGGCTCACCCGCACAATCCGCATCGACCTGAACACTACCGATAGACTGTCGCTGGTCGGAACCGGCGATGCCTGTGTAATGATGGCCAGTCCCGGCCCGGCATTTGCCTTCCTCGGCACTCACGAAGGAACCAGCGACCCGCAGAGCGTCCACGACGAGGTCTGGGAGCATCAGCGCCTGCCGATTATCACCGGTATCGAAATTCGGGGCGAGAACCCGGAATCCATCGGCCTGCGACTCGAAAAGACAATGCAGGCGACGCTGACCAATCTGCTGATTCGCCGATGCAAGATCGGGATTCAACTCTTGAAACGCAACCGCAACCTGATAATCGACCACTGCCACATCTACAACAATACGCACGTCGGCATCGACTTCAACGAGGTCAACCTGCACCAGGCCATCATCGCCGACAGTCATATCAGCTACAACGCCGTTGCCGGGATTCGGCTGCTTGGCGGCCAGATGCGGAACTTCCAGATTGTCGGCAACGACATCGAGTACAACTACGACGAGAAGCTCGAAGGCTCCGCCGACATCCTGATAGATATGACCCCGCAGGGCAGCTCGTTCAGGGAGGGAACCATCGTCGGCAACACCATCCAGGCCGGCCCCAGCCCCAACGGAGCCAACATCCGGTTCTTAGGCGGCAAGAACCTCCTGACCGGCGGCCTGCTCGCTATCACGGGCAACCTGATCGGCAGCCAGACGCATAATATCCATTTGAAGGACTGCCGCGGCGTCACCATCTCCGGCAACTCCATATACTCCGCCGCCGAACATTCCCTCTGGCTCGAAGACTCAGCCAACGTCATCGCCGCCAACAACTCGATCGACTGGAACCCCGACCACAAGGAAAAGCACCTTGTCGATGGGATTCTGATCGACCGCTGCAAGGGGGTGATCCTCTCCAGCACGATTATCGAGGACAGCTTCCAGGGCTCCGAACAGTCAGGCGGCGCGATCGATGTGAGAAAAAGCCGCGATGTATCTATTACAAATTGCCAGGTGCTTGATTTCAGGTTCCGGGGTATCACCCTGACCGATGCGGTGCGCTGCCGCGTGACCGGCTGCTCGGTTGTTGAACGTCGCCAAGCACCCGATAAAGGGCCGTCTATCGTGGTCAAAGGCGGGAGGAACAATCTCATCGCCGACAACATCGTGAACCCCGCCGGCCTGTCGATCGACAAAGGCGCCGCAATCTCCCGCGACAATCTCGAAGCACCCGGAACGGATTAGCCCAGTGACATACGGCTCAAGCCATTGTCATTGCGAGGCCCGAAGGGCCGTGGCAATCTCCAGACTGTCGGCGGGTGGCAGCCTCAAGCCCGGAGGGCGGGGATGGCCCCAACGCTCACTTTTCTTGAGGTGGGCCTTCCAGGTTCGTCAACGGCCCAAGCTCACAGAACTTCTTCCACTGTGCCTCAATGGCGTCGATGGGTTTCATCTCGCCGTGGACATACAGCCCGTATCGAAGGCGCAGCGGCTTGTCGGCCTCAATCGTCCTCGGTCCGTCGAACGTTAAAGACGCCCCCATCCACCCGTCGTTGCGGACGTGGAAAAAACTGGGGAAATTCACGTTCCTGGGGTGGTCAAAGAGCGTAATGCCTTCTATCGCGCTGTCCGTCACGGCCCCGGAGTAATCCACCCACCTGGCCTGCTTCCAGAGTATCTCTTTCTCATTGACGCCGCCCTCGGAATTGCGAATCCTGCCGCCGCCGTCGTTGACGCCGATAGTCTTGGCCATCCGCACGCCGATCATCCCAAACGGCGTCTTTCCGAGCGTAACCGCTTTATCGACGGCCTTGAGCTCCATATCGATCACCATAAGCCACTCTTTCCCTTCGAGCAGCAGCACCGTAACCTGCCGTGTTTCATCGAGCAGGCGCCCCCCCTCGGCCGTCACCCACTCGTTTTCCGTGACGATGGACGAGTTCTCGCCGCCGTCTTCATACTTGACAATACATTTGTGGCGAATCTTGCCTTTGCCGCCGTCGCTCCAGAAGCTCACGCCGTTGACATCGTTGTGCGAAATCCAGACCGAATTGTGATGGCTGTGCGATTCCGGGTCGCGCGGGTGGCCCATTCGCGTAAGCGGCCGTCCCGAAGGACCAATCACCGGAAACAGAAATGGCCGATTGAGCTCCTGCCCGAAATGATACCGCGTGATTTCCACGCCATCCCGCTGAAACGACGCCTGCTGATACGGCATCGGCACAACCGCCAGCCGCGGAACAGGTTTCGGCGAGGGCGGCACCTCTTGTGCCCAGGCGTTTGAGCCGATTAGAAGTACCGCAAGAAAGCAGACGAGGACTCTTCTGAGAGACAAAACACTGAAGGAAATCATAAGCTGGACCTTTCTCCGTGAATCCATTGACGGAATACGCAAGTACCCGCAATTGTCAACCGAACAGCGCCTCGACGAACTTGGCCGGGTCGAATTCCGCGATGTCTTCCGGTTTTTCGCCGAGGCCGACGAATTTCACCGGTATATCGAGCTGGTCCTTGATGGCGATAACGATCCCGCCCCGTGCGGTGCCGTCTAACTTGGCTAAGAATATCCCGGTAACGCTAATCGCCTCGGTGAACATCTGCGCCTGGACGATAGCATTCTGGCCGGTGGTTGCATCGAGAACCAGCAGCACCTCGTTCGGCGCGCCGGGAATCTGCCGAGCCACCACGTCGCGGATCTTCGTCAATTGCTGCATCAGGTCTTTTTTCGTGTGCAGCCGCCCGGCGGTATCAAGAATCAGGACATCGGCCCCTCTTGCCACGGCGGCCTGGCAGGCATCGAAAGCAACGGCAGCCGGGTCGCCGCCGGTCTGGTGCTTCACAATCGGCACACCTATCCGCTCGGCCCAGATGCTTAATTGCTCCACGGCGGCGGCGCGGAACGTATCGCACGCCGCAACAATGACCTTCTTGCCGTTCCGGCTCAGTATGTAGGCGAGCTTGGCGATGCTCGTCGTCTTGCCGGTGCCGTTCACGCCGGCGACCAGGATAACGGTCGGCCCGGTCTCGGCCAGATGAAGCTGCCTGTCGTGGCCCGGCCAGTAGCTCTTGATGTGCTCCTTGAGAAACGGGATAATGTCGTCCGTTGCTGCAATTTGCCTGGCGCGGTAGGCATCGCGCAGCTCCGATACGAGCTTTTCCGTCGTCTCAACGCCGATATCGTCCTTTATCAGCGTCTCTTCCAACTCGTCCAGCAGGGCCTCATCGATCTTCCTGCGAAGGCTGAGCACCGAAGAAAGCGAGCTGCTTATTTTGTCGCGCGTCTTGCCCAGCCGTTCCTTAAGGTATCCTGCCGTCTTGCTGAATATGCCCACTGCCGTTTCCTCACTGCCAAAAATCCTTGCCCGGTCCGTCGGATGCCGCCGTCATTTCCAAAACGACGCCGACATCATCCCGATAATAGCGGGATTCGCCGAAAATTCAAGTCCGCTCGGCATTTTAATTTCACCGTGTTCGCAAGCCGACTCTTTGCGGACAAGCACGACGCCGCAGTCAGCCCGAAACAAATTCTCGCCTTTTTTGTTGGCGTGTGGCCAATCTTTCTGGCGCGGTGTAACCCTCTTAATAACAGTCTGTTACACTCATCTGTCATTCCTTCGGCAAGCTCAGGACAGCGTCTGAGCGATAGCCTTCAGCCCTGAGCGCAGTCGAAGGGGAAGAATCTGGCCTGCGGGCAAAGAGCATCTTCCGTCGCGGAACAGACTTCTCATTCATAACCCAGGTGCTTCGTCTTCGGCTCAGCCTTGCCCTGAGCCTGCCGAAGGGATGACACAAAGCGGTTGGTTTGCTATAAAATCTGGTCACACCCTTTTTGTTGGGAAGGTCGCCGATTTCTTTTGACAAACTGTCTGACCGGGATTAGATTTCACCGTTGTTCTTGCCCCGCACCGGATGAGGTCTCACTTGCGAGGTGCTTGGGGAAGGGTATCTTTCAACTGTATAAGGTCGGTCCGTTTGGCTTGGCCGAAGCGCCGAGCAGGGATGTTTGATAAGTGGCCCTTGCCACCCTGGAGGCGGCTTCTGTCTGTCTTTGAATGCGGATGCCTTGTCGTTCATAAAGGAGTATGGTGTGGCGGTTCACGAAGTTGAGGGCATTTTCGCCGACATACTTGATCGCGCAAGAGTGCTGGACCCGGCCAACACCCGCAAGTGGTTCGACAAGCTGACGGTTTTACGTCTGGACGGCGGCTCGCTGACAATCGGCTGCCCCGACGAGGCAACCGCTCTGTTCCTTCGCACAAACTGCAAGGGCAGCTTCACCCGTGCCGCCCAGCAGATAACCGGGCATCTTATCACCGTTGATTTTGACGTTGATGGGGCCAAAAAGCCTGCAACTGCCACAAGGCAATTGCTGCCCGGCCCTGCGCTCCATCCCGATTACACCTTTGACAATTTTGTTGTGGGGCCGAGCAACCGCCTCGCCCATGCAAGCTGTGTCGCCGTGAGCCAGTCGCCGGGCAATACATACAATCCGCTCTTTGTTTACGGCAGCAGCGGACTGGGCAAAACGCATCTGCTGCACGCCGTTTGTTTCGAGGCCTGCGGGAAATTCAACGGCGCCGTAATTCAGTTTCTCAGTTGCGAGGACTTCGTCAACCGATTCATCAGTGCTATCGAGGCCGGAAACCTGCCCGGCTTTCAAAGCCAGTTCCGCACCGTGGATATGCTCGTGATCGACGATATCCAGTTCCTCCGCGAGCGCGAGCACAGCCAGGAGGAGTTCTTCCACACCTTTAACGCCCTGTACAACAACGGCAAACAGATAATCCTCAGCGGCGACAGCCCGCCGGGCAAGATACCCACGCTCGAAGAGCGGCTGATTAGCCGATTCAACTGGGGCCTGGTCGCTCGAATCGATCCGCCAACCTACGAGACGCGGGTCGCAATCGTCCAGAAAAAAGCGCGTCTAAGAGACATCAAAATATCCGATGACATCGCCGAATACATTGCCCGCAAGGTTCAGGCCAACATCAGGGAGCTTGAAGGCGCTCTGACCACGATTTACGCAGTGGCAACCACCACCGGCAAAGATATTACGCTCGATCTGGCCCAGACGGCCCTTGATGGCCAGATTAAGCTCGCCGCCAGGCACGTAAGCATCACCGATATTATCGAGGTGGTGACAAGGCACTTTGACGTCCGCCTTGCCGATTTGCAGAGCAAGAAACGCAGCCAGAGCGTTACTATGCCGCGCCAGATATGTATGTACCTGGCAAGGAGCCTGACCAAACACAGCCTGGAGGAAGTAGGCGGCCATCTGGGCGGGCGAGACCATACGACCGTAATGCACGCCTGCAACAAGATAAACCTTGCCAAAGACGCCGACCCTCAAATGAGCGCCCTGCTCGACGAGCTGGCAAGACAAATCACAAAGCCATCCCCCGCCTGAACTCTCAATAAGCCGCTCCGCAGCCCTTCCCTCACACGCGCCGGCCGCCGATTTTGCGATAGCCAAAAGGTCATTCTTGAGATAGTATGACGCGCGTTGGCTATGAATAATCTCAAGAGAAAACCGCTTCGCGTGGCCCTGATTGTCTCCGAACGCATGCTCGCCGAGTATTCGATGTCGCTCGAATATCTTCTGCTTGGTCTGGCGGACGAGTCGGTTCCCGTGGTCCTGGTCTGTCCGCCCGGCAGCAACGTTGATTCGATTATCTGCGGGGCGGTGGAGGTTCTGAGGCATCCGCCTGTCGATCTGCCGTTGGCTGAGCGTTTGGGCAGGAATATGCTCGCCGAGCTGCTCGCAAAGTTTGAGCCGACCGTATTGCACTGCCTGTGCCAGAGCAGGGCGCCTCTTGTAGAGTGGCTGGCGCTCCGCCTGGACCTGCCCTATATCCTGACAGTAAATTCACTGCAGAAGCGACGCCGGCCGTTTCCTGTGTCATTGGAGCACTGCGCCGGAATAGTCGTGCCGGCCCAGACCGTCGCCGCGAGCATCGCCGGATTCCACCCGCAATTCGCCGAGAGAATTGAGCAGATCAATGTCGGCACTTTCGTGGCCGAAACCAGCAGGTGCTTCTCCGTGGCGTCGCGCACTGCAACAATCGTGGCGGCTCATCCGCTGGACAATGCCGACGACTTTGAGAATTTGTTCGGCGCAATCAGACATATATCGCTCGACGGCTATGAGTTTATGACGGTCGTAATGGGCGGGGGGCGGGCCGAGAGCCAGGTCCATAAGCTGCTCGCCGCGCTTGATCTGCTGCAGACCGTTACTATCGTTCCAAGGCTAAGACCCGTGAGATCGGTTCTCGCAGCCGGCGATATCTTCGTTCGGCCCCAGCCGAGCTCAGCCTTCGACCCCTTTCTGCTCGAAGCGATGAGCGTCGGGGTCGCTGTGGCCGCCTGCAGGGGCGGCGTCGATGACCTGATTGTCGATGGCGAAACCGCCGTTGTCTTCGACCCCAACGACGAACTGAGCATCGTCACCGCGCTCAAGCAACTGCTCGGCAAGCGGGAATTCGCACGGAAAATCGCCGCCGCCGGACAGGAATACCTCAGAAAGAACCACTCCGTCAGCAATATGATCTCCGCCACCCTGCAGACATACCGCAACGCCGAGCAGTGGTACAAATCCCCGGACCGGTAACCCCCTTTTCTCGCTTCCGAGCAGTCCCTTTTGCCCAGCCAGGCCCCTCCGCTGGGAGTCCCAAGTGGGACGTGTGGGGGGCTCGGCAATCTCTCGTCCGGCAAGCGGGGCAAGGTGTTTGTGCGTTTGAAATTGGCTTTGTTTGGGTTTGTTTTGAATGACGTTCGTTGTTCATTGCTTGTTGTTTATTGGCATAAGCCTTTATTGTTCCTATACTTATGGTCATTTTACCCATTTTGACATTGGCTTTGTTTTGCGAAAAAAGAGGCCGATTTGTAGAGGAGTCTCTACAAGTGTAGAGCGCCCGCAAGTAAAAGCGATGGATTTGGGGGTTGTGGGGGTTGGTGAGTGTTTGGGGTAGGGCAGTTATGATGAGAACCTCGTGCTTTAGTATTTACTATTTGGTATTTACTGCTGACGACTGACTACATGGTATTGGCTATTGGGCGGTCGGTATTTACGATTGACTATTGATTATTGATGATTGATTCCGCCAAGGGCGGATACTCGATACTGACTATGAACTTGTTAGATGTATATTATACACGATTGGAAGTTGGGTGTCAAGTGAAATTTAACCACAGATTTTCGCAGATTTTGTGGATTGAGTTGCCGGCTGATGGGACAGAGGACACAGAGAATACAGGGGCATGAGAGCACAAGTGCGCAAGAGCATAAGAAGAGAGGGCGGAGGGCGGAGATATCTGAAATCCGAAACACGAAGCACGAAATCCGAAACAAACTCAAAACCCAGACGCTCAAATGACCAAAACGGAAAGGAGTCGCGGAGAACGCAGATTATAGGGATTTGGGCATAAGAATATATAAGTATATGCGTATATACTTATATAGTGCAATATGAAGCGATGTTTTGGGGGTAGGCAGTTACTTGGTTAATTCGTGAAGTATTGTCCAATGTTGCGGATGAGGTCTTCTGGGGGGCCAGGAGGGCGGATTAGAGCGGGTAGCGTGAAGCGGGTAGCGGTGCATCCCTGCTACCCCGTTGGGGTAAGACGCGGGGACAGGGAGAAATTCACATTATGAAGCCATCATTTTGTGCTGAAGGCCTTTGGCCAGCCGTCGGAGCTTGGCGGTCAAGGAAAATCCCCAATAACCTCAGACGCCGGGGTGCTCTCCCCCCGTCATTGCGAGGAGCGCAGCGACGTGGCAATCTGAAAAGACCCCAATCCGTCAATAGGAAATCGAAAATCTCAAAATCACCCCCCAACCGAAGCCAGATTCGCCCGTCTTCGGCGGAATAATAAATCAAATCACGCCGGGCCACGAATGTCGTAATTGCGGGTATCGTCACCACATCCCTATCCGGCATAAATTCTCACCTTGTTTCGAGTGCCCGCCATAGCTCCCTGCCAGATATCCAAGCTACATCTTCAATCTAAGTCACCAAAAAGGTCTTCTTCCCTCGCCGTCAGAAAAACCAGCACCGTTCCTGTGCTGGGCATCACAACATAGTCTTCGTGGACATCCACATTGTCCTTCGGGATATCTAGCCAGTATCCTGTCCGACCCCATCCAGACCCTTCCCTGCACTCTTTTAGAGTTGGCTCCCCGCTGATAAATTCGATGGCTGCTTCGGAAGTTACTGCTCCCCTGCGCACAAAAGAGGCACCAGCGTTGTTAAAACCTTCTGACGTGAAACCCCACTGGACGGTTTTGCCTTTGACAGCCAGGATGGCACATGGAGAATCACAGAGTTGCGTCCAGCGGATCATCATGCTCGTCAACGAAACATCAAACTCTTTCCGTGCGTTTTTGATTGCCGACAGGTTCGCCGTACTTTTGTTGACAATCTCACAAAGCAAGAACTTCGGCATCAACAAACCGGCGGCAAAGCAGTCTGCCTCCCGTTCAACCAGGGTATCTGAAACGAAATCAGTTATACAGCAATGAGGTTGACCCCCTTTTCTCAAATAGTTCCTATGTGCTTCTATGAAATAATGTCCTAATTCGTGGGAAATAGTGAATCTTACTTTCGGATGTTGCAACCCAGAGTGCTGCCAACAATTGTACTTCGTGTTATAGAAAAGTATGTAAATCGGATCCTTATATTCCAACCGCCCATCGAAAGCGTCCTTGAAGTCATCACCGAAGGCCCTTATCTTGGCCCCCTCCGATTCCAATACGTGAAATGGGTCTACGGGAGGCGAGTTAATACCAAGGGTTTCCACTATCTCTTCACCAAGGCCGATAGCGTAGTCTAACCTAGCCTTGTCAAGATGCCAACTACTCCTCTTGGGCATTCTCCTTTTCCTTTTGCTCCTCTTTCGCTTTCTTGCGAAGCTCTTCAAGTCTCTTTTGGATTTCCGGAGGCAGTTCTTGTCCCTGTGTTCTGTGTAAAGCTACCAACTCTTGCTCGCTTTCGGTGAAAACACCTTCTATAAGTTCGGTCGATGAAGGGTTCCTCTCTCCAATAGGTATCTCGCCTCTTACCTTGGCCAAGATACGTTCAATTTCCCCCTCACTCAGTGGCTCACCACCGACAGCATCGAGCAATGATTCTATCTCGTCATCACTCTGAGGTCGAAATCCGCGTGGGACAAGAGCCTCACCAATCAAGTCCGTCAACCTCTGGTCTTGATCTTCCATAGACATTCTGCATGCTCCTCAGGGCAATCTGTGCCCCAACCTACGTAATTCCTCTTTGATCTTCCTCAATGCCCTATTTCGGTAAACACGTACAGTCCCTGATGGAATTTCCAATTTTTCTCCCAAATATTCTGAATCGGCTTTTCCGTCTCTCGCATGGGCATCGGCCGTTATGATATTCCTCTGGACTTCTGGCAGGTTGGATATAATCTGTTTTAAGTCGTCGAGCCTTTTTTTATCACCTTCACTCAGACAGACATCGGCACATCTCTCACCAGTGTAAGATTCTGCGATATCCGCTCCTCCTCTTAAAACATAAGAGTCAATATTGACCTCTAAGTTCTTTGCCTTTCTCCACCCACTTTTTAGCATGTCCTTAGCAAAGTTGTCTGCAATCTTGAATAGCAAGCCCCTTATGGACCCCTTGCTTTCATCGTAATCTTCGCGAACTTCCCAGAGGTTAAAAAGTGCCCTCGATAGGATATCTTCGGCGTCAGCATTATTAAGGAAACCTGCGTATTTCCGTATCAAGAACCTGTTTATTGGTGGGCCAAAGGCCCGCAAAATGTCTTCCAGAACGCTTTCATCACCCTGCAGTAGCCGCATTCCCATTTCGACGTTCTGAGCTTTTAACTCTGTGTTTTGCGCCATCAGACAGCTTTCTCTCCAAGCAAATCGTATTCTCCCTTTTATTATTATATACGATTTGCCGTTACAATTTTACATTGTAACGCCAGTTCGTAAATCTTAATAGAACAATTCTGTTGTTTAACGTTCTTTATTACTAACGATTTACGTAAAGGAGCATCATTATGAGTCAGTGGTCAGAAAGGTATCCGTACACGGAAGCAAATGTTCAGAGATATGCACCCGGTTCCGGTGGTGTTTACCGGCTAATCAACAAAACCAGCGAAAACTACAACGTTTTCTACATTGGCCAGAGCGATAATCTCCAAAGGCGTCTATTGGAGCACTTGGCTCCCAGTGAACCTAACGCATGCATCAAAAAACACATATACGAGTACAGTTGTTTCTTTAGGTTTATTGAGGTCAGTTCCTCCCAGGAAAGAAGCCGGATTGAGCAGGAGCAGATTAGAGAATACAACCCCCCCTGCAATAAATGAATATGCTTGCGCGATAGTCTAATATATTTGCAAACGCTCCCGCCCTGTTTTCAACAGATTACTCCACCACGGGCGGATAAATCCGCCTTCGTCAAGACTTCGGCGTATTTGTCCACCGCAGGTGTGCGGGCTAAACGGGGACGATTCTGGTCTTGCATTTTGGGATGGCGTTGAGGAAGTTCTGGCCGTAGCGTTTGTGGATGATGCGGGAATCGAGGACGACGACGATTCCGGTATCGGTCTTGCTGCGGATTAGTCGGCCGAAGCCCTGCTTGAATTTGATGATTGCAGAGGGGAGCTGATAGTCGAAGAACGGGTTGCCGCCTTGCTGCTTTATCTGCTGCAGCCGGCCGGCCAGCAGGGGCTTATCGGGCACGGCGAACGGCAGACGAACGATAATGACGTTGCTGAGGGCCTGACCCTGGACGTCAACACCCTGCCAGAAGCTGTCGGTGCCGAATAATACACAGCGGTCCTCGGTTCTGCCGAGGGCCTTGAAGCGTTGCAAGAGGGCGCTTCTATCGAAGGCCTTGCCCTGCTGCAACAGCTCGATGCCGTTGTCGGCGAACCAATCAGCCATATTTTCGGCCATGTCTTCGAGCATCTCGTAGCTGGTAAAGAGGGCAAAGGCCCTGCCCTGAGTCTGGAGTATGTATTTTTTCATTGCCTCGCCTGCGGCTTCGATGAAGGCCGGCTCATTCGGATTGGGCAG
>Ga0315287_10001267_pt1 | contig 23150 bp, 17 predicted proteins | sample YL17G11_0_MG_FD_205037 | JGI IMG/M metagenome (GOLD analysis project Ga0315287, IMG submission 205037) | Sediment microbial communities from Yellowstone Lake, YNP, Wyoming, USA - YL17G11_0 | ecosystem: Environmental > Aquatic > Freshwater > Lake > Sediment | place: USA: Wyoming | collected... | reverse complement strand
GGCGCCCGGCGGGGGGGGGGGGCGCCGCGCCGCCTTGTTTTTGGCCAAATTGGGGGCAACGCGTCCGGGGCGGTCCGCGCGGGGGCGGGGGGGGGGGGGGTTGCGGGGGGCGCGCGCCCGCCACCCCACCCCACCCTCCTCTCTCCTTCTCTTCAGTACCCCCCCGAAATGTACTCCTGCAGGCGCCCCACCTCCTCCCGGTGCTCCTCGAGCATCGTTTGGACGACGTCCTTGATGGACACCATGCCGAGGTAGGAGCCGCCGTCCACCACCGGCACGTGGCGGATGTTGTGGTCGGTCATGAGGGACATGACGTCGACGACCGAGGCGGCGGGCGGGACGGTGAGCAGCTTGGACGCGGCCGTCATGATGGCGGAGACGGGGGTCGTCGTCGACTGCTTGCCCTGGACAACGACCTTGGTCAGGTAGTCTGTGGGGGAGGGAGGGGGGGGGGGGGGGTCGGCGCTAGGGGCGGGAATGCGCCTCCCCGTAAATCGCGTCCCCGTCAGCGGCGCGCCCGGCCGCCGCCCCCCTCCCCAGCCCCGCCGCCGCCGCCCGACACTCTCCCAGATGCCACTGCTCACCGCGCTCGGTGATAATGCCGACGACGGCGTCGCCCGGCGCCGCGCCGCCCGCGCCCGCGCGCGCGGCAGCCTTGGCGGGGTCGAACACGAGCAGCGACCCCACGTTGCCCTGTGCCATCTATAAACAGAGGTTGCGGGGGGTGGGGTGGGCGCCGAGGCGGGAATGGGGTCGCGGCCCGGCCGCGACGGGAGGTGCCGGGATCGCGCGCCTCCCCGCCGCCTCCCCGCCCCTCTACCCCCCACCCCCATACCTTGCGGACGGCCTCAATGATCATGTCGTCCTTGGAGCACCAGAGCCAGGCGCCCCGGTCGGCGCCCTGAGGATAGGAGGGGCGGGTCGGCATGGGGCGAGGGCGCGGGCGCGGGGGGGCGCCACGGCCCGCCGCGCGCGGTTCGCCTCCCCAGGGCGGTGTGCAGACGCGCACCACGATCGTGGCGGGCAGTGTGCGCGGCGGCGCGGGCTGACCGCCCCGCCCGGAACGGCCGACGCGGCGCGGCCAGCCCGGTCACGCCTTCCTCTCACCCCTCCCCCCCTCCCACACACCTTGCTCTCCAGCAGCTCCTGCACCCGGGTCTGCCCCCACCCGTTGGACTTGGCGTGCGCGGCGTCGGGGGCGTGCGCGGCGTCGGGCGCGTCGGCGGCGAAGGCGCGCAGCGTGGCAGGGTGGGCGCCGCGGGCGCCGCCCGTCAGGGCGGGCGCCACGGCGCGGGCGAGCGAAGGGAGGCCGCGGCGGATCATCGAGTGTGGCGAGGGGCGGCGGCGGCGGTGGTCGGTGGGCGGGGAGTGAGAGAGCGACGGTCAGGCGCCAGCGGTCGGCCGCGCCGGCCACAATCGCGGCGCCCGCGCCGTGGCCGCCAGGGCGCCCCGTCGCCCGCGCCGCTGCGTGCCGCTCCGTCCCACCCCGATGCCGTCCGCCGACGGCAGCGAGACCGGCGGCGACCGCCTCGCCGCCCTCTGGCGCGCGGCCACCGCGCGCCAAGTGCCCGGCGAGCCGGTAAGACGATCAGAGAGGAGAGGAGAGGCGGACAGAGGCCGGCGAGCGGCCGCAGCCGACCCTCGCTCGCGCACCCTCCCCTCTCCCTTCTCCTCCAGGTCCCCCCGATGCCCCCCCAAATCGGCGAGTGGGCGTCCAACACCGTCCTGTGCGCGTTCGCGGGCGCGCTCTTCGGCGGCGCCAAAGGCTGGCAGGCGCTGGCGGCCGACCCGCTGCCGCCGCTGCACGGCGGCGTCGCGCCCCGCGTCGCGGCGCGCGCGGTGGCCGAAGAGAAGACGCGCCGGCTTGCCAAGCTCGGGAATTCGGCAGTCAGGTGAGAGAGAAAGGGTGGGTCGGCGGGCTCAGCGGCGGGCTCAGCGGCGGCGCGCGCGTCGGCCACCACCCTTTCTCCTCTCAGCGGCGCGGCCCGCTTCGGCTCCCTCGCCGCCCTCTTCTGGGCCCTGCAACTGGGCGCCGGCGTGGCCCGCGGCCCCGCGCCCGCGCCCGTGGCGGACGCGGCGGGGGCGGCGGCGGTGACCGGCGCGGCGTACGGCGCCGCCCTCCCCGGCCCGCCGTCCCTGCGCGGCCGGTCGACCATCCTGGGCGCCGGCCTGGGCGCCGCGGTCGCCATTCCTGCCGCGCTGGCGCAGCAGGCGCTGCTGGGGCTGCTGCCCGAGGGCGAGCGGGCGCGCGCGGCGCCGTCGGCGGCTGCCGCGGCGGCGCCGCCGCCCCCTCCCCCCTCCTCCTCCTCCTCCCGGGGCGCGGCCGCGGTCGCCTCCATGGCGGCCAAGCTGGAGGCGGACGTCGCGGCGTCGCGCGCGGCGCGTGGCGGGTGAGGAAGGGGGGCGGGTGCCGCCGTTATTGTGCCGTTGCCGCACTCACTGCCTCACACTGCGCCGCGTGTGTCACAATGCCCACGCGCGTCTCAAATACAGCCCCGCATGCATTAGCAACCCCCTCGCCATCACGCTTTGGCGTCGACCGCCCACAACGGGTCGCGCGCGGCGCCGCCGCCGTCGGCCGACGCCACAAACCCGGTCCCGATCAACGCTTCCTCCTCGTCCACCACCGGCGCCTCGTCCGCGGTCGCCATGAGCGCGTGCACGGCGGCGGCCAGGGCGAGCAGGGCGACGCCGACGGCCTCGACGGCGAGGACCGCGGCGAGCGTGTCGCGGTGCGCGCACACCCAGCCCGCGGCGCCGCCGGCGGGGCAGCCAGAGATGGTGGCGGTGGTGGTGGCCTCGTCCAGCGACACCGAGGCCGCCAGCGACACCCCCGGCCCCGCGCGCTCGGCCGCGTCGGCCGCCGCGCCCGCGAGCGCGGCCTCGAGCACCGCCGCCGGCACCCGCCCATCCACGGACGCGACGTGGACGTCCACCCGGGCGTCGCCGGGGGCGTTGGAGGGGCCAAGGTCGACCGCGACGTCGAACGAGAGCTCGGCGTCCGGGGCGTCGGCGAGCGCGGCCGCGAGGCGGTCGCCCACGGCCTCGAGCACGCCCGCCGCGTCGTCCAGCGCGTCGCGCGAGGAGGAGGAGTCGAGGTCGTCGCCCAGGGAGGACACCCAGTCGGCGAGGCGCTGCATGGTGTCGCGCGCCGACGCGGGGCCCGCGCCATACGCCACGTCGAGCGCCGCCGTCAACCCTCCACCCACCGTCGTCGCCACCGCGGCCGTCGTCAAGCCGCCGTCGGCGTCCGCGTCCAGGTCGAGCACGACGTCGGCGCCGGGCGCCGCGACGACGGGGCGGAAAAAGGCCGCGTCGCCGCCGGCAGAGGAGACGGCGGCCAGCATCTCGGCGGGGGTCGCCTCGCGAGAGTCGTCGAACGTGTCGTAGGACGAGTCAAAGTCGGATTCAAAGAGGGCGCCCAGCGGGAAGAAGGCCGGGTCGTCGGCGGCCGCGGCGGGGAGCGGCGCGGTCACGCGTTCCCAGAGGGCGCCCGCCCAGTCGCGCACGCCGGCAAACAGGGCCACAAAAGGCTCGTCGTCGGAGGAGGAGGAGGAGGCCGAGGCCGCGGGCCAGTCGACAGGCGCAGTAAAGTCCGGGTCGCACGCCGCGTCGAGCTCGGCCCCCGCGTCGACCACGCCGCAGCGAGCCTGCAGGGTGGCGCGCACCGCCAGCGTCAGGGCGGCGTCGAGCGACGCCGCGGGCCCCGGCGCGCAGGCGCAGCCGAGGGTGGCCAGCGCGCGGAACGGCGCGCAGCACGCGAGCGCGCCGCCCGCCGCGCCCGGCGCGCAGCCGCTTGTCAGGAGCGACGCCGCCGTGTCGCACGCGAGCGAGGTCGGGCTGGCCGCCGCGGCGGCGAGCAGGGGGAGGAGGAGGAGGAGGGGGCGCGGCATCCCGGGTCGGCCTGTCGGGCAATGGGGCAAGCGCCGGAATGAGGGGGCGGGCGCCCCTGAACGCCCAGCCCGATGCAAGCAAGACCGCATCCAAACCATGCGGGCGCGACGAGCGGCGCCCACGGGCGCGCGGGCGCGGCCAGCGCGTCCGCCCCGCAAGGCGCGGCGGCCGGCGGCCGCGCCCGGGCCGCCCGGCGACCCGCCCGCCCCAAGGTAAGATGTCGACAGCGATGGATGGCATCGCGGGGACCGCCAATGCGCGTGGCGGAGGCGGCGCGGCGACGCGGCGCGGGAGGCTCGCATGCGAGATGCGCGCACGCTCGCCCAGCGATCCAATTACCCTCTCTACACTCACCTGGCGCTCGATGTGGCAGTGAGAGCACGCCGCGCGCGAGTGGCGGCGGGCGGGGCCTGGGGGGAGTGACCGCGCCTCTGCCTAGCCGGCGCACACTGCTGCGGCGCGGCCGCCGGCCTCCCCGGCGCCCCCCATCAGCCCTTATGCCGCTCAAGCCGCTCACCCGGGAAGCCAACCGGGCCGGCATGCGCGTCGCGGCGGCGGTGTTTGTCGCGACCGCAGTCGGCTACGCGGGCATGCTGCCGTTGCTGCCGGAGAGAGGTCGGTGGTGGGCTCGAGGGAGATTGTGGGTGGGTGGGATCTAGGGAGTGGTGGTGGAGCGGCGGCGACGCGGCGCCCATGTCCCCTCTCTTTTTCCTCCCCTCCTAGGGTACTCGGTCGCGGCCGCCGACGCCGCCGCCGCGGCCTGCAAGTGGTCGGCCATCACGGCCATCGTGCTGAACGCACCGTACGTCGCCAAAGTGGCGACGACAGGGGCGGAGCGCGTGCTCGGCACGGTGGTCGGCGGCGCGGCGGGCTTCCTAGCCTATTCGTTTTGCCACTCGCTCGACCGCACGCCCGGCGCCGAAATCGACGACGGCCTGCTGCTGGCCGGGCTGGCGGCCGCGATGGCGTACGCGGCGTCGACGGCGGGGGCGAGGCTGGGCCTAGTTTACAGCGCCAAGCTGTGCGCCCAATCCTTCATCATCGTGGCCTTTGGCGCGTCGGCCAAGGAAGCCCCGCCCGCCGGCGCGGGCGTGCTGGCGGCGTCACGGGTGGCGGGCATCGTGGCGGGGGTGGTGCTCGTGGAAGCGGCGAGCGTGCTGCTCTGGCCGGTCACCGCGACCGAGCGCTGCCTGGCCGAGATCGGGAAAGGGCTCAAGGCGACTTTGACCACGTCGGACACGGTGTGGAGGTCGCTGCTGCTGTGGACGGCGGCGGCGGAAGAACGCGGCGGCGGCGCGGGCCGCCCCTCCGAATCGCCGGCCGCCCCTCTGCTCGACCCCGAATCCCCCACCAACCTCTCCACCGCTGACGCGGACGCGGCCGCGGCGGACGCGGTCTCCGCGGGCGGCGCGGCGGTGACCGCCGCCCTCGACGCGGCGGCCGACCTCGCGTCCGCGTCGGCCGCAGAGATCTACATGGGCGCGCCTTGCGGCGTGACGCCCGTGTTCTTGCCCGGCACGCCTTGGGGGCCGGCCGTGGGGCGCGCTCTGGACCCCGCCGCCGTCGCCGCCGCGGTCGCCACCGTGCGCCGCGTCGCGCGCGGCCTCGTCGCCCTGCACTCGGTGCGCCCGCGCACGGACGCGTACGCGCCCATGCTGGCTTCCACGTACGACCCGGCGTTGTTGGAGAGCGCGGCCGCCGACACGCGCGCCGCGCTCGCGGCGGCAGCCGCCGCGTTTCCGGGGCCGCCACCGCCGGCTGCCGCGGCCGCCGCTGCCCGCGTCGCCGCCCACGCGGCCGCCCTTTTTCGCATTTCCGACTACGCCAAGCGCGCCCTGCACCGAGCCGCGACGCGCGGCGCGCGCACGTCGTCGACGGGCGTCGAGGCGACACCCGAACCCGCCTCCGCCCCTCCCTCCGCCCCCGACTCGCCCACCGACGCCCTGGACAGTCTCGCCAGCGACCCCGACGCCGGCGGCGGCCCCAGCCTGCGGGAGCGTCTGCGACGGCGCCTCGCGGGCATGTCATCGAGTCAGCTCGCGACCGCCACCTTCCCCGCGACGACCGCCGGCTTTGAGGCGCACGTGCGCTGGCTGGCGACGCAGCTGGCGCTGGCCGAGCTGGCGGCGGACGTGGCGGCCGCGCTGCGAGCGCTCGCCGCGCTGTCGGCCAGCCTGCCGACGCCGCTGATGGCGGGCGCGGCCGCCGGGTGCCGGCGTGGGGGGGGGCGTTTCACGGGGTGTAACATTGCGGCTCAACCGCGTCGCACGCCGCGCGGCCCCGCAAAGCCCCCCCCCCCCCCCCCGACAACCTCCACCCAAAAAATCATTCCCTCCCCCTCCTCCTCCTCTTCACGTCGTCTTCATGGTCGCCGTATCCGTGCGGGCCACGGTCACAGGCTCGGTCGGCGCGCGCGCGATGTCGGCCAGCGCGGCGGCGTGCGGGCCGGCCGCCACGACCGCGACGGCCATCAACGGCACCGCGCGCTGCAGCCAGGCCGGCCCCTCGTCGCCCGACGCGTCCGGGCTGGGCGCGAGCGGCGACAGCGGGGGCGACGCGGTGCGCTCCAGGGCGGACGGGGCGGGAGCAGGACCGGCCGCCGCCTGTGGCGCTTCCGCGGTCGGCGACGGCGACGCCGTGCGCTCGAGCGCGGGCGCCGGCGACGACGCGTGCGCAGCGGACGGCGACGCGGTGCGGCGCGAGGCGGCGGGCGCATCCGACGCCAGGCGCGAGCGCGGCGCCGGCGCGCGCACAGCGCGCACCGGCGCCGGCGACCGCCGCTCGCCGCCCGACCGCCGCTCGCCGCCCGCCGCCGCCACCACCGCGGACGCGTTGCGCCGGGCGGCGGCGCGGGACGAGTCGGCGGCGCACGGGTTGAAGCCCCACACGCGTTCGACCGCGTGCGCGAGCGCGGCCGCCGCGGGCGCGTCGCCGCCGCCCAGAGCGCGGTGCAATGCTGTCACGTGGGACGCCTTGAGCAGGCGGGAGCCGACGGGGGGGCCGCCGCCGGTCGCGACGGCCGGGCGCGACGCGGACGGCCCCGCGTCCAAGCGCGCAAACGCCGCCGCGAACGGCGCCCCCACCGCGGCCGCCAGGTCGGCCGACGACACCAGCTGCGTGCCCGCCTCAGCGGGCGGGCCCGCGCCGGGCGCGGGCTGCCACACGGGGATGGCGGGGGGCGGGCCGTCGACGCGGTAGGGCTCGGCCGCAAGCGCTGGCGGCGGCTCGCCCGCCGGCACCGCGTCGGGCTCGGCCGCCGCCGGCGCGAGCCGGCGCGGCGCGGGCGGCGCCTCGCGCGCGGGCGCCGTGCCGGGCGCGGCGGGGTCCGGCGCGGGGCCCGCCGCCGCGTCGGGCGTGGCGCCGACATCCGCGCCTTCCGCCGTGCGCCGCTTCTTGCCGACGGGCGCCGGCCCAGGCGGCGACGCGCCCGCCTTGCGCGCCGGCGGGCGCCCCGTCTGCTTCTTGGGCGGCGGCGCGGCGGCGCCCTCGGGCCGCACGCGCGGCGTGCGCGCCGCGCGTGCGCCGCTCGGCAGCGCGGGTGCGCCAGGGGGGGATGGGGAGACGACGGGCGTGGCGGGCGTGCCCGCGGGCGTCGCGCCAGCAGACGCAGCGGCGGCGGCGCCGCTCGCCGCGGGCTCAGCCGCGCCGCCCCCCGCCGCCGGCGCCGACCTCGGCCGCGCCAGGTCGGCGTTCGCCTTCCGCGGGCGCCCACCCACCTTTTTGGTGGCCGGAGACGGCGCGGCGTCGCCGTCGGCTCCGGCGGCGGCGCGTGCCGCGCCGCCGCCCTTTTTCGGCGCCCACTCGCCCATCGTTGGCTCCAGCGGGGCCGCGCCACCCCCGCGCGCCGGCGTCAGCCCCGCGGGCGGCAGCGAGAGCGCGGCCGCCAGGTCGGCGACGCGGTCGTCGCCGCCGAGCGGGTCGCGCGCGCCGCCCGCGCGCGCCGCTGCGGCGGCCGCCTGCAGCGCGGCCGCCCGCGGCCGCATGGCGACGACCGCGTTCCGCACCGACGCCGGGTTGGCGGTCGCCAGGCGGGCGGCGCACGGGACGCAGACGAGCTCTGAGTCGGCGTCGGCGGCCGCCGTGCCGGCGCGCCGCGCGGCGGCGCCCAGCGCGGCCGCCTCGGCCGCCACCGCGGGCGTGGCCAGGGTGACGGTGGCGAGCTGCATCTGGCGCTGGCAGAGCGCGCAGGCCTGCGGCTCGCCCGCGGTCGCCGCGCCGAGCGCGGCCGACTTGGCCGCCGCGCTCGGCGTCGCCTTGCTCACCTTGCCCACGCCGGCGCTTTTGAGGACGGCGAGGCCGGCCGCGATGGCGGCCATGGCCGACTTGAACGCGAGGCGCACGGCGGCGTCGGCGGCGGCCTGGGCGGGCGTCGGCGCCGGCGCGCGCGCGCCGCCGCGCGCCGCCGCCGCCGCGCCCACCACCCGCTCCGCCTCGCCCAGCAGCAGCCCTTCCACGTCCACCACCGCGCGCGACCGCAGCGCCGAGTGCCGGTCGGCGGCGTCCAGGCCAAAGGGGAGCCAGTCGGCGGTGGCGAGGTTGACCGCTTCGCCGACGTGGACGCCCGCCGAAAACCCGCCATGGTAGGCGCGCGGCAGCGTCAGCACGTACGTGCCCGGCTCGTGCGTGACGCGGTGCACGCGCACGCCGGCGGCGAGCAGGGCGCCGGGCGGGACGAGCGTGGTTTTCGCGGCGAGCACGGCGGCCGTCGCGGCGGCCGCGGCGCACGGCGACAGCGGGCGCCCGTCCCGCCCCTTGAGCCCGGCGGCGTACGCGCATGTCGCGACTGCGGCCTCGAACGCGTCGGCGTCGGCGGCGGGGACGCCATACCAAATTTTGGGGTGCCCCGCGTGCGCAAAGTTGATCGAGTAGAGGGCCGCGTCCTCCACGTGCCACCCGAACGCGGCAAACAGGCCCCCGATGTAGAGCATGGGCGTCGTCACGCCGGGCACCGCGGCGGGGCCGGTCATGCCGGCGAGGAGGGAGCCGCGCGCGTGCGGGAGCCGGCGCAGGTTCCACGGAGAGTCGGACAGCGGGCACCCCTTGCCCGCGGCCGCGAACAGCGACCCTTCCACGTCGTTGCCGTAGTTGACCCACATGGGTTGGGGGGGGGGGCGGCCCTTGGGCGCGGCGTCGGCGGCGTCGCCCGCGCGCGCCCACTCGCCCCAGAAATCGTTTTCGACCGCCGCCGCGCACGGCGGCACCGGCTGCCCGTACCGCTTGGCCGTCGCCTTGGCGGCGTCGGCCAGGAAGCTGGCGATGGAGGAGCGGCCGTCGACGTCCATGAATTTGCCGGGCGCGGCCAAGTCGGGCCACGACTGGCGCGCGACGGGCTGCGACCGCGTGCCGAAGCGGAACGCGGCCGCAGGCACCGCGCCGGCGTCGCCGCCGTCGCGGTCGGTGACCACTTCGTGCATGGGGAAGGCGGCGACTTGGACGGGGGGGCGGATCTTGACGATGCCTGGGCGCGCGCGCGGAGAGAGTGGGGGGGGCGGGTCGTCGGTCGCCGCGCGCCAACCTGCCCCCCTCCCGCCCCCGCCCACCCTCCCGCGCACCGTATTCAGCCGCCGACGCTTGAATCGACTGGATGTAGGCGTACGGGTCGCGCCACTCGTCCGCCGTCGGCTCGAAGGTGGCCGCCTCGGGCACGGCCCGCAGGTCAGCGCCCGCAGCGGCGGCGGCCGCGGACGCTTCGACGCGCTGGGGGTGCGGGAGGGGGGTGAGCGGCGGTGTGGGGGCTGGCGCGGGACTCTTGACCATTCGGCGCGCGCGCAGCGCGGGCAGCGCGCCGGCGCCCTCGCTTTCATCCCCTCTGGACACGAGATGACGAGACAATGCCGCTTGACGGCGCGCAGGGCGCCCGGCGTCCGGTCTCGGCCGCACGTGAAATCCCGCCGCCCCAGCGCCCGCGCGCCTCCCCGCACCTGCTGCGTGCTCATGCCGCCGCGCGCCATGGTCGCGGCGCGCGGGCGGGGGGGGAGCGGCGGCCCTGATGGGGCGGGAAGAGTGGGGAGAAGGGCGCAGCGCCAGCGGGCAGCGCCCACTCTTGGCCGGCGGCCCGCCGCCCGCCGCGCAAGGGTCGACAAGGCGTGGTCGAGGCGCCGCGTCGGGCGCCGCGCTATGCGGGGCCGCCCGCCGCGGCCGCGCGCCGAGGCGACGCCGGCCAGCGCCGCTGCCGGCGCGGGCGCCGCCCGGCGACCGATCCCGGAGCCTGTCGACGCGCCTTCGTGGCCGGGCGCGGGGCGGGAGGCGCCGCCGGAGCTCGGCGTGCCGCCGTCGGCGCGCCCGCGCCACGTCGCGGTGAGAGGGCGTGGTGGCGCCCCTGGGGACGCCGCGACCGCCTTGTACCGCGTCACTGACATCTCCCCTCCCTCCCTCTCAGATCATTATGGACGGCAACTCGCGCTGGGCCGCGGCGCGCTCCCTCCCCCGGCGCGCAGGCCACGCGGCCGGCGCCGCGGCCCTGGTCACCGCTGTCTCCACCCTGGCCGCCTGGGGCGTGCCCGCGGTCACCGTGTTTGCGTGGTCGGCGGAGAACTGGGGCCGCGGCCCGCCCGCCGCCGCGTCGGTGCTCGCCGTCGCGCGCCGCGCCGCGCGCGCGCACGCTGCCGACCTGGCGGCGGCGGGGGTGAGACTGGCCATTGTGGGGGACCGGGCGGCGCTGCCGGCGTCGCTGAACGAAGCGCTCGACGCCGCGGTCGCGACGACGGCGGCGGCCGCCACCCCTCCCTCCATGACGCTCACCGTCGCGCTCGCCTACGGCGGCCGGGACGACGTCGTGGCCGCCGCGCAAGCGCTGGCCGCCGCCGCCGTCCGCGGCGAGGTCGACCCATCGGCGATCAACGCGTCGTCCTTCTCCGCCTCCCTCGCCCTCGGCGCCGTCCTGCCGCCCGAATTGCGGTCCGTCGACCTGCTCCTGCGCACCAGTGGGGAGCGGCGCCTCTCCAACTTTGTGCTGTGGGAGGCGGCGTACGCGGAGTTGGTGTTCGTCCCCACCCTCTGGCCCGACGTCACGCCGGCCGTCCTCGCGGGCGCCCTGCGCGAGTACGCGGCGAGGAAGAGGCGGTTTGGCGGGTTGGGGGAGCGCGCGACCGAGGGCGAGGGCGGGTGAACCCCGGCGGGGGAGACGCCGCGGCACTGATCAGCCAGCCACCACACGAGACTGAAACACGCACCGGGAAGCGGTGCCTAGTTGCAGTGTGCGCGCGCCCCACGCCGCCGCCACCACCAGCCCCACCCCCCCTCGACCTTCTCAATCAAATCGGGCCGCTCACCGGCGTCGCCTCCAGGTCGAACAAGCTGGCCGACGTCACCACGCAGCGCACCATCGTGCCTGGCGCCGCCGGTGGCGCGCCGGACTCGGGGTCGGGGTCGGAGATGAAGACGAGGGGGTCGACGTCCGGCGCGTCCCACTGCGTGCGGCCAACGAGCTGCCCGTCGGCGTCAAAGCCGTCCACGAGGACGTCGATCGTCTCCCCGACGCGGGCCTCGGCAAACGCGGCGCCGACGCGTTGCTGGAGGGAGATGAGTTCGTCCCGCCGCGCCGCGCGCGTGTCGCCGTCGACCTGCTCGGGCATCGTGGCCGCCGGCGTGCCGTCCTCGGCCGAGTAGGCGAACGCGCCCATGCGCTCAAACCGAAAGTCGGCGCAAAAGTCGACGAGCTCGCGGTGCGCTGCCGCCGTCTCGCCGGGGAACCCGCAGATGAACGTCGTGCGCAGCGCGAGCCCGGGCACGCGGGCCCGCAGCTTGGCCAGCAGCGTGTCGGTGTGCGCGCGCGGGGGGCGGTTCATGGCGAGGAGCGTCAGGTTGTGCACGTGCTGGAGCGGGATGTCGATGTATTTGCACACCTTGTCGTTTGACGCGATCTCCTCGATCAGCGCGTCGTCAAAGTAGGACGGGTAGCAGTAGAGCAGGCGAATCCATTTGAGGCCGTCAATGGTGGCGAGCTCGGCGAGGAGGCGCGCGAGCGACGTGCCGTCGCGGCGGTCGGACCCGTACTGGTTTGTGTCTTCCGCGATGAGGTTGAGCTCCAGCGCGCCGCTGGCGACCAGGGACCTCGCTTCCTCCATGACGGCGGCGTGCGGCTTGGAGCGGAAGGTGCCCCTGGGAGGAGGGAGGGGGGAGGGAAGGTCGGCGTCGCGCGCGGCGTGCGGCACACTACGGCTCTCCCTCTTCAGGGACCCCGAGGAGCCCCGCCGCCGCCGCCCGCGGTCGCGCTCGGGCGCCGGGTCCAGGCTCGCGGCCGCGCAGGGCGGTCTGCGGCACATCGCGCGAAGCGTCATCGCGCGCGCTGCGACACCGCGCCCCGTCGCCCCGTCGCGCCCTCGCGCCCTCGCGACACTCGACCGCAACAGGCGCGGCGCCGCACCGCGTCTCGGCCAGAACACGTTCCCAGCCCGCCATGGGCGCCGCGCAGTCGTCGGCGCCGCCGGCCGGCGCGCCCGCGGGCGCGCCCGCGCCCGTCATGGCGCCCTTCGACGAGGTGCGGGTCGGGGGAGGGGGGCGGCGGCGCGCCGGGGGCCAGGAGCGCGCGGCCGCCGACCCACCTTCCCTCCCTCCGCCTTCCGCCCGGCAGCCAGCGCTCGCGCCCGCGCCCGCGCGCCTGTACCGCTTCACGGGCGCCGCGTGGCAGCTGTACAGCGCGTCCGCGCGGCCGACCTTCTTCGACGCGGCCAAGGAGGGCGGTGGTGGAGGCGAGTCGGACGACGACGGCGACGACGACCGCACCGGCCCGCGCTGGCACCTCGACGCCGGCGGCGTGACCACGCCCGTCACGGACGAGTACGCGGCCGACGCGGGCGAGCGCCGGGTCACGCTCGCCGCGCCGGGCGGGCGCGGCGTGTGGGCGCTCAAATTCGGCGACGGCCCTGCGTTTCGCGCGTTCCTCGACGAGTACGACGCCCGCCTCTTTGAAAACACGTACGGCATGGCGGACGACGACGCCGGCCGCAAAAAAGTGTTTGGCGCGGATTCCGCGCTCGCCGGCGTGCGAGGGCGCGAGTCGGCCGCGTCGGCCGCCGCGTGGGCGGCCGACGGCGATGAAGCCGGGCCAGATGATGAGCCCGAGCCGGCCACCCCCCCCCGCGACGGCCGCGTGGGCGCCGCCGACGCGCCGCGCGCCCTGCTCCTCGGCGCGGGCGACGCGTCGTTCCTCGCGCGCGACGCGCGCGTCGACGTCCTCCGCAACGTCGCCGGCGGCGTGCGCCCCACGGGCGCCTCCTTTGCGCTCACCCCGGGCCGCGGCCGGGACGCGCTCACGCCCGGGCGGTTGTTGCTCATGCGCGGCGAGTCGCGGCTCGCTGCGCTCACGCCCGACGCCGCGTCGCGCCTCTACGACGCCGACGCCGAAACCGGCGCCGTCGTCGCCGAGTGGACCTTTAAAAAGGACGGCGTCGACATCCCCGTGGACGACATCGCCAACGAGGCGCGCGGCGCGCAGCTCGACGACCGGTCGACCTTTCTCGGCCTGGGCGCCAACAGGCTCGTCCGCTGGGACATGCGCACCGCGGCCGGCGCCGTCTCCGACTCGCCCGTCGTCCAGTGGGCGGGCGGCAAGGACTATGCGCGCGGCGCGCGTTTCTCGTGCCTCGCGTCGTCGGGCGCCGGGTGCGTCGCCGTCGGCTCGGCCGACGGCCAATTAAGGCTCTTCTCCGACAAGACCCTCACCCGCGCCTCCACCGCCCTCCCCGGCCTGGGCGCGCCCGTGACCGCGGTCGACGTCACGTTCGACGGGCGGTGGGTGCTCGCGACGACGGATCGATACTTGATGGTGGTCAAGGCGGCGTACACGCCGCCCACCGGCGGCCCGGAGAAGTCGGCCTTCACGTCGCGCGCCGGCGCGGGCGCGCCCGCGCCGAGGCTGCTGCGGCTCAAGGCGGAGGACGTCGCGTCGCTCGCGGGCGCGCCGCTCGCGAAGGGCCGCTTCACGTGGGTGACCGACGCTGGCTCCCCCGAGCGCTGGATTTCGGCGACGTGCGGGCCCGCGACCGTGCTCTGGTCGCTGGACGCCGTCAAAAAGGCGTCCAGCGACGTGACGAGCCACGGCGGCCTCACAACCGTCACCGACTACCACCTCATCCGCAAGGGGGACGCCGTCGTGGACGCCGCCTTTGTGCACGCGCGGCACGGGACGCCGGGGGGGACGCCCAGACGGGCGGCGGGAGGGACGCCGGGGTCGGGGCGGCGGCGCAGGCCGGCGAGCGCGGGGGATGGCATGGTCATCGTCACGCAGTCGGCCATCTTCTCGGCGGCGGCCGACGACAGCGAGTGAGGGGATGGTGGTGGTGGTGGTGGTGCACATGTAAGGCCCAAAGCCAGGACAGGAGCCAGCAGAGGAGGAGGAACCGAGGGCCCAAAAACACGCCCACCCTACCCACCCACACCCATCCCCGCTCCTCTCACCTGAACCCGGGGATCGCGCAAAACGTGCACGCGTGGGAGCACCCCTCCGCGACGCGCAGGTAGGCCGTGTGCGGCGGCGTGAGCCGCGCGCGGCGGCCCTCGGGGCGGAACGGCACCGTGGTGCCCCCGACGCGCACCCGGGAGGAGGCTCCAGACGCGTCAACCTCGCCGTCCAACGCCGGCAGGGGCTTGCCGTCGAGGGAGGCGGCGAGGGCGGCGGGGAGGGAGCCGTAGTGCTCGAAGCCGACAACGAGGTCCGCTTCCGGCAGCGCGGCCGCCAGGTCCGCCCCGTACCGCTGCGCCAGGCACCCGGTGACGACGACGCGCGCCGGGCCGGCGCCAGACGCGCGCGCGGACGCGGCTTCCATCACTGCTTCGAGTGATTCAGATTTCGCATCCTCCACAAACGCGCACGTGTTGACCACGACGGCGTCGGCGTCGGCGGGGTCGTCCACGAGGGAGAAGCCGGCGGCGCGGAGGTCGCCGAGGAGGACTTCGCCTGCGAGAGAGGGGGGATGGGATGTCAGCGCGTGGCCGGCGGGCGGCGGTTTGGGGCGGGGAGGGAGCGAGCGGGTCCCGGCTCAGCCCACAGCGACTTGTGACATGCAATGCGCCACCCTGGGCACCAAGCGCGAGGCCGCCGTCCCTCTCGCCCCCGCCGGGCGGCCGCCAGCGCGCCGCCGCGACGCGCCGCGCGGCGACCGCCGCCGCCCATTGCCGCCCTCCACTCCCGAACAACACCCCTTCCTCTTCTCGCACCGTCGACCGTGTTCTTGGGGCAGCCCAGGGACACCATGGCCACCTTGCGCAGCGGCAGCGCCGCGGCGGGCTCGGCCGCCGCTTTCGCGGGCGCCGCCCGCGGCGGCGGGGCGCGGCCGGCGGCCGCGGCCGGTGGCCCGCGCGAGGCGGGGGGGCGAGGGCGCATTGGGGCGGGAGGGAGTGCGCGGCATGGTCGGTCGCCGGCGGCGGCGCGAGGAGCCGTCACTCCTCCTTCCTTCTCGACCCCCTAGCCTAGCCCCCGCCGGTTCATCACGCCCATGCGCCACACGGCAGCGCGCCTGGCACGGGCGCTAGCCGCGCCGGCGCGACAGCCGCCGCCCGGCGGCTGGCCCGCGGCCGCGGCGCGCGCCGCGTCGGCGTCAGCGGACGCGGTGAAGACTACGGAAGCGGCTGCGGCAGAGGGCGAGGGTGATCGCGCCTTGGCCGCCGCCCTGGGCCCCGCGCCCGCGCCGCGCGTCGCGGCGACCCCCGCCCCGCTCGGCGCCCACCCCGGCGCCACCGTCGCCACCACCTGTGGCGACGTCCGCGTCCTCGCCGCCGCCACCCTGGGCGGCGAGGGCGGCCTGGCCGCGGCCGCCGGGCGCGGCGGCGGCCGCGCGGCTGACCGCCGCGCGACGGCCGACTTTCGCGCGCGCCCCTACGCGTCCCGCACGAGGCGGGCGGGCGATGGAGGGGGTGGGGCGTTACCGGATGAAGCGGGGGACCGCGCCCTGCTGGCGGCCGCGCTGCGCGCGGCGCGGCCGGCGGGCGGCGCGGGCGTGCACGTCGCGGCAGCCCTGGCCGCCGCGTCCCCCCTCTCCGACCCCTTCCCGCCCGCCCTCGTCGCAACCATCCTGGCCGCCGCCGCCGCGGGCGCGCCGCCGCTGGCGGCGGTGGGCGTCGGGCGCGCGTGCGCGGCGCGAGGAGGAGGGGTCGAGGCGTGGCCGTCCGACGCCGCGCGCTCGGCCGCCGCCGCCGACGCCATCGTCGTCGTCGTGGGCGACCGTGATGCCGCCATCGACGTAGTTGCGCGCGAGGCGACGCCGGGCGAGGTGGCGGCCGCGGTGGCGGCCGCACGCGCGGCGGCGCGCGCGGCGGCGCCGGCGCTCGCGGCGGCGGTCGACGCGGCCGTCGCGCGCGCGCCGCCGCCGCCGCCGCCGCCGGCCCAATTGCCGGATCCGGCTGCAGGTGCAGCCTACGCGGCGGCCCTGGTGCCCCGCCTTTTGACCGCTCTGGGCGACGGCGCGGCGACCGGCGGCGAGCTCGCGTCGGCCCTCGCGTCCGCGCACGGCGCCGCCTCTGCCGACCTCCGCCGCCGCGGCGCGTGGCGCATCGAGCACGCGCGCGTCCCCGGGTCGGGCTGCGTCTCGCCCGCCGACGCGGACGCGGCCGCGCCGGGGTTGCTCGCCGCCGCGCTCGCGGCGCGCGCTCGCGCCGGCGCGCCGCGCGCTGGGCGCCGCGGCCCGCGCGAGAGGCGCGAGCTGGCGCTGGATCCGGCGCCGTTGCTGGGGTCGCACGGAAGCGGCGAAGCCGTCTGCGGCGGCACGCAGGTCACGGCGGCGGCCACAATTACCGTCGACCGCGCCGACGGCGGCGGCGGCGGCCGCGTGCGCGCGGCCGTCTCGCGCCCCCCCCACGCCCCCGCCCCCGGCTCCGACCGCACGCCCTGGGTCGGCCCGCGCGCGCCCACGTGGGTGGCGGACGCGGACGCGACGGCGTGGCTCGACCGCGCGTTGGCCGGCGTGCTCCTGCCGACCGCGCCCGGCGCCCCGCCCTCCGGCGTGCCCGGCGTGCCGGCTCCATTTGGCGTGCGTTTGGCGGTCGATGTGTGGACGGCCGACGGCGGGTTTCTGAGGCCCGCGCTGGCGGCCGCGAGCCTGGCGCTTGCCGGCGCGGGCGCGCCGCTGCCGCGCTCGCTCGGCGGCGGCGAAGTGGCTGTCTTGCTCGGGACGACAGAGGGTGGCGACACCACCTCCTCCCCGTTTTGGGAGATCCTGGCCGACCCGGACGCGGTGGAAGTGGGCGCCGCGGCCGGCACGGCCGCCGCCGCGGCGACCACCGCCGGCGTCACCGCCGTCCGCGTCGAGGCGCGCGCCCCCGGCGGCCTCCCGCCGGACGCCACCGACGCAGCTGTGCGCGACGCGGTGGCGGCCGCGGCCGCGGCCGCGGCCGACGCCGACGCGGCGGCCGCCGCGGCGGCGCACACCGGCGCCTCGTTCGGCGCCATCCCCCTCTCCAAAGACACCGTTGGACGCGTCGTCGGCGTCGGCGGCGCCAACGCGCGCGCGCTCGAGGAAGGGGCGGGCGTGATTCTGGCCGTGGTGCCCGACGACAGCGACACCCCCCCCGGCGGCGCCGCCGCCTCCCCGCGCGACCGCGACCGCGACGGCGGCTCCCTCGCCCGCTTTTACGCACCGACCGCGGAGGCCGCCCTGGCCTTCACCGACCGGCTAAACGGCATCACGGGCGCGTCCATGGTCGCCGGCGGGCGCTACACCGGTACCGTCGACGCGGTCGCCGACTTTGGCGCCTTCCTCTCCTTCCCGGGAGGCGCCACCGGCCTGCTCCACATCTCGGAGCTCGACCACGCGCGCGTGTCGTCCGTGGAGGACGTGGTGAAAGTGGGGGACTCGGTCGTCGTCGCGTGCGTCGGGCGCGACGCGCGCGGGCTCATCAAGCTCTCCCGCAAGGCGACCTTGCCGCCGCCCGAGGCGGGAGGAAGTGGTGGGCGCGCTGCGGCGGCGCCGCCAGCCCTTGTCGCGACCCCTTTGGTGCCCGGCGCGCGCTACACGGGCGTCGCCAAGACCGTCACCGACTACGGCGTCTTCCTATCCTTCCCGGGCGGCGCCACCGCCCTGCTCCACATCTCCGAATTCGCGCACGCCCGCGTGGGGGCCATGAAGGACGTCGTGCGGGCGGGGGAGTCGGTCGAGGTCGAGTGCGTGGGCGTGGACGAGCGCGGCTTGGCCCGCGTGTCGCGCAAGGCGCTGCTGCCGGCGCCGGCTGGGGGTGGGCGGGCGGGCGAGGGCGAGGAGCGCGGGCGCGGCGGGCGCGGCGGTGGCGGGCGGCCGCCGCGCGGCGCGAGCGGCGGCCGCGGCGGGGCGCCGCGGGAAAGGGGGACATCTTCGTCGTCGCCGCGTGCGCCGCGCGCGCCGCGCACGCCCCGGGCCGGTGGCGGTGGCGGCAAAGCGCCCGTGGCGCCCTCGCCGCCCGCGCCCGCGGCCGACGCTGCCGCCACGCCCGCGCCGTCTTCATCCTCCTCGTGGTGGCCCTGGAAGTCGTCGTGAGTCAGTGTGGATCTGCGCAACAGGACCGGCCCCGCAACCAAACACAGAGTGGAACCCCAAAAACAGACCCCGTGTCTCTTTCTCTCTCTCACACAACCCGCCCCGCGAGCGCGCCCGATAGCAGGCCCGCCGCGTCCGGCACGGCGCACGCGGACGCGGCCGCCGCGGCCGCGACCGCGGCGCGCGCGGCGGCCGCGTCGAGGCCTGGCAGCACGGCGCTCGGGTCGGGGGCGTCGGGCGGCGTCCCCGGCGCCGCGGCCGGCGCGCGCGGCCCCACGCCGGCCGTGCCCTTCATACCCATGTCGGCGCGCGCGGCTTCGCGGCGCTCAGCCAGCTCGCGCAGGGCGGCCAGGTCGGCGGCAGCGAGCTCCGGGTGCGAGAAGCGGCAGCCGGCCACCCCGCACGCGCCGGCCAGCACCAGGCGCCGGCACGGTTCCGCGTGCGCGGGGTCGTGCGAATATTCGCAGGCGGGCCCTTTCATGCACGCGCCCCGCGCGAAGAAGCGGCACGGCAGCAGCCGGGTCGCGGGGGGGGCGTCGTGCGCGAATTCGCACGCCGCGCCACGCAGGCAGCGTCCTTGCATGTAGAACGAGCAGGTGGGCTTGCGTGCAGGGGGTGGGGAGCGCGGGCGCTTGGCTGGCCGCGCGGCGCGCGGCGGCTTGGCCGAAGCGGACGAATGCTTGGCCGGTGCGCCCGCGACCACCGCTCTCGGACGCATCATCCCGGCCGCCGCCAGCCGGGCCAGCGCCAGCGGCGGCGGCGCGCACCCCGGCCGCGGCGGCGGCGGCGCCCGCGATCGCGGCGCCGCCGGCGGCGGGCAGCTCCCCTGGCGCAAGGCGTCGCACGCGCGAATGCGCAGCCTGCCGGCCCGCGCGGCGGCCAGCACGGCGGGCGCCACGAAATCGGCGAGCGGCGGCGTGGCCGCCGCGTCGGCCGGCGTCCACCAGACAGGACGGCCAGCCACGTCCGAGCCGACACCAGCGTCAGCGCCCCTCGGCAGCGGCAGCGCGGCCTGCGTCGAGTCGGCCGACGCGGTCGACGCGCGGCGGCGGCCGGCGCAGTCGCCGCCGCTGCAGTGGGCGTCGCTCATGGCGGTGTGGGCTCACGGGCGCATCGCGGGCGCGAGAGATCGGGGCGCGGGGAGCGGCCGTCGGTCTGCGCCGGCCGCTGCGCCGGCCCGCCGCTCCCCCACACCCAAGCCGCGCGCATCCACACGTGAGTCGCGACGACACGGACGCCGGCCCCGCCCCCGCATCGAGCGCGGCGCGCCGGCGGCCAACCGCCGCAGCGCTCCGCGCGCGCACGAAGCCAACGCTGTCCCACACGCCCGCCCTCCTCCCCAGCCCCCCCGTAAATGGCGCCCGCGCACGCCGTCACGCTCTCGCTGGCGGCCGCCGGCTGGGCCCTGGCCACGGCGGCGACCGCGGCGCGGACCATCCGCGGCGACGTCCCGCCTTCCCGCGCCGGCGCGCAGTGGTGGGCGGTCGCCATCCAAGCCGCCGGCATCGCGTTCGCCGCCTGGACCGCGGCCAAGCCGGGCCGGCCCCGGGCGGCGGCGGTGGGCGGCCTCGCGTTTGCGTCCTACCCGTGCTCGTGGCGCGCGCAGGAAACCGTTTTGGGCAACGCGACGACGCCCCTCGGCCTCGCGTACGCCTCGGGGTGGCTCATCGCGGCCGCGGGCGACTATTTGTCCATCGTGGCGCTCGGGGTGAAAAGGCCGAGCGTCGCGCCGGGAAGGGCGTCGCGCGCGCACGTCGCGGCGGGCGCGCTCGGCGTCGCCCTGGGCCTCGCCGGCCTCATCGTGCTCGCCGCCGGCGCCATGACCCTCGCCCTGGAGGCCAAAACCATCTCGTTCACCCTGTACGACATCGTCCTCCAGGGCGGCGCGGTCTTGTTTGGCGCGGCCGCGCTCGCGCCCGCGTCGCGCGTCGGCGGCTGGCGCACCCACCTCGCCGCCGTCGGTCTCGCCTCGTGCGCCACCGTCAACATCATGAGGACGGCGCTGCCGCCGTACCTGGATGGCGCGACGGGGGCTGTCAGGGCGGGGGCGGCGATCGCGTCGATCGGCAACGTGCTCGCTATGCTTGCCCTGGGCATCGTCCCCGCCGCCGACTCCAAGGCCACGCCCGGCGCGCGCTATGGCGGCGCACCCGTGGGGGCGTTGGCGCTGGGGACGGCCGGCCAACTGACCTCCCTGGCCGGCTTCGCGTGCGCGCTCGTCGGCGCGGTCCGCCTCGCGACGGCGACAGGCGGCTACAAGACGCCGCAGTCGACGGCCGGCCACTTTCTCAAGCTCGCGATTCACGTCGCGTCCATCGTCGTCGCGGCCGCGTGCAACCCGCTGCTGCGCGGGCCGGTGTCGGGCGGGCGGGTCATCGGGCGGTCGCGCGCCGCGCTCGTCGGCGTGATGTCGGCCGCCGCCGCGTTTGGCGCGTACGACCTGGAGCAGCTCCAACCCAACAACGCTTTCCGCCGCGCCGCCAACTCGCCCCTGGTGTATTACGGACTCTTTGCGATCGTGGCGGGCGAGCTGGCCACCATGCTCGGCCTCGGCTCGGCGCGGCCGCCACTGGGGGGGGCGGGGCCGGGGCTGGCGCGCGTCGCGGCCGACGCCGACGGCGGCGGGCCCAAGGCGGCCGCGCCCGCGGCCGCCAAGGCGGGCAGGGCGTGACCGGGAGGGCGGGGGGACGGGGGAGGGCCGGTGCTCGTTGCATGCAAGCGAGCGAACCCCGCGACACCCCTCTCCCCCTCTCCTTCTCTCAACCCGGCGGCCACGTCATTTGCCGCCCCCCCAGCACGTGCAGGTGCAGGTGGTAGACGGACTGGGAGCCGTCAGGGCCATCATTGACCACAACCCTGAACCCGTCGCCCAGGCCCTGCTCTTTCGCGACGCGGCTCGCGACCACCATCAGGTGACCGAGCAACGCCTCGTGCCTCGTCTCGGCGGCCGCCAGGCGGGAAAGGCCGTCCCGCTGTTTGGGGATCACCAGGAAATGGACCGGCGCTTGCGGCCCGACATCTTTGAACGCGAGACACGACTCGTCCTCGTACAGGACGGCCGCGGGAATCTGCTTGGCCACGATCTTGTCAAAGAGGGTCGGCTCGCCCGCGTCGGCGGCGGCTTGCAGGCTAAAGAAAGGGGGCCGGGGTCGGGGCCGCGGATTTGGCGCCATTGCCGGCCGTGCGGCGCCACACCCGCCGGGAACGGCCGCCAGCGATCGCGGAGTGCCACCCAGCCCCCACCCGCCGCTCACCCAGCCGCCGCGGCGCGGTGGGCTGACGCTTCCTCGGACATGGCGCGGCACGCGGGCGGCGACGTCCAACGGGCGCGAGAGACGGTGGGGAGGGCGCGGACGGCGCGCAGCGAGGGGGCGAGCGCCGCGCGGAGGGCGCCGGCCATGGAAGGACTGAGAGTAAAAAAACAGCAGCGGCGACCGCGCTGCCCGTGCGAGAGCCCGCCCCGCGCGGGGTTCAAGGCGTGCCAGGCGCGCAAAAGTACCCACTAGCGGCGGCGGCGGCAGGCAAAGGGCGCGGAAAGACGACACAACCATCAACCTGCCACCCCCTTCCCGTCTCATTTGCGCCACCAGTAGACCAGGACGACAAACGCGCACGCCCCAGCCAACCCCGACACGATCATCGAGTCCCGGTCGCGCCTGCGCCGAATGGAGGCGAGCAGGCCGGCGACGACGGGGAAGCGGTCGCCGACGGCCGCGAGCCGCGCGGCGGCGCCGCCGAGGCGGCCCCGCTGGTCGAGCAGGGACGCGCCGGCGGCGGCAGCGGTGCCCAGGACATCGTCCAGCATCGAGTGGGAGGCGGCGAGGGTGCCACGCTCGCGGAGGAGGGCAGCGGCTTCGCTGGAGGGCGCGTCGCGGCCGGCGGGGCCGGCGCCGCCAAAGAGCGCGGCCCGCTCCCTCGCCGCCATGACGGTGGCGTGCAGGCGGCCATACTCGGCGCGCAGGTCGCGCGCGACCGACGCGTGGCGCGCGGCGGTGTGCGCGCGCGGGTCGGCGGGCACGCCGGGACTCGCTGCCGCGCTGGCCAGCGCGGCTTTCAACCCGTCATTCGCCGCGTCCAGCTCGGCCAGCATCTTGTCGATGGCCGCCGCCTTGGCCGCCGCCAGCTGCTGCGCCGACAGCCCACGCTCGCCGACAGCGGCCGCGCGGCCGCCGCCGAAGGCGTCGTCCGCCGACGCCGCCAGCTTGGCGTACGCGCCCAGCTCGGCGTCGAGCGCGGTCTCCAGCCGGCGCGCGCAGCGGCGGGCTTCGTCCCACGTCATCTTGAGAGGGGTCGTAGGGGGAAGAGGCTGCGGAGTGGATGGGGCTCGCGTCTGCCCCAACCGGTGCGCCAGATCGAGGCGTGATCGCTGGGGGCGCGAAAGAGAGCGGAGCGGGCCGCGGCTTCCCCGATCGATGCCAGCGCGCGCCCGCCACCGGCGCTCGCGCGTACCTGGCGCCGGCCGCAGCGCCCGCGATCTACAGGTCAGGCGCCCTCGCGCGGGGGACGGGGCGGGCGCGTTTCCAGCGCTCCACTGCGCTTCTGCGGCCGCACTCCGCGGCGCCCCCGCCCCGATGGCTGCCATGGAGGTCGACCGCGCCGCCCCCCCCGCCACCGCCCACCTTTACGCCGTGTCCGCCCACCGGCCGACGACCGTGACGCACACCGCGGTCGGCGCGTTCACCGCGCCGGGCGACCTCAACCTCGTGCTGGCGCGCGGGACGCGCATCGAGGTGCACAAGGTCACACCCGAAGGGCTGCAGGTAGGAGAGAGAGGAAGGAAGGGGGATGGGAGGGCGCGGCGGGCGCCGTGCG
>Ga0315287_10001266_pt1 | contig 23157 bp, 21 predicted proteins | sample YL17G11_0_MG_FD_205037 | JGI IMG/M metagenome (GOLD analysis project Ga0315287, IMG submission 205037) | Sediment microbial communities from Yellowstone Lake, YNP, Wyoming, USA - YL17G11_0 | ecosystem: Environmental > Aquatic > Freshwater > Lake > Sediment | place: USA: Wyoming | collected... | reverse complement strand
GCTAGTCCCCTCAATGTTGTCCTTTTCATGCTCTTTCCCCTGTGGCACAGACCGAAAAGGGCTGCCCCACCGGCGGGGTGATGGTGTTGCTAGGATATATCGAATTCCGGGAGCGCGCCGGGCGAGCGCATGACCTCTGCTCGGACCCTGCTGACCCGCAGCCACCCGCCCAGTTGCGTCCGATAGGAGACGTTTCACTGCGCCCTCGGGAGGGTGATGGTCACCTTGGTCCCGTGTGTGTGGTCTCCCTGGACCCTGTCCTCTATCCTGATCCTTCCTCCCAGCGCCTCAGCGATCAGGGACATGATCGAGAGGCTCGAGGCGACTCCTCTCGTGAACCTCTTCTCCGGGTCGTTGGACGTGACGTTCAGGGCGACCCTCGTGTGGTCAGGCATTCCTGGACCGTTGTCAATCATCTCGATGTCCCAGAACCTCCTGTGCATGTCTCCGCGTCCTGCCTGGATCAGTACTTGGACATCCGCGTATTCCTTCCCGCCGTGCTTGACCGCGTTCTCGAAGACCTCAGTGATGATCTCCTCGGCGGCGCTCCCGCCCAGGACCTTGATATGAGCTTCTTTCGGGAACTGGATCGTGATGTCCATTCTCTTGTCGGGATGGCTGTCCACCTGCATCTTCTGGAGGTGAGGGAGCAGCTCCCTGAGGTCGACGGGCTCGAGCTTGCTCACATCGATCCGCTCCGCGTTGGAGAGTCTCCTCAGGTTGACGATGAGGGAAGCCACCTTCTGCGTCTGGTCTATTATCTTAAGGGCCTCCTCCTTCTGTTCCTCGGACGGGTTCGATGATCTCAGGATCATCTCCGCCCGGCCCATTATCGGCGAGATCATGTTCGCGATGTCGTGGCTGAGGAAGTCCAGATAGGTCTGCGCCTTCACGGTTGCGGCCTCTGCCTCCTTCCTGCGCCTCTCCGCCTGCTCCTGTGCCTTCGTCAGTCTGGTGTACGGCTGGGTGACCGATGTGCTGAACAGTGCGAGGAAGACGCATCCGAAGCTGGCAATCGTCAAGACGGTCGACAGCACGCTGTAGGGGTCGTGAGGGTCCGTGTGCAGGCAGAACGCAGCGTGAGTGTACGCACCGAGGGCGGTCGCCATTATGAGGTAGGTGAACATGACATCCTTCGTCCTCGTTGCGATCAAGTAGTACTTCGCGGTCGCCACCACCAGGCCGATGATCACCCCTATCTCGACGACTATCCTCACAGGGTCGGCTCTGGCATCGTGCGGGCAGAGCGAAGGAAAGGCCGAGCCAAAGAGCAGCGCGGCGACTGCGACGACACACACGTAGAGAAGGAACGCCAGGAGTATCTTGTACGAGTCCGCTCTGCTTATCGTGCGCTGACTCGGGATGAACGCAGCGATCATGAGGGCGACCGCCATCGTAACTCCTATCATCATGTGGAAGAAGGAGCCCATGGGGGTCTCCGTCGCGATTATGGCCGACGTCATCGAGCAGGTGAGGATGTGTGCGAAGCTCAGGAACCCGACCGCCAGGAAGGCAGAAGCGATGAAGATCGACTGAGCGGTCTTTTCCTGCTTGGGTGGGAGCCACTGGATGAAGAACACTCCCAACGAGACGACGACCACCGTTGTCTGCGCAGAGAAACGAAGTAGGGAGCCCAGTTCGGAACTACTCAAGACGTAGCCAGCGAGGTCGAGGATGGTCGCCAACGCGAAGGCTGTGGTTGCGATCGCAACCGTTAGGAGAATGATTCTTTGCGCCTTCCTGGCCAGACGTGGTCTAGGCCGCACGCTCTCTCCTGGCATGCCCAACAGGCATACGTAGCGGGGAGGAGGGTATTTCAGGATTCCCCCGATTCTCCCTCCGCGGCCCCATCTTCGTCGGTAGCCTGCACCGGGCTTATGTCTGCCGATGTGGGCGCGATCCTCCCGCCCGATTGCCCGCGCTGCTTAGATGACCTTGACCAGCTTCAGGACTCAGAAACAATATTCTAGCCTGACGGAGATATTCCGGCGTAGGCCATGCAGAAATCAGAACTGAATCGCATAGTTGAGGAGTCCACGAGGAAACTGATGCAGATATCCGTCCCGCCAGTCCGATACGGGATCCTCGTGGATGTCCTGAGGAGAGACATTGATGATCCTGTGCTCCAGCGCACAATCAGCGAGTGCAGGACATATCCGATGCGGCTCAAGCTCCTCGACACCCTCCGCGAGGACGGCACCTGGCCGATCTCGAAGCAGAGGAAGATTGCAGAGGACGCGGGCCCCGGTCCCCCGATAGGATGGACATACATCACCATGCTCAGGAACCTCTACGAGCTCGGCGAGTGCTGCTCGACGAAGGATGACGGAAGGATTCGTGCGTCAATCGAGAGGATCCTCGGCTGGCAGACGAAGGAAGGGTACATCCCGGGACCTTGGTCCCCCGCCCTCCCGCTCCCCCAATACAACGGTTTCGCACTCCGCAACATCGTCAGACTCGGGCTCTTGGACGACCGCAGGGTCGACAGGTTGGTCAAATGGTTAGTGAAGGTTCAGAGGCCGGACGGCGGCTGGAACATACCCTTCCTGGAAGACGTCAAATACCTGCCTAAGTACAGGTACATGAGCACGGACGATTTTACCGAACTCATAGAGCGGGGCGAGGTGTCGGGATACGATCCAGCTGACCACTTCGACACACCGAGTTGCATCTGGACGACGCTCATGGTGGTGCGGGGCTTCATCCAGACAACCTCCTTGGAGAAGATGAAGGCGACGCGGAGAGGCGCGGAGTTCTTCCTGGACAGATTCTTCCAGCGGAACTACCATTCTTCGTTCTACAAGTCGGAGAAGAACTGGACCATGCTCAAATACCCCACATACTTCGGCAGCGGGCTCTGCGCCCTGGACATACTCACGTTCATGGGTTACGGCCCCGAGGACCCGCGCATGGACAAGCCGATCAAGTGGCTCCTGAACGCGCGTTCGAGGGATGGTTTCTGGCATCGGTCCGACAGACCACACCCCGTGACGGATCAGTGGATATCCGTGATCGCGCTGAGCATACTCGACCGATATGCAAGGGCGATGTGAGGGGCGGCAGGATATCCGCCCAGAAGATGTGTCGATCATACCAGAAGGGCTGTTCCGACGACCCTCAGCTTGCCGCCTTCGAGGTACGATATGGTAGCCTTCGACCCGGGCTTGAACACGAGCTCCTTCTGCAGTTGGAGCTTCAGAACGGGGTTCCTCCAGTCCGCCCCATCGTCGACCTCCTCCACCCTCGCGGGGACGAACTGCATCCAATGGCCGACATGGAGGACCGTCCCTTTCTTGATGGGGTTGAGCCAGTACTTGACGATCCGGATGCGGCAGTCCAAGGCCGCCCTCGAGACCACCTTGTCGTCGGTCGTGAGGACCAACCCCCGGTCCAGCTCCTCCGCGGTTATGCCTTTGATCGCCAGGCCGACCCTTTCCCCCCTCACGGCCCAGTCGTAGTCGTCGTCGTGCTTCTGGATGGACCGTATCTCCGCCACCTTGTCCCCCGGGAGCACCCTGACCTTGTCGTGCTTCCGGATGTGTCCGTCCGCGACCCGGCCAAGGACCACCGCGCCCACCCCCTTCACGTCGAAGTGGTGGTCTATCGGCACCGACCCGCACGAGGCTGCATCGGGCTCCCGCGCGCCGATGGCTTCGGCCTCCTTCAGCATCGATTCCCTGAGCCGGACGGGGTCGTCCTCCACGAACGAGTAGCTCTCGAGGACGGTCCCCTTGATGAACGGGGCGACCTGCTCCGGGGTGATGTAGTTCTTGAGAAGTATCCAGCCCCTGGGCACCCCGACGCAATCCAGCATCACGATGGTCTCCCCGAGGACGGGGCCGATCTGGTCGACGACCACGAAGGCGGCGTCGGCCATGGCGGCCGCGTGGAACAGTGTGGACAGCCTCTCGGGGTACTTCGTTGGCTCCACGAACGTCACCGTGTGCTGCCCCTTCTTGACGTCGAAGAATGTCATGTCCGAGGTCGTGGACTTCTTCCCCAGCAGTCTCGCGTAGTCGGGCGCGCCCACGACGGCCACGTTCAGATTGCCCATCGGGCGGGTGGAGCAACTGCTCGGTGAAATAGCTTTCGGGGCAACTGGATGGTCCGCGCAAGGCCTACTTCTCACTATCCGAATAAGTTCTAATAATCTGTTCATTGTGCCCCACTCAGGTCAAACCGTTTCGCGCTTAGGGGGTGACAGGGTGGCAGTAGCTAGGCTCAGGTTTCTGAGCAAGGACGACGAGGAGCTGGTGCACGAGCAGAGCCTGAAATGCCTGAACGAGATCGGTGTGCTCATCCGTAGCCATTCCGTGCTCGGCATGCTCGAGGAAGGCGGCGCAGCGGTCGACCGCAAATCGGGCATCGCGATGATTCCGGAGAGCATGGTGAAGGAGGCTATGTCCAGGGCGCCCAGGAGCATCAGACTGTGCGCGAGGGACCCTAAGCACGATATGCCCATCCCGGTCACCTCTCATCCGTACCTGGGCACGACTGGCCTGGGGATCTACATCCGGGACATGGACACCGGGGAGAAACGGCCTTCGACGAGGAAGGACATATCGGATATGCTCAGGCTCGCGGACGCGCTCGATCCGTGCGGCTATGTCTGGACCACGCTCACCGCGAGGGAAGTCCCGCAGGAGGCCCACGGGCTCCACGAGCTCTGGACCGCGTTCCAGAGCTGCACCAAGCACGTGCAGAGCGTCGAGGTGGCAAGCGCGGACGACGCCAAGAGGCAGATCGAGCTCGCGTCGTACATCGCAGGGGGACGGGATGAGCTCAGGAAGCGGCCGCTGTTCAACGTGATATGCTGTTCGATCGCCCCGCTCTCATACGAGGAGAGCGCGATTGAGGGCATGGTAGAGTTCGCGAAGGCGGGTGTGCCGGTCGCGCCCATGACCATGTCCCTCTCGGGTGGGTCCGCCCCAGTCACCATGGCTGGCACTGTAGTGAACGCCAACTCCGAGAACCTCGCGAGCCTGGTCGTCACGCAGTTCGCTGCCCCGGGCGCCCCGCACATCTACTGCTCGTCCTCCGCGCCCATCGACATGCGGACGGGCTCGATCAACTACATGACCCCTGAGCCTCCGCTGATCAGCGCGGCGCTGGGCCAGATGGCCCTCAGGTACGCGCTGCCGAGCATGGTCGGGGACTGGGGCGTCAACGACACGGACAGGGCGGGCAACCCGCATGCGTTCAGCCAGGTCATGAGCGTGGCCCTCACGACCCTGTCCGGGACCGATATCGCCGGGGGCATGGGCGGGCTCGACGCAGTGAAGGGGGCGTCCCTGGACCAGCTCGTGATCGACGCGTACCTCTGGGAGGACGTCCGCGTGTTCATGAAGGAGTATGAGTTCTCCGAGAAGACCGCCGCACTCGATGTGATCAAGTCCGTCGGGCACGGGAACATCTTCCTGACGCACCCGCACACGATGAAGAACTTCAGGTCGGCGCTCACGTTCTGGGACCCGAAGAAGCTGGCCATGGAGGCGACCCTCTCGGACAGGATGGTTCCGGAGGCCAAGGCGATCGCGAAGAGGCTTCTGGAGGAACACGTCGTGCCTCAGTTGGACAAGGATGTCCTGAAGAAGGGCGACGGGCTCATCAAGGATTACGAGAAGACGCTGTAGCGTCGGGTCTCCGCGGCCTCATCGGCGGCGCTCCCTTCTCGAGCGCCTGCCGAGGATCTTCCTCTTCTTCTTCCACGGGATAGAGCATACGTCCGCACTTGACGCAGACCCTCTGGGTCGCGGGATTGACCGCGTCGCATTCTGGGCACCTCGTGACGCCTGACATTATCCTCCGCATCGCCCTGATCTTGTCTACGTTCGACCTGGTCAGGGTGGCTAGGAACGCGTCGTGCTAGACAGGCCTGTAGTCGTCGTCCTTGTGCAGCGCACCACCCGCAGAAGATAATCCGTCGGCAGGATAATAAAAAGAAGTGGATGCGCCCCGGGAAACCCGGGGCAGTAAATGGTTGGGGTTTCGATCTATTCGGCCCTGTCCTTGTTGACTGCCTTGATGCAATCCTCGAGGATGTTCATGCCCGTGTTCAGCAGGTCCTCGGGGATGTTCAGCGGCGGGATGTACCTGATGTTCGACTTCCCGCAGGGCAGCAGGACCAGGCCCTTCTTGAAGGCCATGTCCGAGATCTTGTCCCTGCTCTTCGCCGCGTGCTTCTTGGACTTCCTGTCCTGCACGAACTCGTGGGCGAGCATCATGCCGAGACCCCTCGTGTCGCCGACGATCTCGTACTTCTGCTGCATCTCCTGCAGGCGCTTCTTCATGCCGGCCCCGACCTTGGTCGCGCGGTCCAGGAGCTTCTCGCCCTCGATCACGTTCATGGTTGCTAGGGCTGCCGCGTGCGAGAGCGACGCGCCTCCGAAGGTGTTGGAGTGCCTCCCGTACCTGTCGAAGTTGAGCTTCGCGTCCACGATGGTCGCGGAGATCGGCAGGCCGCCTCCGAGCGACTTCGCGCTGCATATGATGTCGGGCACGATGTCGAAGTGCTCGCATGCCCACATCTTGCCGGTCCTGCCCATGCCGGACTGGACCTCGTCGTCGATGAACAGGCACTTGTACTTCCTCGTGAGGTCGAAGACCATCTTCACGAACTCCTTCGGGGGCACGACATAGCCGCCCTCGCCCTGGATTACCTCCATGCTGATGGCTGCGAGGTCGTTCGGCGGGATCAAGGTCTCGAAGTAGATGTCCTCGATGACCTTGGCGCAGTACATGCCGCAGCTCGGGTACTCGAGGTTATAGATGCACCTGTAGCAGTACGCGTAGGGCACATGGAACGCGCCTGGCATCAGAGTGGCAGTGTAGCCCTCCCTCTGGACCCACTTGCTCGCGGTCATGGACATGGCCCCGGTCGTCCTGCCGTGGAACGCTCCCAGGAAGTCCATCAAGACCTGCTTGCCGGTGCCCCTCTTTGCGATCTTGATCGCCGACTCGTACGACTCCGCGCCCGTGTTGGCGAAGAACACCATCTTCTTGTTCTTCCCGGGGACGGACTTCGCGAGCCTCTCCGCGAGCTCGTTCTGGAGCTTGCAGTAGAAGTCAGTGCCAGCGACGTGCGTGTACTTGTCGACCTGGTCCTTGACCGCTGCGACCACCTTGGGGTGCCTCGCACCCACGTTCAGCACACCGACGCCCGCGTAGAAGTCGATGTACGAGTTACCGTCGATGTCCTCGATGACCGATCCTTCGGCCTTCTTGAAGACCAACGGCGAAGTCTTCGTCGCCTTCACGATGTATTCGTCGTCCTTGGCGACAGCCTTCTTTGCCTCCGGGCCCGGAGGCTCCACCCTTATGTTGGGAACCTTTGTCATGCTGATTCGCTCCTCTTGATTAACCCGTAGGCGCATGCCTGATAAATCGATTATGGTTTCACATAGATTTCCCACACGAAAATGAGTCGGATTCGAACATCCTGGTACGATATCCGTATGGTTTCGACGGCTGTGGTCGTTCGGGAACGTCCATGTGCTCGTGCGCTCATGCGGCCGATGTTCCGGGCGCGGTCGTGGGGCTGTCACGGACCCGGATGAACGGCCCGCCCGTCGTGTCCGGACGGGCCGAAGCTGCAACCCCTATCCGCCCGCGACCCCAAACGTATATAAACAGGTCACATTTTAGGGGATACCTCCCTGAAGAGGATGCTAGCTTGAAGTTCACGAGGTTCGAGAGAGCGCGGATCATAGGCGCCAGGGCGCTCCAGATAAGCATGGGCGCGCCGATCCTGGTGGATATTCAGGACCAGCTCGTAGACCCCATAGGCATCGCGATAATTGAGTTCGATAAAGGGGTCATACCGATGACCGTCAAGAGGGAAACCTGAGGAATCACGATGGATGAGGTAGCTGAAACGGATGTGCAGACTGAACCGGCCGCGCGCTTGTTGATACCAGAGGATGTCTACCTCACCTCCGGAGTCCACATCGGCACTCAGCAGAAGAGCGCCGACATGAAGGAGTTCATTTTCAAGATTCGTACGGACGGCCTGTACGTGCTCGACATCAAGAAGACGGACGAGCGCCTGAGGGTCGCCGCGAAGTTCCTCTCCAGGTTCGAGCCGTCCAAGATACTGGTCGTGTCCGCGAGGCAGTACGGCCAGAAGCCCGCGAAGGTGTTCGGGAAGACACTGGGCACGATGGTCGTCGCGGGCAGGTTCATCCCCGGCTCGCTCACCAACCCGATCCTGCCGAAGTTCGTGGAGCCTGATGTCCTTCTCGTGACGGACCCGGCGGCGGACGAGCAGGCGCTCAGGGAGGCCCTGAACGTCGGCATTCCGATCGTGGGCATATGCGACGCCAACAACGAGACGAGGTACGTAGACCTCGTGATACCCTCCAACAACAAGGGCAGGCGCGCGCTCGCGACCATGTACTGGCTCCTGACGAGGGAGATTCTGAAGTCCAGGGGAACCATCCAGGCGGACGAGGACTTCAAGCAGACGGTCGATGACTTCGAAGCGACACTTTGAAGTCGGTCTCGGACCGTTCCGTCAGTTCATTCTATTCTGTCCCTCCAGAGCAGGGCCCATCGATGCGGCGATCGTGCCGACTGTGATCGGGATGGAAAAACGGGAGGAAGAAGGAAACGTCCGGTCTCCTTCTCCCTGCTCTCAAGGATTTTCTCTACACGTTGTACGCATCGAGGAACGTCGCCCAGCCAGTATCGGCTGCGAACGCCGTCTGCCTGTAGGCGACCTCGTCGTAGTACCAGTCGTTGTAGGTCGCCCAGTAGAACGAGATCCCCTTGCAGTCCAACATCTTCGGTCCTCCCCAGAACTTGACGATGTACGACTGCACTGCCGACTGCATGTTCGCCGTGGCCGTTCTGAGTTGTGTGTCCGTCACTCCCTTGGTACCCAGCAGATGGTATCCTAGATCGTAGAGGTCGAGGAAACTGGGATACGCGGTCATGTAGTGCGTCGCCTTCACCGCTGCAGCGTAGTATGTCTTGTAGGTCGGCAGCAGGTACGACATCCTCGCCGACCAGGTCGTGAACGTGCCGATCGTTGCCTTCAGCTGCGGCAGGTCGACGGACGCAATCGCCATCTTGCCACCGTTGGTGTTGGTGTAAGCAGCTCCGTATGCGTCCACCATCACGATGGACAGGTCCCTGGGAAGCATCGACGGGTTGTTCACGAGCGGGGTCAGAACCGCGGTCAGCGGGAGGCCATCTCCAGCCATGTACTCCTCGGAGGCCACCATGTACTGAACGAGGTTCGTCAGTGACACCTGGTACGCCACCTCGACCATCGCCATGTTGCACGCGTCGAGCTCGAGGACGTTGATCATGTTGCCCGCGTTCGCGATTGCACCCTGCAGTTCCGGCATGTCCATGGAGCTCGCGGATGTATCGTCCGAGCAGATGTAGTGCCATCCGTAGCCGTGGTCCCACAGCATGAGCGCGAAGTAGGTCGACGGCCAGAGGGTTGTTGCGCGGTCGATCCACCAAGTGAGAGTAGCCGGATCCCCGGTGTCCATCTCGCCATAGGTCTCCACCGTCGTCACAGTCGTTCCAGAGACTTTGACTATTTCAGTTGTGGAAGTCGTCTTCAGGTCTTTGAAGGCGACCAAGTTCACCTGGTCGCTGGGCGGTACGGCCTTCAAGAACGGGAGAGTCGTCGAATCCCAGTAGTTCTCGAGGGAGTTGTCCGCCGCAACATAGATCGCGAAGGTCCACGACGCTGTCGTTTCCGCTTCACCTGTCGGCGCCACCAGCAACATGCCGGGGACCAGCAGGACGGTCACCATTGCCATGCTCAAAACATAGTTCCTTCTGTTTCTCATGCCCACACTGCCCCGTAAGAACCCACGGTTGTGAGTCCCCACCGAACGCCCGAATGGTCTTGTCAGTACTTGTCACTTGTCACAGCGTGACGTGCAACCTCCGGTCGCCCGGGAACTCTCTCTGCCTTGCTTCGAGAAGAGAAGCATATAACTACAAAGCCCGAACTAACGTCCTCCGGGTGAGGTGGCAGGATGAGGCAACCCGCAGTGGCCGGGCAGTTCTATTCGGAAGACGAGGCTACTCTGAGGCAGGAGATCGAGGGCTGCTTCAAGGGGCCGCTGGGCCCGGGGGCCGTGCCCTCCGTGAAGTGCGGGCCCAGGAATGTACTGGGCGGGGTCTCGCCCCATGCGGGGTATATGTTCTCGGGGATGGTCGCAGCGCATCTGTACGCCAAGATCGCGCGGGACGGCATGCCCGAGACATTCGTCATCCTCGGGCCGAACCATACGGGCAGGGGCTCGGGTATGGCCGTCACGACCGACGACTTCCAGACGCCCCTCGGAGTCGCGAAGGTCGACCGTGAGCTAGCCAAGACCGTGAAAAAGGACCTCGTTGACGAGGACGCATCCGCGCACTACTTCGAGCACTCGATCGAGGTCCAGCTGCCGTTCATCCAGTACCTCTCGAAGGACTTCAAGTTCGTGCCCATATGCATGGGCTTCCAGGATTTCGACGCGTCCGTCTCCGTGGGCGAGGTCATCAGGGACGCGATCAAGGGCAGGGACGTCGTCGTGATCGCGTCGACGGACATGTCCCACTATGTCACCCCAGGGACCGCGAAGATCAAGGATTCGAAGGCCCTGGAAGCGATAACCGCGATGAGCCCCAAGCGCCTGTACGAGACCGTCAGGGACGAGAACATATCCATGTGCGGCTACGGGCCGGTCATGGCCACGATGACCGCGTGCGCCGGAGGCAAGGCCACCCTGCTCAAGTACGCGACCTCGGGGGACGTGAAACCGATGCGCGATGTCGTGGGGTACGCATCGGTCGTCATCGAAAAGGGTGATTAAGGGGGTCCGCGCTCGGAGTGACGATGCGCCTCCCGAGGATCACGCTCCTGCCTCTGTTCGCATTCTTCCTTGCGACTCTCATCTGGCTGCTGCTCGTGCTGACCGCCCCGCTCATGGTCCCCGAAGGGACCCTCACCGACCTCTCGGGGAGGGTCGGGTATATCGACAACGAGGACCAGTTCGAGGACATGGGCGCGCTCCCCCACGCGATGTACAGGATCGGCGACGTCGAGTGCCATCAGCTCGCCAACAGGAGCTATTTCATCAACGGCAACCAGATGCCGTTCTGCGCCCGCGACCTCGGCATATTCGTCGGCCTCGCTGCAGGGTTCTGCCTCGTGTCGTTCTATCCGTTCAGGCCGAACCCCTTCTACCTGCTCCTGGGCCTGGTCCCGATGGGGATCGACGGGGGCCTGCAGCTGGTGACCGAGTACGAGTCGACCAACCCGCTGCGGCTCGCGACCGGTTTCATCGCGGGCGTCGCCGCATCCCTCCTCCTGGCCGTGTACATCTTCGTGCTGGCGGATGATCTTAAGAAAGCGCGGGACACAGATGAGACGAAGCCCGAATGACCCCTTCCAGTGGAAGCAGAGGTATAATCATCGGAAGGATTTTATAATATCCAGAACGTTCCACTGGTCGGAAGCTCGGGGAATCGACCCCCTGCTTCTGGAAGTGGAAGGTGAAGGATGTCATCAACACCAGGTGGAACGACTAGGAACTGCGTTTCCTGCGGACGGTCCATGTCTTGGGACGCCAACGTATGTCCGTACTGCGGACACGACTACAGGGTGCAGGTCGCTGCTGTCCCGCGCGCGGAGATGAGCAGCGGGATGAAGATCTTCCTGTACATACTATCGTTCGTGATCCCGCTGGCCGGGTTCATCATAGGAGCGATATACTACACTAAGCCGGAGCCGGAGTACAAACACGTAGGGAAGATGTGCATCATCATTGGCCTGCTCGCAATCCTGCTAGTGGTTGTCTGCTGGGTTGTGCTGGCCGCGGCGATGTTCTCGCTCGCGTGACCGCGCATCAAACCTTTTCCCCAAACCTACTTTCCCGTTTCTTCTGCCCGTGTTGCGAACTGTTAACTCCACGCTGGCCCATGCCAGTCCTGGATGGATGCGCTGGACAGCCTCCTGATGGTCCTGGGTTCGTCGGTCTGCCACCAGATTGCCGAGAGATCGTACTCCTTCGGCGACACGCAGATGCCCCTGTGCGCGAGGTGCATCGGCGTCCAACTGGGTTTCCTCCTGTCCATAGCGTTCCTCTGGACCGGTGGCCGACGCTACGCCTCCTCACTCCCCACAAGGAACGCCCTGATCATGCTGGGAGCAATCATGTCGTTGGTGTTCGTCGATACGGCCCTGTCGTATTCTGGCGTGCTCCCATCCGACAACCTGCGCAGGACCTTGAGCGGGCTGGCGCTCGGAGTCCCCCTCCCCTTCGTGCTCGTTCCCCTGCTCAACATGGCCGTGTTCCCCGGCCGGAACCCCCGTTCACCGATTGCAGGGCGCAAGGATTGGCTTTGGCTCGTCCTCCTCTATGTCTTCGGGGCCGTGGCAATCCTTTCCGCGCCGAGCACATACGCGGTGTTCTTGGCAGTGTCGTTCGCGGGGGTGGTCGGGATGTTTGTGCTTTTCTCGACCTTCTTCCTCGTGCTGCTCTCCCTGTCCTTCGAGGGCTGGGCGTTCGGCCCGGGCGCCAGGGCGACTGCGTCCGTCGTTCTGGCGTTCTCCGTCCTGATGATTCTGGCGGTGGTCCACGGGACATACTTCCCCGACGCGTGAGCGCGCACGCGCTTTTATAAGCGCCAACCCATAGAAACCATTTTGTAACCGCGGACGCCATTATGGACCTAGGAACCGTCACAGGGTTCCTGGGATGGAATGCAGAGATGGCATCAGCACCTCCAGCAGCGCAGACTAGGAATTGCGTCCAATGCGGTCGTTCGATCGCCTTCGACGCGAATGTGTGTCAATACTGTGGCCACGACTACAGGACGCAGGCAGCCGCACCGGCCGGCCCGAAGGAGAAGAGCATGTTGTCCGTGATCGGAGGGGCGATCATCGTCATCGCCGGTCTGATAGGCCTGGCGGTGGGGGCTATGCTCCTGACATTCGACCTCAGCGAGCTCGAAGCATACGTTGGAATCGATGTCGGCCTGATCGAGGACTTCATCAGGACCTGCGGCATAATCATGATCGTCCTCAGCCTGATTCCAGTGTTGGGCGGTTTGATGGGCGTGCTGCGCAAGCACTGGGGCTTGGCGGTGCTCGGAGGAGTCGTCGGTCTGCTGCTCGTTGCGACGCCCTACTTCCTCGGAAGCATCCTCTCCCTGATCGGTCTCGTGCTCGTGATCGTCAGCAAGAAGGACTTCGATTAGACGGGTGCGCGGGAAACAGGACCGGGCCAGGAGGCTCGCAAACCCCTTATCTCTCTGGTTTTCTCAGATCCTCTTCATCATGCCGAGTTCGGGCTCGTACACGTCCCCCTTGTCCAGCAGGCTCGCGACGATCTCTTCGAGCCTCACCTTGTCCATCTTCTTGCCCTTCGCGGCCTCCACGAGCTTGTCCCACGGGGCGCCCTTGCCCCCGGAGTCCAGGGAGTCGATCATCTTGAGCACGGTGTCCTCCTCGTCCGCGGCCACGCCGACCTCGTGCATCTGCTCCTCGCCCTTCTCGGGCGCGGGCTCCTCCTTCGCAGCCTTCGGCCTCGGCGCGGGCTGGTGCTTCCTCATCGGAGGCCGCTCCCCGCCCGCTTCGGGTATCATCGACCTGAGCGCGTCCCGGACGCTGGCCCTGAACCTCTCGACATCGATGTCCTTGTAGTACTCGACCGCGCGCACGACCCCGTCCGCGAGGTTCTCCGGATAGCCTAGCTTGACGAGCTCAGCGACCGTCGGCTGGGCCATCTTCAGCGCTTCCTCGACGGCAGCGATCCTCAGGAGCGTGCTCCTGGCGGTCTCCAGTATCCAGAAGTCCCTGCTCTCGGCATCGACCTCCCTCACGCGCTCGGGCCTGATGCTGAGGTACTTCACGCCCTCCTCGGGCGTGTACGCGCGGCTCTTGCCCACCACCGCGATGAACGCGGGCGGCTCCATCTTCGAGAGCGCCATGGCCGCGGATGGCTGGTACTCCCCCGCTGACACGTAGAACGTTCCGGTGGGGTCGGAGACCCTTGCGCGGTACCTGGCCTTGCCCTCCTCGCCCACATCCTCGATGTCCGTCACGACGCCCACGACCATCATCCGGTTGACCTTGGCCCCGAGCGGGGTGACGATGTACGACACGGGCTTCTCGCCCTCGCCCGTGTGCTCGAGAACGGACGAGTTGTACTCCTCGGCGAAGACCCTCCACGCGACCTCCCGGAGGTTCATTCGCCCCCCTCCAGCTCGACCAGGAGCTTGTCGACCTCGGGTCCTACGTCCGGGACCTTGAGGCCGGCCTCCTTGACGATCATCGAGAGGCCGTACGCGTCAGAGGTCACGTTGCCCGTGACCGTGGCGATCTTGAACGTCAGCTGCTCCTCCATCATGTCCTTGATGACATCGAAGTTCATGGCCTGCTTGGCCTTCTCCATGCACTCGTCCAGGGTCGTGCCCGTGAGCTTCTCGGTGAGCTCCCTGCCCATGACCGCGCTCACCGCCCCGCTCCCGTCGTCCAGGACGGCCTTGACCCTCAGGTCGGGGTATCCCTCGACCCGCCCGTGGACCTTGCAAGTGCCCTTCTGGAGCGCCCGCTTGCACTCGGGGCAGCGCATGATGAGCCCGGACCCATCCCTGACCTCGATGATGACCCCGATGACGGTCGCGTCCGAGGCCCCGCCCTTGCCCGCGATCTCCGAGATCATGCTCACGCTGGTCTTCGCGAGCTCCTCGGCCGATGGGAACTTCTCCTTGACCTTGGTGACCTCCGCGCGCTCGTCGAAGTTGAGCTGCGGGATGCCCCTCCAGGCCCTCACGGTGGCCCTGGATATCTTCACGACCTCGCCCTGCTTGAGCTTGAAGTCGTGCCACGAGGTGAACTGCACCTTGCCGGTCTCGTCCGCCACGGTCCCCGAGAAGACGGTCTTCTTCTCGCCCTTGACCGTGACCTCCCTCGAGTCGATCGAGAGCAGCCGGCCCTTGACCTCGACGTAGCCCATGTTCTCCCGCAGCTGGTCAACGGAGGCGATCCTCGGGGGCCCCTGAGCCACCTGTATCTCCCCGATGGTGCTCGGGTCCTCCTTCTTGATCGAGACCCTGTTCCCGAAGTTGATCTGCACCTTGCCCTGGTACTCCTTCGTGTAAGCGCCCTTGACGGAGATGACCTCGCCCTTGGACAGCTCGAGTCCCTCGACCTCCCAAGCGGTGTACGGGAGCGTCGTCGTGTCGTCCCCCACGAGCCCGTAGATGATGTTCTTCTTCTCGCCCTTCGCGGTGATCTCCTTCGGGTTCGCCGAGAGCACCTTGGCCACGAAATCGACGTTGGGCTCGTTCGGCCTGAGCTCCGCGAGCTTCCTCTGGAACCCGGGCGAGAAGCCGGCCGTGTCCCCGCCGTACTTCTTCACGATGGTCCTCTTGGCCATCGGTATGCTGAGCCTGTACACGTCGACGTACTTCTGAAGCTCCTCTGCGATCTCCTCTTCCGACAACTTATCCCCGAGCGCCCTGGCGATTTCTTCAACGTGGGGCGCTAGTTTCTGTATTTCCGTAGTAAACCCCCCATCTTGCGGAACAGCCGTTTTTCTGTGCTGCTCAGACGTGAACCGAGGCACGACATATAAATGAATGCACTACAGGCAGCCGAAAGTGGCCGGTCCGGACCCACATCGCATCCTCTTCCACTTCCGCTGCGCGATGGCCGTGGGCTGCTCATTTCACAGGAACAGGCTTCCCGGCTTCCATGTCCTGGAAGATGCTCGTCAGGTCCACCCGTTCGTCCACGACATCGAAGAGCTGAGGTGCGACGGACGTGTCGCGCTTCTTGGCGTAGAAGAGCCTGACGATGGCACCAGCGTTTCTGGCAGCTTCCACAGCGGCAACATAATCGCCGTCTCCTGCGATCAATCCGACGTGAGGTGCCTCCTTCGACCATGCTATGCGGGTCATCTCGACAGCCAGCAGTACATCGACCATCTTCTGCTCGATGGTGACTACCTCAGTCGGTGCCTCCTGATAACCTGCATTCTTGAGGTATCCAGAAACCAACCTCTGCTTGCAGTACCCTTTACGAACGGTGAACCGTTCCAGTCGGTCTATTCTCCTCAGCACATCCTCTTTCTCGCGGAATTTCTGCTGTTGGAGCGTCGAGGGGCTGTTCCTGTCCTTGTATGGGAGGGCATCGAAGTAGTACGTTCGGAATCGCCAGTGGTATTTCGGGACTAACCTGTCAGCGAACGATTGAAGATCCCACCTCTCATCAGAGACGAATCCTTGGCGTGCCCTCTCCAACCATCCCCCGTCAATCAGGCTGACGGATCTCGGTCTGTCCAAGGAACCACCTCAGCTCCTGGTGCGGCTCAGGTTGATCGAGCGTTCGGAGGTCGTCGTGCCTCGGCGGCCTTCGCGGCCCCGAGGCGTGTAATAAAACTGGTGTGGGCTCCGCGAATCCGGAGCCGTGTAATTGGCAACTGCATGATGATGCCTGCTATAAGAGAATTTCGCACCGTTTCCATCGTCGGGGCCAACGCACTGGCCGGCGACACCCGGCGACAGAAACCCGCAGGTGTCTAACAATACCACATTGACTCGCGAAGCGGCCTCAGACCCGGTTACATCGAATAAGGCTTGCTGCATGGATGCGCACCGAACTCATGTGAGGCAAGGTTCTCCACAAATAGACACCGCATGCATGTAGCCGATAGTATTTGGGCCCGGGACAGCTACCAAGCGCTTCACGGCTCCGCCAGCGAGAGTCATCAATGGGTCGTGCTATCTCGAATCTTCCGACGATATGCCAGATGGCAAGAATTGTCTTAGCTTGTCGGCCTTCCACCGGATCAAGGATATCCTCTCCTTTCCGATGATGTCCTCGACCCCCTCGTACTGCTCCTTGAGGACCGTCATGGCCTGTTCGTGTATGTCGTCTGGCACGTCCCACTGGTTCGAGAACGCCTTGTCCTGGTACTCATCGATGAGCTCCTGGGCGTCGACCAGGTGCTCGTGGACGGTGATGGTATCCGAGAAGTCGGGCGCGAGTATCTCCGTGAGCTCCCTCTCCCTCAGCCCGGGATGCCTCAGCTCGAACCCCGCCTCCTTGCACGCCTTGTCGTAGAGGTTCCTCAGGTCCTCGGCCGCGGACTCCTCCTTCGCGAAGGCCACGGACACGAGGCCGTCCGTGGTCACCCGGCCGATCTCCCCAAGGGCGCACCGCCAGGCCGATATCAGATGCATCACGTGGACGCTGAGGGTGACCCTGAACGATTCGTCCTTGAAGGGCAGGAAGCACACGTCGCCCTTGATGAGGTCCTGCGTGCCCTTCCCGACAGCCTTCGCGAGCATCCTCGGGGACACGTCGATCCCGACCACCTCGTAACCTCTGAGCTGGAGCGGCTGCGCGAACCTGCCGGTCCCGACACCTGCGTCCAGTATCCTCCCTTCCCTCTGCAGGACCTTCTCCAGGGCGTTCAGGATGGTATCCATGATGTCCTCTGGGTACTTCCTCGTGGCATCGTAGATGTCCGCGACGCGGTCGAAGGTCTTCGCCAAGCTCTCCTCGCTCCGGGTTCCGTCGTCACTATGGCCCCCGCGGATTAAATCGGTTGTCCCATTCTCCGCCGAAGGACCCGTCGATCTCCGTTCGAGGCGCGAAATCGTTTCTCAGAGCGGTTTTCGAAGTTCATTCAATTGGGATGCCGTGCCATGCTATTGTATGACAATATGCCAGCGACGGATTGGCAACATTTGAACTGCATGGTTTTTCGGACTCCAGAGAAACGGACACGTAGAATAAATAGGAAACAACGCAATATCGCCTCAGGAGCTTAGTGGGGGGTTTTCAATGACAACTGAGTTCGAGCTATCCGTCTCCGGACCGAGCAACAACCTTCTGAACGCGATATCAGTGCTAGCGAGCCATGCGATCAACCTCGATTCTATCGCGACGGCGAAGACGGGGGACAAGTACGTGATCAAGTTCATCACCGCCAACGAAGAGGAGTGCCGGAGGACGTTCATCAAGGCCGACCTCCCGTTCAAGGAGAGGAAGGTCCTCGCGGTCGAGATGTACAACCGCCCTGGCCAGTGGCTCAAGGCCGCGAAGCTGCTCGTGGACGCGGGCGTGGAGCTGCAGACATCGTACCTCATCAAGCAGAAGGACGACAAGATGTGCTTCGTGTTCGCGGTGGACGACTACGACAAGGCGAAGAAGGTCACCGGCCAGGTGGCCGAGTGCTCGTTCGACTAGTGTTATTAGGCGATACGGCTCTCCGGTCACAGGGTGTCCTCGATGTGCGAGTCCGCAGTCTATCTGGTCAAAGGGTCCGAGAGAACGCTCGTGATGCCGGAGGTCGCCAGGCTCTTGGTGCATGATCACGGGGTCACATGCATCGACACGCTCGGGGACAGGAAGGAGGTCCCGGGCGCGAGGATCTCCGAGGCGAACCTCGTCAAGCACGAGATCATCCTGACGCTCGGGAAAGGCTGATCCCTTGGGCGCGAAGGTGGCGGTCGCGGGCAAGGGGGGCGTCGGCAAGACCACGATCGTGGGCTCCCTGGCCAGGATTTGGGCCAGAGAGGGCCTGAAGGTCATCGCGGTCGACGCGGACCCAGCGGCGCACCTGCATTCCGTATTGGATATTCCGCGGGACCGGATGCCGCGCCCGATCTCCTCCGAACTCGACCTGATCGAGGAGAGGACGGGCGCCCGTCCAGGCACGGCATCGGGGCCGTTCTTCAAGCTCAACCCGCGCGTGGACGACATACCGGACAGGTACTCGGTCGTAGGCGCGGACGGCGTGAGGCTGCTCGTGCTGGGCACCATCAAGGCCGCGGGAAGCGGCTGCTTCTGTCCGGAGAACGCCCTCCTCAGAAGCCTTCTGGAGCATCTGGTCCTCGAGAAGGACGAGTACGTGCTGGTCGACATGGAGGCCGGGCTCGAGCAGTTCGGCAGGTCGACATGCAGGGGCGTGGACCTGCTGCTCATAGTGGTCGAGCCGGGGTCGAAATCCATCGAGACGGCCGAGCGCATATCCGAGCTGGCCACTGAGATGGGCGTCAGGAGGATGTGCGTGGTCGCGAACCGGGTCAGGGACGCGGCCGAGAAGGCCGCGGTCGACCGGCTCCTGAAGGAGCGCGGGCTCGAGCTCGTGGACCATATCTCTTACTCGGAAGCGACGGCTGAGGCGGAGCTCGCCGGGAGGAGCCCGTTCGCGGGGAGCGGCTCCGAGGAGTGGGCCTCCCAATTTCAACGGCTTTCGAACACCGTGAGAAGGATCGTGGGCGAAAACGTGACCTGAGCGCTTCGGTATGCCCATCCCGCGTGCACGGTCATGGACGTCCTTCGGCATCGGCCGTAAATGACAATGTTTTAGTACGGACATTTGCATTCGGCAGACGCCGACTCTCGACGCCCGCTCTAGAAGTCGGCCAGATGCATAGGAGGGAGGTGGGGCGAAGGAGGATAGGCTGGATGTCTGCGGAAGCCATTCCCGATGCCATGCTAACGCAAGGCACGGGTGAGATGCAGATGATGGCCAGACATCCGCTCCGTCGCTTCAGATACGTTCGAACGATTTGCAGGCACGCCCCTGGGGCCGCTCCCTCCCTAGGTCCAAGGGGAACATGGTCGCCGGGCCGGATAGAACACGAGGGGAGTCAGCTAATTGGGATCTGAATCGACTGAAGGAACGGTCAAGCAGTCCGAGCGAGCTGAGGGTAAGAAGAAGTGGGCCTGCGACTGCTGGGATGCCAGCTGCTCGTCCATGTTCAACGAGCTGCACGAGTCCGGCGTGTGCACGGTCTTCGACAGGGTGGCCGAGCAGGGCGCCCAGTGCAGGTTCGGGCAGCTGGGCCTTTGCTGCAGGATCTGCCTCCAGGGGCCGTGCAGGATCAACCCGATGGGCAAGGAACCCACGACGGGAATCTGCGGCGCCAGGGATTATACGATCGTCTCGAGGAACATCGACCGCATGATCGCGGGCGGCACCGCTTCGCACTCGTGCCACGGCAAGGAGATAGCGCATGTCCTGCACGCGGTATCCAAGGGCGAGACGAAGGACTACGGGGTCAAGGACGTATCGAAGCTGAACATCGTGGCCAAGAGGCTACGGATCCCCTCGGAGGGCAAGACGCCTCTGGCCCTTGCCGAGCTCGTCTCCGCGAAGGGGCTCGACGACTACTCGAGGTGGACGTCGGAACCGCTCGCGTTCCTGGAAGCCACCGTCACCAAGGGCAGGATGCACCTGTGGGACACCCACAACGTCCTGCCGTCCAACATCGAGACCGCGATATCTGACGTCATGCACAGGACGACGATGGGCGTGGACGCGGACCCGGTCCCGATCCTGTTCGGCGGGATCAAGTGCGCCCTGTCGGACTACACGGGGGCGCAGATCTCGACCGACCTGGGCGATGTGCTCTTCGGGACGCCTAGGCTGGTCATGAGCCAGGCGAACCTGGGCGTGCTCGACGAGAAGTCAGTCAACGTGGCGGTCCACGGGCACAACCCGCTCCTGAGCGACATCATGGTCGACGTCGCGCGCGAGATGAAGGCCGAGGCCCAGAAGGCCGGCGCCCAGGGGTTCAACATCGTGGGCATATGCTGCACGGGCAACGAGATTCTGATGAGGAAAGGCATCCCGATCGCGTCGAACGTGCTCTCACAGGAGCTCGTCCTGATGACAGGGCTCGTGGACGCGGTCGTGCTCGACTACCAATGTTTCATGCCTTCGCTCTCGACCATAGCGAAGTGCGTTCACACGAGATTGATCTCAACTGAGGAAGTGGCGAGGCTCGTCGGGGACACTCACATCGAATTCACCCCCGACCGGGCGAAGGAATCCGCGAGGAAGGTGCTCCAGCTCGCGATCGAGGCGTACAAGCACAGGGGCAAGACGATCCGCCTGCCGGAGGTCAAGGCCTCCGCGGTCATGGCGGGCTTCAGCCTCGAGCAGATGCGCACCCTGTTCGCGGCCAAGCGTCCCGAGGACCCGTTCCAGTACCTCGTGGACAACATCGTCAGCGGCCGTGTCCGGGGCGTCGCGCTCTTCGCCGGGTGCAAGAGCACGAGGACCAAGGACGACGAGGACGTCCTCGTGATAGCCCGCGAGCTGGCGAAGCACGATGTGCTCCTGCTCACGACAGGCTGCAACGCGATCGAGTTCGCGAAGGCGGGGTTCATGGACCCTGGAAGGATGAAGGAATTCGCGGGGGAGGGCCTGCAGTCTTTCCTGGGTGAGCTCGCCGAGGGCGCAGGAGTCAAGGAGGGCCTGCCCTGCGTGTGGCACATAGGCTCGTGCGTGGACAACACCAGGTTCGCCAACCTCGCGACCGAGGTCGCGAACCATCTGGGGGTCGATGTGCACAAGATACCCTTCGTTGCGACGGCCCCGGAGGCGATGCACGAGAAGGCCGTGTCGATAGGCACATGGGCTGTCGCGATGGGCTTCCCGGTGCACGTGGGCACCATCAACTACCTCTACGGCAGCACGCTGGTGACCGAGGTGCTGGAGAACACCGCGCGCGACGTGTACGGAGGATACTTCATATTCGAGAGCGACCCGGAGATGGCCGCGAAGAGGCTCTACTCGGCCATCGAGTACAGGCGCTGGAAGATGGACCTGACGGACCCGGAGGTCGAGCGCGCCTACTCCTCGTTCCCGCAGAAGGAGCGAGTGCCGAAGGAGAAGCTGTTCAAGATGGCCATCGAGGGCGCCATCATCGCGACCGGGTACGCCGATGTGCTCCTGAACAGGGCGCTGCGCAAGTACGGCCCCGACCAGAAGATCGAGTTCCCGGAGACGGGCTACCAGCTCCCGAGCCTGTTCGCGTGGCTGGGCAAGGACTCCACCAGGCTGGGCGACCTGCCCGTGCTGCTCGGGGAGGCCAGGGGAAAGATAATCGAGCAGGTGACCTTCGAGGCCGCGGTCGCCTCGGGCGAGGCGACCATGATCGCGGCGGAGATCGTCGAGGCGCTGAAGTACATCGAGACGCCCACGCCCTACGAGGGCTCGCCGTACTGCGGGTTCGTCCCCGACAGGATACTGAGGCAGCTGGGCATCGCGTTCGTGGACGACACCATCCCCGGGGCCGCGGTGTTCGTGGGCAAGGCGAGCGACCCGAAGAAGCTCGCGGCCATGATCCGGGACTGCCAGAACAAGGGCATGCTGATAATCGTATCATACGACATCATCAAGCAGCTCAAGGACGAGGGCATCGCGATGGGGCTCGAGAGGATGCTCTACCCCGTGGGCGAGTTCACGCAGATCATCCACGGGCTCAACTTCGCCATCAGGGCGGCGCTGTCCTTCGGGGGCATACAGAAGGGCGACCGCCAGGGGCTGTACAACTACCTCTCCAAGCGGCCGAAGGTGTTCGTACTCCAGCTCGGGCCGCTCGACCACATCAAGGTGGCCGCGGAGTTCGCGGTCATGTTCAACGGCTCCCCGACCATCACGGACCAGGACGTCGAGCCGATCCCTGACAAGTACGTCGTCCAGCCGAAGCTCGAGGAGATGATATCGACCGCGATCGAGCTCAGGGGCTGCAGGGTCAAGCTGGGCGCGGTCAACCTGCCCGTGCCCTACGGGCCGGCGTTCGAGGGCGAGACGATCCGCAGGCCCGAGATGTATATCGAGGCCGGAGGGCCGTCCAAGACCATCGCGTTCGAGCTGTTGAAGATGCGCAGCGCCGAGGAGGTCACGGACGGGAAGGTCACGCTCATAGGCAAGGACGTGGACCAGATGCCCGAGGGCTCCACGACGCACCTGGGCATATTCATCAGCGTCTACGGCAAGAACATGCAGAAGGACTTCGAGTCCGTGCTCGAGCGCAGGATACATCAGTTCGTCAACTTCGCAGAGGGCGCTTGGCACACGGGCCAGAGGAACCTGCTCTGGATCAGGCTGAGCAAGAACTCGGTCAAGGCCGGCCTGAGGCTGAAGCACTTCGGGGACATCCTGGTCACCAAGATGAAGCAGGAGTTCGGCGCGATCGTCGCGAAGATAGAGGTGACGATCGTCACGGACGAGGCTGAGCTGAGGAAGCATATCGACGAATCGAAGGCCTCGTACGCCGAGAGGGACGCGAGGATCGCGGACCTGACGGACGAGAAGGTCGACACGTTCTACACCTGCACCCTGTGCCAGAGCTTCGCCCCTGGACACCTGTGCATAGTCACGCCCGAGAGGCTCG
>Ga0315287_10001265_pt1 | contig 23180 bp, 18 predicted proteins | sample YL17G11_0_MG_FD_205037 | JGI IMG/M metagenome (GOLD analysis project Ga0315287, IMG submission 205037) | Sediment microbial communities from Yellowstone Lake, YNP, Wyoming, USA - YL17G11_0 | ecosystem: Environmental > Aquatic > Freshwater > Lake > Sediment | place: USA: Wyoming | collected... | reverse complement strand
CTGCTCCGTGGCTCAAACGGCGCGGCCGCATTGGACTGTCCCTGGCGTATGCGGGGCGGCGCGTTGGCCGCCTGCCGTTTTCGCCCGCCTCGCATCCCCGCTGCGCGGGGCCCCTGCTCCGTGGCTCAAACGGCTACCGGAGCCTTGATCGGCGGATGGCACTGGTAGTCGGCGATTTCGAAGTCCTCGTAGGCGTAATCGAAGAGGGACTGCGGCTTGCGGTGGATGACGAGGCGGGGCGGGGGATAGGGCACGCGCGCGAGTTGGAGGTCGACCTGCTCCAGGTGGTTGGCGTACAGGTGACAGTCGCCGCCGGTCCAGACGAAATCTCCGACGCCAAGGTCGGTCTGCTCCGCAACCAGGTGCGTGAGCAACGCATAGGAAGCGATGTTGAACGGCACGCCCAGGAAGACGTCGGCACTGCGCTGGTACAGCTGGCACGACAGCCGCCCATCGGCAACATAGAACTGGAAGAATGCGTGGCAGGGCGGCAGCTTCATCCGCGGAATGTCGGCGACATTCCACGCCGACACGATCAGCCGGCGCGAATCGGGGTTGCTGCGGATCGCCGCGACGACGTCGGCAATCTGGTCGACATGCCGGCCGTCGGGCGCCGGCCAGCTCCGCCACTGGTAACCATAGATCGGCCCAAGTTCGCCGTTCGCGTCGGCCCACTCGTCCCAGATCGTGACGCCTGCCTCGTGCAGCGAGCGGACGTTGGTCTCGCCGCGGAGGAACCACAGGAGCTCGTGGATGATCGACTTCGTGTGCACCTTCTTTGTCGTCAGCAGCGGGAAACCCGCCGCCAGATCGAAGCGCATCTGCTGGCCGAATACGGAAAGGGTGCCGGTCCCCGTACGGTCATGCTTGCGCAGGCCGTGATCGCGGATGTGGCGCATGAAGTCGAGATACTGGCGCATCGGGCGAAGAGCGGGTGGCGGAAAGAACGGCGGTCGAGTCCGGGACCGCGGCCGGCGCATTGTAGCCTGTGCGGCCGTCGGCCAGAGCGCGAATCGGCCCTGTTGCGTTCGGAGGTGTCGTACCATCTCAGCGCAAGTAGGGTCAGATACGACTTTTCCGCCCGATGAATCCGGAATCATTGCCGAACATGCTGCGGAAAAGTCGTGTCTGACCCTACTTACCCCGTCCCGGCGCTGTGCCGGGGTTGCCCCGTGGAGCGCGAGCACGCAGTAGCCATTGAGTGAAGCCGCCGGAACGCGCATGCACCAGCCCAACCAGTTCGACCTGCTGAAAGAACGCCGCTTCGCGCCGTTCTTCTGGACCCAGTTCCTGGGCGCCGGCAACGACAACATCTACAAGAACGCGCTGATCATCTTCGTGGCGTACCACGCGGCGAGCATCACCGCGCTCGACGCAAACTCGCTCGTCAACCTCGCCGGCGCGGTGTTCATCGCGCCGTTCATGCTGCTGTCGGCGAGCGCGGGCCAGCTTGCGGACAAGTATGAAAAGTCGCGCCTGATCCGCTGGATCAAGGTACTCGAGATCGCGATCATGGCCATCGGCCTCCTGGGCTTCTGGTCGCACAACCTCGGCTGGCTGTTCCTCGCGTTGGCGCTGATGGGCGTGCATTCGACCCTGTTTGGCCCGGTCAAGTACGCGATCCTGCCGCAGCACCTCAAGCCCGAGGAACTCGTGGGCGGCAACGGGCTGGTCGAGATGGGGACGTTCGTCGCGATCCTGCTCGGCACGATCGCGGGCGGTCTGGTGGTCGCCATCGAGGGGAACGGGCCGATCATCGCGGGGGTGGTGGTGGTCGCCGTGGCGATCGTCGGATACCTCGCGAGCCGCGGCATTCCGATCACGCCGGCGGTCGCGCCCGATCTCAGGCTCAACTGGAATCCGTTCACCGAGACCTGGAAGAATCTCCGCTTTGCCCAGGGCAACCGGGTCGTCTGGCTCTCGATGCTGGGCATCTCGTGGTTCTGGTTCTACGGCGCGATCTTCCTCGCGCAGTTCCCGGGGTTCAGCAAGGACGTGCTCGGCGGCAACGAGCACGTCGTGACGTTGCTGCTGGCCTTGTTCTCGCTCGGCATCGGCGTCGGATCGCTGCTGTGCGAGCGGCTCTCGGGCCGCAAGGTCGAACTGGGGCTGGTTCCGTTCGGATCGATCGGGTTGTCGTTGTTCGCGATCGACCTGTGGCTTGCGAGCCGCCAGTTGCACGCGACGCAGATCGCCGGGCTCGACGTGTTTCTTGCCAGTCCGGCGCATTGGCGGGTCGCCGCCGACCTGGTGCTGATAGGCATGTTCGGCGGCTTCTACATCGTGCCGCTGTACGCGCTGATCCAGGAGCGTTCGGATGCCGCCTACCGCTCGCGGATCATCGCCGCCAACAACATCCTGAACGCGCTGTTCATGGTGGCCTCCGCCGGCATCGCCATCGGCCTTCTCAAGGCGGGACTGTCGATCCCCCAACTGTTCCTCGTGACCGCGCTCATGAACGCCGTGGTCGCGGTGTTCATCTATGGCCTCGTCCCCGAATTCCTGATGCGCTTCCTCGCGTGGCTCCTGATCCACACGATGTACCGGGTGCGCAAGGAAGGGCTCGATCACATTCCGGACGAGGGGTCGTGCATCGTCGTCTGCAACCACGTCAGTTACGTGGACGCGGTGGTCATCGCCGCTTGTGTGCGCCGTCCGATCCGTTTCGTGATGGACCATCGCATTTTCAGGATTCCCGTGCTGTCGTTCATCTTTCGCGCGATGCGGACCATTCCGATTGCACCGGCGAAGGAGGACGCCGCGATGAAAGCCCGCGCGTTCGAAGAAGCGGCCAGGGCGCTCGCCGCGGGTGAGGTCGTCGGCATCTTCCCGGAGGGAACGCTGACGGAAACCGGCGAGATGAACCCGTTCCGGCCGGGCGTGCAGCAGATGCTGGCGACGACACCGGTCCCGGTCGTTCCGCTGGCGCTGTCCGGCCTATGGGGAAGTTTTTTCAGTCGGTCGCACCAGGGCAAGGCGATGCGAAGACTCCGCGGGGTCTTCTCGCGGATCATGCTGATCGCGGGCCCGCCGATCCCGCCGGAGCGGGCGGCCCCCGCGCAGCTGCAGGCGACGGTGCTCGCGCTGCGCGGCGAGCGGAAGTGACGCGGCATGGCGAAGGAATGACAGCATGGCAGCATTGATCGGACTGCTTGCGGGTGCGCTGATCGGCCACGCGGCGTGGCGGGAGTGGGGCGCGATCGTCGGCGGGCTCGTCGGGTTCTTCGTCGGCGCGACGATGACCGGCAAGCGGCTGCGCGAAGCGTATCGCAAGCCGGCAGCGGCGATCACCGAGTCGCCCGTGTCGGCAACGCTCGGGCATGAGCTTGCGCTGGGTGAGCGGGTCACGGTGCTCGAGCAGCGGATCGCGGTGCTGGAGCGGGCGCTCGGCACAGCGCATGCCGTCGGGCCGGAATCCGGAACCGCGGCAGCGAGCGCGCAACTGCCCGTGGCTGGAATGGCTGCATCGCCGGCGGCCGGCGAATCGACCGCGGCCGCGACAGGACCGATCGTGCCGCAAACACCGCCGGACGTCGCCCCGGAGATGCGCCCGCTCCCCGAGCCCGGCCCGGCCGCACTTTCGAGCATCCTGTCGTTGCCGGACACCGTCGCCGCTTCGAAGGGCATGCCGGGCACCAACCCGCTTTGGGCATGGGTCAGCGGCGGCAATGCCCTGACCCGGGTCGGCGTCGTGGTGCTGTTCTTCGGCGTCGCCTTCCTGCTGCGGTATTTCGCCGAACACGTCACCCTCCCGATCGAACTGAAACTCTCGGCCGTGGCCACGGTCGGCGTGGCGCTGATCGGGCTCGGCCTGCGCATCGCGTCCGCTCGGCCGGGATACGGGCTGTCGCTGCAGGGCGCCGGTGCCGGGATCCTCTACCTGACGACGTACGCCGCATTCCGCCTCTATGCGGTGTTGCCCGACGCGGCTGCGATCGCGCTGCTGATCGCCGTCGCCGGGCTCACGGTATGGCTCGCGCTGCGTGCCGATTCGCAGCCGCTGGCCGGACTTGCGATCGGCGGCGGCTTCCTCGCACCGATGCTGGCGTCGACGCATGGGGCGCCCCTTCCCCTGTTCGGCTACTTCGCGGTCCTCAATGGCGTGATTTTCGCGCTGGCGTGGCGTCGCGCCTGGCGGGCGCTCAATGTGCTGGGCTTCGCGTGCACGTTCGCACTCGGCCTGTTCTGGGGGCAGCGCTATTACGCGCCCGAGCATTTCGCCACGGTCGAGCCGTTTCTGGCCCTGTTCTTCGCCTTCTACCTGGCGATCGCAGTGCTGGAGGCCCGGCGCGGAACCCTCGAGGCGAAGAATCCTGTCGACGGGCTGCTGGTGTTCGGCGTGCCGCTCGCGGGCTTCGCGCTGCAGGCGGCGCTGGTTCGCGATTCGCGCTACGGCGCCGCATGGAGCGCGCTGGCGCTGGCGCTCGTGTACGGCGTGCTGTTCGCCACGCTGCGCAGGCGCACGGAACCGGGTCTCGCCCTGGCGGCGAGGGCCTTTCTCGCGCTTGCCGTGATTTTCGCGACGCTTGCGATCCCGTTCGCCTTCGACGACCAGTGGACGGCGGCGCTGTGGGCGATCGAGGCGGCGGGGGTCTACTGGCTGGGGATCCGACAGAGTTCCCGGCTCGCTCGGGGCTTCGCGCTGCTGGTCGAATTGGGTGCCGGCGTGGCGTTCATCGGGTCCGGCGCTGCCGAGGCCGGCGAACCACTTTTCGCCAATGCGCACTTCATCGGCGCGATGCTGATTGCGCTGTCGGCATTGGCGACCGCCTTGATCGCCGATCGTGCCGATCCGGCGCTGTCTGCGCGCGAGCGACCGTTGACGCCGCTGGCCTTCGGCTGGGGCGTCATCTGGTGGCTGGGTGCCGGAGGCCTGGAACTCGTACGCTACCTGGCCGCCGAGGACGAGGCGCATGCCGTGCTGGCGTGGGTCACCGCGAGCATCGGGCTCGCCCTCGTGCTCTCCCGCATGTTGCACTGGTCCAGGCTCGCCACGGCCGGCGTCGCACTATTGCCGGCGATGAGCTACGTCGCGCTGCGTGATTTCGAATCGGCGCGCACCACGTTGACGATTTTTGGATGGCTGGTGTGGCCGGCGGCATGGGTCGCGCACTGGCTCGTGTTGCGTGCCGCGGACACCGCCCAGCCCGCGGATCGTCCTGCCGGTCGCGCGCCGCCCGGCGCTTCCGGCATGCTCGGGATCGCGCACACGGTTTCAGCGCTCGCACTCACCGCGCAGGTGGCGTGGGAAGCGAGCGAGTGGGTTGGTCGGTCGACGCCGCTGCATACCGCATGGGTTGCGTGCGCCGCCGCGCTGCCGGCAATCGCCTGCCTGTGGATCGTGACGCGATGGCACGGCGATCAGCGCTGGCCTTTTTCGGCTCACGGCGATGCGTATGCCATCGGCGCGGGAAGTCCGATCGCGGCGCTGCTGGCGGTGTGGTTCTTCGCCGTCAATGCGCTGTCGCCGGGCGATGCGTCGCCGCTGCCATATTTTCCGCTCGCGAATCCGCTCGACCTCACCCTCGCGCTTGCCCTCGCGGCGTTGTTCGGGTGGGCACGGCGCTTTGCGCACCTGCGCCTGCAGACGCTCTACGGCTGGCTCGTTGCAGCGCTTTTCGTCGCCGGCAACGGTGTCGTGCTGCGTACCGCCCACCACTGGGGCGACGTTCCGTGGCGGCTGCCGGCACTGCTGGCATCGAAGCCGCTGCAGGCCGGCTTGACGCTGACCTGGACGGTAACCGCGCTGGCCGTGATGTTCGCGGCGACCCGGCGAGGGCTGCGACCCTTGTGGATCGTCGGCGCCGGCTTGCTCGCGGTGGTCGTCGGCAAGCTGTTCCTGATCGATCTCGGGGCATTGGCCGGCCTGCCGCGCGTCGTGGCATTTCTGGGCGTCGGCATCCTGCTGCTCGTGATCGGGTATCTCTCGCCGCTGCCGCCGGCGGCCAGCGACGACGCGGTGGGTGCCCCGCACGGTCCGCCCGGCTGACCGACCGCGTCAGGCTGGCGCCGCCGTGCCCGGCCAAACGGCATCGAAGAGCGCCGGCAGCACGACGCCCGCGGGCCCGCGGAGCACATGGTCGGCGCGGTCCGAGAGCATGGTTGCCTCGGGATTGATCTCGACGACGGTCGCTCCGCACCGTTGCGCCGAGAGCGGCAGCGCCGCGGCGGGATGGACCTCGGCCGAGGTCCCGACGACCAGCAGCACGTCGCAACGCTGCGCGGCACTTTCGGCGCGCGCGAGCGCGTCCGGCGGCAGCGTTTCCTCGAACCAGACGACGTCGGGCCGCAGGAATGCGCCGCAACTCTTGCAGCGCGGCGGTTCATCCGGGCCCGCATCATCCCACGAGGCAACGACCCCGCAGTCGCGCGAGCATTTCACGCGGCGGATGTTGCCATGCAACTCGACGACCTTCGCGCTCCCCGCCGCCTGATGCAGGCCGTCGACGTTCTGCGTGATCAGCAGAAAGTCCGGAATTCGCCGCTCGAGCGCGGCCAGCGCGCGGTGGCCCGCGTTTGGCCGGGCATCGGCAACAAGCGCTCGCCGCCATGCATACCAGTCCCACACGAGTTTCGGGTTGCGCGCAAACGCGGACGGGGTTGCGAGTTCGCGCGGGTCGAACTTTGCCCACAGCCCGGCCTGCGCGTCGCGAAAAGTGGGGACGCCGGATTCGGCGGAAATGCCGGCACCGGTGAGGACGGCGATCGAGCGTCCCGCACGAAGTCGCTCGATCAGCGCGACGTCAAATGGCAGACCCGGAGCGGTCGTCATCCGAACGTTCCGCGGCGCCATGGCGCCGCGGCGGATCGGGCCCCCGCGCCTCGCGCGGCACGCTCGTCGGCGGGCCGGGGATGCGCAGTCGCCATGCTAAACTCGCCGCAGCAATTCTCGCGTCGTTTTTTCACCGCCGCCTCCCATGTCCGGCAACACCCTCGGCAAGCTCTATTGCGTCACCTCGTTCGGCGAGTCGCACGGTCCCGCGATCGGTTGTGTCGTCGACGGTTGTCCGCCCGGCCTCATCCTTTCGGAGGCTGACATCCAGCGCGAACTCGACCGCCGCAAGCCCGGCACGTCGCGCCACGTCACGCAGCGGCGGGAGTCGGACACGGTCGAGATTCTTTCCGGCGTGTTCGAAGGCAGGACCACCGGTGCGCCGATCGCGCTCCTCATTCGCAACGAGGATCAGCGGAGCAGGGACTACGAGAACATCGCCGACACGTTCCGTCCGGGTCACGCCGATTACACCTACTGGCAGAAATTCGGCATTCGCGATTACCGTGGCGGCGGCCGCCAGTCGGCGCGCGAGACTGCCGTGCGCGTCGCCGCCGGCGCGATCGCCAGGAAATGGCTTGGCGAGCGTTTCGGCGTGACGATCCGCGGCCATCTCGTGCAGATCGGCCCCCACGTCGTCGCCTTCGAGGGCTGGGAGCACGTCGGGGCGAACCCTTTCTTCGTCGCCAATGCGACGATGGTACCCGAGCTCGAAGCGTTCATGGACCGCCTGCGCAAATCCGGCGATTCGTGCGGCGCGAAGATCACCGTCGTCGCCGAGGGTGTCCCGGTTGGATGGGGTGAGCCGGTTTACGACAAGCTTGATGCGGACCTTGCGTACGCGATGATGGGTATCAATGCCGTCAAGGGCGTCGAAATCGGGGCCGGCTTCGGGAGCGTCGCGCAGTCCGGAACGACGCATTCCGACGAGATGACGCCGCTGGGTTTCGTGTCGAATAACGCCGGCGGCATCCTCGGCGGCATCTCGACGGGGCAGGGGATTGTCGTCACCATCGCGGTCAAGCCGACGTCGTCGGTCCGGCTCGACCGGCGCTCGATCGACAAGGCGGGGAATCCGGTCATCGTCAACACCCACGGCCGACACGACCCGTGCGTAGGCATCCGCGCAACGCCGATTGCGGAGGCAATGCTGGCGCTGGTGCTGATGGATCATGCGCTGCGCCACCGCGCGCAGAATGCGGACGTGGTGACGACGACGCCGAAAATTGCGGCGCAGGCGCCGGCCGCGGTCGTCAAACGACCGCATGGGGGCGCGGCGATCGACAACCCGGACCCCGACGAAGCCTGACGTCGGCGGCGGCGCGGCACCCGGCGCCGCGGGGCTTCAGCCGCGCCGCGTGATCTTCGCGGCGGCGTGCCCGCGGGCGAAGGTGAGCACAACATCGTCACCCGGCGCGACCTGGGCCGAATCCTGCACGATCTGTCCCTCGGGCACCGTCACCATCGCGTAGCCGCGTTCGAAGACGGCCTGCGGACTGAGATGCGCGAGGCTCCGGGCGAGCGCGTCCAACCGTGCGCCGATGCGTTCCTGCCGCAGCCGCCCCGCCCGCCGCCAGCCGTCCTTCGCGTGGACGAGGCGCGCCGCCTGCGGCAGCGGCTCCTTCACCCGCAGTGCCAGGCGCCGGCCCACGCCGGCAAGATCCTGCGCCCTGCTGCCGGCCTGCTGCCGAAACGCGCGGACGAGCCGGGCGGCCAGCGCCTGCGCGTCGCGCGTCTGCTGCGCCAGTCTGGCGGCCGGGTGGACGAGCCGCCGGCCGAGCCCGTCGACGCGCTGCATCGGTGCCTCCACCGCGCGCGTACCGGCGCGTTGCCAGCGCGTCGCCTGGGCGGTGAGCATGCGCAGGACCGCATCGCGATCGGGCGCAACCAGCGCTGCCGCCGCGGTCGGCGTAGGCGCGCGGGCGTCGGCGACAAAATCACAGATCGTGAAATCGGTTTCGTGGCCGACCCCGGATACGACCGGAAGCGGCGACTCGAATACCGCGTTGGCCACGACTTCCTCGTTGAAGGCCCAGAGGTCCTCGATCGAGCCGCCGCCGCGGCAGACGATGAGCACGTCCGCCTCGGCACGCACCCCGGCGATGCGGATGGCCGCGGCGATCTCCGCGGCGGCCCCCTCGCCCTGCACGGCTGCGGGGTAGATGATGACCCGCAGCGCGGGCCAACGGCGATGCAGCGTTGTCAGGACGTCGCGCAATGCCGCAGCCCGCGTCGACGTGATGATGCCGACCGCCCGGGGAAACGGCGGCAGCCGGCGTTTTCGCTCCACCGCGAACCAGCCTGCCGCCTCGAGGCGCGCCTTGAGCCGCACGAACCGTTCGTGGAGGACGCCGAGCCCGGCACGGCGCACGCTCTCGACGTTGAGCTGGAATTCACCCTTGGCCTCGTAGATTGACGCGGTCGCCCGCACCTCCACTTGCAGCCCGTCGCGAAGCACGAAATCGGCAAACTGTGCCTTGTGCCGGAAGAACACGCAGCGGACCTGCGCCTGCTCGTCCTTGAGATTGAAATAGCAATGCCCGGACGCGGCGCGGACGAAATTGGACACCTCGCCGGCCACCCAGACCAACCCCAGATGGCGTTCCAGGAGCAACCGCGCGGAGCTGACCAGGAGCGAGACCGGCAGCACCGCTTGCTCGCGCCGAAGCGCCGCCAGCGGGTCCGAATCCGCCGCCGGGGCGGGCGGCGGGTCGAGCGGGATGGCTACAATGCCGGTGGGTTGTCGTCGCTTGACCATGTTCCTGGTCGACCCTGACCGTGGACAATACAGGTGGATATGGCAATTTGTCCAGGACGCGAATGTCTGGAAGCCGCCGCGGATGGGGGCCCCAATGACCCTGGACAAACTATTGGAATGAGCCGGGGAGGCATTTCCAGGTTCTTGAAAATCATAAGAAAAAAGTCGGTGTGAAATTGGGCATTGCAGCCTTTTTTCCGGCCGGCCCACCACTTAGCGATCGAATTTACAAGATATGCACACTTTTATCCACAGCAATTGTGGAAAACCAGTCCCGGGAGGCGCCGGCGATGCCCCGGAAAGCCTTGCCCGGCGCGGGTTTGCGGCCGGTCCCGGGGAGCCAGCCGGACCCGGGGTCGATGACGCGAAACGGGCGCGCGGTTAGAATGTCGAATCAGCCCCGATTGTTCATGAGCAGATGATGACGAATGCTGCGGTGCCGCAAGAGTCGAAGCCCCGCGCCGAGGCCGCGGTCGGCAAGGCCCATGCGCATACGCCGGCGGCGCCACGGATACTGGGTGGAGGCGGGGCGCCAGCCTCCAACTTCCTGCGCGCGATCATCGCCGAGGACCGGCGCAGCGGCAAGTACGGCGGCAGAGTGGTCACTCGCTTTCCCCCCGAGCCCAACGGCTATCTGCACTATGGTCACGCCAAGTCGATTTGCCTGAATTTCGGCCTCGCCGCCGAAAACGGTGGTGTCTGCCATCTCCGCTTCGACGACACCAACCCCGTCAAGGAAGACGTCGAGTACGAAGCGTCGATCGCCGATTCGGTCCGCTGGCTGGGTTTCGACTGGGGCGAGCATCGCTACCATGCTTCGGACTATTACGACCGGCTCTATGCGTTCGCCGAGTGGTTCATCGAGCAGGGGCTCGCCTATGTCGAAAGCCAGACCGCCGCGGAAATGCGCGCGTCGCGCGGCACTCTGACCCAGCCGGGGGTGCCCTCGCCGTATCGCGATCGCCCCCTGGCCGAGAACCTCGACCTGTTCCGCCGGATGCGCGCAGGCGAGTTTCCGGACGGCGCGCACGTGCTCCGGCTCAGGATCGACATGGCGAGCCCCAACGTCAACATGCGCGATCCGGCCATCTACCGGATCCGGCACGCCGCGCACCACCGCACCGGCGACAAGTGGTGCGTCTATCCGCTTTACGACTACACGCATTGCATTTCCGACGCTCTGGAGCGGATCACGCACTCGATCTGCACGCTCGAGTTCCAGGACCACCGGCCGCTTTACGACTGGGTGATCGAGAGGCTCGCCGATGGCGGTCAGCTTGCGCGTCCGCTGCCGCAGCAGCACGAATTTGCGCGGCTCAATCTGACGTATGTCGTACTGTCGAAGCGGAAGCTGATCGAGCTCGTGAGCAACGGCCACGTCGACGGTTGGGACGATCCGCGGATGCCGACGCTCGTCGGGGCGCGCCGGCGCGGGTTCACCCCCGGGGGCTTCAAGCTGTTCGCCGAGCGCATCGGCGTATCCAAGTCCGACTCGTGGATCGACATGAGCGTGCTCGAGGATTGCATGCGCGAGGACCTCAATGCGCGGGCGCAGCGCCGAATCGCCGTGCTCGACCCCGTCAAGCTCATCATCGACAACTTTCCGGAAGGCCAGGTCGAGCAGTGCTTTGCCCCGAACCATCCGCAGCAACCCGAACTGGGCAAGCGCGTGCTGCCGCTTTCGCGCGAGCTGTGGATCGACCGCGACGACTACCGCGAGAACGCCCCGAAGGGCTACTTCCGGCTCACGCCCGGCGCGGAAGTCCGCCTGCGCTACGGCTATATCGTCCGCTGCATCGGCGCCGAGAAGGACGCCGCCGGCAACGTCACCACCGTTCGCTGCACCTATGACCCGGACACCAGGAGCGGCACTGCCGGCGCCGATGCCAGGAAGGTGAAGGGCAATATCCACTGGCTCTCCACGGCTCACGCGCTACCCGCAGAGGTCCGCCTCTACGACCGGCTGTTCGGCGTTCCGTTCCCGGGCTCCAGGAATCCGTCGGGTGCGCGGGCAGAAAGCGTGCTTGCGACAGACAGCATTGCGCCGGCGCTCCCCGCGGTCGTCGCCGGCGACGATGTCGACGAGGCCGCCGAGGCGACGGAAATCGCCGAGCGCGACATCCTCGACGATCTCAATCCCGAGTCGAAGCGCGTGATCACCGCCTGTGTTGAACCCGCACTTGCCGCAGCGGTGCCGGAAGAGCGTTTTCAATTCGAGCGCCACGGATACTTCGTGGCTGACCTCAAGGACCACCGCGCCGGCAATCCGGTGTTCAACCGCGCGGTGACGCTCAAGGATTCCTGGGCCAAGTGAGCGCGGGCTGGCGTCGCTTTGCCGCGAGGTGCCGGCGGACCGCTCCGTCGCGCATCCGCCGGCCGGCGCGTTCGCCGCGCGTGTCAAACCCGTTGTTTCGCTGGCATCCCGCGCGCGCTATGATGGCGCGCGCCGAGTCTACTTCGAGGGTCAAGCCATGAAACGGATCGTTCTGTTCCTCGTGACCAATCTTGCGGTCCTGCTCGTTCTTTCGGTGGTCCTGCGCCTGCTTGGGCTCGATGGCGCCGGCATGGCGCAGGCTGGCCTGCAGATGGGCCCGCTGCTCGCGTTCTCGGCCGTCGTCGGTTTCACCGGCGCGATCATCTCGCTCCTGATGTCGAAGCCGATGGCCAAATGGTCGACCGGCGCGCGCGTGATCGAGCAACCGGCGAACGAAGCCGAAGCATGGCTGGTCGAAACGGTCCGCCGGCTGGCGGCGACGGCAGGAGTCTCCATGCCCGAGGTCGCGATCTACGAAGGCGAACCCAATGCGTTCGCCACCGGCGCCTTCCGGAATTCCGCGCTCGTCGCCGTCTCGACCGGACTCTTGCAGTCGATGAACAAGGAAGAAGTGGAGGCGGTGCTCGGGCACGAGCTGGCGCACGTCGCGAACGGCGACATGGTGACGCTGACGTTGATCCAGGGCGTCGTCAACACGTTCGTGGTGTTCCTGGCGCGGATCGTCGGCTCGATCGTCGACAAGGCGGTGTTCCGCTCGGAACGCGGCACCGGGCCGGGCTACTTCATCACGGTGATGGTGTGCCAGATCGTGTTCGGCGTCTTCGCCTCGATGATCGTCGCCTGGTTCTCGCGCCATCGCGAGTTCCGCGCCGACGCCGGCTCGGCGCGCTACCTCGGGTCGCCGCAGCCGATGATGCACGCGCTGGCCCGCCTCGGCGGGCTCGAGCCGGGCGTGCTGCCGAAAGCGATGAGCGGCTTCGGCATCACGGACAAGGGCGGCGTCATGGCGCTGTTCGCGACGCACCCGCCGATGGAGGAGCGCATCGCCGCTCTGCAGGCCGGGAAATAGCGCTCCGGGAAGGCCCGATCCGTCGTGCGCGGCCGCGCCGCCGGCGTGAGCGGGGCGCGCGTCAGCGCAACGCTTCCCTGAATAACCGGTACTCGCCGAATTCGCCGAGCGAAGTGAGTCGCGCGCGGGTCGTTTCGGGCAACGCGGCGACGTCGCGCAAACGCAGGACAAAGAAGTCGGCGTTGGCGTCGGCGAGGTACGGCAGCAGCGCGGCGGCGTCCTGCACCTTTACCGCCCTGCCGCGAGCGTAGAACTCGGCCGAGACCGGCCGCTGGCCGACATAGACCAACTGTTCTGCAGCGCTGGCGCGACGCGCCTCATACATCCGCACCAGCGCCTTGTGCGAGAGTTCGTTTTCGAACCGATTGCGCTGCGTCGCAATGGCGGCAACAAAGGCCACCGGCAGCAGCAGCGCGGCCGCGAGCATGACCCGCACCGCGGGGCGCAACGCATGCGGCGCGCCCGCCGCCGGGCGCCAGAGCTCGCCGACAAGCAGCGCCAATGCCGGCAGACCCGGCAACACGTATGTCGCCAGCACATTGCCGGACACCGTGAAGAACAGCATCGGCGCCGTCGCCCACAGGATCAGATAGGCCTGCCAGGGGTCGGTAACGATCCGGCGCAGGGCGCCGCCGCGGCGGATTGCCGCGCGACCGAGCCAGCCGAGCGCCAGCAGCGACCACGGCAGCGCGGCGGCGATCCAGAACAGCCAGATCATGCCGCGCGGCCGGGCGTGCGCGGCGCCGTACAGATCCCCCTTCCAGCCGGCCTCGACGAAGCGCTTCCAATGCTCGCCGATCAGGAAGTAGTCGAGGAATCCCGGCGAGGCGCGCTCGGCGGCCCAGTACCACGGCACGGCGAGCGCCGCGGTCAGCGCGGCGCCAGCAAGCCACGGCAGCGCCGTCGCCACGGCCCGCCACTGGCGTGACCACAACGTCCAGGCGCCGATCGGCAGGAACGTGAGCACCGCCGCAACGGGCCCCTTCGCCAGCAGGCCAACGGCAAGCCCCAGAAAGAAGGCGATGCCACCGACGCGGCGGGAGGGCCCGGGCCCGTTCACCGCGACCCAGAATCCCGCCATCGACAGCGTCGTGCCGAATGCAAGCGCAGGGTCGGTCATCACGGCACCGGCGGCGATGAAGACGAGACCCGTCGCCGCAAATGGCGCCAGCGTCCACAGCGCCTGGTCGCGGCCGCCGCGCAGCATGGCGAGCGAGTGAACGAGCGCGCCGCAGCCGACGACGAGAAGGAGCGACGGCAGGCGGGCCGCGAATTCGTTGACGCCGAACGCCGCCATCGACAGCGCCGACAGCCACGTGGACAGCGGCGGCTTCCCCCAGAACGGCACGCCGTAGTCGAACTGCGGCATCACCCAGTCACCGGTCTCGAGCATCTTCCGTGCGATCTCCGCATAGCGAGACTCGGTCGAGTCCATCAGCGGATACGCGCCGAGGGTGGCGAGCCGGACCGCGACGACGAGGGCGACGAGAAGCGCGAGCGAGCGGCGCTCGCGGACCGTCAGCGCGAAGGCCATTGGCCCTGCGCCGCGTTCGCCGGATCGTCTTCCCGCGCCGCGATCGGCCGCGCCGGCGCGAGGCATTGCTGGACGAGGTAGAGCGGGCGCTGTTTCACTTCGATGAACATCCGGGCAAGGTACTCGCCGATGATGCCGAGCGCCATCAGCTGCAGTCCGCCGAGAAACAGCACCAGCACGACCAGGGTCGGAAATCCGGGCACCGGATCGCCGTAGATGAACGTCTTGCCGATGATGAAGGCGCCGCGCCCGAAGGCGACCAGTGCCGCCAGGAACCCCATGTAGCTCGCGATCTTGAGCGGCACCACCGAGAACGACGTGATGCCCTCGAGCGCGAAATTCCACAGCCGCCAGTAGTTCCACTTGCTGTCGCCGGCGAAGCGGCCGTCGCGGTCGTACTCGATCTCCTTGCAGGGGAAGCCGATCCATGCGAACAGCCCCTTCATGAAGCGGCTGCGTTCGGGAAATCGGCGCAACGCGACGACCGCGCGGCGCGAAAGTAGCCGGAAGTCGCCGACGTTCTCCGGGATGTCGATCGTGCCCATCCGGCCGATGGCGCGGTAAAACGCGCGCGCGGTCGCCTTCTTGAGCCAGCTCTCCTGCGCACGGCTCTTGCGCCGCATCAGGACAACGTCGTGGCCCTCCTGCCATGCGCGAATCATGTCCGGAATGCGTTCCGGGGGATCCTGCAGATCGGCGTCGATGACGACGACTGCATCACCGCATGCGTAGTCCAATCCCGCGCTCATCGCGATTTCCTTGCCGAAATTCCGCGAGAAATCGACGACTGCGACGCGCGCATCGGCGCGGTGGAGTTCGGCGAGGAGCGCCATGGTGCCGTCGCGGCTGCCGTCGTTGACGTAGACGATCTCGGCGGCCGCCGGAATGCCGTCGAGGACGGCGGCCAGCCGACGATGGAAATCGGGCAGCACCGCTTCCTCGTTGTAGACCGGGACGACGACCGACAGCGAATGGCGCACGCCCTCCAACGTCGCGGAGGGCACCCGGGTTGCGGTCGAGACATCCATGCGCGGAGCCCTCCAAAAAAATCACGGCCGGTGGGGCGAACCCGACCGGCCGTGGCATCGTTCCCCTGAAGAACGGGACGCTTGCCGCCTACTTCAAATGATTCGAGACCAGCTTGGTCATCTCGAACATCGACACCTGCTTCTTGCCGCCGAATACGGCGCGAAGCGTTTCGTCGGCGTCGATCATGCGCTTGTTGATTGCGTTCTGCAGGTTTTTCTTCTTGATGTAGGCCCAGATCTTCTTGGTGACTTCGGTGCGCGGCAGCGGGATGGAGCCGACGACGGCGGCGAGCACGGCCGATGGCGTCATCGGTTTCATGAACGCGGCGTTGGGCTTGCGCTTGGCTGCCGGTTTCTTTGCGGCCGACTTCTTCGCTGCCGGCTTCTTGGCGGGGGCTTTCTTCGCTGCCGGCTTCTTGGCTGCCGGCTTCTTGGCTGCCGATTTCTTCGCGGCGGGTTTCTTTGCGGCGGGCTTCTTTGCAGCTTTCTTGGCAGTAGCCATAGTTCTCCTTCCTATGAGTAGATGCGCAACACAACGCCGAACACTCTGAAGCAGACCCTCCTGTCACGGGTGAATCCTGCCCCATCGCGGGAAACTATACCGCATTCCCACAGGAAGGGAATGGCTTCAGTACGGTTTTTTCACTGGGGAGGGGAAGGGTGTTGCGTGGTCGCAGCGGGCGGGCGACGACGTCGGCGGCTGGCGTGCGCCGCACTCGCGCGCCACTCGGTTGGCAAAGAACCTCGCCGCGGGACAACGCCCGATGCGCGGCGAGCGTCGGCGTGCGGCACCGGCCGGGACGTTCCAGCCTGGGCGAGCGGGCTTGAGGCCCTGCCGTCGCGGTGCGACACTGGCGGCGAATCACTGCTCGCCAGGACATGCGCCTACCCCCTTGTCTGTTGCGCTTCGCCGCCGCCGCGGCCATTCTTGCCGCCGCGCTCGCATTCACCCCGGTTGCCGCGACGGCCGCGGTGCCCGACGCGCGTGGCCTGCTGTTTCGGCTCGACAAGGCCGGCATTGCGCCGTCGTACGTTTTCGGCACGCTGCACTCGGGCGATCCGCGAGTCACCTCACTTGCGGCACCGGTCAGCCGCGCGTTTGCCGAGGCCCGGACGTTCGCCACCGAGGGGCGGCTCTCCGGGCAGGAGATCGCCGGTTTCTCCGAGGCGGCCCAGTTCGATGATGGCCGCCGGCTCGCGGATTATTTTGACGCGGCGACCATGGCGCAGATACGCGCGGCGCTGGGCGCGGACACGCCGTCGGACGCAACGTTCGAACGGTGGAAACCCTGGGCCGTGATGCTGAAATTGGCCGAGCGGCCGGCACCGGCCGGGAGCGGTGGCGAGACGCTCGACCAGCGGCTCCTCGAGGAGGCGCGCCGCCGCAAGCTCGGGATCGTGGGTCTCGAGCTGGCCGACGAGCAGGTCGCGGCCTTCGACGCGATCGCGCTGCCGACGCAGGTTGCGCTCGTGAAGTTCCTGCTGCGCAACCGCGACGTGCTCGCCGCCGAACACGACGCGGTCATCGCGGCTTGGCTCGATCGCGACCTCGCGCGCCTCGCCGAGTTGAACGTCGCGCAGGGACGAAGATATCCGGAAGTCGCAGCGCATCTTGCCGAACTCACGCGCCGCCTCGTGGACGACCGGTCGGTGCAGATGGCGCACCGATTGTTCCTGCCGCTGCGCAGCGGCCGCGTGTTCGTCGCCGTCGGGGCCTCGCATCTCCATGGCAAGCGGAGCCTCCTGGCGCTGCTGCGGGAACAGGGCTACCACATCCGGCGCGTATTCTGAGCGCGCGTCGGCCCCGCGCGCAGCGGCAGGAGGCGGACGCCGCATGGAGGGCGATGGTCGCATCCCGAACGGCGTAAAATGCGGCAATGGGCGGCTGCGTGCAGGACGGGGCCGCCGCAACGGGCGTCGCCGCCGGCGCCGGTGTGTTTCCCATGGCCGCCGTGAACATCGCCCACCTCCGCACCGACTACAAGCGCGAAACCCTCGACGAGTCGCAGGTCGATCCTGATCCGTACCGCCAGTTCGCGCGGTGGTTCGACGAGGCTGTCAAGGCCGAGCTTCCGGAACCCAACGCGATGACGCTTGCGACGGTGGGCGTCGACCGGCGGCCCTCGGCGCGCATCGTGCTGCTCAAGGGTTACGACGCCGGAGGTTTCGTCTTTTTCACCAATTATGCGAGTCGCAAGGGTCACGAGCTGGCGGCCCACCCGCAGGCTGCGCTGCTTTTCCACTGGGTCGAACTGGAGCGGCAGGTGCGAATCGAAGGCGTCGCAGGCAAGGTCGACGACGCCGAGTCCGACGAGTATTACGCGAGCCGACCGCGGTTATCCCGCCTTGGCGCCTGGGCGTCGCCGCAGAGCCGGACGGTCGCCGATCGCTCCGCGCTCGAGGCGAGCTTCGCTGCCATCGAAGCGCAGTACCGCGACCACGGCGACTCGGTGCCGCGGCCACCGCATTGGGGTGGTTACCGCCTCGTCCCGGAAATGCTGGAATTCTGGCAGGGACGTCGCTCGCGGATGCACGACCGCGTGCGGTACCGCCGCAACGTCGAAACCGGCGGATGGCTCATTGACCGGCTAGCGCCGTGAGCCCGGGAGCAGGGGCCCCGCGCAGCGGGGATGCGACCGTGGCGAATCGGCGCTGGAGGTCGACACGCAGACGTAGGCACGGCACAAGCGGTACAAGGAGACCGAGGCCGTGAGCCCGGGAGCAGCGGCGCGAGCCGGGAAGCAGGGGCCCCCGAGCGTAGCGAGAGGGGATGCGACCGGGGCGAGTCGACGCAGCGAGGCCGACGCGTGAACGGTCGCACGCCGCGAGCGCAAGAGGAGGCCGAGGGGGCACCAGCGGGGATGCGACCGTGGCGAATCGGCGCTGGAGGTCGACACGCAGAGGCGCGCGCGACGCAGGCGATGCAATGAGACCGACACGGTGAGGGACGACGCAGGGCGACACTCGCGCGCCCTCGCCATGCTGATTCCGCTCGGGGTCGCGAACCACACGGTTCTTGCAGGCAGCCGCGTCATCGTGTCGCTCGAGGCGCTGTCGTATGGCGCCTCACCGTTCACGGTCGGGGTCCTGATGGCGCTCTACGCGTTGCTGCCGATGGTGTGCGCAGTTGCCGCGGGGCGGCTGTCCGATCGGGTCGGCGTTCGCCGGCCGATGCTCGCCGGCTCGACGGGCCTGTTCGTGGGCGCCGCATTGCCGTTTCTCTGGCGAGGCCTGCCCGCGCTGTTCGTCTGCGCCGCGATCATCGGCGTATCGTTCATGACGTTCCAGATCGCAACGCAGAGGGCCACGGGGGAGATCGGCGGCCCCATGGACCGCGCGCGCAATTTCAGCCTGCTCGCGCTCGGCTATTCCGTGTCGGGCTTCATCGGCCCGCTCGTCGCGGGTTTTTCGATCGACCACTTCGGGTTTGCAGCAGCATTCGCCGTATTGGCGGTGGTGTCGGTCGTTCCGGTTGCCGTTCTGTCCGCCGGCCGGCTCCGGCTGCCGGGACCGCATCCGGCGACCGACGCCGCGCACCGCGGAGGCGTGCGCATGTTGCTGCGGCACAAGACCCTGCGCCGCGTGTTCGCGATCAACGCACTGCTCGCGGTCGGCTGGGATCTGCACATGATTTTCGTCCCGATCTACGGTGCGAGCATCGGGCTTTCGGCGTCGCGGATCGGCATGGTGCTGGCCGCGTTCTCCGCCGCGACCTTCACGGTCCGATTGCTGATGCCCGCGATCGCACGACGCCGAACCGAACATCAGGTGCTGACCGGCGCCCTGTTCGTCGCCGGCGGCGTCTACCTCGTGTTTCCGTTTTCGGAGACCGCGTCGATGCTCGCCGCACTTTCATTCTGCCTCGGTCTCGGACTTGGCAGCGGGCAGCCGATGGTGATGTCACTGTTGCACGCCCACGCGCCGGCGGGTCGAATCGGCGAGGCGGTGGGCGTGCGCATGTCGCTCGTCCAATCGATGTCGGTCGCGGTGCCGCTGTTGTTCGGCGCGGTCGGATCCTCGCTCGGCCTTGCGCCGGTGTTCTGGCTGGTGGGCGTGGGCCTCACCACCGGCGGTCTTCTCGCCCGCCGCGGCACGCGCGGCTGACGCGCATCCAATTCTTCAGGCCGACGGCATCTTCCGCTTGAGGCGTTCGCCAAAGTGCTTGCGAAATTTCGCAACCTTCGGCGCGACGACGACCTGGCAATACGGCTGCCCGCCGTTTCGCGCGTAGTACTCCTGGTGGTAATCCTCCGCTGCGAAGAAGGGCGCAGCCCCCGCGATCTCGGTGACGATCGGGTCGCGCCAGAGCTTCGCCGCGGTGAGTTCGGTGATGACGGCCTCGGCGGTCGCACGCTGTTCGGGCGTCTGGCAGAAGACCACCGATCGGTACTGCGTGCCCACGTCGTTGCCCTGCCGGTTCCGCGTCGTCGGGTCGTGGATCGTGAAGAACACGGTGAGCACGTCCCGGAATGCGAGTGCCGCCGGGTCGAACGTCACGCGTACGACTTCGGCATGGCCGGTACCGCCACCGCAGACCTCGTCGTAGCTCGGGTTGGGGCGGTTGCCGCCGGCGTAGCCCGATTCCACCGACTGCACGCCGGCCAGGTCGTCGAATACGGCTTCGAGGCACCAGAAGCAGCCGCCGCCCAGGATCGCGGTTTCGAAAGCGGCGGCGGACGAGGGATTCGTGGTCATCGCAGGCTCCAGTAGAGAAAAGGGCGTTCATCGGACATTGCGGCCGCTTGCGGTGCTGCCGCTCGCCTTCTGGTCGCAATTGTTGCCGGGCAGCTTACATCGGGATCGGCGGAACGGCGTCGTCTTGATTCAACGCAAGCGATGGACGCTTCACTTTCGGCGCTGGCTGGGCCATGGATGCGATAATTCAAAAGTGAACAATTGGGGAGGATGACAAGGTCATGGGCCTGCTGCCGCGGGAAGGAAAGTTCTTCGATTTTTTCAACCAGCACGCCGAGCTTGCCGCGCAGGCGGCGCTCGAACTGCAGGCGTTGCTCGCCGACCTGACGCAACTCGAGCGCCGCAGCCGCGCGATCGAGAAAAACGAGAAGCTGGCCGACCAGATCACCCATCAGACGGTGCAGCTGCTGCATCGGACGTTCATCACGCCTCTTGACCGCGACGAGATACACCAGCTCATCACCGGGATGGACGACATCCTGGACCTGATGGAGGATGTCGCGACCTGCCTGTTCCTCTACGACGTCAAGGCAGTCACCCCGGATGCGCAGAAGCTCGGCGAGATCTGCGTGACCTGTACCGTGAAAGTCAAGGAGGCCGTGGCCAAGCTCGAGTCGATGGACAACGCGGACAGCATCCTCAAGATCTGCGGCGATATCGACCGGCTCGAGAGCGAGGCCGATTTCGTGTTTCGATCGGCGCTCGCCAAACTGTTCCGCGAGGAGTCGGACGTCAAGCAGATCATCAAGTTGAAGGAGGTCTACCAGCTCCTCGAGGGAATTACCGACAAATGCGAAGACGTCGCCAACGTGATCGAGGGCATCGTCCTCGAGAACGCGTGACGCGCGCAGGGCAATGCTGATGGAAGCCCGATCCGCGGCTGTTCGCGTGTGCGGCCGGGCCGGCGCCCCCGGCCGGCCCGACGCCGGCGAGGGCGCGCAATGACCACCGGGTCGATCGCGTTCGAGATGATCGTGTTTCTGGTCATCCTCGCGCTGGCATTCGACTTCATGAACGGCTTCCACGATGCCGCGAACTCGATCGCGACGGTCGTCTCGACGCGTGTTCTGCGCCCGCATTGGGCGGTCGCCTGGGCCGCTTTCTTCAACTTCATCGCCTTCCTGTTCTTCGGCCTGTCGGTTGCCAACACCATCGGCAAGGGCGTGATCGAGCCGTGGATCGTCGACCATCATGTGATTTTCGGGGCGCTGACCGGCGCGATCCTCTGGAACGTGATCACCTGGTGGTACGGGCTGCCGTCGTCGTCGTCGCACGCGCTGATCGGCGGGCTCGGCGGCGCCGCGGTGGCGAAGGGCGGCGTGCACGCGCTGGTCGGCAGCGGCTTCCTCAAGATCAGTCTCGCCATCGTGCTGTCGCCGATGCTCGGGTTCGTGCTGGGCATGCTGCTGATGACCGCCGTCGGGTGGCTCTTCTTCCGGACGACGCCCAGCAAGGTGGACCGCTGGTTCCGCCGGTTCCAGCTCGTCTCGGCATCGCTGTACAGCCTGGGCCACGGCGGCAACGACGCACAGAAGACGATGGGCATCATCGCAATGCTGCTGTTCGCGGCCGGCATGACGGGCCCGACTTTCAACGTACCGTTCTGGGTGGTGCTCGCCTGCCAGGCGGCGATGGCCCTCGGCACGCTCTTCGGTGGCTGGCGCATCGTGAGGACGATGGGGATGAAGATCACGAAACTGAGGCCCGTCGGCGGCTTTTGCGCCGAGACCGGCGGGGCGATCACGCTGTTCCTCGCCACGGGGCTGGGCATTCCGGTATCGACCACGCACACGATCACCGGGGCGATCATCGGTGTCGGCGCCACGCGCAAACTCTCCGCGGTGCGCTGGGGCGTGGCCGAGCGTATCGTCTGGGCGTGGGTGCTGACGATCCCCTGCACGGCGTTCATCTCGGCGCTGGCGTGGTGGATCGCCCACCGGCTCCTGGCGCCATGAACCTGCCGGTTCCGGTTGCCGTGCTGGTCGATTTTTCGATTCGCGTCGCCCGGCGGATGCGCGCCATCGGGCTCGCCCGGACGGCGGCCAGCCTCGCCTTCACGACGCTGCTCGCGCTGGTCCCGCTCGCGACCGTCGCCCTGACGTTCGTCGCGCGTTTTCCGGGATTCCAGCGGTGGCTCGACACGCTCGAGGGCTTCCTGCTGAAGCACATGTTGCCCGAGAGCGCCAACGCGGTCGTCCACCAGTATGTCGGCGAGTTCACCGAAAAGGCGGCGGGCCTGACCGGCATTTCGATCGTATTGATCGCGGTGACGGCAACCATGGCCACCGCCAACATCGAGCGCGAGATCAACGCGATCTGGGGCATCGACCGCCCGCGCCCGCTCGGGCGCCGGATCGTCGTCTACGCACTGGGCCTGACCGCCGGGCCCGTGCTGGTCGGCGCCAGCCTGTCGCTGACGACGTGGCTCATCACCGAGTCGCTTGCGGCGGTGCCAATGCGCGAGTCCCTCGCCGACATGGTGTTGACGCCGCTGCCGCTGCTGTTCTCGACCGTCGCGCTGACCCTGCTCTACGCGATCGTCCCGGCCCGGCCGGTGGCGTGGCGGCATGCGCTGATCGGCGCCGCCGCGGCGGCGCTCGCGTTCGAGGCGGCGAAGCACGGCTTCGCGTTCTACCTCACGCAGGTGCCGACCTACCAGCTCGTCTACGGCGCGCTGGCGGCGCTACCCCTGTTCCTGGTCTGGATCTATCTTTGCTGGCTGATTGTGCTGGCCGGTGCGGCGATCACGGCGACGCTGGCCGAGTCCGACCGGGCCGGCGTGCCGGAGCATCGCCGGCGCCACTTGCCGGGGCGAGTCGCCGAGCGATAACGGAAGCGGCGGCCGGTCGCGGCGCGCCCGCGCCGGCGTCCTCGTGCGAATCGCCGCCGCAAGCGCCGCGCGGCCGCTTGCCGAAAAGGGGCGGCCAAGCTACATTGCGGGCAGTAGTTTTCCGACGGAGCCCCTCCAACGTGTGGTCCCTCATTCAAGCGGCCGGCTGGCCGATCTGGCCCCTGGTATTCGCCTCGGTCATTGCACTGGCGCTCATTT
>Ga0315287_10001264_pt1 | contig 23198 bp, 23 predicted proteins | sample YL17G11_0_MG_FD_205037 | JGI IMG/M metagenome (GOLD analysis project Ga0315287, IMG submission 205037) | Sediment microbial communities from Yellowstone Lake, YNP, Wyoming, USA - YL17G11_0 | ecosystem: Environmental > Aquatic > Freshwater > Lake > Sediment | place: USA: Wyoming | collected... | reverse complement strand
CGACACGGTGCAGCGGCACGTCAAGGCGGCCGTGAAGGCCGCAGGGATCGTAAAGCCGGCGTCCTGCCACACCTTCCGACATTGCTTTGCCACGCACCTCCTCGAGCGCGGCTACGACATCCGCACCGTGCAGGAACTGCTCGGCCACAAGGACGTCAGGAGGACGCAGATCTGCACGCACGTCATGCGCAAGGGGGCCAATGCGGTGCAAAGCCCGTTGGACCAGTAAATGGCCGAAATGCCAAACTACCCTTCCACGCCCCGCAACCTGCACGCCCGATGTCGAACGCCCGACTCGTCTATACCACCGGCCAGGGCCGTCTGTGCCCCGAGTGTGCCCGCCCCCTGACAGAGTGCCGATGCAAGCGCAGCAAAGCGGCTGTGCCCGCCGCTGCAGCGGCACCCAAGGGTGACGGGATCGTGCGCGTCGGTCGCGCGACCAGGGGCCGCAAGGGCAAGGGCGTCACGATCATCACCGGCGTACCGCTCGCTGGCGACGCGTTAGAGGCGCTGGCTACCAGGCTCAAGAAGCGCTGCGGCTCAGGCGGCACAGTAACCGGCGCCACGATCGAGATCCAGGGCGACCACCGCGACCTGCTGGCGGAAGAACTCGGCAAGCTGGGCTACACCGTGCGCCGCTCCGGCGGATGATGCGCACCATGCGCATCAACAAGTACCTGAGTGAGACCGGCGTGTGTTCGCGTCGCGAGGCCGACCAGTGGATCGAGGCCGGCCGCATCAGCGTCAACGGCACCCCGGCGGTGCTCGGCACGAAGATTGTGGAAGGCGACGTAGTCCTGGTAGACGGCCAGCCTGCGCGCGCGAAGCCGCAGCGCATCTACCTCGCGCTCAACAAACCGGTCGGCATCGAGTGCACCACGGATCGCGACGTGCCGGGGAACATCGTGGATTTCGTCGGCCACCACGAGCGCATCTACCCGATCGGGCGCCTGGACAAGGATTCGGAAGGACTGATCCTGCTCACCAACGACGGCGACATCGTCAACACCGTCCTCAGAGCCGAGAACGAGCACGAGAAGGAATACGTCGTGGCGGTCGACAAGCCGCTGACTCAGGAGTTCCTCGAGGGCATGGCGCGCGGCGTGCCCATCCTCGACACGGTGACCAATCCCTGCAGCGTCACGCAGGTGGGCAGGAACACCTTCCGCATCGTGCTCACGCAGGGACTCAACCGGCAGATCCGCCGGATGTGCGACTACTTCGGCTACACGGTGCGGCGGCTGCAGCGGGTGCGGATCATGCACGTGCACCTCGGCAACCTGCCGGTCGGGAAATCTCGCAATCTCACGCTGGTCGAGCTCGGCGGCCTGTTGCCGGCCAGGGAACGGACGCTCAGCCTGAAGAAGACGACTCGCTAGCGTCCTGCTCGCGCTGCTCTTGTTTCTCCCGCTTGTGCCGCAGGTCGAGCACGAGGTTGTAGCCGGCGACGCCGGCCGGAAACAGATTGGAGAGGATGCCGACCGAGTCGTTCTTGCCGAAGATGAAGTACGACAGCAGCAGCACGCTGCCCGAGATGCTCATGATCCAGAACACCGTCGGCACGACGGGCCGGCCGTGCATGCGCGAGTACGCCATCTGTACGAACCAGCGCCCGGCGAAGAGCGCGACGCCGAGATAGCCGACGAGCTTCCACCCCGTGATGTGCAAGCCGAAAGTGTTGAACAACAGCTCATTCATCGTCCGTCTCCTTCAGCCTGCTGCGCGTTCACGGGCGCGCCGCAAGTCTGCCTCGGTGTCGACTCCGGGCCCGGGCAGCTCGATGCAATCGGCCACGACGATGCGCAGCCCTGCCTCGAGCGCCCGCAACTGCTCGAGCTTCTCGCGCAACTCGTAGTTCGACGGCGGCATCGCCGTGATCTTCCGCAGTGCGCCGACGCGGTACGCATACATCCCGACGTGCCGCATCGCTCCGCCAAAGTCACGCTGCCCCGCCAGCCCGCCCTGCGAGCCGTCACGCGTCCACGGAATGGGTGCGCGGCTGAAATACAGGGCGGTGCCGTCGTGCGCGGTGACCACTTTGACCACGTTCGGGTCGAGAAAATCCTCGAGGCTGCCTACGGGGGTCGTCAACGTGGCGAGCGCCGCGGTCGGGTCCCGCTCCAGCAACCCGGCGACCTGGTCGACCAGTCGCGGCGGCAGGAAGGGCTCGTCGCCCTGCACGTTCACGACGATCGTGGCATCGGACCAGCCGCGGGCCTGCGCCACGGCGGCCACGCGATCGGTACCGGACGGCAGTTCAGGATCGGTCATCACCGCGATTTGCCGACCAGGTGCGCGCGGGTCGCTCACTGCGGCGGCGATACGCCGGTCATCCGTGGCCACCAGCACCTCGTCGGCGCCGCTTGCGCAGGCTCGGGCGACGACGCGCTGGATCATCGACACGCCGCCGATGTCGAGCAACGGCTTGCCGGGCAACCGCGTCGATGCGTAGCGCGCAGGAATGACGACGTGAAACGGCATGCGCGCCGCTCAGTCCTGCAGCAGCGGATCGTCCGCGGCCAGCGTCCGGGCCTCATCCTCCAGCATCACCGGGATGCCGTCCCGGACAGGAAACGCGAGCCGATCGGCCCGGCACACCAGCGCCTGCGCGTCGCGCCGCCACTGCAGCGGCCCTTTGCAGAGCGGACAGGCAAGAATATCGAGAAGCTTGTTATCCAAGGCGGACTCCCGCGCCGGTCAACCCGGCGCGCTCGAGAACCAACGTGAGCAGCTGCTCGGCGGTCGTGCGGTCGATGCTCACCTCGAGATCGACCCACCACCAGAGCGGTTGCGCATACCCCCGGCATTTTACGGCATCTTTCTCTGTCATCAGGACCGTCGTACCGGCCGGGAACGGCAAGGCTGCCGCGTCGAGACTCCCATGATCGGGTAGCGCGTGCTCGGTCAGCGTCAGCCCGGCCGCGCGCAGTGAGGCGAAAAAGCCCTCGGGATGGCCGATTCCGGCGACGGCGTGGACGGCGGACCCGGCGAAGGTTGCCAGATCGCGTCTTGCGCCAGTCACCAGGTTGACGGCCTCGCCGGTCCGGAACTGCGCTGCGGCCACGAACGGCGTGCGCGGCTGCACCTTGCAGCCGGTGCTCGCCACCGCGCCGCGCTCGGTAATCACGACCGCATCGACCTGCTCCAGTCGGCCCGCTGGCTCACGCAGCGGTCCGGCGGGCAGCAGGTGGCCATTACCGAAGCCGCGCGCCGCATCGACTACGGCAATCTCGTAGATCCGCGCCAGACGCACGTGCTGCAGGCCGTCGTCGCATACGACAATCTCCGCGCCTTGCTTTGCTGCGAGCGCCGCGGCAGCGACGCGGTCAGTCCCGATCACGACCGCATGGGGGCCACGGCGGGCGTGCAGGACCGCTTCGTCCCCGACCACGGCAGGGTCGTCATCGACGTTGACGACGCGCGCGGCGCCGGTATGCGTGCCACCATACCCACGCAGCACGACGCCGACGCGGTTGCCACGCAGGGAGAGCTGCTTTGCGAGCCACGCCGCGACGGGGGTCTTGCCGGTCCCGCCGACCGTCAGATTGCCGACCACGATGACGGGGACGGGCGCCGCATGCACTCGCAACAGACCGATTCGGTACAACGCAGTCTTCAGCGTCACCAGTAACCGGAAGATCAGTTCCAGCGGCCACAACGGCAGGCTGCGCCAGGCGGGCCCGTACCAGAGGCGCTGCAGCCGCGCGTCCAGGCTCATTCGTTGAACTGCATGCGGTAGAGCACCGCATACTGGCCATTGCGGACCAGGAGCTCCTCGTGCGTGCCCGTCTCGATCAGCCGCCCGCCCTCCATCACGAGAATGCGATCGGCTTTCTCTACCGTCGAGAGACGGTGAGCGATCACCAGCGTGGTGCGGTCCTTCATCAGCCCTTCGAGCTGTTCCTGGATCTGCCGCTCGGTCTCGGTGTCCAGCGCCGAAGTGGCCTCGTCCAGGATCAGGATCGGCGTATTGCGCAGCAGCGCACGGGCGATGGCGATGCGCTGGCGCTGGCCGCCCGAGAGCAGCGTGCCGCGATCCCCCACCTCGGTGTCGAGGCCGTTCGGCATCTGGTCGGCGAACTCATTGACGCGGGCAGCCCGCGCGGCTGCCTCGATCTGCTCGTTGCTCGCCGGGTAGCCGAAGGCTATGTTGCTGCGGATGGTGTCGTTGAAGAGCACCACGTCCTGGCTGACCAGGCTCATCTGCGCGCGCAGGTTCTTGAGGGAATACTCGCGAATGTCGTGACCGTCCAGCATCACCGTGCCGCCGGTGACGTCATAGAAGCGCGGCAGCAGGCCCACGATGGTGGACTTGCCGCTGCCCGACCGGCCGACGATGGCCACCGTCTGTCCTGCCCGGATCGTGAAGCTGACGCCGTGCAGCACGTCCTCCGCGCCCGCCGGATAGCGGAACCGTGCATCGCGATACTCGACATCGCCGGTCGCGCGCTCGATCGGCCGGTCGCCGCCCGCGGGCTCCCTGGGTGAATCCAGCACCTCGAAGATACTCTGCGCCGCCGCGATGCCCTGCTGCAGCGGGCCAGCGACGTTGACGAGCCGGCGCAACGGCGCCGTGATCAGCATCAGGGCCGCGATGAACGAGGTGAACTCGCCCACCGTCATCCTGCCGTGAATGGCGTCCAGCGTGGCCAGGTACAGCACGCCCGCCAGCCCGACCGCCGCGATCGTCTGCACGATCGGGTTGCTCATGCCCTTGGTCATCATGAGCCGCATGTGTGAGCGGCGATTGTGCTCGATGACCTTGTCGAACAGCCCGGCTTCGTACTCCTGCGCGTTGAAGACGCGGATCACCCGCGGGGCCTCGATCGCCTCCTTGGCCACCCGCGTCACGTCGCCCATCGAGTTCTGGATGCGCTTGCTGTAGCGCCGGAACAGCAGGTTGATGCGACGGATCAGCACTCCGACCAGCGGGCCGACGATCAGGCTGAACAGCGTGAGCTTCCAGTTCATGTACAACAGGTAGCTGATCAGCCCGATGATCGTCAGGGTGTCGCGGATGAAGACAGTGACCGAGTCGGTGGTGGCGGTGGCCACCTGCTCCGTGTTGTACGTGAGCTTGGAGAGCAGCACGCCGGAAGAATTCTGGTCGAAATACGCGATCGGCAGGTTCACATAGCGGTCGAAGATCTCCGCCCGCAGCGTCTTGACGATCTTGCGGCCGACGAAGCCGGGGCAGTACGTCTGCAGGAAATCACCGACGCCGCGCATGAGGAAGAGCCCGATCAACGCGAACGGCACGATCGAGACCATGCGCGGGTCTTTCTGCACGAAGGTGCCGTCGAGGAAGAACTTCACGAATGCGGCCCAGGCAGCGTCGGTCGCCGCGAAGATCGTCATGCCGAGCACGCCGACCGCGAACATGGCCTTGTGCGGCCGAAGGTAGGTGAGCAGGCGCTTGTACGTCTGAACCGCGCCCTCGGGCATCTTCAGCTCGGCGCGTTTATCCGCCCTGGGACCCATCGTGAACCGTGGCGATGTTGATCTGGCGGTAGCCGAGGCGGCCGGCGACGTCCATGGCCGTCACGACGGACTGGTGCATGGCGCGCGCATCGGCGCGTATGGTGATGGGCATGGCGCGATTGCCGCCGGCCGCCCGGCCAAGCGCAGTCGCAAGCGTGTCCGGACTGTTGTTGACCAGCGGTTTGCCGCCCACGCGATAACCGCCCTCCGCCGTGACCTCGATCTCGACGGTCTCCTTGATGCTTGATTCGTCGGGCTGCACGCCAGCTTCCGGCAGCCGTACCTTGAGGCGGCCCTCGTCGATGAACTTCGTGGACATCATGAAGAAGATCAGCAGCAGCAGCACGACGTCGATGAGCGACGTCATGTTGAGCTCGGGATCCTCGCGACGGCGCATCTGGAACCTCACGCCGCGGCTTCCTCGGCAGCGGCCGCCATCGCGATGTCCGCCGCCGCCTGCGGCCGGGTGCCCGGAGTGCGGTCAATGGCCTGCACGAGCTTCAGGGATTCCTTCTCCATGTCGATCACGAGCGCATCGACCTTGCCGCGCAGGTAGCGATAGGCCACCAGGGCCGGGATGGCGACGATCAGGCCGGCGGCCGTCGTGATCAGCGCTTCGGCGATGCCGCTGGCCATCGCGGACGGATTGCCAACGCCGGCAAGCGTGATGGCCCGGAACGTGCGGATCATGCCGGTGACCGTGCCGAGCAGGCCGAGGAGCGGCGAGATCGAGGCAATGGTGGCGAGCGTGTTCAGGTAGCGCTCGAGATCGTGCATCACATGGCGGCCGGCATCCTCGATGGCCTCCATCATCACGAGGCGATCGCGGTGCCGGTTCGCCAGCCCGGCCGCGAGCACGCGCCCCAGGGGCGAGTGCTGCTGCAGGGCCATGATCTGCTTGTCGGAGAGCGCGCGGTTCTCGACCCATTGCCAGATCTTGTCGGTGAGTTCCTCCGGAACGACCTTCGGCCCGCGCAGCGTCCACAGCCGCTCGAGAGTGATGGCGACGGCCAGGATCGAGCACAGGATGATCGGCACCATGACGATGCCGCCCGACTTGACGATTTCGAACATTTCCCGCGCGCGAGTCCCTGTCACCAAAACGCCCGCGGATCATACTGCATGGGCCGCGGCGCGGCGACCTGCGCCTGTCAAGGATCCGACCAGAAGCGGCGATGATCGATGCGCCACTGCCCCGGCGGCTCGAGCGAGTGGCCCGGCCGCGCCACGAAATCGATCGCGCCGCTGGCGCTGGTACGCAAGGTGTGAGCCCCGGCGGCCTCCCAGCGCGCGACGACGGCAGGTGCCGGGAACCCCCAGCGGTTGCGATGCCCGACCGCGAAGACAGTCCAACGCGGCGCCAGCGCAGCGACGAAAGCGGCGCTCGACGACGTTCGGCTGCCGTGATGCGGAGCGACGACCACCTCCACCGAACCCGGCTGGACCGATTGCAGCAGTTCGTCTTCCGCCGCCGCCTCGATGTCGCCGGTGAGCAGCATCGTGTGTTCCCCCGCCCGCACCCGCAGGACGCAGGAGCTGTCGTTGTCGCGCTCGTGCGGTGCGACACCCGGATGCAGCCAGTCGAATTCGACACCGTCCCACGCCCACCGCGTGCCCCGGCGGCACGGATCGACGCCACTCCCTGGCAACCGTCCGTGATCAATGCCACGCACGCTCGGACCGGCCACGAACCGGCCCACGGTCAGCGCTGCGACCACGCTGGCCGCCCCGCCCTTGTGATCGTCGTCATCATGACTCGCGACGACCATGTCAACCTTGCGAATGCCGCGATTCTTGAGGTATGGAACGACGACGAGCAAGCCTGCGTCGGTGCCACTGCGAAAGGACGGCCCGGTGTCGAATACGAGCACGTGCGAGCGCGTTTGCACGACGGTGGCGAGCCCCTGCCCCACGTCGAGCACAGTCAGACGAACCTCGCCCGGCGCCAGGGGCAGCGGCCTCCAGGCGCAGGCGGCGCAAACCAGGATGACCCCGGCCATGCGCCCATGTCTCGGCAACGGTGACAAGGCAGCGACCGTGCCGACGATCAGCGCGACCCATGCAGGCGCATCCAACCCGGCGACCGCAAGCGTCGCAGCTGGCCACGATGCGGGAACCTCGATCAGGGGCCACGTCGCTTCAATCAGCCACGCCACGCCGCGCAGCAGGCTCGAGCCTGTGTCCGGTGCGATGAGGACGCACGCCGTCGCCAGGAGAACGGCCGGCACGATGACCAGCGTGTAGAGCGGGATCGCGATGAGATTGACGGCCGCGGAGACCAGCGAGAGGTTGCCGAAGCTGCCGATCAAGACGGGAGTGAGTCCGAGCGTGACGGCCGCCTGTACCTGCAGGTAACCGCGCACCCGGCCCGGCCGCTGCGCGTAGCCGCTGGTGCAATATACGATGGCTGCCACGGCGCCGAATGACAGCCAGAATCCAGGCGCGAGCAGCGCAAGCGGGTCCAGCAGCACGACTGCGCCCGCGCATGCGGCCAGCCCATCCGCAAGACCCACGTGCCTGCGCATTCGCAGCGCTGCGGCCGCCAGCACGATCATGATCATCGTGCGCTGCGTCGGTACCGACCATCCGGCAAGCGCGCTGTAGCACACGGCGACGAGTGCGCCCACGAGCACCGCCGCGTCGCGCCGGCATCCGATAGCCCCGCGCCGCTGTCGCGAGCGATACCAGGCGCCACAGGCCCAGGCGGCGATCGCGGCAACCATCGCGATGTGCAATCCCGAAATGGCCATGAGGTGACTGGTACCGCTGCGGGAGAGCGCCAGCCACTGTTCGCGACTTAGCGCCTCCTGCAGGCCCACGGACAATCCGGCGACGATGCCCGCCGCCGGCCGCTCACCGAGGGCGTTGCGAATGGCCTGCGCAGCCGCTCCGCGCGCCACGAGCACCGGATACCGCAGAACCTGCCTGGTGGTACGTCCGAGTCGTGTCGCGACCCGCACATACCCGCTGGCACCGATGCCTTCGCGCAACATCCGCGCATCGTTGTCGCTGCCACCCGGATTGGCAAAACCGCGCGGCCGGCGCAGGCGCAGGTCGAGTTCGAGACGTTCGGCCGCAAGTGGCCGCCACGGCGCTTCGTACCACGCGAGTTCCAGCACCGCGGGTAATCGCGCGCCGGCGTCCGGCGCGAAGCGAAAACGCAGCAGCTCGGGCGTTCCCTGGGGCACCGAGACGACGGTGCCGCGCGCGGTGATGATCTGCCCCTCGAGCGCCGGATCGAGGCGATCAGCCAGCCGGGCACCCGCCTGCAACCAGCAGAACACGGCCCCCAGCGTGCACGCAAGCACCGGCGGCGCACGCCACAGTGCCGCGACCATTACCCCCGCCAGCCCGGTGACTGCGACGACCTGGCTCGGCGGCAACTGGGGCAGCACGAGGACGACGCAACATCCCGCGACGAATCCGGTGACGACTGGCCACACTGCCCTCGGCCCCCTCCCTGCGGAGCACGAGACTGACGGTCGCGTGACCCGTGAGCCAGCGGCAAATGCGGCGACTTAGTCGAGATTCAGGCGGGAGTCAAAGCCGATTCAGGTCGCGACGAGTTGTCCGTCCTGCAGCGTCAGCACACGCCGCATGCGCGCAGCGATTTCCGCGGAGTGCGTCACCAGCACCAGGCTGGTGCCCAGTTCGCGATTGAGCTCGAGCATCAGTTCCAGCACTCCGCGCGCATTGCGCCCGTCGAGATTGCCGGTGGGTTCATCCGCCAGCACCAGTTGCGGCCGGGTGACCAGTGCGCGCGCTACCGCAGCACGCTGACGCTCGCCACCCGACAGCTGCGCCGGTCGGTGCGCGAGACGCTCTCCCAGGCCGACGCGCTCGAGCAGCCAGCGCGCCTCGCGCTCGGCCTCCGCCGCCGGCGTGCGTCGCACCAGCAACGGCATCGCGACGTTTTCGAGCGCGCTGAATTCGGGCAGCAGGTGATGGAACTGGTAGACGAAACCGAGCGCGCGATTGCGCAGCGTGCCACGCGCCGCGTCCGACAGACTGGCCAGCGACTCGCCCGTGATGCGAATGACGCCGCTCGATGGCAGGTCGAGCCCGCCGAGTATCTGCAGCAGCGTGGTCTTGCCGGAGCCCGATTCGCCGATGATGGCGAGCGTTTCGCCGCGCGACACCCGCAGCTCCACGCCTTTCAGCACATCGAGGCGATTACCCGCCTCCACGAAGTGCTTGCGGACGTCGGTGCAGCTCAGGATCTCTTGGTCAATCATGTCGCAGGGCCCTCGCCGGATCGGTCGTCGCCGCGCGCCACGCCGGATAAATAGTCGACAGACAACACAACAGGAAAGCGGTGCCGGCAATCAGCGCCACGTCGCGCGCCTCGACGTGAGCCGGCAGATCGCTCATGAGATACACACTCGCGTCCATGAAGTGCGTGCCGGACAGACGCTCGAGGCCGTGCACCAGTGATTCCAGGTTGACGGCCAGCAGCACGCCGAGCGCCACGCCCGCGGCCGTGCCCACCAGGCCAATCACCGTGCCCTGCGTCGCGAATACCGCGAGGATGCTCGATGGCCGTGCGCCGATGGTGCGCAGGATGGCGATGTCGGGCTGCTTGTCCTTCACCGCCATGACCAGCGTCGAGACGATGTTGAACGCGGCGACCGCGACGACGAGCAGCAGGATGAAAAACATCATGCGCTTGGTGAGTTCGATGGAACGGAAGAAATTGGCGTGGCGCTGCGTCCAGTCGTCCACGTAGAGCCCGCCGCCCAAAGCCCTTGCCACTTCGCGCCCCGCGACCGGCGCCTCGAACGGATCGCGCACCTTCAGTCGCAAGCCGGTCACGTTGTCACCAATCCGGAACAACCGCGACGCGTCCTTCAGGTGCACGACGGCGAGCGTGGCGTCGATCTCGTACATGCCGGAATAGAAGACACCGCCGACAGTGAAGCGCCGCATGCGAGGCACCACGCCGGCGGGCGTCACCGAGCCCTGCGCAATGGCGATTACAACCGCGTCGCCGGTCTTCACGCCGAGTTTGGCCGCCAGTTCGGATCCCAGCAGCACCTGGAACGCCCCAGGCTGCAGAGCTGCCATTGAACCGCTCGTCAGTCGCTGGCTGAGGGCGGAGACCTGCGCCTCGTACTGCGGATCGATCCCCTGCACGGTCGCGGCATTCGACTGCCCGCCCGGGACGTCGCCGACCAGCAGCGCCTCCCCTTCCACGAACGGCGCCGCGGCGGCGACGCGAGGGTTGTGCATTGCCTGCTCGCGCAGGGCCGGCCAGTCCGCCAGACCTTCGCCGAAGGCCGTAACCGTCGCGTGCGAGGTCATGCTGAGGATGCGCTCCCGCAACTCGCGCTCGAATCCATTCATCACGGACAGCACGACGATCAGCACGGCCACGCCGATCGCCACACCAACCATCGACATGACCGAGATGAACGACAGGAAGCGATTACCCGTCGAGCGCAGATAACGCCGGCCGATCCGCAGTTCGAAGGGAGCGCCGCTCATCATTCGTACCGCAGCGCTTCGGCCGGTTCGGTGGCCGCGCCCCGCAGGGCGGGATAGATCGTCGCCAGGACCGTCAACCCGAACGCGATACCGGCGATGGCCACGATCTGCCCCAGTCGCGGCTCCGACGGGATGGCCGTGATGTAGTAGACGGTGGGGTCCATCACGTGGAAACGGAAGATGCGCTCGAGGACGGGCACGATCGCGCCCACGTTGTACGCGATCAGCACGCCGAAGAGGACGCCGAGCAACGTGCCGATGGCGCCGATCACGATGCCCTGCGTGAAGAACACGCCGACGATGCCGCGCGGCGCCAGCCCGAGCGTCCGCAGGATGGCGATGTCCGAGCGCTTCTCGTTCACCACCATCACCAGCGCCGCAACGATGTTGAACGCGGCGACCGCCACCACCAGCATCAGGATCAGGCTCATCATCGTCTTCTCGATGCGGATGGCGCGGAAGTACGCGGCGTGCTGCTGGCTCCAGTCCTTCACCTTGAAGCCCGGCCCCGCCGCCGCAGCCAGTTCCGCCGTGTGGGCCGGAGCCGACATGACGTCGTCGAACTTCACTCGCAGTCCCGTCGGCGCCGGGCCCGCGCCGGTGAGATCCGCTGCGTCAGCCAGGTTGATCAACGCCAGCGTCGCGTCGTGGTCCTGCAATCCCACTTCGAACACGCCCGACACCGTGAAGGTCTGCAACACCGGCCGGCCGCCGGCCGATAGCAGGTCGCGCCCCGGCACCATCGCCGTGAGGATGTCGCCGACTTCGGCACCAAGCTGCCAGGCAAGCACGCGGCCGATGATCATGTGGCGAGTACCCGGCGCGAGGTCCGCGAGCCTGCCCTCGAGCAGGTGCTGCTCGATGCTCGAGACCTTCGACTCGGCCAGGGGATCGAGCCCGTGCAGCATCACGGGCTGGAGCATGCCGGAGCGGCCCAGCATCGCCTGCACGTCCACGAAAGGAGCCGCACCCTCGGCGCCCGGGACATGCAGGGCGCGGGTCGCGACCGCCTGCCAGTCCGCCATCCGGTCCGGCGGGCCTTCGATCGTGGCATGGGCTGTCAGGGAGACGAGCCGGTTGCGCAGTTCGCCCTCGAACCCGTTCATGACCGAGACGATCGTGATGAGCGCCGCCACGCCGAGGCAGACCCCCAGCATCGAGACCCATGAAATGAACGACACGAAGAACCCCTGGCGGCGGGTTCGGACGTAGCGCAGGCCGACGAATATGGGCAGCGGGTGGAACATGGCGTGCTTGCGGGAGGGCGCAAGGCTACCTGCCCACGGGTCGCTTTGCACGCCGCTCACCGGCCTGCGCGCCGTGCGATAGTGAACTGGAACAAGGAATTGCGTCGTCGTATGCGCGCGCCGGCTGGCTGGTGCTATAGTCGAAACGGCTTCCAAGGAGAGGTCGAAATCATGCATAAGACTCTGTTGGTGTTGTGTGGCGCGGCATTCGGACTGGGGCTTGCCCCGGCGTACGCCCAGACCCTGCAGATGGCAGACGCTCCGGCGGCGCAGGTCGGGCTGAGCACGCCGGGCCGCGGCACGAGCATGGCCCAGGTGGAAGCACGTTATGGCACGCCGTCCGACAAGGTGGCTGCCGTGGGCGATCCGCCTATCAGCCGCTGGGTGTACTCGAATTTCACCGTGTATTTCGAAGGCCACCACGTGATCCACGCGGTCGCCACGCAGCCCGGCACACCCGCCGGCAAGTAAGTTTTCACCTCTCCCACGTCAGTGGGAGAGATCGCCCAACGGGCGGGTGAGGGTCCGATGCCCTCACCCCACCTCTCCCGCTTTGGGTGGAAGAGGGAGTCAGAAACTCTAGTACACTCCCAAGCTCAACACCTGAGACCGGATCTCATGATCCGGCTGTAAACTATTGTTTTCTAAATGCTAGAAGACGAAAAAATTCCTGGCGCGCGGCACCGCAGCCTGCGCTGGACCGGCCTTGCCGGCGCCGCGACGGCGCTCTACCTGGCCATGGCCGCGAAGCGCCTGCCGGGGCCGCTGCTGGTGCTCAGCCCCGACGCCGCAGCCGCGGCGCAGCTCGAGGAAGAACTCCGCTTCTTTGCGCCCGCGGACTTGCCGATCCTGCCGTTCCCGGGCTACGAAACCCTGCCCTACGACCAGTTCTCGCCACACCCGGACATTATCTCGCAGCGGTTGCGGGCGCTCGCCCGCCTCCCGTCGCTGCGAGCCGGCATCGTCATCGTGGACCCGTCGACCGCCCTGCAGCGCCTGCCGCCGCGGGCATTCATCGATGGCCACGCCCTGAGCCTGAAAGTCGGCGAGGAACTGGAGCTCGAGGAGTTCCGCCTGCGCCTGACCGCAGCGGGCTACGCAAGCATGCCGCAGGTGGGCGAGCCCGGCGAATTCGCGATTCGCGGCTCGCTCTTCGACATCTTCCCGATGGGCAGCGAATCGCCGTTGCGCATCGACCTGTTCGACCGCCAGATCGACAGCATCCGCAGCTTCGATCCGGAGACGCAACGCTCCAACGAAAAGCTGCAGCGCCTCGACCTGCTGCCGGCCCGCGAATTCAGCCTCGCGCCTGACTCGATCCGCGACTTCCGCCGCCGCTTCCGCACGCGCTTCGAGGGCGACCTGACGCGCATGCCGCTCTATCGCGACGTGGGTGAAGGGCTGGCGCCCGCGGGCATCGAGTATTACCTGCCGCTGTTTTTCGAGAGCACGTGCTGCCTGCTGGACTACCTGCCCGCACCGGCAACGCTCGCGCTGCCCGGCGAGCAGGGCGCCCGGTTGCTCGCCGTCTGGCGGACCATGGAAGAACGGCACGAAGAGCGCCGTTACGACATCGAGCATCCCGTGCTGGCGCCGGCCGAGATCTGCCTGCCCCCCGCGGAATGGCTGGCGCGTGCCGCCGCCTTGCCGCAACTCCTGCTGGGTTCCGAGGGCGAGCCCGCCGCGCGGGGAGAAAGCGTGCCGGTCATCGACATGGCCACGCGCGAGGCCCCACCCGCGCGCATCGACCAGCGCAAGGACGAGACGATCCGGTCCTTTGCCGCGCAACTGAACGCCAGCCCCAACCGGGTGCTGCTCGCCGCCGAATCACCGGGGCGGCGCGAATTGCTGCTCGAACTGCTGCGGCCACTCGGCGTGACGATGAAAGTCGTCGCCGGCTGGGAGGAATTCCTCGCTGCCGACGCGCGCATCGCGGTCACGGTCTCGCCGCTCTCCTCCGGCGTCACGCTGGCCGACCCGCCAGTCACGATCTACGCCGAGGAACAGCTCTTCGGTGAACGCGTGCGACAGGAACGGCGGCGGCGGCGCTCCGATCGCGACCCGGCCCGCATCATCCAGCAACTGGCCGACCTGCGGCCGGGCGCACCCGTCGTGCACGAGGATTACGGCATCGGCCGCTACCTCGGCCTCACGACCATGGACGCCGGCGGCATGCCCGCCGAATTCCTGGTGCTCGAGTATGCGGATGGCGACAAGTTGTACGTGCCCGTGCAGGCGCTCGAGCGCATCAGCCGCTACACGGGCGCGCCTGCCGAGTCGGCGCCGCTGCACAAGCTCGGCGGGGAGCAGTGGTCCAAGGCTCGCGCCCGCGCGGCGGCCCGTATCCGTGACGCGGCGGCGGAACTCCTCGACATTTACGCGCGCCGCGCCGCACGCCAGGGATACGCTTTCGACGTGGACGAGCAGCAGCTGCGTGCCTTCGAAGCCGGCTTTCCGTTCGAGGAAACGGTGGATCAAGCCGCGGCCATCGCCGCCGTGGTCGACGACCTGCGCTCCGCCAAGCCGATGGACCGCGTGGTCTGCGGAGACGTCGGCTTCGGCAAGACCGAGGTCGCCTTGCGTGCTGCATTCGTCGTCGTGCAGGGCGGCAAACAGGTCGCCGTACTGGTGCCGACCACGCTCCTCGCCCAGCAGCACTTCCAGACCTTCGCCGACCGTTTCGCCGACTGGCCGGTGAAGGTCGAACTGCTGTCGCGGTTTCGCGCCGACGCTCAGGCGAAGATCACGCTCGAGAGCCTCGCCGCGGGCAGGGCGGACATCGTCGTCGGCACGCACCGGCTCCTGCAGCCCGGCATCCGTTTCAAGGACCTCGGCCTGATCATCGTCGACGAGGAACACCGCTTCGGCGTCAAGGACAAGGAGAAGCTGAAAGCCCTGCGTGCCGAGGTCGACGTGCTCACGCTCACGGCCACACCGATCCCGCGCACGCTCAACATGGCGCTCGGCGGGTTGCGCGATCTGTCACTCATCGCGACACCGCCGGCGGCGCGCCTCTCGATCAAGACGTTCGTGAGCGAGTGGAACGCACCGACCATCCGCGAGGCCTGTCTGCGCGAGTTGCGTCGCGGCGGCCAGGTGTACTTCGTCCACAACAGCATCGACACGATCGAACGGACGGCCGAGCAACTGGCGGAGCTGGTGCCGGAGGCGCGCATCGTCGTCGGCCATGGCCAGATGCGCGAGCGCGACCTCGAGCAGGTGATGCTCGATTTCTATCACAAGCGCGCCAACATGCTGCTGTGCACGACCATCATCGAAAGCGGCATCGACGTACCTACGGCAAACACGATCATCATCGATCGCGCGGACCGTTTCGGCCTGGCGCAGCTGCACCAGCTGCGCGGCCGCGTCGGGCGCTCGCACCACCAGGCCTACGCGTACCTGATCACACCGCCGAAGAATGCGATGACGTCGGATGCGGCGAAGCGCCTCGAGGCGATTGAGTCGCTCGAGGACCTCGGCGCCGGCTTCGTGCTGGCCACTCACGACCTCGAGATCCGCGGCGCCGGCGAGCTGCTCGGCGACGAGCAGAGCGGCCAGATCCAGGAGATCGGCTTTGCGCTCTATATGGAACTGCTGGAGCGCGCGGTGAAGGCGATGCAGGCAGGCAAGGCGCCCGAACTCGAGCGTCCCCTGCACCACGGCCCGGACATGGACCTGCACCTGTCGTCGCTGCTGCCGGAGCAATACCTGCCCGACGTGCATGCCCGGCTGGTGCTCTACAAACGCATCTCGAGCGTGGAGTCCGTCGCGGATCTCGACGACCTGCAGGCCGAAACGGTGGATCGCTTCGGCGCCCTGCCGGAACCGGCCAGGCAGCTGTTCCGCATCGCGCGCCTGAGGGTGGTAGCCGCGCGCTGCGGCGTGGAGCGCTTCGACATCGGCGCGGGGAGCGGATCCGTCACGTTCGTGGACGATCCGCCCGTCGACACCGGCGCGCTGATTCTCTTCGTGCAGCGGCACAGCAAGACCATGCGCTTCGACGGGCCGAAGAAACTCCGCTTCAGCGGCGCATGGCAAGAGACCGAAGAGAGGTTCGCGGCGGCCCAGGCTCTGCTCGACGGGCTGGCAACGTGCGTGCCGGACAAGCAGTGCGCCAATCCCGCCTAGGCGATCTCGGCGGACACCACGCAGTTACCACCCTTCCCTTGCGCCCGTTGCAGCGCTCGCTCGGCGGCTTCGAGAATCGACTCGCAAGCCTTGTCGCGGGGCGGCGCCACGGTGACGACGCCGGCGCTCATCGTGAGATAGCGACCAATCGTCGAACGCGGGTGATGGATGGCCAGCGAGCGAATGCGCCCGATGATCTGCTCGGCGAAGCGCTCGGCATTTACCGGGTCCATCGACACGCCGAGAACCACGAATTCGTCGTCACCGCGCTTCGCCACGATGTCGCTGGCGCGCTTGGTCGCGGTGGCGATGGTGCGCCCGACCTGGCGCAGGACGTTTTCGCTCGCCCCGCGCCCGAATACTTCGTGATAGTCGCGCCAGGCGTCGATGTTGAACCGCATGACGGTCACCATGCGACCGTCGCGTTGCGCGATCGACCAGTCGCGCCGCAACACCTCGATCAGGTGCTCCGGTGTGCTGAGGCCACTCGCGCGCTCCAGCGCCGCGGCCAGCGCCCCGGGGGCCGAGCGCGGCACGGGCCGGTAATAGAGCGCCAGGCGTGACTCCGGGAGCATGACCGCCCAGCGCTCGCATTCGATCGTGGTGCCGTCCACGCGTTTGAGGCGCACGCGCACCCCGACGCTGGTGCTCGTCAGGCTCGGGTCGGCGGGCGCCTCGATCTCGATTTCCTCGAGCGCCCGGCCCTCCAGCCATTCCTCGGGGCGGCGCAGCAGCGCGGCCAGCGTTGCATTGCCGTAAGTGACTCGTGGCCCGCTGTGATTGCCGGTGACGACCGCCACCCCATCCAGCGCGTGCCGCAGCACTTCTGCCAACAGTTCCGGATCCGTGCTCGTACTCAACTGCAATCCCCCGATTGGCTCATATTTACTGCTATGCGTTCAACTGCAGGCTCGGCGCGTCCATGCAGTGATCGATCGCCTGGCGGCATTCGACCCAGCGCGCCGTCTGCTCCAGGTCCTGGCGCCCCGGCATCGGCCGGCCGTGCAGGCGGGCAAGGCGCACCTGGCTGATCGGGTCCGCGGCATCGGCCAGCTGCTCCAGCGTGTCGAGTACCGCCGGGCGGTCGTTGCAGACTGCGAGCACGTCGCATCCGGCGGCGAGCGCGCGCCGCGCTCGCTCCGGCACGCTGCCGGCAAACGCCGCGCCGCCCATGCTCAGGTCGTCGGAGAACACCGCGCCCGTGAATCCCATGCCCCAGCGCAATTCCTGGTGGATCCAGCGGCGCGAGAAACTGGCCGGAGAGTCGTCCACTTCCGGAAACATCACGTGCGCCACCATGATCGACGACAGCCCGTTCGCGATCAGGCGCCGGTACGGCAGCAGGTCGCCCGTCAATTCTTCGAGTGGACGGCGGTCCACCGGCAACGACTTGTGCGAATCGGCCACCACGGCGCCGTGACCAGGAAAGTGCTTGGCGGTTGCTGACATGCCGGCCGTGCGCATGCCGTGCATGCAGGCGACTGCGAGTTTCGCGACCACTTCCGGATCGCGGTGATACGCGCGATCGCCGATGACTTCGCTCGCGCCATAATCGAGGTCGGTGCAGGGCGCGAAGCTCATGTCGACGCCGGCCGCCCGCAGTTCGGCGGCAAGCACCCAGCCGCATTGCCAGGCGAGGCGCCGTCCCGCTTCCGGGTCGAGGTCGTAGGCGTGGCCGATGGTCCGGTTCGGCGGCAGTGCGGTGAATCCCCGGCGGAAGCGCTGCACGCGGCCGCCCTCGTGGTCGACGGTCACGATCAGGGGCGGCTTGCGCACCGCATGGATCTCGCGCACCAGCGACTCGAGCTGCGGCACGCTCACGAAGTTGCGGGTAAAGAGGATCACGGATCCGACGAGCGGATGCGCGAGCACGCGGCGGTCTTCCGCCGTGAGTTCGGTGCCAGCCACATCCACCAGCAAAGGCCCGAGTGTCACGTGCTCTCCCTTGTCGCTCTTCCGGCCCAGCCGCTCCAGAGCGCCGGCGCCCGGCTCGAATTGTAATGGCGCACGTCCTGCGTGACCTCGGGGCCGACCCGGTGCCAGTACTTCTCGACCCGGCCCTCCTCGCACAGCGTGTCGAGGATCTGGTGGGCCTCGACGACCGGGATGGGGTGCCCGTACTCCGGCCGGCTCCTGCCGATGACCCGCCCCTTGAGGCCCAGCCAGGCATCGTCCGCCACCAGGAACTTGCGCTCGATCTCTACCGGCATCGGCTCATCGGTCGAACACCGCCATCGCTTCGACGTGCGTCGTGTGAGGGAACATGTCCATGACTCCCGCCGCTGAGAGGCGAAATCCATGCTCCTGGACCAGCAAACCCGCATCTCGGGCGAGGCTGCCCGGATGGCAGGAAATATACAAGACCCGCAGGGCGCCGGATCGGCTTATGACAGGTAGCACTTCACGCGCGCCGGCACGTGGCGGATCCAGCAGCACCCGTTCGTAGGTGCGCCTCGCCCACGGCAGTCCGCTCACGTCGGTGAACAGGTCGGCGACGTGGAAGGCGGCATTACCGATGCCGTTGCGCACTGCGTTGTCGCGCGCCCGGCCGACCAGGCCCGCATCGCCCTCCACCGCCACGACCTCGCCCGCGCGGCGCGCGAGTGGCAGCGAGAAATTGCCGAGCCCGCAGAACAGGTCGAGGACGGCTGCGTTGGCAGCAGGTTCCAGCAGGTCGATCGCGCGGTCGACCATGGCCGCATTCAGGGCCCCGTTGACCTGGATGAAGTCCGCCGGCTGGAACTCGATGGTCACTGCGAACGCCGGCAGCGAATAGTGCAACGCCGGTGCGTCCCCGCTCAGGGGCGCGATGCTGTCCGGCCCGGCCGGCTGCAGGTACACGCGCACGCCGTGCGCGCGTTCAAAGCCCCCGAGGCGCACGAGGTCGTCACTCGAGGGCGGTTCGAGGACGCGCAGCACCAGCGCACAGGCATCCTCGGCCACGGCGACTTCCACCTGCGGCAGGCGGCTGGCGATCGAGAGCGATTGCACCAGCGCCGCCAGCGCATCGATGAGCCGGTCCACCGGCGGTGCGAGCACGCGGCATTCGTGGATATCGGCGATGTAAGGGGCGGAACGCTCGCGAAAGCCGACGAGCACGCGGCCCTTGCGTGGCACGTCCTTCACGCCGAGGCGCGCGCGGCGACGATAGCCCCACACGGGCCCGGTCAGCGGTTCGAGGACGCGCTCCGGCTTCACGCCACCGATCCGGGCAAGGTTCTCGATCAGCTGGGTCTGCTTGAAGACGAGTTGCGCGGCCGGCGCGAGGTGCTGCAGCGCGCAACCACCGCACAAGCCAAAGTGCGGGCATTCCGGCCCGACCCGGTCGGGGCTGGCTCGCAGTACCTGTTCGCACACGGCTTCGTCGAAGTTCCTGTGGCGCTGCGTGCGACGCAGCAGCACGCGCTCGCCCGGCAACGCATCCGCGACGAAGACCGTCTTGCCGTCGATGCGCGCGACGCCCTTGGCCTCGTGCGACAGATCGACGATGTCCGCTTCCTCGGGTTCAGCCGTAATCCGCTTCACGCGCGCCACGCCGTCAACGCGCGGGCCACGCAGACGCAAATTCCAGCAGGTGCGCCTGCTCCGAGGTCTGCAGCCATGCGCGTACGCGGCCGCACTCGTGGTCGTGTTCTTCGTGGGTCAGGTGCCCGCGCATCAGTTCGAAGCGCAGGTAGATCAGGTACGTGTTGATGACGTCGGCCTCGCAGTAATGGCGAATCGCCGCGGTGCTGCCGGCAAGATGCGCCTCCCAGACGCCCTCGCCCGACATGCCGAGCTTGCCGGGCAGGCCGAGCAGCTGCGCCATGCTGTCGAGGCTGACCCGGCCGCGCCCCTGGAAGCCGGACAGCACGTCCATCAGGTCCACATGGCGCCAGTGATACCGACTCAGGTAATTGTTCCAGCGGAATGATGGATCTTCGTCACCCATCTCCCAGTACCGATGCGCCTGAATGTTGTGGCGCAGGGCGCGATAGTGCAGAACGGGCAGGTCGAACCCGGCACCGTTCCAGCTGACGAGCGTCGGCGAGAAGCGCTCCAGCCCGTCATAGAACCGCCGCACCAGTTCGTCCTCGGGCGAATCGACCTCGCCCAGGCTCCACACCTTGAAACCGTCGCGCGTGCGCATGGCCACCGCGATCGCGACGATTCGGTGCTGCTCGAGCGAGAGGAACTCGGAACCCGTCTGCTCCCGCTGGCGGGTCTGCATGACGTAGCCGACCTGCTTGTCCGACAGCCCCTCGAGCCCGTGCAACCGGCGGCCGAACTCCACGTCCGGGATGGTCTCGATGTCGAAGGCGAACACGTTGCTGATCGTCATGACCCGTTCTCCCGCCGCCGCATGAGCACGGCCACGGCCACCACCAGACCCGCTTCGTCGGTCAGCGTGACGTGCCCGTCCCCGGCGCCGAGCTGGTCGCGTAGCTTGCGCCCGCGCTCCGACCAGATGACCTCGGGCCGGCCCCACGCGTTGGGCTGGATGCCGACATCGCGAATCCAGATGCCGTGCGCGAATCCTGTGCCGAGGGCCTTGACGATCGCCTCCTTGGCGGCAAAACGCATCGCCAGGAAGCGGACCGGTCGCTTGTACTTGCGAAAGCCGGCCTCTTCGGCCGGCATCAGCAGGCGGCGCACGAAGTGTTCGCCGTGTCGCTCGAAGACCGCCTGCACGCGCTCGAGCTGCACGACGTCGGTGCCGATGCCGAAGATCACGCGAGCGCCCTCAGCCGCCCGTGCGGAGGCCGCGGCGCGCCTCGAGCATCAGCGCACACATGTCGCGAACCGCACTCGCGAGGCCATCGATGACCGCGCGCGCGACGATGGCATGACCGATGTTGAGTTCGACGATTTCGGCAATGGCCGCGACCGGCTGAACGTTGTGGTAGTGCAGGCCGTGTCCGGCGTGCACGGTGAGCCCGATCTGCACGCCGAACCGCGCGGCTTCGACGAGCCGCATGAGCTCCTTCGCCTGGTGCTCGCCCGTGGCGTCGGCATAGGCGCCCGTGTGCAGTTCCACGACCGGGGCGCCCGCGGCGCGCGACGCCTCCAGCTGGGCGAAATCCGGATCGATGAACAGCGCGACTCGGCTGCCGCTCTCGCGCAGGGCCGCGCAGCAGTCCTGCAGCCGGGCGACCTGCCGCGCGACGTCGAGCCCGCCTTCCGTCGTGAGCTCGGTGCGCTTCTCGGGCACCAGGCAGACATCCTGCGGACCCACCTCCCGGGCGATTGCAAGCATGGCGTCCGTCGCCGCCATCTCGAGGTTCATGCGCGTCTGCAGGGCGGTGCGCAGGCGGCGCACGTCGTGATCCTGGATGTGACGGCGGTCCTCGCGCAGGTGCAGCGTGATGCTGTCCGCGCCGGACTGCTCGGCTACCAGAGCCGCGTAGAGCGGATCAGGGTACGGAGCGCCGCGCACCTGCCGCAGCGTGGCCACGTGGTCGATGTTGACGCCGAGCTTGATGGGATGCGTAAGCAAGATGATTCAACCTCCGTCCGCCTTGGCGCCGTGTGCCCGCATCTCGATCAGCACCTCGCGCGTCCTGAGCGGACGGCCGTCGAGGCACTGGTCGAGGGCCGCCCGGAGCAGCCGCCGCGCGTCGGCAACGCTTTGCGGGTCGGCCAGTTCCTCGCGGGCGAGCGACAACAGCGACGACCCGCAAAATATCAGGGTTCCTTCCGCCACTCCATCGAGTAACTCGGGCCCGCCGTCGATGCGATACCGGTAGCTGCGCGCCGGGTCCACTTCCGCATCCGTCGTCGTGTCGTGCTCGAGGTTGAGTCCCCAGCCGAGTTCGTCGAGCAGGCGCTTCTCGAAGATGCGCAACGCGCGAGTCGCGTCAGCCTCGGCATCGAGCAGCCGCTCGACCAAGGCCGCGTAAGCGTCGAACAGACTGGGGTGCGGATCGTGGCGCTGCAGGAGCTTCAGGAGCAGTTCGTTGGCATAGAACCCGCTCATGAGGCGGTCGCCGGCCAGGTGGCCGGGCGGCCGGACACGCTCTGCGCCGGTGAGCTGGCCGGCCTCGCCCCGCCCCGTCCAGGAGACCAGCAGTTCGCTGAACGGCTGCAGCGCCGCGCCCAGGGCAGAAGACGCCTGGCGCGAAGCCCGGGCAAACACCGAAACGCGGCCGTGCGTACGGGTCATGAGCTCGAGGATCCGGCTCGTGTCTCGCCAGGGGTAGTGATGCAGCAGGAAGGCGGGTTCCAGGCTGACCCGCCGGGCCGATCCGCTCACGACCCGTACCCGAACTTCCTGAGCGCGCTCTCGTCGTCGGACCAGCCCTCCTTGACCTTGACCCACAGTTCGAGGTGCACGTGACGGCCGAAGTGCTTGTTGAGGTCGAGGCGCGCCGACCGGCCGATCTCCTTCAGCCGCTCGCCCGCCTTGCCGATGACGATCGCCTTCTGGCTGACCCGCTCGACCCAGATCACCGCCTGGATGACGATCTTGCCGGGTTCGTCCTCGGAATCGCCCATGCCTTCGATCTCGACGACGAGGCCGTAGGGCAACTCCTCCTGCAGGCGCAGCATGAGCTTTTCGCGGACGATCTCGGCCGCGATGAAGCGGTCCGTCGCGTCCGTGATCTGCTCCGCCGGGTAAAGCATCTCGGACATCGGCAGGTGCCGCGCGATGATGTCGGGCAGGCGGGCGAGGTTCGAGCCCTTCGTTGCCGAGATCGGCACGATCTCCGCAAAGGCCGCCTTCGTCGCCAGCTCCTCGATGAACGGGAACAACCGTTCCTTGGGATGCACGCGATCGACCTTGTTGATGAGCAGCAGGATCGGCCGCCCGGCCGCTTTCAGTTCCGCGAGCGCACGCGCGTCCTCATCCGTCCAGCGCGCCGCCTCGACGATGAA
>Ga0315287_10001262_pt1 | contig 23206 bp, 23 predicted proteins | sample YL17G11_0_MG_FD_205037 | JGI IMG/M metagenome (GOLD analysis project Ga0315287, IMG submission 205037) | Sediment microbial communities from Yellowstone Lake, YNP, Wyoming, USA - YL17G11_0 | ecosystem: Environmental > Aquatic > Freshwater > Lake > Sediment | place: USA: Wyoming | collected... | reverse complement strand
GAATTACATCACGGGCTGGCGCTGGACCGCACGAGTTGTTCGCGCTTCTGGGCCAATCAATTCCGCGTGCTGCTGACGGCCGCGGCGTATGTGTTGCTGCAGGCGTTGCGGCAACAGGCCCACGGCACGGACTGCGCCACGGCACAAGTCTCCACCTTGCGGGAACGGTTGCTCAAGCTGGCGGTCTGGGTGGAACGCTCGGTGCGTCGCATCGTGCTGCACCTGCCCAGTTCGGCGCCCTGGGGCACGACCTGGCAACGAGTGGCCATGGCCGTGGGCGCCGTACCAGGCTAATCACACGCTCGGGCTCGTGCAGGATGGTGGCGCAGAGGGATCAGACAGGAGACGTGTGTCGTGAATCTCCCGCTCAGGACGTGCGACGACCACCAGATCACGCCCAACAGAGAACGTGAGACCTCGCCGCCGCCGTCAGCGATCGCGACAGGGCACAGGAGTCGCCGGCCTCTCCAACATGGCGGCCACTGCCCCTCTGACCGTCAGTCGTGAATAATGCGGGCTAGGCCCGACAATGGAACGGTCCACATGGCTTTCGGCGGCAAAGTGGACGATTGCGGCTATATTGTATTTACCAAAAACCTTCTTGACGTTTTCATAATCGCAAATATCGCCGCGCTCAAAAATATATTTCTCTTGGCCTTTCTGCCCTGTGATGTCAGACAAGTTCAATAGATTGCCGGCATAAGTAAGCTTATCGTAATTAATGGCCATACCCGTGAAGTCCGGTCTCCCCAAAACGTGTCTGATGAAATTTGAGCCGATAAATCCTGCACCGCCGGTCACCATAATGTTTGCCGTAGAGGGAAGCAGTAGGCTTGAAACATTCTGATCAAGCCGTGCGTCCTTATGCTTACTCATGATTCATGCTTTCTTTCCCGCAAAAATGATTCGACCGCTTCTTCCCAGGAGGGAATGCTTACGTTGAGCTCGCCAGACAGTCGTATCTTGGTCATGGCGGAGAATTTCGGCCGTCTCGCCGGAAGGTGAAAGACGTCCATCGAAACGGGCCGAATAAACTTCTTTATGCCTAGATACTTGGCAATGAATGTTGCCCATTCATAACGGGAGCAAAATCCACTGTTCGTTAGATGGAAAAGTCCCCTCATGCCAGCATCGAGTGACTTCAAGGTAATATTGACTATCGTATCGGTATGAGTCGGCACTGAAAATTCATCACACGCGATCTTCAGATACTCATTATTGTTCGCCCATTCGGCAAGCTTACAGATAAAATTCTGCTTTCCATCGCCGTAAACCCAGCTCAGTCTGAAAATGAGGACATCGTCACAGACTTCACGGACCATTTCTTCACCGGAGAGCTTACTCTTCCCATATTCATTGAGCGGGTTCACCTGATCTTTCTCAGTATATAACCCGCTTTCCTTCATACCATCGAAGACATAGTCAGACCCAAAGTGCACAAGAATTGCCTTGTGTCTGGCAGCAGACTGCGCTAAATGCTTGGCTCCCAGTGCATTTACCGCTAATGCCTTCTCATGTTCCTGCTCAGCCTGATCAACGAGATTGTAGGCGGCACAATTAGTGATAATGTTTGGTTTATAGGCGGTAACGATTTCGTCGACGATAGCGTCCTCCGTGATATCAAGCTTCGATTCATCAGGTGCGCTGAAATCAACGGACCCCCTTTCGAATGTCTTGATGAACGCTCGCGCGAGCTGTCCATTTCTGCCGGTGATCAGATATTTCATGCCTGGCCGTTGAACTCAAAATTATTATCAGCATCAGTGAGCAGAGGATGCATTCTATCCTTCTCTGATAAAAGCGGGGTTTTCAGAGGCCACAGGACATTGATGTCGAGGTCATTCCAGATGATGCCCCGATCGTTCTCCGGCGAATACTCTTCGGTACACTTGTACAGCACCTCCGCCGTTTCGCTTAAGACTTGAAAGCCGTGCGCAAATCCGGGGGGCACGTAGAGCAAATATTTATTCTCCTCCGTCAGTTCTACGCCTGACCATTTTTTGTAATACGGGGAACCTTTGCGGATATCCACAACCACGTCGTAAATCCTCCCTTTGACGCAGGATACGAGCTTCCCCTGCGCCTTGGGGTTCTTCTGATAATGGAGCCCTCTCAACGTCCCTTTTGTCGACCTCGAATAGTTGTCTTGCACAAGATGCTCGCCCATTCCGGCTCTGGAAAAATCGGAATACTTGTAGAGCTCAAGAAAAATTCCCCGATCATCGCCGAAGATTCTCGGCTTGATGAGCGTGAGACCAGGTAGTTCGAGTGAGACAAACTCAAAGGGCATTCGTGTCCCCTTCAGCAATCATCCTCAGATACTCGCCGTATGAATTCTTACTATGGCCCTCAGCCGCTTTGAGCAGCATCTTTTTATCGAGGTACCCCAGCTTGTACGCGATTTCCTCGATACAGGCCACCTTGAGACCCTGGCGCCTTTCAATCGTGGCGATAAACTCCCCTGCCTCGAGCAGGCTTTCATGAGTCCCTGTATCGAGCCATGCATATCCCCGGCCCATCAGCTCAACGCGTAGTTTTTTCTTCATGAGATAGGCATTGTTGAGATCGGTAATTTCGAGCTCCCCTCGCCACGAAGGCTTTACATCCTTTGCCATCGCGACAACGTCGTTGTCATAAAAATAAAGACCGGTCACCGCATACCGCGATCGCGGCTGCCGAGGCTTCTCCTCGATGGTAAGGACATTGCCCTCGGAATCGAATTCAAGGATCCCGTACCGCTCCGGATCCTTGACATAGTAGCCAAACACCGTGGCGCCGCCGATGGAAGTGACGTCCCTCACCGCTTTATTAAGCATTTCCGTCAGACCGTGGCCGAAGAAGATATTATCCCCCAATACCAGGCATACGGCATCCCTGCCGATAAATTCTTCGCCGATGAGAAACGCTTCGGCAAGGCCATTCGGTTTGGGTTGTTCCGCATACGAAAATCTCAGTCCCAGATCGGTACCCTCGCCGAAGATATCTTTGAACCTTGGCAAGTCAACGGGGGTCGAAATGATCAAGATGTCCCTGATTCCCGCGAGCATAAGCGTCGAGAGGGGATAGTAGATCATCGGCTTGTCATAGACCGGCAGCAACTGCTTACAGACACCCCGCGTAATGGGATAGAGCCGGCTCCCGCTACCGCCCGCTAGAATAATGCCTTTCACAACATTCTCCTCTTTAGTCGTAAGAGTTGTATGAGCTCTTTCATACTGATTTCGACCAACCCGATCGTGTGTATGTTCTCGTTAGTCCGTCACAACGAGAAGAACATCACTCGCAAACGAGCCTGTTCATCTTCTTATTGAAAATTGATCATAGCTGCCAGTTCGTGTGTACGTATTACGGTTGAACGCACAAAATATCTACGGCCTGTTTGCTTTTTTATCCTGGCTGGGAGGATATTGAAACCTCGCATCATGTTGGTAAAATAACCCCATGAACCAGCTCACCGCGCGCTACTTTTCCACTGGTCTTCAGTACAGTTCCAGACCAAGTTGAGCCGATAACCGCGAGCGACAGGTAAATGAACACAAACGACTGGTCGGAGTAAGAGACCGATACGAACGTGACGCTATGCACAAAGAGAGATGCCCCGACAGCCCAGATCATAAACCGAGATTGGGGTGGCAACTCAGGCATCTGCTGGAGCGTCCGGCCAACGAAGGAAAAACCTATTGCCAGCCCGGCTATGAACAGCAGCATTAAGGGGAGTCCACCATCGACCCCCATACGTAAATAATAGTTCGTAATATCAGCCTGATCTTCTCTCCAGTTCACGCCATAGGGCATCCAGTGGCGGGTGACATCAGTGCCTGCAAACCACCATTCAGAGAGGTACCAAATGGCCGAGTCGATTAACGCTGCTCGGTGCAAACCGGTGCTGCTGCCAGTCAGATCGATTCGCGCTAAGAGGTAATATACCGGCGCCTTCATAATCAGATCCAACCCGATATAGCCCAGAACGGCAAGCCACCGGACAAGCCGCATCCGATGGCGCCAATACCACATAAGCAATGCACCAATGGCGAATAAAGCGCTCAAGATGGGCCCACTGGAAGCGGATGCATAGATAATTAAGAAACATGCCACGATTCCAGCAGCCGCAGTCTTACGGTGTTGTTGCCAGAGGCCAACCATTAATGGCAGGCAGACTGCCCCGATTGTCCCCGCGAGAATCGAATGGGCAAAAGGTCCTTGAGCACGAATTTTGCCGTCCCGGATCTCAGGAATTTCCGAGACGCCACCCAAAGCGGAAAAAAGGTTGTGAACTGCAATCTTTTCGTAGAGTAGTTCGATGGAAAGCGGCACCAGAAGGACGGCCGTGATGCGGCAGAGTATGACCACGTCGTCCAGCGATTGGCAAAAAATGCGAAGAAGGAAATAGATGCCGCATGCGTTGTAAACAAGACCGAGGCGGTTCACCAACACTCCAGAAATATCTTTGTGAAAGAGACTGCTTATCAGCGCCCAGGCGGCCCATACCACCATTAGCCAATCAAGGCTGTTCATTTTTCCGGCCAAAGGCTCGCCCCGTATGATCACCCGGACCACACCGACAGCCACCAATATTCGGATGACCAAAAAATGAAACGGTCCTAGCTCGATTCCCTGCCCAAGAGTCATGTAACAGGCTCCCACCATAAGCGGAAGAGGAGCCCACCGACGCGGCAAAAGAAGAAGCATGGCTGCGTTTATCAGCAGAAATGCTATGGCAAGGCTACTCATATTTTTTCTGTCGTCAGTTACTCCGGGTCAGCGGAGGATCTTCTTGGCGCCAGGTGACGGCGCCATCCGGCCCTCAATCGATCCAGAATGCCAATCTTTTGAATCACGTTTCGGCCAAATTTATCTACCGCGGAAAACAACCCCATGGTCGATCGGAGGACCAATCCTTTCGCGGTCGGAGCAAAGACCCAGACGGTTCCCTCCCGCCAGGACCGATCTCCAAACCGCTGTTTGTAGACCGCATCCCCCGTGCCGAAATCGAGTTTGCGCACACCTTCCCGGGCTAACTCATCGACCATGCGCACAAAAACAAGGGTTCCAAGTTCGTACGCACGCAAATCCTGATCGTAACCGGTGGCTGACGAATAAAAAACGCCCTGATAAAGAGTTCCGATCCAGAATGCTTGGATCTTTCCATCAATCTCCAGAATCTGCGCCCGAAATTGCCCATGACTGGAAAATAGTGCAACTCGCCGGCGATGCTCCTCATCGTCCATAAAGCCAACTCCCAATCCCCGTTGATAGGTGTGCGCAGCCACTTCTTCAAGCCGAGCACAAAGTCCAGGCACATCATCAACGCGACTGATCCAGCGCCAGGAAATCTTGCCCGGGAAGGCTGATTCGATTTCCTGCTGTCTTTTCCGAATCTTCCAGCGCTGTTTGGACCCGACTTTATATTTCAGAAATTCCGCCTGTTCTGGGATGGCCATTTCCCAATGGACAGACCACTTGGGCTTCTTCTCACAAAACCACCCTGACCCGTAAAGCCGTATTGCCCGCAGCAGCAGCGAATCCTCAGAAAGATGAAAAAATTCTACGGCATCGGCCACGCCTGAGCCAAGCAACGACCAAAGAAAATGGACAGATTTCATCGCCATCTCTTCGTCCATTTGTCCAAGTACGCCTTGAGGAAGGACTGTGATAACTTTAACGGGTATCCTCACTGGCGTTAAATAGCCGATAGGCGGCGCGAATTGAGTTTTCTCCAGGCGCCCGGCCAGCAGTGCAAGCGGTTGACTATTGTGCCCTATCACTGTAATGAATGGAGATTCGACCTCTGGACGAAGCTGACAAACCATCTTGAATTGATCAAAATCATTGTGAGGGTGATTTTGCCATCTCTCCCAATAAGTCCGCACCGCTTCCAGCTCTTGGAATGTCTTAATTAATCCAATTTCCATGCCTTAATACCCCAGCGTCGAATTGAAACTAGAAAGTTCGTAAATTCCCCCTCACCCTACAAGCCCCACAAGAGTCATGCCAAGTAGGAGCATTGTGGAGGGTTCTGGGACGGAAGCTACCATGAAATCATCTATAGTGGGAGAGTTCTACCCCGTTATCACGGACGGTTGAGGTAAGAGTAACGGCTTCCGTTCCTGCATTTCCAGTCTTCGCCGCTGCCGCGGATTGTGACCCCGTTCGATGTAATCAAAGATGTCGGCCTTCGCCTCAGCGCGGGCGCGGTAGTTGCTGTCGGTTCACCCGTTCATGTTTACGCACACCAAAGAAGCTCTCGGCGCCGGTGTTGTCGGCACCGCTACCCACTGGCTGGGGAGTATAGAAACCCATGGAATTGTCTGTCAGGGTGAACCCATGCCGCCATGGGTGTGGCGGAAGCGGCATCGGTAATCGACGGCGTGTGGACGTCCACAAAACAGAACTGTTCGCCCTTAAATAAGACAGCTCTCCCCGACCCCCTACCAAAGAGGAATGGCGTTGTTCGGGGAAAAAGCACAACTTGCGCGCATTACACATGAGTCACCATCCATAGGTCTTGTTTCCCATGGCATTTTTTGAGCTTTTAGAGGTGCCACTATCAAAGGATAAGACTGTGAAAAGCGTACTATTCTTATTTGTGGCGTCACTCTTAGTTATGGCTGGAACAGCCAATGCTGCCCTAATCAATGGAGGCTTTGAAACTGGCGATTTGACCGGGTGGCAGATAGTAGGAGATGCAAGCGTTCAAACCTCATCATTTGGCAGTGGCCCCACCCAGGGCGCCTATCAAGCGGTACTCACTAACGATATTCTTGCATTTCATAGTGTTGCATTTGGTGGCGCCTCTGATCCCAATCTTGTATACCCTTTATCAGGTTCTCCAGCCGTGAACCACATAAATGAGTCGCTTCTTGGGCTTCCTTCCGGCAGCTTACAAGCGATAACGGTGGCGCCTTCTTCAATGGAACTTAAAATTTCGCCGATATTCCAGTCTGCGATAATACAGACATTTCCCGGTGTGGCGGGGAGCCAATTGAGCTTTAATTGGAATTATCTCACGAGTGATGGGTATAATTATGATTATTCTTTTGTATCGCTTACATCATCGAATTTGCTATTGCTTGAAAAGCTAGCCGGCAATGATCCTTCTGCGTTACCACCCCCGCTCGTGGCGTCTAACACAGTTTTCCAGAACGAAACCGGCTTTAAAATGTTCTCTTTCATCTTGCCGAAAACTGGAACCTACACATTAGGCATCGGAGTTACGGGTGTTGCTGACGAGAATTTTGATTCCGGTCTCATCATAGATGATGTCAAGGTAGCTTCCGTCCCAGAACCCTCCACAATTCTCTTGCTCGGCTCCGCCCTAGCCATGCTGGCGGCGTGGCGGTGGAAGCAGCACACCCTCTAAAAAGGCAGTCCCTTCTTACCCGTGGCGCAAGTGGGCCAAGCTGCGCGTCTCTGACCTCGCCTTTCCCAAAGAAGTCTCGGTCACGAAAAGTACAAGCACACCATTGGGGAGGCGCTCCTGCCCGATGGGATGAACGTCAACCACACACTGGTCAAAGAAGACTAGTGTTGGTGGCATTGGGGCTACGCGCCAGATGATACGGTGCTGGAGGGGCTAGAGAAGGAAGCGCGAGAGGGGCACGCTCATCGTTCCTGCCTCGCATCGCCGCTGCCGATATTTTCACCACAGCGGGGCGTGGATGTCAGGGATTCCCTTCTTCGGGGTTTCCTTTGTTTGACAGCATGCGAAATCGAATAGCCCCCCTTTCCTGTGCCGCTTCGCGTCGTCGATAGTTTCACCACAGCCGGGGCATGGGTGTGGCCGTACAGGTCGGAGTCCTCAAATCGGCCCCCGCCTGCAGATCAATATCACCATTTCTCCGCGCCCCGACTTGCGGTTTGCTCGGTTCCATCATATAATTCGCCTCCCTTAATACGTATCCCCGCGAGGCGGGGGGGGGGGGAGGATTCGCGAGCAGACCAAACCTAACGTAAGGAGCACATATGCACCGCCCAATCTGGGAATTGTTTATCAACGGTAGCGATACACCCGTCGCATGGATCGCACACAGGCCGAACGTACGTTTTGCCATCTACAATCCAGGAGGCACCACCAACCCTGCAGACGATCTAGTCTGGGACAAGGAAACCGGCCTGATCTGGCCACGGAATGCAAACCTCCTTGGTCAGCAGATCTGGCTTGATTCAAATAGAATGTGCAGGGAGATGGAACTTGGAAATAGGTCAGGATGGAGACTCCCTGCCGTCGAGGAGCTGTCTAGCCTTGTCGATCCAAGCCAGCCGAATCTTGCACTGCCTGCCGGTCATCCGTTCGTGAACGTTCAGTTCGGCTCCGGCGTTCCGGCTTATTGGTCGAGCACGAATAACGAAATCCCGCCCGGCGCTGCATATTTCGTGAATTTCTGGCGTGGGGCTGGTCCTCAACTCGCGGGCCTGGGGAACAAAACTATCCCGGGTTTTGTATGGCCCGTGCGCGGCGGCCACGGCGGCGTGAATTGGAACTGGTAGGGAAAGGAAAAGGGGACACGCTGAGCTACCCCTTGTTGGTGTACTGTGCTCCTCCAATGCCTCGTGTCTCACGTGGACACGTGGCCGGACAAGCCTGCGTATGTGCTGAATCGTGGGAACGGGAGTGCTACGGTCTTCCACAAGGACGGCGACTACACCGCCCGCTTCGACCTTGCTCGCCACCGCGAAGGCAACCTGCGCACCTCTGTGAATCGGCAACAGCCCTTAGGGACGGCAGAATGGCAAGCGGAGATCGCCACCACATTGGGCTTGGTCCTGCCAAACCGTAATCCCCTTGATCCTGTCTTTGTATCCTTTGCTAGGCGTGGGGGTCCCAAAACAGGCCCCCGTCTGCTGAACAAGTCCGGGGGGTCGTTCTTCCCTAGACAGGGACTACAGAAATTTTCCTGGTTGCGGATATGCGGAAATCCTGCCGCGTTTTTCACTCTTCTGCATCGCCAAGTGCTTGATCTCCTTGAGTGGCCTGAGGGTCAGATGAAATTCATAGTCTTCTCATTTAATAGGTTAACAAGGAAGAACCCGCCCTGAAGTATGGTGTTAGTAATTCTTGACCCACCTTTCGCCCCCGATCGTCCAGCGCAATTTAGCCATCCATTTTTTCAACACAGCTCTCCCTGAGAATTCTTTTCCAGCCAGTCTGCAGGCCGGCCACACGAACAGCACCAACCCGACCCGGACAATGCACGTACCAAACATTGCAACGCGGTAAAATCTGGAGTACCACACCGATCGTGTCTTTCGAAAGAACCGCCACCTCGACTCCAGCATCATGACGCTGGAAAAGGTGTTTGAACCGGCCTGTGAACTGCTGCTGCCGCCGCCGTGGTGGACAACGACAGCCCTCGGAACGTAATACGTATTCAACCCGGCCTTCCGCACCTTGAGACAGAGATCGATATCCTCCGAATACATGAAGTAATCAGTGCTAAACATCCCGACATGCTCAAACACCGAACTTTTCATCATCAAGCACGCCCCCGAGATGGCCTCCACCTCCTGCGGGACCTCGTTTCTTCCCAAAAGAGGTTTCATGCCCCATAATTTAGCTCCAGGAAAGAGGTTGCGGAGCATGTCAGACTCGAGCACTTGGTTCAAAATGGTCGGGAAAGCCCGGGTACAACTTTTCTGAATGGACCGGTCGCTGTTGAGAAGTTTGGGGCCCACAATACCGGCATCTGGCAAAGCATCCAACTGATCATATAACGTTTTTATTGCGAGGCCCTCAACTTCGGTATCGGGGTTTAGAAACAGAAGGTTTCGGCCGCGCGATACCTTGAAGGCCTCGTTGTTCGCCTTCGCAAAACCGAGGTTTTTGTCGCTCTGGATGAATACAACGTGAGGATAAAACTGCAGCAGCATCTCATCGCAGCCATCAAAAGACCCGCCATCGATGACCACAACTTCGAATTCAATCCCCTTTGTTTCAGCCTCGACCGAGGCGATCGCCTTAAGAAGATAGTCCTTTGAGTTCCAATTGACGATGATAATGGATAAATCCACCTGAACATTCCCATTTGTTGTTTTCCCTACCATCGAATTTTCAGCAGCCCGAACCATCCGCACCGGCAGCACTTATTTCAGCGCCGCCCAGATAAAGCCAGATTCACCCCGGTAGCGTGTGAAATGCTCAATCTGATATCCTTGGCTCATCAGATACTTGGCAAGCCATTCTCCGTTTTGATTCGCAGTGTCAAGATTGTGATACTCCAGCCGGATACGTGGCATCCGCTCAAAATCGGAGCGTGTGCAACCCTCAAGAATCTCATATTCGGCCCCTTCACAATTCATCTTTAAGAAATCTACGGTTTCCAACTCTTGTTGCTTGAAGATTTCCCGCAGCGTCGTGCAACGGACCATCTGGCGCCTCTCGCATGCGTCCTTCGTCACTAGCGAATTCATCGGCGATGGCCCGATGGCCATTGCTCGGTTCTCGTTGCTGGAGGCGACAGCGCATTGAAATGCGCGAACCCTCTCTTGCAGCGAATTGATGGCGATATTCTGCATTAGAACCCCGAAGTTTCTCTCTTCTGGCTCGAAGCAATAGATCTTCGCGTTCGGACATGACAGTGCTGCGTATACGGCAAACCCCCCCATATTCGCGCCAATATCTACAATCGTCCGATAGTCTTGCATCCGCCCATATTCTCTGCGGATAAAAATAACAGCTATAGTTCCCGCCAGTGTCCCCCGACCATCAATTAACCGAAAACCGTTCCGTAGCTTATACTCCGCCAGCCTATTCCGGCGTAGTAGGTAATTTAACAGGTACAATGGCCAGTTGCGGATTTGTGAAATGACCTGCGGCAGTTGAAACGGAAAGGTAAAGCAGTTTTGTGAGATCATTATAATTGGCTTCCTTGCTGCGATCCGGTCTTGCTGGCCTTCCAGGGGAAAAGCATCCCGTAGAGACGGCCTCGCTGTTCCCGCCTCCAGTACTCCACCACTTCATCCGGCAACAACACCGGCCGGCGCTTGATCATCGACCCGACAAACCCCACAAACGTCGCGCAACTGCCCACTACCAACGGGGGATCTCCAATCCTGTAGAGACAGCGCAGGACGAAAAACACCAATCCGTAGCCGAGTGAGTGTAACTGGCATCCCAGCCGATAGCATGCGGCCAAGGGACTGCTAGTTGCTGTGCCTGTCTGCCTTTGTTCATAAGCCTTGTTCTCCGGAGATTTCCGCACTGTCCAACCTTTCATTTTGGCTGAAAGTTCCGCTGCCGCGTCAATGCCTCCATATGGCAACGGCGTATAACCCTCGCCTATGTCGATAAAACATTTTCGCCGGAACAACTGTACCGCACCCGCAACACTTTCGAGTGTCCGGTCAGTCGTCACAAACGTGTTGCCGACCGTTGTGTAAATTATGCCTCCACATATGCCCAGCTTCCAGTCCATCGCTAAAATCTGGAGTATATTCGAGAAATAGTCCGGTTCCAGAATTATATCTGCATCGAGATTGCCAATGAACTCGTAATCTACCCCATTCAAATGCTGCACGCCCAGGTTAAACGCCTTGGCTTTGTTCCCGAAACTACGCTCTGTATCACGCTCTACGTTTAGAAGTTCTATAAAACCGTTTCGGGACAGATACCTTTCAATTACCTCTCTCGTGCGATCAGTCGAACCATCATTCACAATGACCCATTTCAACGGGCGGACCTTCTGGGCTATCATGGAAGAAATCGTCTTCTCGATGAACTTCTCCTCGTTGTGCGCTGGAGTGATAACTACGTATTTCATTTTCTTGCTTTCGGTCTCAAACCACCGGGCTACTTATTGACTCTAGTAGTACGCGGTCGAACGCGACAGCCCCAGAAGCTGGCATTGCCGCACTATCGGTAAAGCGTGGGTTCCGGTGATCATCCCTTTGCGCTCAGCAAGCCCGCCTTGGTGAGCGCGCTTTCTAATAACTCATTCTCCAGCATGAGCTGGCCAATCTTGGCGTGGAGGACCTTGAGATCCGGCGCATCCGACGAGGACTTCGTGCCGTCACACACGTCGACGCTCCCCGCCAGCAAGTCCTGCTTCCATTCCGTGGTCTGGGTGGGATGCACGCCACATTGTGTCACCAACTCCGCCAGCGTCTTATCGCCCTTGAACGCGGCGAAGGCCACCTGTGCCTTGAATGCCGCCCCGTGGTTGCGTCTCGTTCGCTTCATCGCCTCGCTCCTCTGGTTCGCCACCCTTCGGAGGCGTCGGTTAAGCAAGGCTACCACTTATCACACTGTCCAAATTTCCGAGACCCCTTCTTTCCGCTTCTATGAAACCCGTTTTCGGTACGCGGCCTCGATTCCTGCGCCACGTCCCACGACAGCCGCAAGATAACTTACTGGCTCCAACATACCCACTCGCAATAATTTGCGAACAATTCTCCACGCGATGCCTGGCGAACGATCTACGGCAGCAAGGGGGGGGGGAGTGATGCCAAACTTTTGCCGTATACTATCGAGAACATAGTGCGTGCTTGCCTCGATATGGTTATGGGACAGCGTGCCAAGCAGAAGCTCGTCGAAATGAAAATGGGCAAACAGGCGGCTCAACGAGTCTGGCGAAAAGTGATACAAGTGCCGAGGTAATTCCAACCCATACCAATATGACCGAAAGATGCGCGCCTCCAAAGCCTCGATGTTCGGGACGTGGAGGTAGAGAATGCCGCCGGGCTTCAGCCACTTCCACAATTTTGCGATAACATCGTCGGGGTGAAATACATGTTCAAGAACGTGGAAACCGGTGATGACATCGAAACTTGATTCGGAAAATGGAGCATCGAGTATGCCACCTACAAACACTTGAGCGCCGCTGCTGGCTTCTGCTCTTCGAGCCTCTTCTGGTGAGATCTCAACCCCGTAAAGCTTCCACTCGGCACCTCTAAGTGTTCGGAGAAATCCCCCGGAGCTGCATCCAATATCAAGGAGCGCACCACCTTGTGCCATTTCTAGGACTCTCTTACGAGGGTAGCGCCATCTGCTATCAATACGCGTCTCTCCCGCATTTGTTATGGCCTTGTGATAATCCGCTCCATAATGGTAGGGCATTTCCTCCGGCTTAGGTGGATTGTGTAACCAGACCAACGAACAGGAGGTACATTGCACAAGCTGATAGGCCGTCTCCCGTCCATGAAAGCGATCGGGTGCGCAGAGGAAACCCCTCCCCCGCTCACACCCGCAGATAGGACATATCATCAGGTTCATGTGTCTGGCTACTACTGCCCGTTGAAGTAACGATCAGCAAAAATCGTCCGCTAAGGAATTGATTAACATGGAAGCCAAATTCATCCTTGATTTCACGTCGGCATCACACTAAAACGCCTTAAATCTTGAATTGTGACGTTGCGCTGATAGAGTCCAACCCCGACCAAGCCAGAGATGGCCCCAGTTATTTGGACAGAATGCTCCATTCCGTGATCTGGGTAGGATGCACGCCAAATTGCACCGCCAACTCCGCCAGCGTCTTATCGCCCTTGAACGCGGCGAAGGCCACCTGTGCCTTGAATGCCGCCCCGTGATTGCGTCTCCTTCACTTCATCGCCTCGCTCCTCTAGTTCGCCACCCTTCGGAAACGTCGGTTAAGCAAGGCTACCACTTATCACACTGTCAAAATTTCCGGGGCCCCCTCTTCATGACATTTGATGGGGAAAGCTTCGGCGGGACTGACAGATACATGTGCACGAAATCTTCCTAGATTGCACCTTCAGTATCGTTATCTCCTGCCATTCACAAAGCTCCGTCAGAATGTCTTTAAGTCGTTCCATGACCTCTCCCCTGCACTTTGTACCTATACTTCGGCACCCACATATAGTCGCACGAATACCTGCGGTCGGCCAACCCAATCGTGCCTGCCCTCCAGTTTTGCGGTGAACCGGGATCGTCCTCTCGATTAACACCTCCTCGTTGTAGGTGGGATAAATAATGACGTATGGTGCCACCGCTTGTTCGAGTTCCATAAGACCTCCGGCAATCGTCTAAGTACTTATATAATGAGGCTCTGATAAGCCAGCGAGGAGTGAATGAGTCTCACATGAGCATCACAGTGTTTCCCACTGCTTCGCAAACCGATTTATCCCATTTAATGTGTCAAACCCAAATTTATCGTGATGTTGTGCACAGTGTGAGAGAAATAATGCGAGGCCTCGTTCATTTCGCTTTGTAAACAGCTTTGGATGACCGATGAGAATGAAGGGGAGTGCCTTGTCCTTTGCAGGATCATACCTGCAAGACGCCCTCTGCAAGGCATTAATCAATTGTTTGCTCCCGCATTGGTTGAAGTCGGCTTTCCAGGCGTGTCTCTCCAGGAGAGTGGCCAGCCATCCCTCTCCCTTGGTACCCGGCGCAACGGCGGCCAACCACCCCTCTTCCGCGGGAGCGGCATGCGGCCTAATCTGGTGGCTACTTTGTCCGTCCCGGTGGACTTTGTGACGCAAACTCATGAAAGCACGGAAGATGCGGTTGGAGGTCAGAAACGCGCCGATCCAGCGCTTTTCGCTGTAGGTGGGGAGCTCCCAGAGGGACCCGGTATCATCCCGACCACACATATCATCTTCTTTCACTCGCCAAGGAACGAGCGGGCTATACGCCTGAGAATAGTCGAAATTCACGATGCCCTTTCGGCGCCCATACTTGAAGATGGAGGTATCGATCTTGATATCATGGTCAACGAGGGCCCGGACGACATTTTTGGACGGGCTGACCGACCAGTTGGCTGCGCGGAACGCAACACAGCAGTAAGTGGGATCGACCGGCCTCAGTATCGATTCGAGAAACTGTTTGCAGGTCCCGATCATCCAGCTTATGCGCTCGTAAGGTAACCCGGCGAAGTCGTATTCCGACCAATCCTGGATCCAGCACCCATTGTCGTGCCTTGCGTTAAAATAGGATGAGTGAATGTGCAACTGAACGTCGTGGCCGTTTTTGATCGCGCTGCGTAACTGGTTCACGATGGCGTCATACGAATAATCGTCGCGTCCGTTTTTCTCTTTGTATTCCTTGAATTTCAATATCTCGGCCACATCCGCCATGATGGTCAGTTTGGCCCCATATTTTTCACATAGACGAAGCAGCCTGTCAGTGGGTTCGATCATCAGGTCGTGGGGATAGCCCTCGCCATTGCCGTGGATTTCGTAGTCGAGAGTGAAGATGATTCGTAGCATTGAAATTTTTTCTCCCCTAGGGGCGAAGCTACTCAGCGTTGGCTTAAGACTCGGGGTTGTCAGTCCGTGACTTCAAGCTTCTAACTGCAAACCACTATGTTTCGAGCAGAGCGTCGAGAACCCGCTCAGCGGTTCGACCGTCCCAAAACTTTGGGATCTGGCCGCGTTGTCGTCGTTCTTCCAGGCTTCCTTCAATGTCGGAAGACAATTGTTCGGGTCGCATAAGCTTGTTTGTGCCTACTTTAAAAACTTAGGCGATTGAATCACCTTACAATTACATCACTTTTTCTATGGCATCCATAATATCTTTCAAAGCGGTTCTATCGCTGAAATCTGTCATTTTCCCTTTAAGCCTCCGTGCCGGCCTGATCTTTGCTCTCACATCATCAACAGTTTCTATAAGAGTCAGCCGTCCTTTTTCCGCCAAATAATGATCCACTGCGCCAATTTTCCCTCGAAAAATGCTATACACAGGAACCCCCAAGGCGGCAGCCTCTCTGTTCATGGTCCCTCCTCCGCTAACTACGAGATCGGAATACCATACGAGGTTGAGGCCGTCTACGGCTTTATCAGGCACAATAATCTTTTTTTCCTTACACCACTTGGGCCATGTTGTGTATATCATTGCTCTCTGAGTTTTCTCATTCCGAGGTAATATCACCATCCGGAGATCCGGGATACTTCCCAGAAATTCGACAACTTCATAAAACAGTTTTTCACTTTCGGGGTTGTGGTAGTGGGCTTCCGTCGCCGGTGGACGTATTGTTGCGAGGATGTCTTCTTCTTTAAGATCCAGCGTTTTCAAAAATGAAGGGTCCGGCTTGAAAGATGCGACATAAACGTCCTCTTTGAGTCCCCGATAGCCACAAAGACCCCTTTCAAATCTCCTGGCTTTTTCAGGATCATCAATGACTTCCGGTGCGATCCCCAAGACCGGTTTGACGAAAGGGAGACTATAGACATACTCATAGTCAAACATTAGAACCGTCGGGATGCGAAGTAAGGAAGAGAGGAGCATCAAGGAGCGGGAACCATGCGACAGCGACAAATCTGGCTTTTCCTTAAGAACAGTTGGAGCAAGCTGAAAACTCCTCCAGACGGTTCCGAGAACTTTAAGTAACCTATTTGCACCATAGTGCTTGCCTATTTGTTTATGCTTCAAGTTATGGTGGTCAGCAAGGCTACAGACCTGAAAGCCGTCTCGGGTGGTAATAAATACGGAGTGCCCTCGTTTCTCCAGCTCGTTCTTGATTGGCACAAAGAGCGGAACATGCGGAGAATTATCGAGATCTATCCAGATCTTTTTACTTTTCTTCAGATGATTCAATTTAGTTTCACTTTTCACTGTTGGGGTTGGCGAATGCAGTTACCGCAGAGGCTTGCGATTACATCCCCAATTTGTACATTATCTCGTCCCACTTTGCGGTTGTCCCTAACTACAGTCCGCAGAGCGGGATTGACCTGCCCCCAGTGGTCGTACCATCACCAATGTGAGGCACGCGCAGCGCAGCGTGAAAGTTTCGAGGGCAGGCGGTCGATAGCCCACGCGCTATGCGGACGAATTCCATAGTAGGGCAGCCGCCAGCGATCGTAGGTTTGTTCGGTGATACCCAGTGTGCAGCACGTCTGCGCGACAGGTTATCCATTGCTCAGGGCTACCTCCGCTTCACGCAGCTTGGCCAGGATCTGTGCGACAGTATGACGAAGATGTGGCATATGGCCCATCCTTCCGGCCCGACGCTAACATAGGATCTGGACCCGTCTAAAAAGGCTAGGTCACTCGACGGGCCTTAATAATCCAGTTCCTTTTCGTCAGTTGGCCTGGCCAGTGCCGGAGATGCGGTAGGGGCTTTGGCGGAAAGGCTTCGAACCAACGCAGGTATTCGATTTGAAAGCCTGCGCGCTGAAGTTCTCGTTTTACTGTAGTGATCCCCTCTGGGTGGACTCCACTTTGATTGAAATCGCGCAACTTCCGGTAGTCTCCTATGCCAACTCGACGCTTGAGCAGATGTGGAAGAAAATCAAAGTTGTAGCCAGCAATAATAAAAACCCCGCCATTCCCAACAAAGGTGCCGTACTCTCGAAGTACTGACCATGGGTCCGGCAGCAAATGCAGGATGTTGGACATGAGGACACAATCAAACCTCCGTCCACTTAGGCTCCGGGAACATTCAGCCAGCGTCCCGCAAACCACCTCTATATCCTGGCGCGCCACCGAAGCTCCGATGACCGAATCCAGAGGCAACGCCATTACCTGGGATCCGCGCAGCTTGAGTTTGACCTCGGTTGCTCCCCAACCACATCCTACTGAAAGAATGGTTGCTGCATCCTTAGGCACCATGCGCAAGATTTCCTGATCTGGATCCTCATAATAGCTCTTAGACCAGTTCAGTTGCAGGACCTTGGGCTCTACCTCGCAAAGTCTGGTGGCTCGGTAAATGCCATTTTGGATATCCTTAAGGGTTTGAATCTGCTCTTTAAACGCAGTGAGTGGAATGCCCATTACACCTGCGTAGCGATTGGGCATGTGGTGAATCAGGAATTCCTCAAGTGCCGATATACAGATGACCTTGCGAAAGCCACAGCACGTGTATGGGTCCGTCGCCGCTGTCTCCAACATGCTATACCGTCCCTCATACGGACCACGAAGATACTCACCTGAAGCGATAGCCCGACGCAGTTGCGCCTGGGTCAGGATGTAGAAGCCTGCGTGTTCGTTCGTAAATTCGGCGACCGTGTAGCTTCCTCGGCTCCTCACCGATTCGGGCTTCCAGTGAAATTGTCCATGCACATCAGGGAGAGACACAGCGCCGTCTTGCCCCATCTCGTACCGGACATAGCCTGCGATCTCATCGGGTTCCAAGTCGGCAGTAGCCCGCAGAAATGCGTGGATGCTCTGCTCCTTGACTCCAATGTCATCCTCGGAATACACAAAGAGATCGTATCGATCTATGTTCTCTACAAAAATTCGCTTGTGAGCAAATGGGAGCGAGTGAGGATTCCGTCCGGGAAACCCAACGATAACCTTAACTGCCGCATCGAGGTTTTTCGGAGCTTCGGAGTTGACAACCAGGTGGACATCCATCGCCATGCTGCGATAGTCGCGGATGATTTTTCTCAGGAATTCAAGATTCTTTTCCCCAAAGCTCGCAATTGCAACTAAGACTCGAACCCGATGAAAATTTTGCAGCGAACTACCTGCCCCTGGCGCTGGTGAGACCTCCGCCTCCGATGCTAGAGGCAAGGGCATATCTAGCGTTTTTCTAATATCTTTCATGGCTCACCGTGGTTAGCTCCCCACTGTGTCAGCGGTGTTGACCATTGTCATTTACCCGTCTTCGATCCCAGCCGAAGCAGGTCTTCAAAAAAACCTATGGTCTTAGTGATCCCCTCTTCCAATTGTACTTTTGGAGACCAATCAAGAGTTGATTTCGCAAGAGAAATGTCGGGTTTCCGTCTCTCTGGGTCATCTTTGGGGAGATCTTTTCTGATAATCTTCGATTTAGAGCCTGTTCGCTTGATGATGAATTGAGCTAGCTCCAAAACGGTGAACTCTTCAGGATTTCCCAGATTCACAGGTCCAGTAAATCCCTTGGGCGACTGCATCAGCCGAATGAGCGCTTCCACCATGTCATCTACATAACAAAACGATCGAGTCTGTGACCCATCTCCGTAAATTGTAATGGGGTTCCCTTGCAACGCTTGAACAATAAAGTTCGATACAACTCTGCCGTCGTTCGGGTGCATCCGTGGCCCATATGTGTTGAATAATCTTGCTACTTTGATTTCAAGACCATGTTGCCGATGATAGTCAAAAAAGAGCGTTTCAGCACATCGTTTCCCCTCATCGTAACAAGCCCTTGGCCCTATGGGGTTTACATTCCCCCAATAGCTTTCGACCTGTGGATGGATGCTTGGATTGCCGTACACCTCGGATGTTGATGCCTGAAGTATGGTTGCCTTAACCCTCTTCGCTAACCCCAGCATATTGATCGACCCATGTACATTTACTTTTGTTGTTTGAACGGGATCGTTCTGATAATGGATTGGTGAAGCCGGACAGGCTAAATTATAAATTTCGTCCACTTCAACAAATAGCGGAAATGTGACGTCATGACGAAGAAGCTCGAAAGATGGATTACTTAATAAGTGGACTATGTTCCGTTTCGTCCCTGTATAAAAATTATCCACGCACAACACATCGTACCCTTTTTGGAGAAGGCGATCACATAGATGTGAGCCAAGAAAACCAGCTCCTCCAGTAACCAACGCGCGATTATTAAGATGGTCCCTCACAGCAATCCTCCCAAGATAACTCTCATATACTGTGGCACTCCTAAATTCAAGGAACTCTGATTGAAAGTTGGCTCGTCTCTCAAAGAAGACAACACGAATTTAACGTCAACACACCTACAGGCGTCGCTTTAATTTGACAATTGTCTCTTGTAGATTAAGTACGCTAGAAATAAGTTCCGCGCAAATGGCTATCACTAATTTTGTTCCAAAGAGAGGAGCCCCGCACTGCCTAAGAATCTCCCTATGATAATTCCAGAATTTACTTCCTTTAAAGGAAATAATTCCCCTGGCAAGGAACCCATAATAGTCACGCAATACCATATTTAGACGGTGCTCAAGCTCGACTTTTGTCAGGTAGACAGGACCGTACTCAGCAACATCAAGTAAATGTGAGCCCATATATATGGAAATCCTCCGTGCTTCCGCGCTTAACGCTTCTTCATGAACCCTCATGTAGCTAAGAACCTGGTGGATGAATCCGAAATCCGCATTCTGCAGGTATTTGTAGAATGCACTTATATCTGCATTCTCTCGTATGTTAGGAAAAAACGACTCTGTGCTCCTAATTAAGTCGGATCGAAATAAGGTTGAGCTCGGATTTCCGAAATATTGCCGACCTCCAAGCAAATGCCAGCGGCATGCGTCCCTACTAGGTACAATTGTAGAATAGTACGGTAGTCCGTCGAGGCTGACGTGACATTGCTTTTCGTCACCGCAAAGATGGTACGCACCCACAATTCCAACTGAAGAATGTGCTTCAGCCAGTTCGACCATTTTGGCAATACATTCCGGATATAGCCAATCATCGGCTGAAACAATTTTGCAGTACTTACTGTTGGGGGATATGAGACGGAGCGCCCTATTATGACTCTGTATTACGCCCACGAACTCTTCAAAGTTAAAGACTTGAATACGTTGATCGCTCTTCGCATAGCGCTCGGAAATCTCGAGCGTTGCATCAGTACTACAATTACTCGCTATTATATATTCCCAATTGCCGTATGTTTGATTAAGTACGCTCTCAATGCACTCTGCCAGAAACTTTTCTCCGTTATAGACTGGAGTAACAACAGATACGAGTGGATTATGGGCATTCATCGTTCACCATAACTCATTTATCCGTATTCATGTGGCTAAAGCGCGGCGAAAGGTTCTTTCTCTTCGACCGAAGAGCGTTTCCTCAAGCCTCGGAAAAGATCCACGTAAAAATCTTTCTGTCCCATGATATACAAGAGCATCCAAAGGTATGAAAGGAGTAGAATACTGACTCCTAACAAAAGCCGCGGAAAAGGAGAAAGCGATTCTCCGTATAGAATTTGAGCGAAAAAGGCAAGCGCTGTCGCCACGACTGCCGAAAGAAAAGGTTGACTCGACGCCTTCAAGATATCTCCCGAGGAAATCATCGTGCCATGTATGCACCAGGCAATATGTGGAACCAACCACAATGTCATGACAGCCGAATATGCGAACGCAACACCGGTGGGGCCATACGGCAATCCTATGACATACGCAGCGATCACCAGAGGAGCGATGACCAGTGCAATCCTCAAGCTTCGCCCCAACAGTCCCATCGACGCGAGCAGCCACCACATAGGATTGATCAGCGCAAAAACCAAGATCGTTGGCGTCAATAACTGAAAGATAGGGATCGCCTCTATCCACTTTGGTCCTAGGAGAATCAAGATTAAGTCATTGGCAAACAGGGCGCTGGCTATTGTAATTGGCAGGGTCAGTGCCAAGACTACAGCGTAGCCCTTCAGAAAATAGTTTTTAAAACGGTCGGGATCGTCCTGGAGCCGCGAGAGTACCGCAAATGCGACTCCTCCGCTGGCTGAGTTCAGATTCTCCGTTGGAATGCTGATGAGTTGGTAGGCCCTCCCATAAATCCCAAGAGCCTCCGGTCCCCAGAAACGCCCCAGGAGGACCTTCTCAAGATTATAGGCAATATACACAACTAAACCATTCAGTGTTGCTGTGCCGCCAAAACGTATCATGGAACTGATTCCCGTCCCCCTATGCGGCACCCCTGGGACCCACGTTGTAATCGACCACAAACACGCGCTGGAGACAGCAGGCGATATGACGGCCATCCCAACCAGAGCCCAATATCCATAATCACCAATGGCCATACCAATTCCAACGGCAATACTTACCAACAAGGAAAAAGTTTCTATTACTGACAACGCTGTAAAGCGCATTTGCCGCTGGAGAAGCGCCGAGTGTTGTACCCCCGCTGCGTTGAAGAGAAATCCGGACGCCAAAGCTGCCGTTACCCAGAAGAGGCGGGGTTCGTGATAAAAAGAGGCGAGGATCGGTGCGATCCCTAATGACAGAAGGCCAAGAATCGTGCCCACCAACATATTAATCCAAAATAACGTTGAAACCTGCTCATTTGTGATCGTCGCTCGCTGAACTGTGGCCATCGAAAGCCCGGCATCCTTGAACAAGCTAAACACACCTGTGACAGCAGTCACCATGCCTACTAACCCAAAGTCCTCCGGATCTAGTAAACGAGCCAAAACCATCAGGGAGCCAATACGAAGGATGAAACTTGCCCCTTGAGCACAAACTTTGGCGAAGCCACCTCGAAGGGTTCGCTCCTTCAGATCCTTCATCGGGAGATGAAACCGCTTTTGGACACAGCACCCATGAGTTTCATCGTCTCTTTGGGATAAGATTTGAGCTGCACCGGATATTTCTTCATAAGAATTACCCTGTCTTTCCCATCTTTTGGAGATGCCGAGTCCCTAACAGGACCTGACACACTCTCCGCGTCATAATTCTCAGACACTTTCGCTGTCCGTCCACCGATGCTTTTTATGGCTTCAGCTAATGCACAAAAGGCACCAGACTCGAGGATTTGGGCGACACACATTTCAGGCAGTGCTGCTGGCGGAGACCCTCCAGGACTACTGAAGGAGGATTTGAACAACCTCGAAACATGGGTAATATCATCTGGGCATACATTCTCTCCCGATATGCCGTGAACCTCTATGTTCAGGAAGACTTTTCAGTAAATCCTCTTGAGCCTCGATCAGGCGATTCGGAAACTCTTTCGAGCCAAATTTCACGCCACCAGGAGTAGATACTTCTTGGGCAAAACATGCGGCAATCGCTATAACGAGATCGACACCAAACACCCTCCAAGATAAGAGACGGATTTCTTAACGTCACTAGCTTGCCCGTCTTCTCATCGATAAACTTACTCAGTCTCGTCCTGACCCTATGAACACTACCGCAATAGGGTACGGCTTCCGCATCGAAATATAGACCTCGATTCTTGTTTTCCGTATTGAGTGTTGCAAGAATGTCTTTATATGATTTGATCTGGACTAGTTCTCCTGGCTGGAGATTTAGTGTCCCGCCTGGAGTCGGTCGATCGATCGGAATTGTTCCACTTCGTCTGGGGTAGGGAAGACCGCCCCAGAGAAATTGGAATCTGTCATAAAGCCAACGGAGAGGGCCACCTAACATAATCCCAGCATTAATTAAATTATTGCACCCTGCATAAATAACACCTCGGAAGATTTCTCCCATCGTAGCGTTTCCAGAGGTGTAATCTTCCAGATATTGCCTAATATCCCACCAGGGTAGAGCCCTGGTGAAATAGGGCAGTTGGGTTGCTTGGCAGACATATTGGAGCTCGTCGGTGGCTTTCGGATCTCCGATAATTGTACCCGCATACACATCTGCCTCTGTGCATGTTGCGCGAATACCAGGGGAATCGGTACTCAGGGGTTCAGTGCGG
>Ga0315287_10001258_pt1 | contig 23240 bp, 16 predicted proteins | sample YL17G11_0_MG_FD_205037 | JGI IMG/M metagenome (GOLD analysis project Ga0315287, IMG submission 205037) | Sediment microbial communities from Yellowstone Lake, YNP, Wyoming, USA - YL17G11_0 | ecosystem: Environmental > Aquatic > Freshwater > Lake > Sediment | place: USA: Wyoming | collected... | reverse complement strand
CTCGCGCGTCCAAGACCCCGCCGAAGCGCGGCGGCGGGGGCAGGCAGAAGACGGCGACCGAGGAGGACGACGAGGAGCAAAAGGAAAACACCGCGGACGGCAACAACACCGGCGCCGCTGCTGCTGCTGCCGCTGCCGGAGAGGAGGAAGACGTCGACGACGACGAAGAAGCTCCGATTCCTTCCCCCAACTCCCGCCGCAACAATCGTCGCAGAGTGCTTGACGAGGAGGACGCCGAGGAGCGCGGCGAGGACGACGACGACCCCACCGTCTCGAGCCCGGGAGAGGAAGACGACTCCGACGACGACGACAGCGGTGACAGCGACGGCGACTCCGCAGAAGAAGAAGAAGAAGAGTCCTCTGACGGAGTCGGAGCCCGCCGCCGCTCCCGCCGCAAGCGCGCCCGCGTCGAGAGATACACGCCCCGCAACCCCGCGGGCACCTACTCGACGCGCCTTCGCTCCCGCCGTGGAGGAGGCGACGGCGACGACGACGATGAGGGAGGAGGGGAGCGCCGCCGCTATCCGAAGAGGAACTCGGGGGCGCAGGTCGAGCGCTACTCTCCCACGCACGACGGCTTCGGCCGCAGCAGGAGGGGGGCCGGGGGAGGCGGCGGCGGGGGCGGGGGCTTCAGAAGCGACGACAGGAGGGCCTCTGGCGGCGCCGGTGGCGGCGCTGGCGGCGCGCTCGGGTTCCTCGCCGGGGCCGACGGAAGGCCCGAGAGGCGCGCCGCCGAGCGCGCCCTCGCCGCTGCGCTCGGGGCAGATTTCGGCGGCGGGGAAGCCGCTGCCGCTGCCGCTGGCGGTGGTCGCGGCCGCCCCCCGCGCGGCGGAGGAGCGACGAACGACGACGAGCACCCGACAACGACTGCGGCGGCGGGGGGCGCCGCTGCGACCTGGGGGGCGCTGGCCCCCGCCGTCGCGGGCCCCGCGGCGTGGGGCGCGGGACCCCCTCCGTGGATGTCCCCGGACGAAATCGCAGCGGCAGCCGCGGCGGCGAGGAACGAAGCTGGAGGAGGCGGAGCTCGGAGCAACGGCAACAATAATGCCGCCGCCGCGAACAGCAGCGACCGGAACAACAACAACAACGCCCCGAACGCAGAGATCACCCCTCTCGAGGTCGACCCCTCTATCGGCTTCGACTCGGTGGGTGGGCTTGACAGCTACGTCACGGCTCTCAAGGAGATGGTAAGGATAGTTTCGGGATTTTCCTTTTTTGGCCGGTTCCTTCCTCCACTCTCCTTTCCCCCACTTTTCGCTTCACAAAAAAGAAACTGATATAAAAAATTCTCAGGTCTTCCTCCCCCTCGCTTACCCGGAGCTCTTCTCCCGCCTGGGGGCCGAGCCCCCTCGCGGCGTCCTCTTCTACGGGCCCCCAGGCACGGGTAAGACGCTCGTCGCCCGGGCCCTGGCCTCCACGGCGGCCCGCGCGGGAGGCCGCAAGGTCTCGTTCTTCATGCGTAAGGGCGGCGACGTTTTGTCCAAGTGGGTTGGAGAGGCCGAGCGGCAGCTCCGGGCCCTCTTTGACGAGGCCGCCAAGCGGGCCCCCTCGATCATCTTCTTCGACGAGATCGACGGGCTGGCCCCCGTGAGGTCGTCGAAGCAGGACCAAGTGCACTCGAGCATCGTGTCGACGCTCCTGGCGCTTATGGACGGTGAGAAGACTTTTTTTCCCCCAAGTTTTTTGAGGTTTTTGAGATTTCGTTTTTTGGCTCCCTCGTTTTTTTCATCTTGTTTTCTCTTTTTCTTTTTTTCGCGCTCCGGCTCTCCAGCTCCCAAATCTCATTCCCCTCTCCTTCCCCCCTCCAAACTCCAACCGCCAACGGAAAAAAGGCCTCGACGGCCGCGGCGCCGTCGTCGTCGTGGGCGCGACCAACAGGGTCGACGCCGTCGACGGGGCCCTTCGCCGCCCGGGCCGCTTCGACCGCGAGCTGCTCTTCCCGCTGCCCAACGCCTCCGCCCGCGCCGAGATCCTGGGAATCCACACGAGGGGCTGGGCCGAGCCCTCGAGGCCGCCGCGGGGGCTCATCTCGGAGCTCGCGGCGAGGACGGCCGGGTACGGAGGCGCCGACCTGAAGGCGCTCACCGCCGAGGCCTCGCTGCGCGCCCTGCGTCGGACCTTCCCGCAGATTTACGAGAGCGAGACGAGGGTGCAGGACGTCGATGCGGGGCGCGTCGTGGTGCGCAGGAGGGACTTTGTGGGGGCGCTGCGCGCGATCGTGCCGTCGTCGCACAGGGCGGCGGCGGCGCACGCGAGGCCGCTGGCCGCGGCACACGTTGCGGCTCTGGGGCCCAAGCTGCGGTGCCTGCTGCGAGGGGTCAAGGCCGCGTTCGGGCCCGCGTCTGCCGTGATGGCGGCGACGGCCAAGGCCGCCTGCGTTGGCCGCGACGAGGGAACGGCAGCGGCGGGACCGGGCGACAAGAGCGACGACGACGACGACGAGTTTCTCGACGACGACGACGGCGACGACAGCGACGACGGCGAGATGGCGCTCGGCGCCGCTTCTTCCGCTGCTAAGGCCGCCGCCGCTCGCGCCCCGGGGGCCGCCAACACCGCCAACGCCGACCCGGAAAACATCGCCGCTGCGTCACCCTCCGCGAGGCTCCTCACTGGAGCCTCGAGCGAGAGAAGGGGAGGCGCTCCCCCTCCCCCGCCGCCGCCGCCGCCGCCGCGAGCAGCGAGGGCTGTCGTCTGCGGCCCCGCCGGCTGCGGCGCCTCCGACGTCGCCGCCGCCCTGCTCGCGGCCCTCGAGGGCCTTCCCCTGCACTCGCTGGGCCTGCCCTGCCTGCTCTCGGACGGCGGCGGCGGCGGAGGCATGCACGGTGCCGACGAGGCCCTCGTGCGCGCCTTTGCCGCCGCCCGCCGCGCCGCGCCCTCGGTGCTCTTCCTGCCGCAGGCCGACCTCTGGTGGTCCGCCGCCCCCCGGGCGCTGCGGGCCGCGCTGCGGGCGTGCCTGGCCGAGGTGCCGCCGGGCTGCCCCGTGCTGCTCGTGGCGGCGGCGGACTGCCCGGCCGCGGAGCTCCCGGCGGCGCTGACGGCGCTGCTCGGAGTCGCTGCCGCGGGCGGAGGAGGGGCGGGAAAGGCCTCCTCTTCTTCCTCCTCGTCCTCCTCCTCGGCTGCCGCTGCCCTCAGCACCGTCCTCGTGGAGCTCTCGGCCCCGGACGCCGCGGGTCGCGCGGGGGCGCTCGCGGCGGCTGCCTCGGAGCTCGCGAGGCCCCCCGCGAGGAGGGCGAGGAAGACGCAGCTGCTGCTCTCGGCAGGAGGAGAGGCGGCTCCACCCTCTGCTGCCGCCGCATCCGCTCCCGCTGCGACCGCCGCCGCCGCCGCCGCCGCGGCAGCGCCTGCCGCTGCTGCTGCTGCCGCCGCCGCCGCCGCCCCCACCAAGCCCTCCGCCGCGGAAAGGGCCGCGCGCCTCGCCGCCGACGACGCCGCCCTGCGCGCCCTCCGAGTCGCCCTCCGCTCCGTCGCCTCGCGCCTTCTCCTCGACAGGCGCTTCGTCTCCTTCTCGGAGCCGCGCCCGCCCTCCGAGGAGGACGACAGCGCCGACGAGGGCGAGCGCGAGGGGGGAGAGGAGCTCGAGGCTCCGACGGTGGCCGCCGTCCTGGCCAGGGTCGACGCCAGGCAGTGCCCGACCGCGGCCTCCTTCCTGGAGCTGGTGGCCGCGATCCCGGCGCACGCGCTGGCCGCGGCGGAGCGGCGCGCCGGCGGAGGGGGGAAGGGAAAGGGCAAGGGAAGGAGCCGCGCGGCTGTCGGCGTCGGCGCCGAGGCGACGGCGCGGGCCACGCTCGCCTTTGCCCTCCAGGACGAGGCCGAGGGCCTCGTGGCGGCGAGGGTTCCCCCGGGGCTGGCGCAGCGGTGCGAGGCTATCGAGGAGGAGAGGAAGAGGCGGGCGAGCGCCGGGGAGGAGGAGGAGGAAGGTGAGGGGGTCGAGGCTGAGCCTGATGCTGCTACTGCTGCTGCTGCCGCTGCTGCCGCCGCCGAAGAAGAAGTAGCCGGGACCGAAGCGGAACCTGTCGTCCCCGTGTCAGCAGCGCACCTCCCGCCGCGCCGCCCGGCGCTGCCCCCGGCCTCCGAGGCCGAGCTCGCCCTCTCCCGGCGAGTCCTCGAGGCCGCCGTCAGGGCGACCGAGGGCGCGAAGCTCGAGGCCGTCGGCGCCGCTTCCGCCGCGCTGTTCGCGGCTGCGAGAGGCCGCAGGCGCGAGGAGGACCGGGAGAGGGTGAGCGAGGAAGTGCTGGTCTCGGTGCTCGGGGACGCGGCGACGCTCAAATAAAGACGCGGGGAGAATCAGAGGATCGGTGTGAGAGAGAGAAAAAAACGGGGGGAGAGAGAGAAAAACGGGAAAAAACAACTCAGTTTTTGTGTTTTGCAATATGAAAGTGCTTGTTTTTCTCTTTCGTAGAACGTTTTTACCTCTTCGTAGTAAGTGTTTTTTGGTGAAGAAGTTCGAGCGAGGAATTGAGGGGGGAAACCAGGAAATTAGAACGAAACTGTCTCGTTGTGAGCTGGAGGAAGAAGAAAAAAGAGTGTCTCGACGAGAGAGGAAGGGGAGGAGACGAGAGAGGGGTGTTACAAAAAAAACCCGATCTCGGCGCCTCCTCCCCCCTCCCCCCGGGATCCTCTCTCTCTCCGCGTTCTCGACAGCGAAAACAGAGGAATTGAAGGAAAAATGGAACAATGGAGCTCTCTCTTTCTCTCTCTCAAATGAAAAATAACCTCACTCTCTTCCTCTTCCTCTCTTTTCTCTATTTCTCTTTCTTCCTCTTTCTCTCTTTTCTCTCTTTTTCTCTTTTCAAATCTTCTCCCAGAGCGCAAAGTACATAAAGGTCGTCACGGCCAGCTTCTTAGCGCTCGGCTGGTGCCTCTTGTGGGGGAAGTAGCGCGACGCGATCTCCTCGGGGCCCAGCAGCTCGCGGACCCTGAAGCCGAAGCGCGCCGCGAGTGCGGCGTGCTCCCCGGCCTCGTGGGGGAACCCGCTGAGGAACGGCTCTCCCAGGTCCGCCACCATCAGCGCCGCGCGCTTGTAGCCGTAGAAGCCCTTCCCGCCGGACTCGAGGCACTCGAGCGGCCAGAAGTCGAAGGCCAGCGTCGACCCGGGGGCCACGGTCCTCGCCACGGTCTCGAGCGCCGCCTCGGCCTTGTCAAGCGGCAGGTAGTAGAGCAGCCCTTCGATCGTCGTGGCGCAGGGGGCGTTGCGCCTCCAGCCGGCCGCGAGTAGGTCGCGGGAGGCCCTGGCAGGGTCCATCATGTTGGAGGCGACGAAGACGGGGTGGCGGAGGGCGTCGGCGGCGGCGGAAGAGGAGGAGGGAGGCGGCGCGTCGGCGGCCTCGATCTCGCTCTTCGTGCCGCCGCCTTTGCCCTTGCCGCCCTTGCCGCCCTTGCCGCCCTTGCCGCCCTTGCCGCTCGCCACTTCCGCCGCCCCGGCCTTCCCCTCGGGCCACAGCTTCTCCACCAGCTTCCTCTTCTTCTCGGACACCGCCGGAAGGTCGAGCTCGATGAACCGCACGTCGGGCCTGCCTCTCGACAGCCTCAGGCAGCGCGTGTCAAAGCCGGCCGCGAGCGCGACGACCGTGTTGCAGGCCTCGCCGCCCTCGAAAAAGCGCTCGAGCGTGCCCACCACGGCCTCGTCGAACCAGCGCGTGCGCGCGTCGAACGTGTTGCAGCCCCCCGGGCAGATTGCCTTCGCGACCTTCGAGTAGAGCCACCAGTTGAAGCCGCCCAGCTGGAGCGACGCGAAGAACGCAGCGCGGAGCGGCATCTTGGCGTCGCGGACGCGGCAGGCGAGGTGGTCTCCCGAGTGGTCCGGCTTGCTGCGCTCGACGTTGGCGGTGCGTTGGATGAGCTGGAGCAGAGGGCGTTTTTTTTGTGTGCGTGCGCTCGGGGAGAGGTAAAGGGACGACGAAAATGAGTGGTGGAAAAAAAGGAAGGAAAGAAAAAGAGTTGGATTTTTACGTTTCGTGGTGTGTGTGTTTGTGTGGGGGGGAAGAAGCGGTGGCCGCGCGCGCGACGCCTGTGGGCTCTCTCGGAGACTTTCGGAGTCTCCTCTCACGTCTCGACGCCTCCCCCTCTGAGAGACATCAGAATGGCGCGTATCGAACCGCGGAGGCGGGGCGGAATGCGGGACGCAGGGAAGGGAGGAAAGGTGCCCGCAGCCAGTGCAACCAGAGGGCATGCGAAGGCACTCAAAAGAGAGGAGGAGGTCGAGAGAGCGCCCCTCCGCTTTCGCTTTCTCGCTTCGCTTTTTTTTCCCCCTCTGCTCCGCGATCTTCGTCCACCCATCGAATTTTGAACTCTCAATCGATAAAAAACTCACCACCATGTCGTTCGTGGGCCTGGCGTTGATCCCCATGCGCTTGAGGATCTTGAGGGTCGAGCCCTCTGCGTACGGAGGGAGGGAAGCAGGAGCAAGGGGAGGAGCAGCCGAGAGGGCGGCCTCGGCCTCTTCGGCCTCGGCCGCGACATCGTCGAGGGCAGCCGCGATAGCGGTCGCGGCCGACGAGGGCATCGACGAAATCGAGCTGAGCGGGCTCAGGCCGCCGACGCTGCCGCCGCCGACCACCGCCGTCGGCGAATCGCTCTCTGCGATTGCAAACGACGAGTCGACCTATTCGTTTGTTTTTTAGTAAATGCATCGCGGTGAATGGGCGCGACAAGAGAGGGGGAGGGACGTGCAAAAATAAGTGTTTCTCCAGATGCCAGGTTCGCGGTCTCCGAGAGAGGGAAAAAAAACAATCGAGAACCACCGCGAAGCAAAACCTCTTCTCGTCCGCCCTGCTCTCTTCCCGGCTACAAAACCCCGATCTCACCTTGCTAGTCCGGGGGGTAAAGGTATCCATGGCCTCGAATGCAGAGAGAGAGGCTGGCGCGTCGCGCGAGGAGGGAGCGGACGAAGGGCGCGCCTTCGTCATTGCGTCTGCCGCTCCAGCCTGGCCAGTCGAGGCGACGATGATGTCGTTTTGGTTTTCGAGCATCCTCAGTTTCGAAGTCGCTGCTGCTGCGGTGTCAAAGCCCGCTTCCGGGACGATCTTCACGGTCATTGCTTTATTGTCTGGGAAGAGGGCCGGGAAGTTTCTTTCTGGGCGAGAGAGAAGAAGCGGGGCCAGGAGAGAAGGAGAAAGAAGGATTTCGGTTTGCTCGTTTTCTGAAAAGTGTGAAGCAGAGAAAAAAACCGGGCTCCCGAAATTCAAGTAGTTGTCTCGCCTGCGTGCGCTTTCTCTCTCTTTTCCTCTCCCGCGCAGACCCCCCCCCCCCCCCGGAAGCAATTTTTTTTCCGAAGAATCAGTGCGTTTCTATTTCAGAGGACTTGCTGGTGACATGAAGCGTTTTCTTTTTCTCTCGCTCTCTCTCTCTCTCACACCTTCTCCCAGCAAGCAAACCCGTTGGTTCTCGACACCACGGGTACTTTCTTCTTCTGATGCTGCGTCCCTCTTCCGGGTCCCTCGGGGAAGAACCTCTCCCCGATCGCCGAAGGGTCCAGGATCTCTTTCACCTTCCACCCGGTGCCTTCGGCGATCTTCCGCTGCGAGGCCAGGTCCGACGGGAACGCGTCCAGAAAGGGCTCTCCCAGGCCGGCGACGAGGTGGCTGAGCGTCGCGAAGACGCCCCTCCCTGGCGGCGAGGGGATCTTCCTGCTCTCGATGTCCTCGTGGGCAGACACGCCCGAGGCGCCGGCGTCGATGAAGTCAAAGGCGAAGAGGGATCCCTTCGCCGCGACCCTTCCCATCTCGCGGAGGAGCGCCACGGTCTCTTCCCGCGGGAGGTACATCAGCAGGCCCTCGGCCGTGAACACCGTTCTGGATTCCCTGTCGAAGCCGGGGGCGGCCAGCAGCGCGTCTCGGGCGCGCGCGGCGTCCGAGAGGTCGGCGGCGACGAGCGCCGGGCGCGGCCACGCCCGCTCGTCGGGGAGCAGCTCGTCGAGGAGGACGCGCTTCCCGCGGACGACCCGCGGGAGGTCGACCTCGAAGGCGCGGAGGCGGGGGGCGCTGGCCGCCCCGAGAGGGGAGGGCCTCTCGGGGGCGGAGGGCGAGGGAGGGGGCTCGGCGCCGTCGGGGGCGGCGAGGAAGCGCGTCGCGCGGCTGTCGTACCCGGCGGCGAGCGCGACGAACTGCTGCGCTCGGCCTCGGCCGCTCGAGCCCGCCGGCGCCCCCCTCAGCGTCGCGTCGGCAAGGAGCTCGTCGTAGAAGCGCACGCGGGCGTCCAGGTACCTGTAGTTCCCGGGGAGCAGCCTGTCGACGATCGCGGCGTATCTCTTCCAGTAGGACTTCTTGAGCCCCACCGCCGACAGCACCTGCAGCGAGGCGTTGCGGCCCGGCGTTGAGCAGCGTGCCTCCCGGAACCGCCGCGCGAGGTAGTCGACGTTGCAGGGCGCTCCGGGGACGCTCACCTCCTGGGTGAGCGTGCGCATGATGAGGACCTTGTCGTTGGTGCCCGCGGCTCTGGTCTTGACGAGCGCCTTGAAGGCGAGCCTCTGCCAGAGAGGCAAAGAGGGCAGCAGGAGCGGCGACGGAAAAGGGGCTGCTGCCTCCGAGGTCGAGGGGGCGCTGCCGTTCGTCGCCGTCGTCGAGGGAGGAGCCAATGGGGGCTTTCCTGCGCCTGCCTTGGACGAGGGTTCCGCCGGGACCTCCGTAGCCCAGGAGGCGACGCGAGCGAAAGGGCGTCGGGCGCGAGGAGGAGGAGGAAGGGCGGCCGCGTCGGCAGTCGCGGCAGTCGTCTTTGCCGCTGCTGCCGCCTCTTCGACCGAGCGGCGCTCGCCGACTTCCGATTTCTCCACCGGATCGGAGAAGGACAGCGTCCTGTTCCTCAGGAACAGCATCTCCCGCTTGTACTGATCTTGCTCTTGCGCCCTCTGGAGGGAGTCGTTGGGAAACAGAAACAGGACCAAGCGGGGAGGCGCGAGGAGAGAGATTTCATTGACGGTGCGAACTCGTCGGCGCCGGCGGAAAAAAGTGAGTTTTTTTTTAAATTCTTGACCTCTCGACTCGAGTGAGTTTTTTCCTTTCTTTTCTTTTTTTCGTTTGCTCATACGTTTTTTTTTTTTTTTAATGACACAAACTCTCTCTTTGGCAGGTAATGGGGATCGCGGAAAAAAAAGGAATCGGGGATGGGGCGTTGCTTGTTGTCTTTGCAACTCTCTTTCTCTCTCTCCATATGCAGAACAACAGCAGAAGGAAGATAAGTAGTTTGCGTGCTTTATTTGTTGCTCTATGTTCTCTCTCTCTCTCTCCACAACTCTCTCTTCTCCCACCACTCTCTCTCACTTCTCCCCGTTCTCTATCAGGCAAAGGTTGCATGCGCGCGCTCTCTCTCTAGTCGCGCGATCGCAGACGTATTGTGCAGGAATTCGGGCCGGAAGGGGGGGGTAAAGAAAGAAAAATATGTTCCTCTCGTGCTTTTCTTCTCTCAACTCGTTTCAAGCTCTTTCCCTTTCTCCTCTCAACGAGCAAGCAACCTCATCATCATCACAGCTTCTCCCACAGCGCCATCGCCATGTAATCGCTCACGGGGCCCGTGCACTTCTTTCCGCTGAAGAACGTCTCGACGATCTTGGGCGCGTCGAGCAGCTCCTGCACCTTGAAGCCCAGGGACGCAGCCAGCGCGGCGTGCCTCTCGGGCGCGTGCTCAAACCCGGAACGAAACGGCTCGCCGTGGTGCGCGACGGAAGACGCGACGAGGCCGTAGGTCGGGAACGCGATCTCGGCCTCCTTGGGGACGTCGACGATCTCGTACGTCGAAGAATCGGTGGCGGGGCAGGTTTTCGCGGTGGCGGAGGGAGCAGGGGGAGGGGAAGAGGTGGTCGCTCCGTCCGCGCCCCGGCTCGCCCCTTCGTAGCCGACGCCGCCGGTCGCAAAGCACTCCTCGACCACAAAGTCGAAGGCGAGCAGGCTTCCAGGCGTCAGCAGCGTCGACACGGTGCGCAGGATCTCCCTCGCGGACCTGGGCGGCAGGTACATCAGGATCCCCTCGAGCGTGGCGAGGCAGGGGCGCGACGCCGACGCGTCGAAGCCGGCGGCCTCGAGGGCCCTCAGCGCCCCGGCGGCGTCGAGGAGGTCGGCGCCGACGAAGGCGGGCCGCGGCCAGCGTTCGGCGTCGGGCAGGACCGAGTCGACGAGCTCCCTCTTGGCGGCGGAGACGTGCGGGAGGTCGACCTCGAAGAAGCGAGGGGCGAACGGAGATGTGGAAGAGGAAGGAGAAGAAGTGACTGCTGCTGCTGCTGCTGTTGCTGCTGCCGAGCCTTTGACAAAGGCCCTGCCAAGGAACTTGGCGCTGTCGCCGCCGCCCGACGCCACCGACGCCCTCGCGCCCCTCCCGCTTCCGTTTCCGCTCCCCCCCTTCTGCTGCCGCCTCATCTTCGCCGCGGTCAGCCTAGCCGCCGCCTCGCTCGTCGCCATCCTCACCGCCCTAGTGTCGTACCCCGCGGCCAGGAACAGGTGCTGGTCGACGCCGGCGTTGAGCGCCCTCTCCACGGCGCCGTCGAAGAAGCGGACGCGGGCGTCGAGGTAGCGGAACATCCCGGGCAGCGCCAGCTCCGACGCGCGGGAGTACATTTTCCACGAGAGCGGGGCGAGGCGCCGGAACCAGGCGGCGCGGTTGGGCATGCGGGCGTCGCGGAAGCGCTTGGCGAGGGTGTCGGCGTTGGCGTCCGGGAAGCCCAGCTCCTGGAGGACGGTGCGTTGGATGAGCTTTTTTTTTTTTTGATTGTTCGAGGAGGTGGAGGAGGATGAGGAGGTCGAAAAGGAGAAAGAGGGAGTGAGATCTCGCCGGTTAAGATGGAGGCGTTGAAGAATGGAGGCGTCCTCTGAGTTGTCCTTCCCGTCCCTGCTTTCGAGCTCGGGCGATTACAGTCGTCACGCGTCTCTCGACAGAACGCGCTGCGGGTTGCGGCGCGAGGAGTGCCGAAACTCGAGAGAAGATAGACCCGGCCGCTGGCCCTCTGTGTTAGTTTCGACCGGCAGCGGCGGCGGGCGAGCGCGTCAGTAGCCATTGACCGCCTCGCCGCCGCCTCTTCCACACGGCATCTGCTCTTTCTTTTTGTGCGAGAGCTCTGGAAGCATCATGCAAGCGGCTTCTGGCTGCAGAGATCAGTCGAACAAGTCGCTTTAAGGCTCCAAACGCGGCGCGCCTCTAATGCAAAGGGGGCCCTGCCTCGCGACTGAATCTAAGCACTCGAGGCCGGAGCGGAGCGCGCAGAGAGAGAGCGACGAACCCCATTTCGAGTTTTCTCTCGGGCACTCGTCCAGTGTAAATCGCGGCGATTCGCGTGCAACGGAGCCCTCCAGCGCCGTCTCAACGTCGTCCAGGCCGGCTCTAGAGGGACAGGAGAGTCGAAACGTTGCGGGAACCCACCGCCCGCGAGACGACTCGCATTTGTTTTTTTCCCTCGGGGAGCGCGAACCGAACGAAGAAAAACCGAAAGACCAAAAATAAAAAGACTCACCACGATGTCATTGGTCGGCGGGATAGGCAGCCTCAGCGCCTTCTCCCCGAAGAAAAGCCAGCTGTTGAGCGGGTTGAGCGCGATCGGCGGGGGCTCGTGGCAGCAAGTCTCCAGGGTCGGGTCCGCCGGGTGCGACGAGGAGGAAGTCGAAGCCGGGCAGGGCTCCTCTCCGCCGTCGGCGGCGCCGTCAAGGTCTGCGGCCGCTCGCAGCGACGCGATCTTCGACGCCCCCCTCTTGTTCTCGGGGACCGCTGCCTTTGCTCCGCCGAGCTCCAGCCCCCCTATCGTCGTCGTCGCCTCGGCGGCGGCTACGGCGTGCATAGTAGAAAAAGAAAGGGAAAGAAAGCGCAGGCTCAAAGGTTCTTCTTCTTTTCGGCAACAAGCCAAGAAGAGAGGGAGAGGGAGAGAGAGAGAGAGAGCCCTGGAGGCGGCGGAGGGGGGAGACCGAAAGCGAAAAGCGCGAAAAGTGAGAGCCAAGAGCGAGTTTTTTTATCTTCTCTCACTCTCTCTTTTTTCAAGAGCATTCAACGTTTCAGTGCGGGGCCGCGTCTTTTCTCTCCCGGCTTCTTCTTTGTTCTCTGTTTCCCTGTGCAGGTGAGAGTGAAAGCGTTCCAACGCGCTGGTGGGATGAGAACGAGAGAGCGAGAGAGCGAGAGAGAGCGTCGAGTCCAGAGCGCGCGCGCGAGAAAGAGAGAGAGAAAGCGTCGGGAGGCGGAATCGGACGACCGTTGATGTCGTCGAGAGCGAGAATGCTCTCCTCGCTCGCTCTTTTCGCCCTTGAACCATCTCTCTTTCTCTCTCTCGACGCCCGGATACGGTTTGCTGTGTCGAGCTGGATCGATCAGTGGAGCAAATGGGCTGAATGCCAATGCGAGATGGCTGCCATTGGCTCTGAAAGTTCGATTTTTTTTCCATCGTCGACTGTCGGCGTCGCGCGATAGAAAAAAACGCCGACTCTGCACCAATCCTCCTCGATTCGGAACGCGTCCCGGCCGCGCTCGCCTTTGATTTCCCCTCGTTTCGTTCGATAGAATTCAGGTGTCGGCTTTAAAATGGTTGCCAAACGCAAAGCTGAGGCGAGAGCATCGCCAAGGGACCTGTCGGAGATGCCAAGACAAAAAAACTGAAAGAAAAAACTCGAGGACGACGACGCTCTCTTCCTCTTCCCACCCTATCAATCTCCCAGTCTCACCCTCTCGACCTCGACCTCTTCTTCTTCTCACCTCCCAAAACCACACTCAGCGGCAATCATGGCCCGCCGCCACGCCGCCCTCGCCGCGGCCGTCGCGCTCTTCGCCGTCGGAGCAGCTTCCTCTGCGACCGCCGCTGCTGCCGCCGCCCCTTCGTGCACGGCAGTGTACTCGACGCAGCTCGTCAAGACCGAGTTTGCTCCCGGCGCAGCCGACGCGCCGACGGCCAGGCCCGTGCCCTCCTCGTTCGTCGCGCGCGGCCACGTGGTGATCCAGTCGGCCGACGGCGCGCCGCTCGACGGCGACGCGCGCGTCACGATCGACTTTGGCCACGGCGTCGAGCTGGCGTCGCAGGAGGACGAGCCCGCCGCGGCCCCTCCGGCGTCGTCCGCGCCGCTCTTCGTGCCCACCGAGTCCTCCTCCCCCTCGCTCAAGTCCTTCGCCGTCGTCCCGCCGCCCTCGGTGGCCCGCGCCGGCAGCCTCGAGGCCTCCAGCGAAGGCCCCCCGGTCGCGGTCGCCCTCTCCTACGAGCTCTCGAGCCCCAACACCGACTTCGCCCCCCGCGGCGTCTCGGTCGACGGGGCGCCCTGCGCCGTCGCCTCCGCGGGCGCCGCCGTACCGCCCTCCCCTCCCTCCGACGCCCGCTCCCTGCGCTCGCCCATCCCCGGCCTCTCCTTCCTCGAGGAGAAGCCCGTCTCCACGCGCGGCGACCTTTTCATCGGCGTCGACGGCCTGCCCTTCACGATCAAAGGGATCAACTGGTTCGGCTTCGAGAACGGGCAGACCAACCCGGACGGCCTATGGGGCAACGTGTCCGACTCGATCGTCGCGGACTTTGTCAACGTGGTCTGGAGGATGCAGCTCCTCGGGTTCAACACCGTCCGGCTTCCGTTCTCGTTCAGGTAAGACTGCTTTTTTTTTTCCCTTCGAGTTTTTGTGTTTCTCTTCTCTTTGTTCGCCCCCCAAAGCAACTCTTCTTCACGACCTCCTCGACCCTCTCGAACAACAACTTCAAAAAAAAAACCATGCCATCTCTCTCTCTCTCTCTGTCTCTCGAATCACAGGGACCTCGAGTCCGCGGTGCCCAAGGACCCCAAGTACGCCACCTGCCACAAGGTGACCCCGGAGCTGATGGCCGCGTCGGTCACGCCGCCGGGCGTCGCTGCCCCGGCCGCTGCGACGATGCCTGTGTCGAAGAACCCGATCCCAGCAACACGCAACTACGAGGTCTGCAACGACTACGGTGAGAGCGATTGTCATTTTTTTTCTTTGGAAGATAGAGAGAGAGAGAGCGGGAGGAGAGAGAGAGAGAGAACGGGGAGACAGAGAAGTCAAAACGAAGGAAAGAAATGGAGCTCACACTCTCCTTTTTCGACCCCTTTGAAAAAAAACCAAACCAAAAATCTTCAGTGCCCATGGACTCCCAGCGCAACCGCTTCTTCTGGGCCATGCGCTACATCGCCTCCAACGGCTTCTACGTCGTCATCGACGACCACCTCGCCTACGACACGCTCGTGCTCGACGACACGGCCAAGTGGGTCGCCTCGTGGCAGCAGCTCGCGGCCGACATCGCCAAGGACCCCGTGCTGCGGCCGCGCGTGATGCTCGACCTGCTGAACGAGCCCGACGCGCGCGGGATCAAGTGGACCAACGGGCCCAAGGGGCCCACCGTGGGGATGGCGACCTACTACGAGCAGGCGATGGACGCGATCTACAAGGTACGAGGAGGAAGGAGGGGGAGAGCTTTGATGGGTTTAGGGGTTTTGAGGAAGAAAGGAGCTTTTTTCGGGGAGCTTACTTTGAAGGGGAAGAAAAAAATCATCTCACTCTCTCTCCGTGCTCCGCCTCTGCCCCCCTTCCAAACTCTCTCAAAGGTCCACCCCACCGCCCTGATGCTCCTCGAGGGCACGGGACAGCTGGGAACCGTCGCGATGAACTGGGGCGACGGATTCGCCACCGACGTCGCCGTCGTCGCCGCAGGCCACGTCGACGACGCGCGTCCCTTCTTCGAGAAGATGATGACGAAGCCCTACGTCAACAACATCGTCATCTCGCCGCACATCTACCCTCCGTCGATCTCGACGCACAACGAGCCCGAGGTCGTGCTCGCGCCGGGGCTGTTCTCGAGGCTCGACGCATCGTTCGGCTACCTGACCAAGAGGGGCTTCTGCCCCGCCGGCGTGGCGCAGCCGACGCCGGCGCAGCTCGCCGCGGCCGTGCCCGGCGTGCCCGCGTCGCCCGGGTGCAAGACGTTCCCGGTGGTCTACGGGGAGACGGGGTCCAAGTTCGACAGGGCGCTGGACGTGCAGATGCTCGACGACTTCGCCAAGTGAGTTTTTTTTTGAAGATTCTTCCTTCCCCTCTTTCAAATGTCGCTCTCTCTTTCTCTCTCTTTCCTCACGCTCTTTGTCTCTCTTTCTCTTTCCTCTCCTCTCCCACCCCCACACTATCCAGGTACATGACCTCGTCGACCCCGGGCCACAACCCGACGCCCAACATGATCTGGTGGTCCTGGAACGCCAACTCGGGCGACACGGGTAAGATATTTTCTTTTCGGGTCTTTTGAGGCCGACGGGGGGGGCTGGGGGGGGGACCAAAAGAACGAAAAAGACTCTCACGCTCGATTCGCCCCTCCCCCTCACCCTTTTTTACGAAATTATCGAAAACCACCAGGCGGCATCGTCGCGGACAACTGGAAGGACGTCCAGTGGCACAAGGTCGCATGGCTGCAGAAGGCCGCAGGCTTGCAGCCCTGGGCGCTGGGCCTGGCCGGGAAGCTCCCGGGCGCCGCGGGCCCGTCGCCGGTGATGGTCAACGGGGTCCCCTCTGCGTACGGCGCCAACTCGATGTTCGACCAGAGCGGCGGCAAGCCCGCCGCGCCCGTCCCCGCCACGCCCGTCCCCGCCGCGCCCGTCCCCGCCGCGCCCGTCCCCGCCGCGCCCGTCCCCGCCGCGCCCTCGTGCGTCGACAAGGCCACCCCGGACGGTTTCAGCTGCGAGCAGCAGCGGTCGTGGGGCAAGTGCTCGGCCGACTGGTTTGCCGCCGCGGGCTTCTGCCAGCGCACGTGCGGCAAGTGCCCTCCCCCTGCGGCCGCGCCCAAGCCCAAGGCCGTCGAGGAGATTGGCGTCCCCGCCGAGGCTGCTGCTGCTGCTGCGGCGGCGGCGGCGGTCCCCGCTGCCGTTCCCGCCGCCGCCCCGCTGCCGCCGCCGGCGCCCGTCGCCGTCCCGGCCTCGGCGGCCGCCGTCGAGGGTGCCCCCGAGCTCCCGCCGCTCGCCGCCGCCGCCGCCCCTGCCCCAGCCTCCTCCGCCGTCGCCGCCGCCGAGGGCAGCCTCGTCGCCCCGATCGCCCCGGCCCCGGCCTCCTCCGCCTTCCCCGCCACTGTCGCCGCCCAGTCCACCGCCGCCAACACCAAGGCGATGCTGAGGGACGCGGGCGCCGCGTCGCTCAAGGCCGGGAAGGCCGACGCGACGCTGGCCGACGCGGCACAGATCGCGGGCATCCTTGAGAGCGCCTCAGGCGCCGCCTCCGACGACGCCACGCTCGCGGCCGCGGCCTCGGTCCTCGAGGGCCGGTCGCAGGCGCACGTCGCCGCCGTCGTGGCGCAGCTGCGGGCCGCGGCTGCGATCGAGGCGGTCATGGAGGCGTCGGTGCAGGCTGCCGGCTCGGTCGACGAGGCCGCGCTGTTCGGCGCCGCCAAGGCCGCCGCGGCAGAGGCTCTTCTCGAGTGATGTTTTTTTTCTTCTGCTTCGAGGATAAACACAAAAAACTTCACGGGGGGAATTCCACTCCAACAAAAAAACAACGATTCTACTACTTACGATCTTGGACGTCATCGTTAACTCTACCTTTCTTCTCTTCGTTTCATTTTTCTCGTGGGAGATAGAGAGAGAAGGAGACTTTTGATTCTTAATTTTGATAAAAAGAAAAAAAAAACCGTCACCACCTCCACTTTTTCCGTCGCCAGGACTTTTTTGGGACGCCTTTTGTTCTTCGAGCTCAGCTTCTACTGCGCTTGAGAAGAAAACGCCGCGAACCAAATCTGCTCCTCCTCCTTCCGGAGTCGTGCGAAATTCCGTAACTTTTCTTAGGTTTCCTTCTCCGTGCAAAAAAAAAGAAACAACAAAAAGAACATAAAAAAGTTAGCTCTGTTCTCTTCTGTTTGGCGCGTGCGAGATCTTTTCATTGCCTTTTTGCACTGCCAGCGTTTACACACACGGCATCACCCTCTCTGTCTCTCTCTTCACTTACTCCAAATAAGGGGGAACAAACCGCAGAGGAAGCACACAAGAGAGAAATAAAAAAACAAGCCTGGAAGAAGATGAGCGAAACGAAATTCTCGAAGGAAAAAAAAAGGCACGGCTCGTGCCGTCTTTGGTTTTCCTTTGTATCCAAAAACCACGCCTCTCCCTCTCTCCCTTCGCTCTCTCAAGTCAACTCTCCCCCCATCCTCATTCTCTCATTCTCTCTCGCTCCCCCCTCCCCCCCTCTTTTCCACTCTAAAACATCGACGCCCCGGCCGCGCGCTCCTTCTCGTACGTCTCGAAGTACTGGTAGATGATCGTCACCGCGAGCAGGATGCCCGTCCCGGACCCGATCGCGCCCATGAAGTCCGCCACGATGGTCAGCGCGCCGATGCACATCCCCCCGAAGGCCGCGGCGGTCGGGATGTAGCGGTTGAGCTCCTTGCGCAGGGACTGGACGGTGTCGCGGTGGCCCTGGAGGAACATGCCCTGCTCGCGCATCGACTTGGCGACGTCGTTGGCCGACGAGCCCGAGACCTCGATCCACGTCTTAGAGAACAGCGCGCAGGCGCCGAGCATGAAGCCCACGTAGAACAGCGTGTGCACGGGGCTGGTCGCGGCCTCGGCGAGCGAGCCGGGCGGGGAGATGTAGTAGACGAAGCCGCCGACGGGGTGCATGTGCGCGCCGCCCGCGCCGCCCTCCGAGTCGGCCCAGCGGCCGAGGAGGCGGACGAGGACGTTTCCTCCGTAGCGCTTGAAGAGGAGCTGGGAGATGAAGTAGAGGTTGGAGACGAGCGCGGACTGTTTGTTTTTTTTGTGTTCGGGGGGGTGGGGAGCAGAGGGTTGGAGCGTTGGTGAGGGAGGAGCGAGGAAGAAGAAGAAGAAGAAGAAGAAGAAGAGGGGAAAAAGGGCGAGTTTTTTGAGGGGGGGGTCGAGAGTGGGGTCCAGGTAAAAAAAACGAAAAAAGACCCCCCCCAGCCAAAAAAAAACTCCAAGATCGAAAAAAAATACTTGCACCCAAAACTCACCTGCAGGATGATCGGCATGTTGCTCGTGTAGAACAGCTTGATCGGGTACACCTGCTTCGCCCCGCGCCGGTTCTTCGACGCCACGGGCAGGTCGACGCGGAACCCCTGGAAGTAGATGACGACCAGGAACACGACGACTGTCGCGAGCAGGTTGGTCACGTTGGGCAGCGGCGAGCGGTAGAAGGCCTCTTTGAGCGCCTTGACCTTGTCACCGCGCGTCAGCAGCAGGTGGAACAGCGCGATCACGGCCCCCTCGAACTCGGACCCGCGCGCGCCGGTGACGGTGTAGGGGCTGAAGGCCTTCCAGATGATGTTCTCGCAGATGTTGGTCGCGATGAACAGCGAGATGCCCGAGCCGAGGCCGTAGCCCTTCTGCAGCAGCTCGTCGAGGCAGATGACGATGATGCCCGCGCAGAAGAGCTGGAACACGATCAGGCACGCGTTGACGGCTCCGAGGTCGCGCACGTCGCCGTACATGCCGCTGACGACGTAGGCGACGGCCTCTCCGATCGTGATGAGCACTCCGAGGAGCTTCTGGGCGCCGTTGAGGAGATCCCGGTCGGCCTTCACGCTGTTGTCGACGTCGATGATCTTGGAGCCGGCCAGGAGCTGCATGACGAGCCCCGAGGTGACGATGGGGGAAATGCCGAGCTCCATGCAGGTGCCGCTGTTGTTGAGTGGTTTTGGGGTTTTTGAATAGAGAGTGAGAGAGGGAGGGAGAGAGAGGGGGGGAGAGAGGGAGAGAGACAGAGGGAGAGAGAGGGAGAGAGAGAGGGAGAGAGAGGGAGAACGTGAGAAAGTGGTCGGGGCTGAAAAAAAAAGGAAGAAGTTTTTTTTTGCCGCCCTCTCTGCGCGATCGTCGTTGTCTTTGGAGCTCTTCAACTCCCTTTTGCTCTCTCTCTCGCTCGCTCTCGCTCTCTCTCACGCTCTGGTCTCCACCTCTCTTTCTCTCTTCGACTCGTGACGACGGCATCTCGCTGTTCCCACCCTGAGATGCCCGAGGAGCGGAAAAGGCGCGAAGAGAGTGGGGAGCAAGAAGACGAAGAGAAAAGAGAAAGCCGTTTTTTTCATTGCCTCTTGTTTTCTTGGCGCGCCTCAAAACTTGATAGTCGAGAGAGCGTCGTTCCACCTTGTTCCTCTCTCTCTTTCCTTTCCGCGGCCCCATGCGATCGAATCTCCCCACCGGCACCGAGAAAGAACCAAAATACATCGACTCGAATTGGCGGGGGGAAGAGAAGAGGCGGAGACGAGGGGAGGAAAGCGAGGCGAGAGAGGGAAAAGAGCATTCCCTCAATCGATCGAGGAAGAAGCAGAATCGAGATCGCCGCATCAACCTCCATCTTTCGCGCGCGAGTGGCTCCTCATCCTCGGCCCGTTTTCGACCTTCTCCCACGCCACGACCGAGGAACGGGTCGAGCACGATTCATCCAAGTAAAAAAAACACGAAGCGAAAACAGCAGCAGCGCCGGGGCGTACCGGTTGGAGGCCATGATGACGCGGGCCCAGTAAAACGGGTCGGCGCCGGCGTTGGACTTGATCCCGTACAGCGGGAGCTGCGAGGCCACCAGGAACACGAACAGGCACACGCCCGTGTAGAGCACCTTCTCGCGGAAGGGCACGCGCCGCTGCGGGGGCTCGACGTCCGGCAGCACGGCCAGGAACGGCCTCACGAGCTCGAGAGGTCGCATCGTTGCTTCTCCCTTTCTTGAGGTTCGATCGATTTTTTTTTCTTTTTGAAAAAGTATTTTTTTTCCCCTGCTCAGAAAAGTCAACGCTGACCGCCGTCAAGCTCAAGAACAAGAGGGAGGAGGGAAAAAAAAAAGCTCTCTCTCTGGAGTAAAGAGATGGCCGCGCTCTCTGAGGGCTAAAGGAAAGGCCTCACCGCACTTTATTCACCGCTCAGCGACACCAGCGAGACAAGCTCCGTCGCTATGTCTTGTGAGTGGGGCCGCCGGTGACGCAGCACGAGCAAATAAGCGAGCGAGAGAGGAAGCGATGTGTTTTGACGCCGCCGCCCTTCTTCTTAAGCTCTTCTCTCCTCTCTTTTCTTCTCTCACCCCATCTTCTCCTGTACCGATCTCTCTCTCTTTCTCTTTCTCTCCCTCTCCGTAGCAGCGGCCTTCGCCACCGCCTTCGCGCGCCTCTGCTCGCTGTGGCCAGAAGCAGACCCGGGGGTCATCTCCGACGTGCTCGGCACGGCCGGCGGTGACGCGGGCACCGCGCGGGCGCAGCTGGCGGAGTTTTTGGGCGCGCCACAAAACGACGCCTATTTCGACGATGGCGTCGTCGGTGGCGACGAAGAGGAACGAGAAGAAGCAGGGGCGGGCTACCGGCCCGGCAGCATCTCCGAGGACGCGTTCGCCCGCGGGATAGCCCGCCAGAGCTGCGGGACGATCTGCGAGCGGGAGGCGCGCTCGCTCATCTCGGCCTTTGGCGGCGTCGACAACTTTGTCGCCGTCACGGCCTCAGGGAGAGGAGGGGCGGCAGCGGCAGCAGCAGGAGTGCCAGCGGAGGAGGCGGTGCGGGCGCTCGCGCGGGCGCTCGGGGGGATGGCAATGGGGGATTCGGACGTTGCCGCCACCGCCGCCGCCAAGCGCGCGAGCCGCCCGAGGAGTCCAGCGGAGACGTGCCCGCCGCTGCCGCCGCCGTCGCCGCCGCGGCAGCAGCCGCGCCAGGCGCGCAAGTGGTCCCCGGCCGAGCTCGAGCTCGCCTCGGAGCCCGCGGCCTTCTTGGCCGCGGCCCTGGGAGTCTCCGAGGGCCGGGCTCTCGCTGCCCTCGAGGCAGCGGGCGGCGACGAGGACGACGCGCTGGAGATGCTGCTGATGGAGATGAAGGTCAAGGAGCGCGAGGCCGAGGAGGCGGCGTACGGGCTGCCCCCTCCCCGGCGCCCCGGGCAGGGGCCCCCCGCCGCGGCGGCGGCGCCGGTCGAACCTCGCCGGCGCCCCTCGGAGGACTCCGAATCCGGCGGCGACGGCGACGACGACGACGTCCGCGGCAACGCCCACAGGCGCCTGCGCCGCGCAGCGAAGGCGAAGGCCAAGGCCAGGGCCGCCGCCGCCGCCAAGGCCGCCGCCGAGCCTGGCCGCGGGGTTTGTCCGAATCTCCTCGCGGGCTCCCCCGGGGCAGCCCACCCCCCTCCGGTGGCGACGACGATAGCGAGCAGCCGCCCGGCTGATGCTGCCCCCGCGTCCCCCGCGTCCTCCGCGCCCGCGCCCGCGCCCCCCCGCTCGGACGCCGAGAGGTTCCTCCTCGACCTCTTCGGCGGGGAACTCCCCGAGGAGGTCATCTTCGGGGAGCTGCGCCGGTTCGAGGGGGACGTCGACCGCGCCGCGACCTCGCTGTTTGACCACGGCCCGTCGCTGAAGCTGGCCCACAGGCTGGAGAAGGAGAAGGAGGCGGAAGAGAGGGCGGCGCAAGAGAGGGCGGCCGCGGCGGAGGCCAAGGGGCAAAAGGCCCAAGCCAAGAAGCAAAAGGCCGCTGCCAAGAAGAAGAAGCCGCCGGCGGTTCGCTCATCCTCCTCTTCCGTCGCCACCGCCTCCTCCTTCTCGACTCACGAGAACGGCTGCCTCCTCGGGGAGGAGGCGGAGGTCCCGCGCGAGTCGGAGGCCGAGGAGTCGGCGTCCGAGGAGTCGGCGGGCGAGGACCCGCGCCAGCAGCGCTTCCGCGCCCCCGCGGAGGGGGCCACGGCCAGAGACCTCGCGCTCAGGCTCGGGGTCACCGAGGCAGCGGCGCAGTTCGCCCTCGAAGTGGTCGAGGACGGCGACCCGGTCGCCGCCGAGGCGCTGCTGCGCTCGACGGTGCTGCATCCGGAGAGGAAGGGGAGGGCGCGGGCGTCTGCCGCAGACGCAGGCGCGCAGTCTCCGCGCCCCGCTTCTTCCTCCTCTTCTGCCGCTTTCGACCGCGAACGCAGCCCGGAGCTCGACCTTGGAGGCGGGTGGCAGACGGTGACGAAGGACGAGGCGGCTCTCAGGGCCGCGGCCGCGGCCAGGGCCGAGGAGAGGGAGCGGAGGGAGGCCGCCGCGGCGCTGAGGGCGCGCCTGGACTCGGCCGCCGCCGCGAGGGCGGCCGCGGCAGAGGAGAAGAAGAGGGCGAAGAAGGGCAAGGCGCCGGTCGCCACCGCCGCTGCCGCGCCAGGCTCTTCTTCGTCTTCTTCCGCTTCCTCTTCTGCTCCTCTCGTCGACCCTGCGATTGCCTGGGTGTCTCGCGCGGCGGCGGCGGGACCGCTGGCACCGGCATCGCCGGCGAGAAAGGCAAGGCCCGGCGCCGCCGCCGCGACTTCCGCGTCAACCGCTCCGGCTCCTCCCGCGCCCGCCGCTGCCGCCGCAGCGGCCCGCGCCCGCGCCCGCGCCCCCCCCTCCCCCGACTCCGACTCCGACGGCGTCGACCTACCGACCTCCGCGGCCCCCTCCGACGCCGGCGGCTTCCACCGCGACGCGGCGCCCGTCCGCTTCCGCGAGCAGCACGCCCGCGGCGACATGCTCTTCAGCGAGTTCCTCGGCGTGCTCGACGCCGCCAGGGCTGCGCGCGCGGCCGGCGACGCCGAGCTCGGCTCGCGTCTGCTGGCGCGGTCCCGCGCCCTCAAGGAGCGGTACGACAGGGAGCGCAAGGAGGCCGCCGCGCGCATCGCGGCCGAGCGGAACAGGCTGCACACGTCGACGCGGTCGTTCGACCTGCACGGGCAGACCGTCCCCGACGCGCTCGACTTCGTGGCCTCGCACCTGCGCCACGAGCTCGAGGTTCCCGAGCTCATCGCGCGGACCTGCGGTCCCGTGTCGCTGCGGTTCATGGTGGGCAAGGGCAACCACTCCAGGGGCGGCGTCTCGAGGCTCAGGGGCCCCGTCGCGGGGCTGATCCTGGAGACGGGGTTCTCCAAGGAGAGAGAGGTCAGGTGGGAGCCGCACTTTGCGACGGTGACGGTGACGGTGGAGTCGCTGGCCCCGGAGAGGAGGAGGGAGCTGCTGGACAACCTCGGGCCGGCGTTCGAGCTCGTCAAGGCCAAGTACTGCGGTCGCGGCGGGTCCGATGGGAACAACGGGAGGTAGCAGGGGCTGGGTTGGGAGGTCGCGCGGGAGTGTATAAAAAAAGAGAGAGAGAAGAGAGAGAGGGAGAGAGAGGGAGAGAGAGGGAGAGAAAATCAACCTTAGAACTTTCTTTTTTCTGTTTTCATCTGCAGTTTTTGTTTCTTCCCCGTACCAACGCCGCCGCAGCCCGCTGCTGCCCTTGTTTCTTTTACTTTTTGGGGGGGGGGGGGGGGGCGGGGGGGGGCGGCGGGGGGGGGGGGGGGGGGGGTGGGGGGGGGGGGGGGGGGGGGGGGGTGGTGGGAATGGGGGTGAGTGTGTGGGGGGGGTGG
>Ga0315287_10001257_pt1 | contig 23242 bp, 20 predicted proteins | sample YL17G11_0_MG_FD_205037 | JGI IMG/M metagenome (GOLD analysis project Ga0315287, IMG submission 205037) | Sediment microbial communities from Yellowstone Lake, YNP, Wyoming, USA - YL17G11_0 | ecosystem: Environmental > Aquatic > Freshwater > Lake > Sediment | place: USA: Wyoming | collected... | reverse complement strand
CATGTTGCCGCCGAACTGATCGAAGATCATGATGTTCGCGTCCTGTACGCCGGCCGCGCGCACGCCCTCGACGATCGCGTCGGCGACCTCCTTGGTCGTCGACACGAGGCGTCCGCCGAGCACGTTGATCTTGATCCCCACGCGGTCCTCGGGGGAGACGAACTTCCCGAACGCGCGGCCCACGTCGGCCTCGCCGGCGAGAGTGGTCACCGCCTTGTGCACCGCCTCGCGCGCCGCGTCCGGGTACGGGAACAGGCGGCCCCGCATGCCGGGCTTGTGGACCTCGACCACGTGGCCCGGCCCGGTGAGCGCCGCCGCGCCCGCCTTCGAAGCGGGCGGTTGCGCCGCCGCCGCTCCGGCGCCGCGGCCGATCGCGAGAGCGGAGAGCGCCGCGGCCGCGCCCAGGCCCAGCTTGAGCGCGTCCCTGCGCCCGAGAAGGATGTCGTCGTCGTCGCGTTTCATCGTGAGCTCCTCGTCGGTGTTTGAGAAAAGCTACCGCGGGGATGGCGATGCGGCAAGTTCCGGTGAGGCTCCCTCGGGGAGGCGATTCTACTGGACGCAGACGGCGAACAGCTCTCTGTCTCCGCTCTCCGCGTGGACGTTGTACCCGGAATCTCCGAAATCGACGGAGTACGCGTAGGCGTCCGAATACGGATCGTCTGGTCCGTCCCGCGTCCAGTACTCGGTCGAGTTCACCTCGTCGTTTTCCCACTCCGGATCGTTGAGGTTGTCGTCGGAAAACATCGCCGAGCATGCCGCGCTCTCGGCGCACGTGTTGCACATCCCCAGGAAGGTGTCCTCGTGGTTCAGGACGCTGTCGATACAACCGCCGAGCAGCGCGATGAAGTCGTCGAGGTACGGCAGGTGGTAGCCCGAGGGGCAGCTCGACATGGCGGTCGACCACGCCATGCGGGTCGCCGTCCCGGTGCAGCGCCAGCCGTCCCACGTCATGCCGACTGGGCAGCGCTTCCACCGCTTGTCGGTGTCTGGCTGAACGACGTAGTCCTCGGAGGGGCCATCGCACGTCCAATCCGCGCACAGGAGCCCGTCGTCACAGGCCGCGATCTCCTCTTCCCAGTCCTCGCATACGGGTTCGCAGTCGTGGGAGTTCTCCAGGCAGACGCACGGCTCACCTTCGCCACCCAAGCCGTCCATGGCGACGCACTGGCCGTCCACACAGTACGCGCCGTCCTCGCACTGCTCCCAGCAGTCGACCGCCTCTTCCGGGATGCAGGGCTGCCCCACGCCGCCGGCCTCGACGCACTGCCCGTCGATGCACCAGAGACCGTCCTCGCACGCCTCGTCCGTGTTGTAGTAGCTGTCGTCGCACTCCTCGCCGAGGCCGGGCGTCTCCGAGCATGTGCCGTAGACGCACACGAGGTCGCCGTAACACTCTCCGAAATCCGAGCACGGCTCGCCCAGTCCGCCGATGTTCGGGACGAACACGTCGCATCCCGCGAGCGCGGCCACGAGAGCGATCATCGCCAGGATCCTCATCGCTAGAACCTCCGTCCGTACGCGGCCACGAAGCCGCCGTCGGGCGACGGCGAGAGCGCGATCGCGCCGTGCTCCTTCTCCCAGTGCTCCTTGCTGCTCGGCGTGGCGGTCCACAGGATGACGCCTGTGGTCATGAGCGCGGCGCCCAGGCCGAGGCCCGCCCACATGCCGCCGGTCCAGGCCCGCGCGTTGTCCCTGCGCCAGCTGTCGAGAGTGTGCTCGTACAGCTCCGCATGGTGTCGTGCCGCGCCCATGGCGCAGAAGCCGAACGTCGTCACCGCGAGCCCGGGCCAGAACGTCGCGTGCCCCCACTTCTTGTACGGGCTCATCGGGTAGATGCGCCGGAGCGTGAGGCGGACGGTCTCGACCTCGAAGGGATCGAGGCGGACCTCGGCGGTCGCAGGCTCGTGCTCCGGGAGCCGCGCGATCACGCGGTAGTCGAGCGGCAAGAGGGTCTTCTCCAAGGGGGCCTTGCCGACGACATCGCGGTTCCCGATCCGCTGGAGGTACACCGTCGCGCCCGTCGGGGTCGTCACCACGCGGAGCGTCGCCGTGGCCGCCCGCGATTCCACGACCGAGATCACCGGCGCGGTCGTCGGGACCGGCGCGGTCGCCGGGGCCGGCGCGCTCGCGATCGGCTCCGGATCGATCTTCCCGCGCAACTCGGCGGCGGCGATCTTGACCGCGGCGAGCAGATCCGCCGCCGTCGAGGCCGCGCCGGTCGTCGCGCTGCCGAGGAGCTGGCCGGACGCGGCGTCGTACGCCTCGAGCGCGGCGAGGAACCCGTCGCCGAACGCGGCGATCGAGCCGATGACCAGGTACCGCGCGCCGCGCGCGCCGGCCGCGGTCGTGCGACAGGGTTTGTCGCAGGCGGGATCCGCGTTCGCCTGCCCGGCTGTGATCTCGAAGCGATCCCTGGGCAGCTCGGAGAGCGCCGAGAGCACGAGGGAGTCGAGCACCGCCGCGTCCGAGGCCGGCAGGGCGCTGCCGTTCTCGAACGGCCCCACCTCGACCCGCGCTGGATCGGCCGCCGCCGCGCCCGCCGCGGCGAGCGAGGCCACGAGGATCGCCGCGAACGGCACCACATGGCACGTGAGCCGCTGGCGCTGCATCATGGGAGCACTCTAACGGTAACCGACAAAATGGACAAGGATGTCGATCGCGAGGCGCGTGCCGGGAGAGCTCACTTCTCGTAGAGCGCGGTGCCGATCTCGGTGCCGTCCTTCTTCGTCATCAAGTTCGTCATCGTGGCGCCGTCCTCGGCAACGACGAAGTGCTCCTTCATGACGATCTTGCCGGCCTTCTTGTCGACGACGTCCAATGTGCGCGGGTCGACGAGCTTGTAGGTCGCCTCGTCGATCGTCGGCGATCCCGCGACCGGGTGCGCCGCGCCGTCGAACGCCGCTTCGACGGTCACGGTCTGGATGTCGCCGCTCGCCTGCATCGACTCCTCGCTGATCTTGAGGCGATCGCCTTCCACCTCGATGGTCGTGGTCATCTCCACGGGCGCCATCTCCGGGGGGATGGACGACTTGGCGAGGTTCAGCTTCCACGCGCCGTTGAACGGCGAGACCGCCGCTGCCGCTGCCTCGGGCTGCGCGGGCGCCTGCGCGCCGCCGCACGCCGCGACCAGAAGACAGACGGACCAGATGAATATCGTTTTCGACGAATGGAACACTGAGAACCTCCTGTCGCGTTTTGGGAAGAAGCGCCGGCGACTATAGCCGCAGGCCGAGGATCCTCCTAACGGAAAGCGGCCCGTTTCAAGCTCGGGTCAGCCGCGCGACGAGCGGCGCGAGCTCCGGAAAGCGCGCCGAGAGCTCGGCGCGATCCGCGAGCTCGAAGTCCGCGAAGTCGAAGCCGGGCGCCACCGTGCAACCGCACAGGGAGTACCGCTCGCCGAGCGGCTCGGCCGCCTGCCACGCGTTCGCCGCGACGATCGCCTGCGGCGCCTCGCCCGCGGACAGATCGCGCCCGAGACGGACCACCGAGTGCGCGCCGCGTTCGTCGACGGCGTGCAGCGCGAGCGGATCGCCGCCGTAGTGGTGCCAGACCTCGTCGGACCGCACGCGGTGGAACGCGGAGAACGCCCCGGCCGGAAGGAGGAAGTAGATCGCCGTGGACGCGCTCCGCGGCGCGCCGTGGGGCAGCCCGCCGAGGACGAGCGGCGCGCGGAACGTCTCGCGGTAGAAGCCGCCCTCCGGGTGCGGCGCGAGCCCGAGCTGCTCCACGAGAAGATCGACGTCGCCTTTCATGGGCGCAGGATACCACGGCCCGCGGAGTTTCAAACGCCGCGGGAAAGCGGTATCGTTTCCGAGATCCGAAGCCGCAACGCAGCCGACCGCGGCCTTCGACGAAAGGAGCGGACCCATGGAAGGGCAGAACCCGTATCAACCGCCGGGGGGGAGCGAGTACGAATTCGACGAGGCCGAGAACCGGGTCATCGCCAAGACCGCCAAGCTCGCCAGGCTCTGGGGCGTGTTCGCGCTGATCGTCGGCGGGCTCCTGCTGGTCGCGATCGGCGTCGTGATCGCGATGGCGCAGCGCCTGGCGTACGAGCTGAACGTCGACTACCGGACGATCACCGGGATCGCCGCCGGGCTCGCGCCGCTCGTGATCGTCGACCTGGTGGTCGGCGGCCTCTACATCGCCTCGGGCAGCTCGCTGCAGGCCGTGATCGACACGGCCGGCGACGACGTGCAGCACCTGATGCGCGGCGTCAACAGGCTCGGCAACGCGTTCCGCATCGAGGCGATCGTCACGGCCGTGGCGCTCGTGGGAGGCTTCATCCTCGGCTTCGCGCTGGCCACCGGAGAGGAGGTGGCGCCGTGGATGCAATGAGACCGCAATACGAATTCAAGGAGAGCGAGAACCGGATCGTGGGCAAGGCCGGGACGTGGGCGATGATCCTCGCGATCGTGATGTTCACCCAGGCCACGTTCGATCTGATCGGCAGCCAGAACTTCATCTCGGCCGGCATCGGCGTGACGATCGGCATCTTCTATCTGCTCGCCTCCAGGTCGCTCAAGGGCGTAGTCAACACCGAGGGCGACGACGTCTCGCTCATGATGCGCGCGCTCAACAAGCTCGGCGTGGCGTTTCTTATCCGCGCGATCGTCACCGGCATCGCGGCCGCGGTGCTGCTCACGATCGCGATCATCGCGGTCGTAGCCGTCGCGGCGAGCTGAGGCCTTGCGGATCGCCGGTTGCTTCGACGGCATCCGTCTGATAATGGAATTCGTACCGATGGATTTCACCACATGAGCGATGGGCCTCGACTGCGGCGCCCGTCGAAAGGAGGAGGCAAATGGGTCTCGTTCTGCGTACCGGCATCGTCGCGATAGTCGCCGCCGCCCTGCTCGCGCTGGGCTGCGGCCGCTCGAACTTCCAGACGCCGACGAACGTCGTGAACCCCGCCCCGCCCGTGCGGCTCGGCGAGTTCCAGAGCGTCGAGGTCGCGGACATGTCCGTCGCCCCCGCCGTGCTGGAGGAGGAGAAGGAATACGACGCCAACCTGGTGGCGTCGAACATCATGAAGCAGTTTCGCAGCAAGATTCAGTATCTGACGAGCAACTGGAACAACGACCCGCAGCGCCCGCCGACCCGCGGAGCGCTCCTGATCCGCCCCGTCATGTCGCAGCTGAAGTGGGTCACCAGGGGAGAGCGGGTCTGGGCCGGCTCGATGTACGGGAACTCGGCAGTCGTCATCGATATTGAATTCGCAGACAAAGCGGATGGCACCGTGTTCGCGAGGCCCATGCTGTTCGCGCGCGCGAACGCGATGGGCGGCGCGTGGGGGATGCAGGACGACGCCATGGTCACGCGGATGGCGGAGATGATGGCCAACTACGTGATCCAGAACCACGCGTCCCCGGTCGGCGGCCCAACTGGAGTGGAGTGACGGGCGCCCGCGAGATTTCCCCACCTTTCGGCGCGGGCGCTGCTATCCTCACCGAGGAGGTGGCGAGATGCGCGAAGCGATGAAGGCGTTTCTGGGGCTCGCGATCGCGGCCGGGCTCGCGGTGCTGCCAGCGCTCGGCGGCTGCGAGTCGACCGGCGACACGCGGGGGGGATCCGACGGCGACACGGATACGGATACCGACACCGACACGGATACCGACACGGACGCGGATACGGATACGGACACGGACACGGACACGGACGCGTCGTACGACTGCGCCTCCTACGCCGAGAGCGAAGAGCCCGGCAACGTCGGGTGCGAGTTCGTGCTCCCCACGCCGCCGTTCTACATGAACTCGGAAACCGGCTCGACGTACCGCGGCGCGTGCTTCGCGGTGATGGTGGCCAACAACTCCGACACCTCGGCCAACCTCACCCTGTACCGCGGCGGCACGGCGTACGACGCCCACACCTACGCCCGGATCCCCACCGGCCTCGGCACCACGCTGACCTACGATCCGATCCCCGCGGACGGGATCCCGCCCCACCAAGTGGCGATCCTGTTCCTGTCCCACGCCCCGGGGACCCAGACGTTCTTCGGCGGCTCCCTGGAGTGCCCGGTCTCGCCCGCGGTGCTCGCCGACACGGCGGCCACCGCCTCGGACATGGGGGTCGCGTTCGAGCTCGAGAGCGACGTCCCGATCTCCCTGTACGACATCCTCCCGTACGGCGGCGCCCAGAGCTACCTGCCGTCCGCGTCGCTGATCTTCCCGAGCACGTCGTGGGGCGTGAACTACCTCGCGCTCGCCGCGCACGCGAGCTCGATGCAGCAGTGGATCCTGTTCGTCGCGAGGGAGGACGACACGGAGGTGAGCATCGTCACGTCCACGTCGTCGACCTCTTCCTCCACCGTGACCGTCCCCACACCGGGCGTGATGCAGTCGTACGTCCTGAACCGCGGCGAGTACGTCCAGCTGAGCAGCGAGAGCGCCAACTACTCGGGCGCGATCCTCGCAAGCGACAAGCCGTTCGGCGTGTACACGGGCGACACGTACCTGACCGTCGCCACCGCGGACAACGCGAGCGGCGGGCCGCAGGACTCCACGCACCAGCAGATCCCGCCGATCAAGGCGTTCGGCGTCGAGTACGTCGGCGCGGGCATCCCGACGCGCCTCGCGAGCCTCCAGGAGGAGAGCGTGCTGTACCGCCTCACCGGCGTCACCGACGGGACCCTGCTCGCGTGGGATCCGGCCCCGCCGTCCGGCGCGCCCTCGGCGCTCGACGAGGGGGAGGTCGTCGAGTTCCAGACGCGCGATTGGTTCACCGTGCTCTCCCAGGACGCGGACCACCCGTTCTCGCTGACCCAGTACATGTCCGGGGACATCTCGAGCTGCATCGGCGGATGCTTCGACGGCGGCTGGGAGTGCCAGCCCGGGGGCCAGGGCGACACCGACTGGATCGTGCTCGTGCCGCCGGCGCAGTTCTTCAACAGCTACGCGTTCTTCACCGATCCGACGTACGGCGTCACCGCCGTGTCCCTGGTCCGGGTCAAGGGCGACGCCGGCTTCGCGGACGTGGAGATCGCGTGCCACGGCATCGTGACCGGGTGGATCCCGGTCGGGGACGCCGGCATGTACGAGGTCGCGCACGTGACCCTGTACCGCGGCGGCGTCGACGAGGTGGCGGAGTGCGACACGAGCCAGCACTCCGCGTCGAGCGAGCTCCCGTTCGGCCTGACCGTCTGGGGCACCGATCGCGACGCGTCGTACGGCTACGCGGCCGGCGGCGGCGCGGCCGAGATAAACGACGTCGAGATCCCCATCGAGTGACGGGGTATAGTCCGCCCAATGAAGGTACCCTGGCCCACGGCGGGCGGTCGCGAGGCGGCGCTCGCCCCGACGTTCTTCATCGACAGCGGCTCGGACGCGATCGCCCGGTTCGCCCGCGACAGGACGGCGGGCAAGACCGCTCCGGTCGAGCGGGCGGTCGCGCTGTTCTACGCGGTGCGCGACGAGGTCGAGTACAAGCTGATGACCCGGCTCGCGCTCGCGCGGGAGGGGTTCGTCGCCTCGGCGACGCTCGCGCGGAGGACCGGCTTCTGCATCGAGAAGGCGGTACTGCTCGCGGCCGCGTGCCGGGCGGCGGGAATTCCGGCGCTCCTGCGGTTCGCCGACGTGCGCAACCACCTGACCACGCCGGCGCTCACCGCGTTCATGGGGACCGACGTGTTCCTCTGGCACGGCCTCGTGGAGATGCTGCTCGAAGATCGCTGGGTGAAGGCGACGCCGGCGTTCGATCGGGCGATGTGCGCGCGCCACGGCGTGCGCCCGATCGATTTCGACGGCCGCTCGGACGCGGTGTTCCACGAGTTCGATCTGCGCGAGAGCCGGCACATGGAGTACGTGAGCGAGCGCGGCGTCTTCGAGGATCTCCCCTATGACGCGATCATCGCGTCGTTCCGCGCGACCTACCCGCAGATGTACGGGTGATCGCGAAGATCCTCGACCTCCTTCGACTCCCGGCCGAGAACGCCTTTCGAACGGCAGCGGAAGTCGTGTATCATCCGCCGCGGCACCGTGTGCGCGGAGGTTTCCATGAAGGATGCGGCGGTCGTGATCCTGGCGGCGGGGCAGGGCAAGCGCATGAGGTCGGCGGCGCCCAAGGTGCTCCACCGCGTCGCGGGCCGGCCGCTCGTCGCCTTCCCGCTCTCCCTCGCGAGGTCCCTGGGTGCGCGGCGCGTCGTGGTCGTCGTCGGCCACGGCCGCGAGGCGGTCGAGGCGGCGGTCAAGGCGCTCCCGGGCGGCGCCGACGTCCGGTTCGCCTTGCAGGCCGAGCAGCGCGGCACCGGGCACGCCGTGATGGCGGCGCTCCCCGCGCTCGCGGGCCCCAAGGGACCGGTGCTCATCCTCTCCGGCGACGTGCCGCTCCTTGGCCGCGCGTCGGTCGCGGCGTTGCACCGGGCGTACGCGCGATCGGGCGGGAAGCTGGCGTTCATCGAGTTCGAGCCGGCCGACCCGTCCGGGTATGGCCGCGTGATCCGGGACGCGGACGGCGCGGTGGTAGCGATCCGCGAGGACCGAGACTGCACGCGTGCCGAGAAGCGCATCGCTTTGGTCAACTCCGGCATCTACATCGTCGACGCGGAGTTCCTGCGCCGCGGCGTGAAGAAGCTCAAGGCCGACAACGTGCAGGGCGAGCTGTACCTCACGGATCTCGTCGCCCTCGCCGCGAAGCGCGGCCGGGCCGCGGTCGTGGGCGCGCCGCCGGACGAGGTGTGCGGCGTCAACGATCGCGTGGATCTCGCGCGGGTCGAGGCGATCCTCCTCGCCGGGTGGACGTTCGAGCTCCTGCGCGGCGGGGTCACGATCCGGCGGCCCGGGACGGTCCAGGTCGACCTCACCGTCCGCGTCGGGAAGGACGTGGAGCTCGGCGCCCACGTCGAGCTGCGCGGCGCGACCGAGATCGCGGACGGCTGCCGCGTCGAGACCGGCGCCGTGATCGTCGACTCGAAGATCGCGGCGGGCGCCGTGATCAAGGCGTACTCGGTGATCGAGGGGGCGTCCGTGGGGCCGGGCGCCGTCGTCGGCCCGTTCGCGCGGCTTCGGCCCGGCGCCTCGCTCGGCGAGAACGTGCACGTCGGCAACTTCGTCGAGGTCAAGAACACGCGCCTCGGGGCCGGTTCGAAGGCGAACCACCTCGCCTACCTCGGCGACGGCGACATCGGCGCGGGCGTGAACGTCGGCGCCGGGACGATCTTCTGCAACTACGACGGCTTCGAGAAACACCGCACCGTGGTAGAGGACGACGTGTTCATCGGTTCGGACAGCCAGCTCGTGGCGCCGGTCCGCGTCGGCAAGGGGGCGTACGTCGCCTCTGGATCGACGATCACGAAGGACGTGCCGCCCGGCGCGATCGCGATCGCGCGGGGCCGCCAGGAGAACAAGGAGCGCGCCGCGCCGGTGCTGCGGCGGGCCCTGCTCGCCAGGAAGAAGCGGGAGGGGAAGGGATGACCGCGTTCGCACGGACGGCGATCGCCGCGGCCGCGCTCTCGCTCTGCGCCTGCGTGCCGCTGCACGTGACGCGCATCGGTCCCGCGCTCGGGCCGCGTGCCGCCGACTGCACGGTGGAGGTGCTCGGCCGGGGAGAGGTCCCGAGCCGACCGTACCGGGACGTGGGGCTCGTCACGATCGAGAACTGCCAGGACTACAGGACCGCGCCGTGCCGGCGCTGGCTCGAGGAGGCGGTGTGCGGGCTCGGCGGGCAGGTCGCCTACGTCTCCGAGGAGCGCAGGCCGGATCCGGGGCTCTCGCCCATGCGGGAGATGATCCTCGCCGCGGTGTACGTCAGCGATCTGCGACCGGATTCCGAGACCGATCCGGTGCTCGGCTCGAGGGTGTGCGATCCTCCCTGCGGCCCGGGCTCGGCGTGCGTCGACGGGGCGTGCGCGCCCGCCGGCTCGACGGGCTGCGCGGGAGGCGAGAAGAAGCCAGCATCGACCGGCGCGCCGGTCGAGGGGCCCGAGAAGTGCCTGGAGTGACGAGATGAAAGGCTTTTCTTACGACCTCCTGACGATCCCGAACGCCATGTCGATCTTCCGCCTTCTGGCCGCGCCGTCGCTCCTCTTGTTCTGGTTCGGGCTCGACATGCCGGTGGTGACGCTCGTGGTCGGCACCGCCGCGGGGGTCACGGATCTCTTCGACGGCATCGTCGCGCGCCGCCTGAACCAGGTGACGGATCTCGGCGCGCTCATCGATCAGCTCGGCGACCTCATCTTCGAGTCGTGCTGCTTCATCATGGCCGTGCTGCTCGGCGAGCTCTGGGTGGGCTGGCTCGTGATCTACCTGTTCCGCGAGTTCACGGTCACGACGATGCGCACCTACGTCGCGAGCCGCGGCGGCACCCTCCCGTCGTCGACCCTCGGCAAGGCGAAGTCGAGCCTCTTCCAGTACGCGTTCTTCATCTTCTTCCTCGGCGCGATCCTGATCCGCCCCGGCGCGCTGCCGGACAGCTACGCCCTGTGCGGCATCACGCCCGGCCGGATCCTCATCTCGACGGCCGTGGCGTCGTTCATGGTCGGCTTCGCCATCAGCCTCATCTCGGGCTGGCACTACCTGCGGGCGTTCTCGCAATTCTACGCGGAGCACCGGCCCGAACGGCGATGATCACCCTCGCGGCGAAGCAGATGCTCGAGCAGGAGATCAAGAGGAGCCGCTTCGTCGCGGCGGCGGGGCGCGCCGACTCACCCGAGGAGGCGGCGGCGTTCGTGGCCGCGGCGCGGGACGCCGAGGCGACCAACAACTGCTGGGCGTACCGCGTCGGGGACGCCTACAGATCCTCGGACGACGGCGAACCGGGCGGCACGGCCGGCAGGCCGATCCTCGCGGCGATCGACGCCCAGCGCCTCGACCACGTCGCGGTCGTCGTTACCCGCTTCTTCGGCGGCGTGAAGCTCGGCGCCGGCGGGCTCGCGAGGGCGTACGGCGGGACCGCGGCCGCGTGCCTGCGCGCGGCGAGGAGGCTCGGGGTGCTCCCCAAGATCGCGGCGCGCGTCCGCGCCCCCTTCGACGCGGTGGGCGCCGTGTACCCGATCCTCGACAGGTACTCCGCCGCGCGGGGCGCCGAGCGCTACGGCAAGGAAGGGCTCGAGCTGGACGTCGAGGTCGAGGCGGCGCGCTTCGAGGAGATCCGGGCGGCGCTCGGCGACGCGACCCGCGGCCGGGCGAAGATCGAGCCGCGCGAGCCGTGACCCGGGATCGGGGCGGCCGTCACGGCGCGCTCCAGGCCTCGAGCATCCACGACGCGATCCCATAGAACACGACGGCGGCGGCGAGCGTCGCCGAGTAGCCGACGAAGACGCCCGCGTACAGGGCGACGGCGACCGCGAACGAGCCGGCCGCGGCGTTGAGCGCGAAGCACAGGGGGGCCTCGGCCTTCATGCCCCACGCCTCGGCCGCGGCGAGCCCGCGCGGGAAGTAGCCCCCGAGCGCGAAGCCGGTCGCCGCGATCAGGACGACCCCGCCGATCATCGTCGCGACGTGCGGCACGCCCAGGGCGAGCGCCCAGGCCGGCGCCCGCGCCGTGACGACGGCGAGGACCGCGAGCAGGACGACCGCGTGGGCGGGCCTGAGCTTCGCGCAGAAGAACCCGCCGACGCCCGAGCCCAGGAGGAGCGCGCCGAGCGTGAGCACGAACGCCCACGACGGCGAGACGTACACGCTCTGGTACACCTGCATCAGCATCACCTCGACGAAGAAGTACCCGAACCCCGTGAGGGCGTTGTAGGCGACGAGCCCCAAGGTGCGCCGCGGGCTCGAGCGGCGCCACATGACGGCGCCTACGAGCAGCGTGAGCGCGGCGAACACCGCGGCGCTGAACCTCGCGATCCCGCTCACCTCGGGGGAGACCCTCGTCGACATCGACACGAACGGGGAGTCGTTCGTCGCGAGCTTCGGATCGAACCCCTCCCGCTCGAGCGACGAGAACTCCTCCGACTCGATCATGCGGAACACCTGCGCGACCTCGCTGTCCTCGAAGATCCCCTTCAGGTACAGCGGGCGGCACACGCCGGCGCCCTTCTGGTACCAGGCGAGCGCGCGACCGAGCGCCGCGCCGGCGAGCGGCCGCCGCGAGACGATCATGCTGATGAAGTACGAGTCCGCGTCGCGGTAGACGCCCGGCGTCTTGCCGTACGCGAGGTCCACCCTCGGGAAGGTCGCGGCGTCCCAGTCCCATATGAAGAAGTGCTGCGAGGGGTCGAGGCTCCCCCGCTCGGCGAGCGCGTGCCACAGCGTGTGGAGCTCCCGGTAGAAGGCGAGCATGCCGAGGCGCGAGTACGGCCGCTCCTCGATGTTGAGTACGCCGCGGTCCGTGAGGTGGTCGAAGTAGAGGTGGTAGCTCTCCTTCGTGTGCAGGTAGTCGGGCCCGGTGCGGAAGCCGATCGTGCGCGACGGGTGCGTGTTCATCAGGGTGATGGAGTCGAACTCCCGATCGAGGCCGCGCAGGAGCGACAGCGCGTTCCCCACGATGGGCTTGAGGCCGCCGTACGCCCGGCCGCTCTCCTCGAAGAACTCCCCGGTCATCAGCTCCACGACCGACGGGTCGATCTCCACCGGGACGATGTTTTCCGGCGGCGTGAGCTGCTTGACCGTGTGGAGGATGCCGCGTCCCGCGGAACCGATGATGTAGAACGACGGCTGCTTCGCGTGGCCGTAGAACACGCGCTGATCGCTGGCCGGCCACCGCCGGTCCGTGTACTTCCTGTCCCTCTCGCGCTTGAAGTGATCGGCCGAGTACCCGTTGTAGCTGACGTCGTGGTACCGCGGGGGCGGCACGTGCACGATGTCGATCCGGCCGACGAGGCTGTCGTAGCTCTTGACGAGCTTCTCGGGGCCGGCCGCCTGCAGCATCTTGTCCTTGGCGAAGGGCGACTCCCGGTTGAAGATCCGGAACAGGTTGAGCGCGTCGGTCTTCACCTGCGCGCCGAAGAGGACCGCGCCCAGAGCGGCGAGGAGCACGCCAGCGGCGCAGCCTCCCGCCTTGAGCGTCGGGCCGACGTCCCGGGACGCCGCGAGCGAGGCGGCGCCGACGAGCGGCACGACCGCGGCGAGCACGAGGGCGATCGCCTCGGTGCCGAGGAAGCCGTACAGGCCCGCGGTGGCGACCGCGCCGACCGCCGCGCCGGCCATGTCCGAGAGGTAGACCTGCGGGCCCGGGTGCTCCCGGAACATCGTCGCGACGTACGCCATCGGGAACGCGACGCAGACCGCGGTGGCCGCCGCGACGAGCGGGAGCGCCGGGTACCTCGCGACGACCAAGGCGGCGAGCCAGATTCCGATCGCCGTGCCGCAACAGCACGCGGCGAACAGGATCGACTCCCGGCACCGCACGCGGCTCGCCGCGAGCGCGCCCAGGGCGACGCCTATCACGGCGTAGCCGATGACCGCGGTCGCGGTGAAGAACTCCCGGACGTACAGGAGCGCGTGGAACAGGACGGTCTCGACGACGAGCACGATCGCGGCCGCGAGGGCGATCTTGAGGCAGCGCGCCGGCGTCACGGGGACCCCCTCACGGCCGGCCCCCGATCGCGACCTTCCCGAACGAGAAGTGCCGGCCGACGTCGTCGAAGCCGAGGCCGATCTGGCGCTTCAGGAGGTGCTCCTCGGGCGCCCAGCTCTCCAGGGTCAGGTCCCAGTACGCCGCGCCGTACTCGCGGGCCGTGGCGGTCCGGCCGCCGAGCACCGGATATCCGTGGAGCTCGACGCTCGGGCCGCCCTTCTCGTCGCCGCCGACGACGAGCCTGAGGACGAGGCTCTCGCGGCTCGCCGCGGTGCCCAGCCCGTAGAAGATCCACTTCTGATCGCGGTGGGATAGCGCGCCGACGCGGTCGCCGCCGTACCACACGACGATCTCGGCGCCGGCTCTCCTGAGCTGACGCGCGGCGGAGGCGCGCATCATCTGCGTGTCCGGATCCACCGACAAGGCATACGCCACGACGACGGCGCCAGGCTCGGCTGCCTCGAACGCCTCGATCGCCGCGGCGAGCGGCCCGAGGTCGCCCGCGGCGGCCGGGCTCCCGAAGAACGCCACCTTCTGGCGCGCGGCGGCGGCCTTCACGTCGAGCGCGGCGAGCGGCCCGGGCGCGCCCGCCGCGGCTCGCGTCGCGCCCGCGGCGCCCGGCGCCTCGATGAGCTCGAGGGTGCCGTTGCGCGGGCCGAACGCCGCGTCCGCCGGGATCGCGAACCGGTCCTTGAGCGCGAGATCCCCGTACAGCGCGATCGAGGTGCCCTCGGGCCTCGCGCCGGCGCCTTCGGCGATCCCGGGCCAGGAGCTTTCGGCCCCGCGATCCGCACGCCCCGTCGCGCCACCGCGCTCGCGCGCCCTGTCCGCGAGCGCCGGGGCCAGGATCGCGACCGCGGCCGCTATCGTGACGGCGAGGATGATCAGCTGTGTCCGTCGCATCCTCGCGGATGATCTCAGACGCGGCGAAAAAGGGAACCGGATTGTGGACGAGGGGACGGCCTGCTCGCCTCGAGCGGCCGTCGTGCTCAGCTACAGAGGGACGCGTTCCTCATCCGAGCACGTTCCGCGCGATGACGATCCGCTGGACCTGGTTCGTGCCCTCGTAGATCCGCGTGACGCGGACGTCGCGGTAGTGGCGCTCGACCGCGAACTCCTTCACGTAGCCGTAGCCGCCGTGGATCTGGAGCGCGTTGTCGCACGTCCGCCACGCCGCCTCGGTGGAGTACGTCTTGGCCATGGACGCCTCGCGCGTGAACGGCACGCCGTGCTCCTTCATCCACGCGGCGCGCAGCGTGAGCAGCCGCGCGGCCTCGAGCTCGGTCTCGTCGTCGGCGAGCATCCACTGGATCGCCTCGAACGAGGCGATCGGCTGGCCGAACTGCTGCCGCTCCTTCGCGTACGCGGTCGCCTCATCCTGCGCCGCGAGCCCGATGCCGAGCGCCTGGCTCGCGATCCCGATCCGCCCGCCGTCGAGCGCCATCATCGCCACCTTGAACCCGGCGTTCACCTCGCCGAGGAGCGCGGTCTCCGGGATCTCGCAGTCCTCGAACAGGACCGACACCGTGTGCGACGCGCGCAGCCCCATCTTGTCTTCCTGGCGCCCGATCTTGAGGCCCGGCGTCCCGCCCTCGACGAGGAAGCACGACACGCCGCCCGCGCCCTTGCCGCCGGTCCGCGCCCAGACCACGTGCACGCCCGCGAACTCGCCCGCGCTGATCCACATCTTCTCGCCGTTCAAGATCCACTTGTCGCCGCGCTTCACGGCGGTCGTCTTCATGGAGCCCGCATCCGAGCCCGCGCCGGCCTCGGACAGGCAGAACGCGCCGGCGATGTACTCGCCCGACGTGATCTTGGGGCAGTAGGCGCGCCGCTGCGCCTCTGTGCCGAACTTGTCGATCACCTCGCACACCATGTTCGTGACCGACATCGTCACCGCGCACGACGCGCAGCCCTTGGCGATCTCGGTGATCGCGAGCGACAGGGCCACCGGGCCGCACGCCGCGCCGCCCAGCTCCTCCGGGACGTTGACGCCCATGAGCCCGAGCTCGGCCATCTTGACGATCACGTCGGACGGGAAGTGCCGCTCCTGATCCCAGCGCCCGGCGTTGGGCTCGAGCTCGTTCTTCGCGAAGTCGCGGGCCATGTCGCGGATGAGCGTCTGCTCCTCGGACAGAAGGAATTCCATGGGCTCTCCTTGGGCTCGGCGTCGGGCGCCGCGCGAGGTGTCATTGTGTCGCCGGCGGAGCGCAGGCGCCATGAGCTAAGTCAGGCTGCGTCGTCCACTCCGTCCATTCGGTCCATTCCGTCCATCAGCCCTGGCGCTTCGGGCGCGGACGGAGGATCGACGGCACGTCTTCGAGCGGATCGAGCGCGTGCAGCAACTCCTCGACCGGCACGCAGAGCACGCCGCGCTCGATCGTCTTCTCCGAGCCGCGGTAGACGAGGATCCGCGACGCCTCCGGGTAGTCTTCGCCGAAGGAAACGAGCCCCGAGAGGTCGCGGGAGCGGAGCGCCCTCGTGTTCTTCACCTCGACGGCGGCGAAGGTCTCTTCGCCGTAGAGCACGAAATCGACCTCGTTGCCCGCGCGCGTGCGCCAGAAGGAAAGGCTCTCGCCGCGATCACGGAGCGCCGCGTACGCCCTGAGGTGCTGCGCGACGAGCCCCTCGAGCGCCGCCCCTGCGATCTCCTCCGGGCGATCGAGCGGGCCGCTCGGCCGCAGCGCGCAAAACAGCCCCGCGTCGAAGAAGTACCACTTGGGATGGCTCCTGAGCCCGCGCGCCGCGCGTCGAGTGAACACGGGCAGCGTGAACGCGAGGAGAAGATCGTCGAGGATGGCGAGGTACCCCTCGGCCGTCTTGCGGGAGACCGCACACTCCCGCGACAGGTTCGAGACGTTGAGCACCTGGCCGTGCGAGAACGAGACGCTCTCGAGGAAACGGGCGAAGGAGCCCGCGTTGCGCACCATCCCCTCGGCCTTCACCTCCTGGGTGACGTAGAGCCCGGCGTAGCTGCGCTGCGTCTCGGCGGGAGCCTCCGAGGAGTGGACGATGGGCACGAGACCTTGAGTGAGAGCGAGATCCAGACGGAACGCGTCGCCGAGCTCGCAGGCGAGGAACGGGTGCATCGAGCGCTGGACGGCGCGGCCGCCGAGGAGATCTTCTCCCGCACGGCGCAGCTTGCGGGCGCTCGAGCCGGTGAGGACGAACCGCAAGTCGCGTCGGCCCTCGATGAGGCCGTGAACGACGGGCAGGATGCCCGGGACGCGCTGCACCTCGTCGACGACGACAACCGTCGGTCCGGACGAGGCGGCGATGAGCTCGCGGAGCCGCTCGGGGCGCGCCGAAAACCGGCGTTCGTTCTCCGGATCGAGCAAATCGATCCACACGGCATCGGGGAACACGTGCCGAAGCCACGTCGTTTTCCCTGTGCCGCGTGGGCCGAACAGGAAAAAGCTTGTGCCGGGATCTTGAAGCTTTCTTGGTATCGATTTCACCATTTCGACTGTCTTTTTTAACCTGTAAGGGGAATTTTGCAACTATTAGAGCGGCAGGCCCACCAGGATCTCCTGGATCAGCGGGTGGGCGTTGTACGCCGCGCGGCGCGCCGGCTTGAGGATCAGGGCGCCCTTGCGCTCGACCTCCTCGAGCGCCCGGACGAGCGCCTCGTTCGCGCCCTCCCCGTCCCCTCCCCCGTAGAGGACGCGGGCCCGATGCCACCAGACCTCCTCGGCCCGGCGCACGCCGCCGCGCACCGCGACGAGCTCGTCCATCCGATCGCACGCCGCGAGCGCCTCCTCCTGCCGGCCGGCCGCGAGCAGCGCGAGCCCGCGCAGCGCCGCGCCGTGGATCACCTCGCCGGTCATCCCGGCCGCCTGCGCCACGCGCGACCCCGAGTCCGCGGCCTCGAGCGCGCCGTCCACGTCGCCGAGCGCGAGGCACGCCTTGGTCCGCAGCTGGTGGTAGCGCGTGAGGAGCACGCGGCTGCGATCGACGAAGCCGCGGCGGGTCACCTCGGCGAGGATCTCGTCCGCGCCCTCGGGGTCGCCGCGCTCGAGCCACAGGCCGGCGAGGCCGAGATCGGCCTCCACCTCCCCGACCGGCTCCGTGTTGTCGCGGCAGATCTTGCGGCTCTCCTCGAGCACGTTCTGCCCCTCGTCGAACTCGCCGGTCTCCACGTGGATCCCGCCGAGGGCGGCGAGCTTGCGGCCGCGGGCGCTCAGGTCCCGGATCTCGCGATCCGTGAGGATCGCCCGCTCGAGCAGGTCGATCGCCTCGGGGAGATCGCCCCGCGCCTGGGCGAGGAGCGCGAGGTTGCTCATCACCGTGGACTCGTTGCGGCGCTTGCCCAGGTGGCGGAAGAGGACGAGCGCCTGCGCGAGGATCGACGGGGAGCGCACGAGGTCGCCGCACATCATGAGCACGAGCCCCTTGACCCCGAGGACGCGCGCCTTGTGGTACGCGGCGTCGGGATCCTTGTCGGTCGGCGTGATGCGCAGCGCCCAGTCGCAGCAGTCGAGCGCCCGGTCGAGGTGGCCGGCCTCGGCCGCGATGTACGCGAGGAGCCGCATGCTCTCCACCTGGCGCCGGTAGTCCCCCGCGCCGGAGCCGAGCTCGAGCGCGCGCTGCACCTGCCGCGCCGCGTCGCCGAACTCCCCCTCGTCGAACAGGAGGAGAGCCCTCGAGTTGACGGCCCGCGCGACGCGCGCCGCGTCGCCGAGCTGCTCGGCGATCCGCTCCATCTCGGTGACGACGGCGTCGCGGGCAGTGTGATCCCCGAGGTCCCGCAGCACCTTCTGCCGGCGCTCGAGCGCCGTGTAGCGCGTCGCCGAGCCGCGCGGCAGGAGCGCGAGCGCGCGGTCGTACATCCTGAGCGCCTGGCGGTTCGAGTAGATCCGCAGCGCCGCGTCGCCGCCTTCGAGGTAGTACTCGCCGGCTCGCGCCGGGTCGCCGCCGTTCTCGAGGTGCCACGCGATGTGCGCGGCGGGCGCCGTGGCGGCCCCGCTCCCGGCGGCCGCGATGAGGCCGTCGGCGATCGCGCGGTGCAAACGGTGCCGGTCCGTGTTCGACAGGCCGGCGTACGCCGCCTCGCGCACCATCGGCTTGCGGAAGCGGTACTCGGTCTCGCCGCCGCGCGCCTCGGCGGCCTCCACGAGGAACTCCCGGTGCGTCAGCGCGCGGATGTCCTCGGTCACGTCGTGGCCGACGAGCGCCCCGAGCGTGGCCGGGGTGAACCGCGCGCCGATCACGGCGGCGGCGCGGAGCGCGGTGCGCAGCGACGGCTCGAGGTCGTCGATGTGGCTCGCGGCCAGACCCTCCATCGTCGTCGGCAGCCGGATCGCGCCGGGTCTCGCCTGCCTGTAGCGCGGCGCTTCGTCGTCGCCGCTCAGCGTGACCGGCACGAGGATGCGGCGCTCGATCAGCGAGTCGATGATCTCGTTCGCGAAGAACGGGTTCCCCTGCGCGCGGCCGACGATCTGGTCGACGATCGTGGTCATGTCGCCGCCGTCCCCGAGCTGCTCCACCACGAGCTCGCGCAGGGCGTCGCCGGGCAGCTCGGCGAGCTCCACGATCTCCAGACCCGCGATGCGCCGGCCGGCCAGGGTCGACGTCTGGCCGACGAGCAGGCACAGGACCGGCTGCGCGGCGCGAAGCCCGGCGAGCTCCGAGAGCACGTCGACGCTCTGGCCGTCGAGCCAATGCGCGTTCTCGACGACGACGATCGCGCCCGCGCCGCGGGAGGCGGCGCCGAGCAGCACGCCCAGGCCGGACGCGACGCGGCGGACGAGCTCGCGCTGCTTCCCCGCAGCCCGCGCGAACGCCACGTCGGGCGCGCCGAGCACCCCAGAGAGGAACGCGATCTGGCGTGCGAGGTACTCGGGCGCGGCGCCGAGGAGCGGCCGCAGCGCCCGGTCGAGATCCGGCTCGCGCCCGCTGTCCTCGAGGCCGAGGGCCGCCCGCAGCACCGCCATGGCGGAGGCGAGGGGCGCGTCCCGCTCGGCGAACAGACATTCGGCGCGCACGAGCGCGGGCCCTCGCCCCGCCCCCTCGGCCGCCGCCGCGCGCTCGGCGAACCGCGCCGCGAGCCGGGACTTGCCGATGCCGAGCTCGCCGACGATCTTCACGAGCGTCGCCCTGCCCGCCCGGGCGCGCCGCCACGCCTCCTCGAGGCGGGCGAGCTCCGCGTCGCGCCCGCGGAACGCCCCGCGGTGCTCGGCCTCGAGGCTGCGCTCGAACCGGCTCCGCGGGCCGCGCGCCCGATAACACTTCATGGTCAGCTGCGAGCCCGTGCCTCCCGTCCCGGGCGCGAGCGGCTCCGGGAGCGAGAAGTTGTACTCCTGCCGCGCGAGCCTGTAGACGCCGCCGCCGACCGCGATCTCGCCGGGCGGCGTGGCGTCGAGCAGCCGGCCCGCCGAGGTGAGCAGCTCCTCCCCCGGCTCGAACGACGGCCCGCGGCTCGCCGCCTCGGGCCGCGACCGCACGTAGCCGCGGACCACGGCGATCGAGGCGTCGACGCGCATCCCCCGATCGCCGGACAGCGTGCTCACCACGTCGAGCAGATCGTACGCGAGGCGCATGCCGCGGATCGCGTCCTCGACCGACGAGTGCGGCAGGCCGAGGTAGATCCGCAGCCCGCCCGACACCTCGTGCAGCACGCCCTCGGTCTTGAACGCGATCTCGTCCGCGAGGCGCACGAGCTCCGCGTTGACGGCCGCGCGGCTGGGGCGCGCCTCGATCGCGATCCGCGCCGCGACGAGCACCACGGCGCGCTGCTCCACCTGCCCGAGCTCCCCCTCTCCGGTCGGCTCCGCCGCCGCTGGCCCCGCGGCGCTGATCTCGGCGGTGACGCCGCCCGTCTCCGCGTCGATCGCCGCGGCGCGGAGGACCCCCTTCGGGACGTGCTCGGCCATCCACGCCTCGAGCGCGTGGCTGTCGTGGATCGCGTCCCCGAAGTGGAGGTACCGGCCGAGGTCGACCGCCATCTCCCGGGCGGTGGCGTACCTGTCGCGCGGGTCGGCCGCCATGGCGCGCCGGACGACCGCGTCGAGCTCCTCGGGCACGGACAGATCGATGGCCCGCGGGTCCAGGTGCAGGCCGGATCGGACGATCTCGAGCACCTCCTCCCTCGGGCCGAACGGGACGAGCGGCCGGCCCACGAGCAGCTCGTGCAGGATCACGCCGAGGGAGAAGATGTCGGCGCGCCTGTCGACCGGCAGGCCGCGCGCCTGCTCCGGCGCCATGAACCCGATCTTGCCCTTGACCTCGCCGAGCGACTCCTCGTGGAGCGATCGGGCGCGGGCGATGCCGAAGTCGGTCACCTTGACCGCCCCGTCGCGCGAGACGAGCACGTTCTGTGGGGAGACGTCCCGGTGAACGATCTCCAGCGGCTTGCCGCGGTCGTCGCGCCGCGAGTGGGCGTAGTCGAGCCCCTTGGCGACCTCGGCCGCGATGAACGCCGCGAGGCCGAACGGGATGCGCTCGCCGGCGGCCCAGACCGCGTCCCGGATCTGCTGCAGGTCCCGGCCGTCCACGTACTCCATCGCGAGGATGTGGTCGTCGCCGATCTGCTCGAACGCGTACACCTGGACGATGTTCGAGTGGTTGAGGCGCATCGCCACCTTCGCCTCGTCCACGAACATGGAGATGAACCGCGCGCTGCTCGCGAACGCGGGGTGGATCTTCTTGATGACGAGGAGCTTCTCCGCGCCCTGCGCGCCGCGGAACCGCGCGAGGAACACCTCGGCCATGCCGCCGGCGCCGATCTTCCTCAGCACCGTGTAGCGGCCGAGGCTCTGCGCGGGAGCTCCCTCGGTCGGCGGCACGGTTACCGGGCCTGAGCGGCCGGCGCTGCCGCGGGAGCGGGGGCGGCCGCCGGCTCGGGCCGGTCCGGCGCCCAGGGGGCGGGGAGCACGTACACGCCCTCCGGCAGCTTCGGGAACAGGTTCACGCCGCCCTCGGGGCGGACGTCCGGGAGCGGTCCGTCGCGACCGGGTTGCCCGGCAGAGCCCTGGCGGCCCGGGAGCATCGGCCGCCCCTCGGCGTCCCGCTCGCCCGGCGCCCCGCCCTGGCCGGGCTGGCCCACCGCGCCGCCCTGGTAGAGGTACTTCATGTACGACTGGAGCATGAGCTGCCCCACGTCGAAGAACCCGCGGATCGCCGCGCCTTCGCCGCCGTCGCCCCCGCCGCCGCCCGGGCCGCCGTTGCCGGCGACCCCGCCCGGGCCGCCGTCGCCCCCGCGCCCGCCGTCGCCCCCGCGGCAGTCGATCGAGAAGCCGTCGGGCGAGGCCGGGTCCACGAGGAAGTGCCGCGGCGGCTTGTCCTTGGGCGCCACCCGCACGAGCACGGCCGCTTTGTGGAACGGCGTGCTCACGAGCGTCGCGGCGATCTCCGCGTCGACGGCGTTCGTGCCGTAGCCGCCGTCCTCGCCCGGGAGCCCTTCCGCCGTCGCGTCGGCGGCCTCCGGCACCGCGAACTCGCCACCGGGCGCCGGGGCTGCGACCGCGGGCACCGAAGCGTCCGCACCCGCGGCCTGGCCCGCCGCGCCCGCCGCGCCGTCCTTTCCCGTCGCGCCGCGCAGGTCGACCTCCTTCACGCAGTCGAGGCGCGTGGGGAACGTGAGCTCCGCCATCGGCGTGCCGGTGTCCGCGACCGCGATCGCGATCTTGTAGCCGGTCGCCGCGGCGAACAGCGCGTCCGGGTGCGCCTCGAACAGCCCGTTGGTCTTGAGCCTGCCGCCGGTGATTCTGGCCTTGAACTCGGCGTAGTCGAGGTGCCCCTGGGTCTCGTCCGGCGCGCCGTTCTCGCCCGGGCGCCACGACGTGAGCGTCTGGCCGAGCCGCGTCGTCGCCTTGATCACGAGTTGGTGTGCCGAGCCGGGGCAGATGCCCTCCTCGGCCCCCTCGAGCGCGATCTCGAGCGCCGTGACCTTGCCGCCGCGGATGGAGACGAACCCCTTGCCGGACCCGAACGCGCCGCAGCCCACGGCCGCGGCGATCGCCGTGATCGCCGCACCGCTGAGCACCGCGCGCACCACAGAGGCCGATTTCGCCGACATCGCACCCCTCCTTGGCCGTGAAGATCGGCCGATCATATCCCGTCTTCGAACGAACTCAATCGGGATCGCCGGGGATCTCGCAGCAACCCGCGAGGACGCGGGCCACGTGCAAGGGTGTCATCATGACCTGGAGCATCGTCGCCGGCTTGCCGAAGAACTGCATGAACCGCCAGCGGAGCGCGCTCGTCACGGTGCGCAGCGGCACCGCCTGGGTCGGCACGCCCAGCTTCAGGCCCTCGATACGGTGGTCCCGGGCGTCCTCGGGGTTCGTGGGGACGTAGAGGGTGCAGTAGACGGCCTCGCCGACCGTGCCGAAGGCGCGCACCTCGACGCCGATCTCCCGCGCGGCGTCGGACTGTGCGAGCCGCGCCGCGAGGCGCGCGTTTCCCGCGGCGAGCGGCACGCGGATCTGGAGGGCCTGCGCGTAGAAGACGCAGTCCTCCGAGAACAGCCACGCCACGGATTTCGCCGCGACGATCTCGGTCGACCCCTCCGCGGCGAGCCGCCTTTGGAACTCGAGCAGGCGCCGCTCGATCTCGGTCATGGACAGAATCGGATCCATCGTCGTGCTCCCGCGTTCCGCCACACGTTATCATGGCACGGCGTCCGCCGCATTTGCCGACCGCCCGGCTCCTTGATATGAACTCATGGCGTGACGAAGCGTCTTTAGTCACAGGAGAAGCAACATGTCTACGACCGGAATCCTGTTAGTGATTGCCGTCATCTTCGCGATCGTATGGACCATCCTGCACGTCGTCATGATCGTGCAGGGGT